>ERZ1740067.733-NODE-733-length-24960-cov-6.874483_pt1 | contig 24960 bp, 17 predicted proteins | sample MGYA00581736_ERZ1740067 | MGnify/ENA primary metagenome ERZ1740067 (study PRJEB43018, sample SAMN04849236) | marine metagenome | isolation source: floating plastic debris | place: Pacific Ocean | collected 2008-08-27 | study: EMG produced TPA metagenomics assembly... | reverse complement strand
CAGAGCACCTGGTTTACACCCAGGGGGTCAGGGGTTCGAATCCCTTCGCGCCCACTACTTCAAACCCCTTAAAATAAGGGGTTTTGTTGTTTTTACAGGCTTTGTCTTCTTTCTGAAATTTACCGTTTTGCGCAAAATCTAGTATCGTTCAAGTAGGTTTTGAGCATGCTATTGCCGTGACTTTCGAAATGTTTGTTATTTGTTTTATTATCCCTTGTTTATTTCAACAAACTGTAAATAATCGGAGTTCTTGGCTATGATTAAGTGTTCTTTTCCTTTGATACTGATTTTGGCCATATCTTTTACATCTCCCGGGGCATAGAATCCACTTTTCTTCGCCAGTATCGGCATAAAATTACCTTGACCGTCACCACTTAATAAAAGCCCATTGCTTGCGTCATTTTTGGGGGTCTCTACCTCCGAAGCGTATAGGTTTCCCGCTATTAAAGCATCTAAATGGCCATCTTCATTAAAGTCTTCAATAATAATTTGATTGATGGCTGAAAGTTGTGCATGATTTGGGAGTGGGTGGGATTTAAATTTACCATCTTTATTCTCTAGATAAACACTGGCAAATGAATTTACTTGGTAGTGAAGTGAATTTTCGAGTGTTTTTTCAGAATAGACATCCTCTAAGGTTGCTTGTGAAAAAGACTCATAATCTTTAAATTTTTCTTTGATCATGGGTATTTGTTGTGACGAACACTCCCTGCCGCGTAGGGGAAATTTTTCACCTTCGTTATAATAGCTCAAGACAATATCACCTGTACTATTATTGTCGAAATCGTTAAAATAGATATCAAAAGTTTCCTCTTGAGTCGCTTTGTACTTATAGTTTAGACCTAAGTTACCAGCGATAAAATCCATATCCCCATCATTATCGAAATCTCCAGATTCAATACTAAACCACCATCCTCTAGAATTCTCAAGTCCTACTTCTGCCGTAACGTCACTAAAATATCCGCTGTCGTTCTTTAGAACAGTAATGGGCATCCATTCTCCAGTTAGTATTAAATCGGTCCACCCGTCTTGATCAATATCCATCCAGCTGGTGTCCGTTACCATACCCAATTTCTTTAGAAAAGGAGCGATTTTTGGTGAGGCGTCCACAAATCTGACCTCACTGTTTTGGGTAATGTTTTCCAATAGGTAACTATCTGCAGGTTGCGGGTAATGTCCGGGGACCAACCTACCAGTTACCAAAAGATCAAGGTCACCATCTTTGTCATAATCGTAACTTGAAACCCTTCCGCCGCTAGCCAATATAGCCGGCAGAGCATCCGTATTTTTTGAAAAGTTCCCCTTACCATCGTTCATGTATAAACGGTCTTGTAGCGCTTTCGAATTGGGCCTAAATTCATTACCCCCACTAGCGATGTAGATATCATTGTCGCCATCACCATCGGCATCGAAGATATGTATGCCTAGGTCTTCTGAGATTTTATCTTCCTCGAATACGGCAGTATTCGATAATACAAAACCAGATGTGTATTGCATGTAGATACTGGTCAAAGCGCGATGGGCACCGCCTACCACAAAATCCTCCATACCGTTGCCATCCAAATCGCCCACTGCAATCGCAGGTCCAAACATGGAGGTCTGATGTGGAAGTAGAATTTCTTTTACGAAATCATCGTAAAGATTTTCCCTATAAAAATGTGCTACAACGGTAGTTGAATCTTTTTGTGTTGCAAATAATTTGGGAATTGTTTCTTCTCGATGATTAGACAATTCTATGGCTTCATTATAATCGATTGTCAACAAAGCATTTGCTGATATATTTTTTATTAGTTGTGTTTTTCTATCAGGCCAAGTAATTTCTATTGAATCAATGGTTGGTACTTGTCCCAACCCAAAATGCATTCGTGGGGCGACGGAAGATTGAAATCCTCTTGTCAAAGTCAGTTCTTGATATTGTGATTGCCCCTTCGAATGAAGTAAAACTTTGGTGCCCAGGCCGTTTTTATTTTCCTCTGGCCCATTGAATTGAAGTGTAAGGAAGTGGCTCTTATTTGAACCGGTATTTTCAAAAATGGTAGCAACATCATCAATGTTATTCGTCACGATTTCGAGGTCTCCGTCATTATCTAAATCAACGTAGAGTGACCCGTTCGAGAATCCTTTATGTTCAATACCCCACTCTTTATTCATTCGTGTAAAAGTCAAATCGCCATTATTTTTAAGGGCATAATTGTCTATTTTCTCTGATGGAATCTGCAATGTTTTTTGAAGTGTACTGTCTTTGTGGATTCCCTTTTTTTCAATTTCAATGAAGAAATCACGATTGTTAATCTCTCGGCGCGTTCCATTGGAAATGAAAATATCCTTCCATCCATCATTGTCAAGGTCCGCGAATAAGGGTCCCCAACTCCAATCGGTTGACGATACTCCGGCTATTCTTGAAACATTACTAAAGTCTGGCAGTGAATCCAGTAGGTTGCCATTGTTCATTTGAAGACTATTTTGCATATACTGGTAATGAAAACCGGCATTTACCGTACTCCAGAATAAATCAGGGTTCATACTGGCCATATTGGCTTTTGCACGACGATTGATTTGAGCTGTCATATCGACCTGTAAAATATCGGGCAGTGCATCATTATTGAAATCGGCGATATCAACGCCCATACCATAAAAGGAGGTGTTTTTTGTGGATTGTCTTACCACTTCAGAAAAGGTACCATCCTTATTGTTCATAAATAGGTAGTCTGGGGTACTGAAGTCATTCGACACATAAAGATCGGGCCATCCATCTTTATTCAAATCGGCCGCTGTGGCACTTAAAGACAAGCCAAATGTTTTGAGTCCCGCTTCTTCGGTTACATCGATAAAACGGTCACCCTCCCTTTTAAAAAGATGGTCTGTTTCCTGGGGTTGCGGCCCAACCTGTTTGAAGCGGTAATAATAATTCGGTGCATTAAAAGGGGTAGGCGGATAATTGGCAACATACAAATCTAAATCCCCATCTAAATCATAGTCAAAGAAGGTAGCTTGAACACTGTTGCTTGCGTCATTAATTCCGTATTCTTTGGCTTTATCTGAAAAGGTGTTATCGCCATTATTGATAAACAGTTGGTTCTCTTTTGTACTGAATTTGCCACCTACCGAACAATAGAAATCAAGGTATCCGTCATTATTGACGTCGACCATTGTGGTTCCGGTATACCATCGATTGTCCCCAGCCATACCAGAAGATTCTGTAATGTCTTCAAACTCAAGGTTGCCTTTATTCAAATAGAGTTTATTGGGTACCATATTCCCGGTAAAGAATAAGTCGGTCAATCCGTCATTATTGATATCACCGGCTGAAACACCTCCACCCATATAAATATAGGCATAGGTAAAGTAGTTCAGCGAATCATTTTCTGTCAGGGTATTGGCAAAAGAAATGCCAGTTGTTGAAGGGCTAAGCTTTTTAAAAATTGGCGTGGTGCCTATTTCACTTGCCTTATCATCGCAACTCATAAAGAGTAAGAGGCCTATTTGAAAAAAGAGGCTTAAAGAGATAAACTTCATCGTAGAAAATTGGATTTTTAAAGGTAATAACCCAGAGGTGTAAAACAAAAACAGGGCATTGAAAAATGCCCTGTCTGTTTTAGCTAAACTTAAACTAAAAACTCAACTAAACTTATGTTTTAATAGCCTGGATTTTGATCAAGAACACCCCCACTTAAATCGATTGCTGTGATGGGAATGGGCAACAAATCCATTCTTGGCTCGTAGGTTCCCACCTTTGTTCCAAAATTGGTAATGGTACGCGCCTCATTTTGTGTGTAGGTATTGATCACATCAGCAGCATTGCCCCATCTTCTCAAATCAAATAATCTGTGCCCTTCCATGGCCAGTTCAAGACGTCTTTCAAAACGCACTGCTTGACGAGCGAAGCTAGCATCTGCAAAGGCAGTATAGGGTTCAATTTGATAGTTTGCGGCATCTGCATCGCCGGCCTCATTCTGCAAGTACGACATATTTTTGGCACGATTACGTACTTCATTAACGTAGTTCAATGCAGAAGTTAAATCGCCTTCTTCCACTGCCGCTTCTGCAGCCATTAATAATACGTCAGCATAGCGCATAATATGGTAATTAACACCAGAATGTTGTTGCCCCCATGCGCCGGAACCAACGTTACCATCCTCACCGGCCTGATAAACGTTTTTCTTCGGTAAATAAGGGCCTGAAATATCTGCAAAAGTGGCCCGAATCCAATCAGCTCCTACGTGCAAGCCATATCCATTATAATCAATTCCACGTCGACCGATGGTATAGTCGATTCTCGGATCTAAGGGACCAGTATGTGGTGTAAAAGGATCAGCACTATTTACTGCATAATCATTGGCAATGTCAGTTTGATTATAGGTATCCAATAAAGGAAGTCCTGCGCCATCAGTTTGGTAGGCATTGGCCAAATCTTGAGTGGGCTGATAAAAGCCACAACAAGAACCGAAAGGTCCAGGGTTAGGGAAGTTTAACGTACCTCCACGATTTCCATTAAAAGACTGACCTGAATCTGTAGTAAACTGAATAGCAAAAACAGATTCTGCACTATTGTCCCCGGCTAGGCTAAAATTATCCAAGAATTCCGCGTTAAGTGCATATGGGCCGTTGTTGATAACATCTTGAAATAATGTTAAGGCTGGGCCAAAATCAGATTGAAACATATGTGCTTTGGCCATAAACGCTTTGGCCGTCCAAGAAGTAGGCCTTCCTACGTCTGCTTGTGAATCGGGTAAATTATCTATGGCAAATTGAAGGTCTGCTTCTATCTGTTCCCAAATTGGGCCCGGGTAAGGTTGATTGAACTCTGTAGCCGCAAAATTCTCTTCAGAAATATACGGTACATTCCCGTACATCTTTTGCAATTCAAAGTTAAAATGACCCCTTAAAAAACGGGCTTCTGCCAATTGTGAGCTGAAATCACCTTCCTCTAAAGAGGCAATCAATGAAATAACAGCATTGCTACGATTCACACCGGCAAAAAGGCCATTCCACTTTCCAAAGATATAAGGGTTACCCGTTTGCCAATCGTAAATTTCCAATAAAAATAAATCGGCTTGGTCACCATCGGTACTTCCCTTGTGGGCGTCATCAGCCAAAACATCAAACCACCAGTTATCTCCACTAACGGTCCAGTCGGATGCACCTTGGTTATTTCTTATTCCGTCCAAAGAAGAATAGGCTCCAACGAGCAATAAATCCACTCCATCGGCATTGGCCAAAGCATCATCGCTTAAAGCACCAACCGCCGGTTTTTCCGTAAAATCATCACTACAGGCCAATACGGTGACCAGTAGGGTAACATAAAACATTAATCTCTTTTTCATTTTTTTAAAATTTAGCGTTAATACCGAAGGTATAAATTTGCGAAAGTGGGAATATACCAAAGTTACCAAAATCTATACCAAGCGATAGATTGTTTGTTGGAATGACTTCTGGATCAAAACCTTCATAATCCGTGATGGTCAACAAGTTCGAACCTTGTAAGTATATCCTAAAGTTATCCATGCCTATCGTTTCTGCTATATTATCTGGAAACGTATATCCTATTTGTAGATTCCGTAATCGCACAAAGGATGCGTCTTCGACAAAATAAGAATTGGGTTGGGTTTCTACACCTTGAACAGACTGACTTAGTGCGGGTAGCGTGGCATCGGTATTATCCGGTGTCCAAGAGTCTAAAACCCGAGTACTTCTATTGCCCAAGAAAAAGGTTGGGAAATCAGTAAAGATTTTTTCGTAATTGTACACGTCATTACCGACAGAACCAGTAAAGAATACAGAGGCATCAAATCCTTTATATTCAGCGACAAAGTTGAGTCCGAAAGTAAAGTCAGGGTGTGGTGAACCGATAATAGTTCTATCATCGTCGTCGACATCCCCATCCCCATCAACATCACGGTACGTAAATCTTCCGTTATCGTCAAAACCGGTTACTTCACGACCAAAAAAGACAGAGATGGGCTCTCCTTCCAAGGTTCTATTGACCGGGCCACCCCTTAAATCATCACGACCCGGGGTAAAATCACTGATCCATTTCGTTACCTCATTTTTGTAATGAGAAATATTGGCTTCGATTCCATATTTGAAACCATCAGCAGATCCCCCTTTATACCCTATAGCGAAATCGATACCGGTATTTTGAACATCTCCAAGATTCACCAATGGCGCTTGGGCATCAATAGCGGTAGTACTGATTAAATTGTTATCTCTATTGATTAGGTCAATAGTTTTCTGTTTATACCATTCGAAAGAAAGAGTTAAATTATCATCAAACATACCGGCTTCAAGACCAAAGTTGGTCGCTTGACTGGTTTCCCATCTTAAATCTGGATTACCCACTTGACTCAAAATGGCACCTGTGGAAATAGATCCCCCATTCAGGGAATAATCCGCTATCTGCTCATTGAGGTTGGAAATGTTAATGGTTGGGTTGTTGGCAGGTAACGTTTGGTTTCCTAACTGCCCCCATGAACCTTTTAATTTCAAACGGTTGATAAAACTATTTTGAGGAAAAAAGTCTTCCTTGCTGACTACCCAACCTGCACTAAAGGATGGGAAGGTCTGACTTTGATTATCCCCCAAAAATCTTGAAGACTTATCATTTCGGATTGTGACCGTGGCAAAATATTTTTCAGCATAGTCATAATTTAAAGTCCCAAAAATCGAGAAGAGTGAGGTCTCCCCGTCAAAGGTATTGTCTGGATTTACCTGAGGAGCACCTGTACCATTGTCCAACAAATAAAAATCTGGTGTTTCAAAGAGAAATCCTGATCTATTGATTTCAACGGCTTTGGTACCGTCTTCCACGGCTTCGACACCTACCAATACATTTAAATCGTGTTCTCCAAAAGAATTGACATAATTCAGGGTATTGTTCCATGTCCAAATAAAGCCATCAAGGTCAAATTCAACGAGCTGGTTGGTGCTCAAAGGCTCAATATGCTCAGGGTCCAAGGCAGTAAACCTCCTATTTTGAAGTGTTCCCACTTGTCCACTAAACGTGGTTTTAAACTTTAGGTTATCAACCACCTCAGCCTGAAGGTAAATGTCACCAAACGCCCTAAACGTCTTATTAAAGTCATCTTTGGCCCGAATCAACTGGGCTACTGGGCTTCGGGTGTTACTTAAGCTAGCCCCACCGGTTCCGGCAAAGTCTCCCTCATCATCGTAAACGGGAATCAAGGGGCTCATACGTAAGGCATCGTTTACCCTGGTATTATTGCTTCTTTGACGGGCAAAAGAGACATTTAAATGCTCACCTATGATGACTTTTTCCCCAATTTTGAATTCTGCATTCAAACGGGTTGTTCCCTGTTGAAAACCTGTTTCCAAGAAAGGTCCGTCACGATTCAAATAATTGGCAGAAAGGAAATATTTACCGGTTTCCGATCCGTTCATTATTGATACGGAAACGCTTTGTGTTTGGGCCGTTTGTGTTATGGCATCAATCCAATCCGTACCACCTGGTCGTACCGTAGCACTTCTCGGTGCTCGGGTAATGGGGTCGTATGAGTCCACTCTCGTGTAGCCTTGTAGGGTATTGGGAATTGAGAAAACGCCATCTCCATCAGGATCATATTGCCCGTGGTTTCCTGCTGAACCATCGGTAATAAGAGATCCATCGTTGACCAAACTCTGGCGTATCATGTTTGCATGCTGGTCAACATTTAATAGGTCAGGAGTTCCGGCTACCCTTGCGATACCGGTGTAGGCATCAACACTTACTATCGGCTTTTCCATATTGTAGCCACCACTCTTTGTGGTTACAATAACCACCCCATTCGATGCCCGTGCCCCATAAATGGCTGCTGCTGCATCTTTTAATACGTTGATTTGATCAATATCCTGTGGATTAATACTGTTTAAGATGTTAGCATCATCGGTTTGCAGTCCATCAATAATGTATAATGGATTGGTGTTATTACTAGTACCAAATCCACGAATAACGATACGAGGTGGAGAACCAGGATTACCTGTGTTAACAACACGTACCCCCGTTACCCTACCTTCCAATGCTTCGGAGGCATTAATAATAGGTGCTTTTGTTGCTTCGGAGACGTCTACAGAGGCTACAGAACCGGTAACATCCCCTCGGGTTTGTGTAGAATACCCTAAAACGACCACTTCTGAAAGTTGATTGGCATCTTCAGATAACCTAACGTTAATGGTCGTCTGTCCATTTACTGGAATCTCCTGTGCGGCAAACCCGATATAGCTAAAAACTAAAGTAGCGTTTGAAGCAGCATCAATGGAGTAATTTCCATCAAAATCGGTCTGTGTTCCATTTGTGGAGCCTTTGACCACCACATTCGCACCGGGTAATGGTGCGCCGTCAGCATCGGTTACAGTACCCGAAATCGTTGTTTGCAACATTTCGACATTGTAGCCTTCAGACAGGTCATTTGCTTTTATACTTTGCAATCCGAAGACCAAAAGACCTGTCAGAATCACGCTTTTAAGCAGACCTGACAATCTTTCAACGGTCTTCTCTGCCAAGCAGAAAAAGCCAAATACATTTGATTGTTTCATAATCATGTAGTTTAATTGAGTTATTTATTCTTGTCGTTGGGCAGGTTGGAATACAAATAGTCTTGTACTTTGCCTTTAATCAGATGATAAAATTATATATTGTTTAAACATACAAATGATATTATTTTGTCATTTTTTTGTATTATTATTATTTCTTTAACATTTTCAATCTCGTAAGGTTCGCAGGTTTAATTTTAGATTGCAGATAACAAATCTTGAAAATATTGGCAAAATGACATTTTTTGACTATAATAGAACTATCTTTCTACTTTTAAATTCAATTCAAAATCAATTATAATTTTTCACCAAACCTTTCGGTGTATAGATTTTATTGACAAAAAAGTATAATAGTTAAATACAATTTTATTGGAACAGAATTTAAAATATCAAAGGGAAATAACCTCTCTTTCCGATCAAGATAGTTTTCTCGTACTGAGTAGGGTAAGGGATGCTTTTAATTATCCCATACATTTTCACCCTGAGATGGAATTGAATTTTATTTTGAATGGTAAGGGGATTAGACGCACCATTGGATATTCAAGTAAAGAGATTGATGATTATGAATTGGTGCTTGTTGGCCCTAATGTACATCATGGTTGGGAAATGAATAATTGTACGCATCCCGTTAGGGAGGTGACAATTCAATTTCACAACGATCTTTTTAGTGAGGGGTTATTGAGGAGAAGCTTAATGCGCCCTTTAAAGGATATGTTTCAGCGATCGGTACATGGTATTCTGTTCGACAAAGAAGAAGTGAAAAAAATTTATCCAAGACTACTGAATGTTTCTGAGATGGAGGGTATGGACTACTTTTTCGAATTGTTCTCCATTCTTTACGATCTCTCAAAGACCCCTGGGCAGACCTTATTATCAGAGGCTCAGCGCATCTCCAATGAATTTGAAAATAGTGATAAGACTAAAATCTTATATACATTTATTCAAGAAAATTATGCGAAGAAAATAACCCTCGATGAAGTGGCAGAACTATTGAACATGAGCAAAGTCTCCTTCAATCGCTTTATGAAGAAGTCTACTAACCACACCTTTATTGAATACCTCAACCAAGTAAGAATTGATAATGCCTCTAGATTATTGGCTGGTATGGATTATAGCGTTTCTGAAATAGCCTATTCATGTGGTTTTAACAACATTGCCAATTTTAATAGAATTTTTAAAAAAATAAAGAAATTAACGCCCAGTGCGTACCGTAAAAAGTTTTTTAGTTTCAAACATGTCGAATAACAATGTAGTATTACATGCAGATAATTGAGAATCAAGATGTCTACGATGTGATTGTCGTAGGTTCTGGTGCTGGTGGCGGAATGGCCACAAAGCAGTTGGCCGATGCTGGATTTAAGGTGGCTTTGGTAGAAGCGGGTCCCTTTTTCGATCCGGCCGATCCAAAAACGATGACACAATTAAAATGGCCTTATGAATCTCCCAGAAGGGGTGCCAATACTGACCGGGCCTTCGGAGAATGGGATATGTCTTGGGGTGATTGGGAGGTTGAAGGTGAGCCCTATACGCATGCTGAGGGTACCGACTTTATGTGGTGGCGTTCTAGAATGTTGGGGGGGCGTACCAATCACTGGGGCCGAATTTCATTACGGTTTGGACCAAAAGATTTTAAAGGAAAAACCAGGGATGGTCACGGTGATGATTGGCCTATCGGTTATGACGATATTAAACCTTACTACGATAAAGTAGATAAATTGATTGGTGTATTCGGAACCAATGAGGGATTGGAGAATGATCCTGATGGTTTTTTTCTGCCCCCTCCCAAACCGAGACTGCATGAACTCTTTTATATCGATGGAGCAAAAAAAACGGGGATTCCTGTTTACCCATCCCGCATGTCAATGTTGACCAAGCGTATCAACAACGAACGCGGCATTTGCTTTTATTGTGGTCAATGTAGTCGTTCTTGTTCGGTCTATGCGGATTTCTCAGCTGGAAGTTGTTTGATTTTTCCGGCCCAAAAAAATGGTGGTCAGGTGAAATTGTTTGTTAATGCCATGGTGCGCGAAGTGACCACCAACGAAGAAGGTAAAGCGACAGGAGTATCGTATATCAACAAAGAAGACCGTAAAGAATATAAATTAAGGGGAAAGGTCGTCGTACTTGGAGCTTCTGCCTGCAGTTCGGCAAGAATCTTATTGAATTCAAAAAGTCCGCAACATCCCAATGGATTAGGAAATTCAAGTAATCTTATCGGTAGGTATTTACATGATTCGACCGGGTCAAGTGCTGCAGGTTTTATTCCCGGACTGATGAATCGAAAGGTATCGTACAATGAAGATGGTACTGGGGGCATGCATGTATATTCCCCCTGGTGGGGTGATAACTCCAAACTGGATTTCCCCAGGGGTTACCATATTGAAGTGTGGGGTGGAATGGGCCAACCTAACTATGGTTTTGGCTTTAATGCGAACGACTTTAACAAATTCTTTGGGTTAAAAGTTGGAGGGTATGGTGATGGCCTGCGTGAAGATGTGAAAAAATATTATGGTTCTGTCGTTGGTTTCGGAGGGCGTGGTGAAGGTATCGCTAGAAAAGAGAATTACTGTGAAATTGATCCGACAACCGTTGATAAATATGGAATTCCAGTGTTGAAATTCAACTATCGTTGGTCTGATTTAGAAAAGAAACAGGCCAAACATATGCAAGATACTTTTGAAGAGCTGATTCACAATATGGGCGGTCATTTATTAGGTGAAAAACCAGGCAAAGACCAAGATTATGGATTATTGGCCCCTGGTCAGATCATTCATGAAGTCGGTACAACCCGTATGGGGGATGATCCAAAAACCTCGGTGACGAATAGGTTTCAACAATTGCACGATGTGGACAATGTGTTCATTGTTGATGCCGGGCCATTTGTATCTCAAGCCGATAAAAATTGTACTTGGACCATTATGGCACTTTCATGGCGTGCCTCCGATTATATCATTGAACAGTTAAAACAGCAAAATATCTAACAATGGACCGGAGAAAAAGTATACAAACTATAATACTGGGAGCCAGCGCTTCGGCGGTTGCCTTTCACGGTTGTAGAGTTGAGAATACCGAAGTGGAGGTGTCAACTGTTACCGAAACAAAATATTTTGGGCGTACTCCCGAAGAAATGGAACGTCTTGAGAAATTGAATGCCGAACAGTTATTCAACGCACATGAAATGGAGACCATTTCAGTTTTAAGTACTATTATCCTTCCTCCAAAAGAACCCCATGGCGGCCCCATTGAGGCCGAAGTTCCTGAATTTATAGAATTTATGGGCAAGGATATTCCTGAAATGCAGATGACCCTTCTAGGCGGATTGATGTGGCTTGACCATAGGTGTAATACAAAATTTGGCGTGGAATTTAAAACAGCCCAGTTGAGTCAACAAAAGCAGATTTGCGATGAAATATGCTGGCATAATCCAGATGTTTCTCTGGATGAACAACCCCTTGAAATTCAGTTTTTTGCGTTGATGCGAAATTTGGTGGTCAGTGGGTACTATACTTCTAAGGTTGGTATCGCGGATTTAGGATATAAAGGAAACATGCCTAATGTTTGGGATGGTGTTCCCCAAGAGGTTTTGGACCAGCACGGAATGGCCTATGACCCGGAATGGATAGGCAAATGTGTGGACCAAAGTAAACGACATATCATAGCCGAATGGGATGAAGAAGGAAATCTGTTGACTTAAGAGGGCGCTTGTTTTGACTTCACTAAAGAGGTTTGCTTTGGACTAGAAGAGTGATTGTTGAGATGAAGAGCCCACTATTACTTATATAAAAGGTAAATTGACGAGCCTACGATTTGTAACGAATTCGGGAAAATGAATATCGACTACTTTTTTATTGAAACCTATTCTTCAAATGCTCCACAACAGCTTCTGGTTTTGGTAAAGAATTTTGATTAAAATACATGAATACCTTTTGGCTTCTTCTTTACTCACGTACCTTTACTTTTTTATAGTATATGATAGCCACAATTTGTAGAAAAGCCCATTTTAATGCGGCGCATCGCCTCCATAATCCCAACTGGAGCAATGAAAAAAATCTAGCGGTTTTTGGTAAATGTAATAGCCCCTATTATCATGGTCATAATTTTGAATTGGAGGTCCGGATTCGTGGTGAGGTAGACCCGAATACTGGTTTTGTGATGGACTTGGCAGTGTTAGGAAAGCTCATTAAAGAAGAAATTGAGGAACGATTTGATCATAAAAACCTTAATGAGGATTGCCCTGAGTTTGTAAATGTACTTCCATCAACAGAATATTTTGTAAAAATTATCTATGACCTATTAAAACCGAAGTTGGATGAGGAGCAATTGTTGCATATCACGTTACATGAAACCCAAAAGAATTCGGCCGAGTATGGTGATTGGTAACATTTTTACGATATTGCAGCACTTTTCGGAGTATTAGCTCAGTTGGTTTAGAGCGCTGCCTTGACAGGGCAGAGGTCACTGGTTCGAATCCAGTATACTCCACCACGGTTTTGGTTTGATGCTCTTGTTATAACCTATATTGACAAGGGCTTTTTTATTATCGTCTTCTTGGGTCATAAATTCTTTTTGAATGTAGTCTTTAGATGGTTGTTTACTTCATATGAGAAAGAAGTGGTCCGTTTTTACGAAGGTTTTCTTCGGAGTAGTTTTGCCCTTGAGGCCAGAAGTATGTTGTTTAGGTAATGATTAAACGTTAGGGAGCATTCAATAATTACACATCGAAACTGCAGGCTTTAGTTATATTTAGGGTTGAAAAATATAGAATGCCACTTTTTCTTTCGGAATGTGTATGAGTCCATCCGCAATTAGTCGATCGGTAACATCTGTATAGAGTATGTGATAGATCCATATAAAAAATTCTTCATAAGATATTTCCTTTCTATACAACGATTTACTGTATTCCGCTCTTAGTAAGGTATCATACTGATTAAGTATTTCCAATAAATCGGGTTTGAAAAAACCAGAGACTTTCAATAAATCTTCACTACACTCCGAAGTAATGATTGGATATTTGAAACTTGATGTCTTTGAAATATTTAGATACTGTAGTTCTATTTCATTGGCCATTTCAATGACCTCAGGTAAATATCGCTGGTTTCCATAGCGGCATAGCGCAAAGCCTTCTTTCATTTCAACCTGATTCCCATAGATTCCCAATGCTTCATACTCTGAATCAGTGGGCTTCTCTTGAAAAGAAGCATAATACTTTTTATTATTTCTATTAGGCCTTTCCTTTTGTAAGTACTCCAATTCCACATTTTTGATTTGACCGTTATCCAGCAGTATATTGCTCAATACTAGAAGCGAAATGTCATTGAAATCAAAATGCTTTAAACATTCAATCTGCGCCACGTTGTGCTGTATTGAATCCATGCTTCCCTTTATTTTATTGGTTATCGCTTCTGAAACGGGTGTCAAATATTTGGATATTTTCTCACCTTCTCCTTCAGATATAACCATCATTGAAACCATCATTTTATTGTCTACTCCTTTTTTAATGAAATTTGCTTGGGATAATAGGCTAACCTTGGTTTTGAGTTCTTCATGGGTCCATTGGAAATGGCTTCGGATTTCCTCAAGGTCATATCCTTTGTGAAGTAGCACAGGAATGTACTTTAGCGAATCTTTGTTTGGATTAAAATTTGGCTTGTTTTTCCCTTGACTAATCATTTTAAATTCCCAATCATTTAAAATTTGTGATTTATCCACTTTTTTATTCTCACCAAAAGAGATGGCCAAAAGTGCTATGCCAAATAATAACACCGGTATTTTTTTCATTTCATACGTTTTGATATGCTCTTTGACGACAAAAATGAATAAGGGTTACCTTAATGAAGAAAAGGACATTGAAGATTGGGAAATATGTATTGGTTTTACCGTGTTTCCATTGGGATTTATGGCCTTATTAATGCGTATTGCATAACAGTGACTACAATAACATAGCCGTTCGAAAGTATTTTTAACTATTGGGTTGTGAATGGGGTTTCAATGTTTTTGAAAAGCATTTCAAATGGGTTTAAAATCAAATTACACGAGCTGAGATATATATTCAAAAGAACCTTATTTTAATTGGACTTTAAAGTACTTTCAAGTTGGTCAAATGCCCCTGACCAAGCCTTAACAAAATATTGCCTAGCTTGATTCCATTCCTTGCCAACTTTCCATCCAGTATGGATTAAGGTAACTTGTGTTCCTACCTCGTCATGATTAAAGATGACCGTAACATTGGTCAATGGTCGGGTGAAGTTCATGAATTGCTTGTACTGCTTAGGTCCTTTCCACTCGAAATTCAAATAGTTTGGTTTGTCTATTGCTAGAATTCGACAACCAATAGTGCTATTGTTTTCTACATCGTCTGGCTCCCAGAACAGCTCATACATGCCCCCTTTTTTGGGTTCAACATTAGCCTTTGCCGTTAACCAATTTTCGAGATTTTTATTTACGGTAAACATTTCAAAAGCCTCTTCTTTGGAACACTTTAGTATTTTGGTTTCAACGATGATGTTATCCATGTGATTTTCTATATCTGTGTTTTGTGCATTTGTGTTTTTGGAAAAAAGGAAAGAACTAACTGCGAGTAATAATATAATTGATTTCATAACCTTGTTGTTTTACGATTTAATATTGTCCGTTCGAGGGGTCAAGAATGGATAAGATAGATTCAAAAGAAGAGACCAAGCCATTATCTGTATTGCTAACCCCGACGAACACTATTTCGTTTTTTGGTATATATATCCATATACAATTGAACCCTGAAATACCTCCGCTATGCCAAATAATATCCGTTCCATAATGCTTCATTAGACTAAAACCAAGCCCGTATGTTGGAACCTGCATATATTTTGGTGGAATTGGCATTTTACTCCCTTCTGGAATATAGATGGCTTCGCCAATTGGTCTTCCGTTGGTGGTAACGGATTCCTTAACCATTTCCATCGTTGTGTCAATATATGTATTGGAAGAATTGAAAACATGATTTGTAAATAAGACCAGGTCAAGTGGTCTGGCGATTAGTCCGCCAGCTGCAAAAGGGGGAGCAACTTCCATTGCGATAACAAAGTTGCTTTCGGAATGTTGAACTTCCCTTGAATAGCCTATCGCATCATTATTTTGTTTGGTCATTGAGACGTTTGACATTTTGGCCTGTTTAAATAGTTTTGTCGTTGCATGTTTCATGAAGTTATTGCCCGTGACCTTTTCTATTATTCTGCCCAACAGAACAAAACCACTATTACTATAAGCATGCTGAGTTCCTGGTTCAAAAATCGAAACGGTTTTCATTTTAGCGAGATACTCCTCTGGTTTTTCACACATAGGAAAGTCAGTAGGCGTACCTTCAGGTAACTGACCGATCCACCAGTCTGGAATACCTGAAGTATGCGATAAGAGTTGATAAATGGTAATGTTGGATGCATTCGGAAATTCAGGGAAAAACGCTGCTAAGGGGGTATTCAGATTTAGTTTTCCACTATGGATTAGTCTAGAAATTAATGCTGCGACAATGGGCTTTGTAACCGAGGCAATTTTAAATCTAGTATTCTTGGTGATTAAAGGCTTTGATTTCAAATTTGAATATCCGAAAAACCCCGAATACAATGTTTTATTGGAATCTTGAAGAGTGTAGGATATACCAACAACGCTACTATCCCTAATCAGGCCTTTAAAAAGGTTATCTAGCTGAGACTTCTTTTTATGACCAGAGGCGGTTGAATTGATATCATGAGCACCTTTCTTTTTTGTTGGTGGGTTGTTGCATGAAACGGCCCATATGCTAAGCACATATAACAATATTACGCTTCTTTTCATATTAAGATTTTTGGGTTAGGATATAGGCCAGGCATGCCGTCCAGCCATAAAATAATGGGGCGCCTAATCTTTTTGTAAGAGCATTCAAATTACCTGGGTCAAGCTCAGAAAACAAAATCCACAAGTAAAAAATCATTAACATTCCAACCGTTTTTATCAGTGTAATGGTTTCATTGGTGAAATCATTATTGCCATTTTGAGCTAGTATTAGAAATGGTGTCACAATGGATAATATACCAATACCATAGTACCCATGCATGGGAGAACCTATTGGATATATGCTGTTGTTGTACATTGAAATTCCAAACAAAATGAACAGAACGCCAATAAGACCGAAATTGCGCCATCCATTTTTCAAAAGACCAATAGAAAATAGAACATACGAGGTACCCACCGCAAAGCACATGATGGAAATCCAGTTTTTTGTATTGCCATATTCGGCAATATTAATTTCACTTGCATGTTGACCTACCTGATTATAATCAGTTACCAAACTTCCTGCAACAAGCAAAGGGACCAAATAATATAATGGCAAAAAACAAGCTTGTCTGATGAGTATGGCAATAGTTTGTTTCTTCATGATTTGGACTTACAATAGATTTCAATTTTAAATCAAGTCAAGCACACTTTGCAATTCCTTATCAAAAACTTGTGCTATGTCCGTAGCCTTTTTTGACTAAAACTATATCCGTTTTACCTAAGGCCTTTTGTCTTAATCATCCGAGGTGGGCTGAGCAATGAACAGCAGAAATATAGACAATGATGGGCGCAAGGTTATTAAGTCGGTTGTAGACGTAAAGTCTTAGAAATATTATGCTCTTGTTTTTATGACAAGTTCATCTTTTGTTTTCTGAAGAAAGGTGCAAATCGCGATTTGGAACTAATTTTCTCCAAAATGTCGAATTGATTTGATGTAGGTGGTTGGCGTCGTTCCTTCAATGGCTTTGAATGCTCTGTTGAAGGTCGTCTTGGAATCAAATCCACAATCATACGCAATTGAAATCAGCGTCATTTGTTGATGATTGCCGTTTCTCAATTTAAGCTTGAATTCCTCAATCCTATGATAGTTAACATATTGATTAAAATTTTTTCCAAACACTGAATTTATTGAAGACGAGACCTCTTTGATCGAAACATTAAGGTAATGGGCCATAACACCGATATCAAGGTCGGGATTTAAGAATAATTTTTCGGAAGCCATCAAATGATTGATTTGATCCGCGAGTTTGATATTGGCCAAAGTATTTTCTCGATTTCTCGAAGGAGGCCTTGATTTATAGATTTTTTGTGGATCCAAGTATTGAAGTGTATTGATTGCAATCCATACCAAAAAAGAACTCACTATGGTACTATGCACCAAAATGCTTAACGAGAAATCAAAATCTGTAGTTGCGGAAGCTATCTCTAAAAAAACATAGCAAAATTCAACCAACGAAAAATAAAACCCACCCAATACAAATCTTTTTAACCAATTATTTATATCGTTTTTCCAAAATGGATTGGTTGCGTGGAGCCTTTTTGTAATTCTTAGCGACATCAGGGAGTAAGTCAATAATGAAATAGGAAAAAGGAAAGACTCAATAGTAAGGTACGTTCTAAATAATTGGTTTCTCCAAAGTTCTGATTTAGCTTCAATACTTAGAAAACCAATTGAAAAATAGAGCAATGCCTGAAGTATTGGCAATATGAGGTGGGGCATAAGCTCAGTGTATTTTATTGAAACCTTAGTCTTAGATTTGATGAAGAAATAGAATAAAGGACCTATTGCCAAGGTATAGTATATCGGAATAAAGTACAATTGCTTGTATTGTGCCGACAAGCCTGTTCTCAATACCAAGTCGTTGGTTAAGGTGAGTGATGATAGAATCAACAACGTGACGAGAAATCTTTTTGGAAATTTATCGAGTTGATTTTGACTCAAAATTTTTAGGGCTGCCACGATAGAGAGCGTTATGCCAACCCCATCAATAAAAATAATCAAGAATGATGTAAGACTTATTTCAAGCAATCGAAAAGCTATTTATTCTTAAAATTAAAATATTTGATCATTTTGTTTAAAAGGATAAAGCTCTTGAATTATTTCCTCTCTTACATCGAGAATATATTGAAGTAAGGTTAGCCTGGTTTATTTGTTAGAACCGAAAGGTCGCCTTTCTTTCAGGCAACCTGTTACACCTATGCAATAAGGCTATTTACCTATTACTCAAATTGTATTGTATGGGTTTCGTTTTGTGCTTGCATGTCTTTAAGAAGGCACCCATCCTCTTCGATTTCTATTTTGATTAGTATGAAAAATAAGAAAGACTTCTGATACAAGATGAGTGGAACGGTCTATGAATAAAGTGAAAGGTTGGGATAACTTAGGTAGACGATTCAAATTATCTTCGAATAGCTATTGTACATACCTTCGATTTACCGAACCAACGCACACGATTTCTTGAGGCTAGATTATAAATCGTGTCCCTAATAATTCTTGGAATGTAGGCCAATAAGGCAGCTACCAAACGGAACTTTGTAATCTTTGCAGCGATACGTAAAAAACCATCTGAATGGGTGTGGGGCCCATTGTCATCGAAAAGAATTACCGTTGTGAGTTCTTTAGTTGAAAAACCATTTGCTCTTAGTAATTCTTTACCTTGAGGCGATTGAAAAGGAATAAATTCAAATAAATGCGAAGGCGCAAGTTTAATTAGTCCACCGACAACGCCATTGCAAAGGTTACATTCTCCGTCAAAAATGATAATATTCATTTCCATAGTACTTTGGTTGATATGATTTTGTTCGATGAAGGATGGTTTTCATTTCATATCGATTCCGTTTTTAGGAAAAGTTTATGAATTAGAGAAGGTCCAAGATACGTTCCATAGCCATCCCCCTAGAGCCCTTGATTAAGATATGGCCTTTGGTGATGTTTTTGAAATCAAAAGAATTTTTTAAATCCTCAAAGGAGTTGAATTGTAGAAATTCGGTAGTTGTTCGGGTAAAGTGCTCCCCAACCAAACAAACGTTTTTGAAACCGAATTCAGCACTTAAATCGGCGATTTGTTGATGTTCTTTGGCACTATCCTCACCAAGTTCGAACATATCTCCTAAAAAAAGCCATTTTTCATCTCCTTTGGTTTGATCAAAACTTTCCAAAGCCGCCTGCATACTGGTTGGATTGGCGTTATAGGCATCCAAAATAATATGACGTCCGTTTTTTTTCAGTATCTGTGAGCGATTGTTTTCAGGAATGTAACCTTCCAAAGCACTTTTAATATCGATAGGAGGCACATTAAAATACTTTCCAATGAGAATAGCCACGGCACAATTGGGAAAATTATATGCTCCGGTGAGTTGAGTTGAGACTTTTGTTTCTTCAAATGCTATTTCCACAAACGGACTGGCACCTAAAAATTTGATTGGATAATACTGATGGTCACTCTGGCTAAATCCAAATTTTTTGACATACCCTGATAGTTTCTCTTTTTGAATGGAATCATCTGCATTCAAGAATACATGCCTATTGTTTGCCAAGAGATATTCATAAAGCTCACTTTTGCCCTTAATTACGCCTTTAATTCCACCGAAACCTTCTAAGTGTGCTTTTCCAAAATTGGTAATATAACCAAAATCAGGCTGTGAAATATTTGACAGTTCTTCAATTTCTTTTTGGTGGTTGGCCCCCATCTCGATTATTGCGATTTCGGTATTTTGCTGAATGCTCAATAGGGTCAATGGTACACCGATATGATTGTTTAAATTCCCCTTGGTCGCAATTGTATTATACTTCTTGGAAAGTGCGGCCTGAATCAATTCTTTGGTGGTGGTTTTACCATTGCTACCCGTAAGGGAAATCACTTTTGCCTTGCAATGATTTCTGTGGTATGTTCCCAGTTCTTGTAAGGTTTTCAGAACGTCTTTTACAAGAATGGTCTTAGATTTCAGATTATACTTTTTTTCATCTATGACCGCATATGACGCCCCCTTTTTGAGTGCTTCTTGTGCAAAGGCATTGCCGTTGAAGTTAGGGCCCTTTAATGCAAAATAGATACAATTCTTTTCAATTTTTCGAGTATCGGTTGATATCTTTTGATATTTCAGGAATACGTCGTGAAGCTCATTTGTGTTCATGTTTTCGAAGATAAAAAAAGCCCTTGATTTTTATCAAGGGCTTACTGCTCAAATGAACAACTTCATTACTTCGTTTTCTTGTGCCGCACCGTTTTATTTTTGGTTTTGGACTTTGAGCCGACCCTAGACATGGCGCATCTAAACCCTATATCATCGGTAGCCATGTACTGGGGTAGATAACGACGTTGCCCTGGGTCTAACCAGAAGGCTCTATCTCTCCAAGAACCACCTTTGTATACGCGCACTTCATCATTTATCAGTGAGGTTCTGTAGTTCGAGGTGTCGTACTGTCTCAATAATTTTCCTGTAGAATCACGTTCTACTTTATGCTTTGGCGAATCGTACATCTTTCTACTATCTCCTTCATCGTCACTAAACCGTTCAAAGAAACGCGATGAACCTGGGTCGCCGTCTCGATAGCCTCTATTATCACTAGACGAGAAGTTTGTTCGTAGATAGGTCTCTTCCTCTCCAACAGGTATTTCCTTGACCTCTCCAGGAAGATTTACTGCAACAATCTTTCCGTTAGGTAGGGTGTCATATACGATTTCGTCCCTCAAGACGTCGACCTTACCGTCTTCTCCGATGGCTTTTTTAAGATAGATGTTTCCTCTATAGTAGTTAAAGTCACTAATTTCGTCATCAACAATTGGGCGATAGACATCCGCAACCCATTCACTAACGTTACCGGCCATGTCGTATAATCCAAAATCATTGGGTTTGTACGATTTCACTTCAGCCGTAATGTCAGCACCATCATCAGACCATCCGGCGATTCCACCATAATCTCCTTTACCTTGCTTGAAATTGGCCAATTGGTCTCCACGACCAACACGTTGTCCATTTCTTGTGTAATCCCCTTCCCAAGGATATTTTTTTCTACCTCTATAATTATTGTACTCACGAGTACCTATGAGAGCCTGTGCAGCATATTCCCATTCCGTTTCTGTTGGTAGACGATACTCTGGTTGAATAATACCACTACTTCGCTTGGCAAAAGTATTGATGGAATCTTTTTTCTGCTTTCCTTGAAGGGAATCAATCTGCCCTCCGTATACCGATTCTGGATTGTTGAGATAGGCCTCTGTACTGAACGTACCACCAATTTCCCCATTCAAAACCTTGTACTTTGCGTCTTGAGCTAAATAGCCCTCTTTCTCTAACATTGCCTCGTTTACCCGGTCGGTTCTCCATTCCGTATATTGCGTGGCCTGAACCCAGTTTACACCCACTACAGGATATTCAGCATAGGCCGGATGTCGCAGGTAACTATTAGTCATGGTCTCATTAAAACCTAGTCTGTTTCTCCAAACCAAGGTATCGGGTAGGGCACCTTTATAAATATTTTCAAACATTGGATTTTCCGGAGGATAGACAGCTTTCAGGTAATCGAGGTATTCGAGATACATCACATTGGTTACCTCTGTTTCGTCCATATAAAAGGACTGCACGTGCTGCTGGGTGGGGGTGTTGTTCCAATCGTGCATGATATCGTCTTGCACTTTACCCTTAGTAAAAGTTCCTCCTTCGATGAAAACTGTACCAGGAGGCGTTTCTTGTTCTTTAAAATCCGAATTGTACTGAAAACCTCCTTCTTTGGCATTAATTTTCCAACCCGTAGCTCTGGACACATTCTTAGAAGAGGAGGATGATGAATTTTTACAGCTAGAAAGGGTTCCCGCGACTGCGATGATAGAGAGAACAACTTTTGCAATGTGTTTTTTCATAAGACTTGAGTTCTGCACCGTTAATCTGCGGTACTTTAGGTTCATTTGATTTAAATCAGTTTCGGCAATAAAACGGAAAACTGTAAACTATATTTTATAAGATGTAATATTTATGAATATCACGCAATATTACTGTATCAACATGAACGCAGTAACACTACAATTATTATAAGCCTTGAGAAGACTTTTTTGAATGTAAGGGAATGTGGGTCAATATTATCATTCTTAAAAAGTGGATGAGGTCATATAACAAATACCTGAAATGAGCGTTAATTGGTAATACGTCTAATAATTTTTGGTTTTTTAAACCTTTTGAGCACTTTTGGGCGCATTTTAACATTAAATGAAAAAAATGAAAAAATTATTGCTTGCTATTGCTATTTGTTGTGCAATAAAAGTTTCTTCACAACAAGAGCGTACTATCACCACAGCTGTTCCTTTTTTAAATATTGCGGCCGATGCTAGGGCTGCCGGTATGGGAGATATGGGTGTGGCTACCTCAGTAGACGCTTTTTCACAGCAATGGAATCCGGCTAAATATGCCTTTGCAGAGCGTAAATTGGGGATTGGTGCAAGTTACACGCCATATTTAGAGAGTATTGTTACTGACATTTCGTTATTGAATGCTACTGTATACAATAAAATAGATGACCAAAGTGCTTTTGCCATTGGTGTAAAATATTTTGGGCTCGGAGAAATTGAATTGAGACAAACGATTGATGAGACACCAACTATTGTTAAGCCAAATGAATTTGCATTAGATGGTTCATATGCTTTAAAATTGAGTCCAACCTTTTCAATGTCGGTAGGTGGGCGTTTTATCAGTTCAAATTTGAGATTTCAAGATGGACAGCAAGATTCACAGGCTGCAAATGCCTTTGCAGTGGATGTTTCAGGTTACTATCAATCAAACGAAATTGCTTACAATTCTTTTAACGGGCGATGGAGAGGGGGTTTTAATATTTCCAATCTAGGAGGAAAAATTCAGTATGATGAAGGTGGTCAAGAAAATTTTTTACCAACCAACTTAAGATTAGGTGGTGGATTTGATTTCATATTTGACCCAGATAATACTTTAGGGATTTACACCGAATTCAACAAATTGTTAGTGCCCACCCCTCGCGATTTTGACGGAGATGGTGATATAGATTCAGAAGATAATAATGAGTATCAACAAATAGGATTCTTTAATGGCGTTTTTGAATCTTTTGGAGATGCTCCAGACGGGTTTAGTGAAGAACTACAGGAAGTTACCTGGTCTTTGGGGGCCGAATATCGCTATTTGGAGTCCTTTATGCTTCGCGCCGGTTATTTTAATGAAAACCCAAATAAAGGAGCAAGGCAGTTTTTTACACTGGGCGCAGGATTTCAATTTAAGTCAGCCCAAATTGATTTATCATACCTTTTCTCAACATCACAGGTGCGAAATCCATTGGAAAATACCTTGCGGTTCTCTCTTACATTTAATTTTGGAGAGGAATTTTATAATGATTAAACCATCTACATCTTTAGTATCAACCTCGACTTTGTCGGGGTTTTTTATTTTATAAAATAATTATGGAGATGGAAAAGGGCTCCATATGTGTTTGTAATTCCATTTCTGATTTGTTCACTTTGGGTTTTGACAGCTCTTTTTTATGGGATTATTATACCGTTTTTTTTCCTACAAGCGATGTTTGTGTATTTTTGTCTTTCGCATAAAAAAGTCATGTAAATAACAATACGGGTTAATGAAAAAAATCACAAAAGAGGTTTACCTTAAATGGTACGAGGATATGCTTTTTTGGCGCAAGTTCGAAGACAAGCTTGCTGCGGTTTATATTCAACAAAAAGTCCGGGGATTCCTTCACTTATATAATGGTCAAGAGGCAGTTCTTGCAGGTGCTTTGCACGCTATGGATTTGACAAAAGATCGCATGATAACGGCATATCGTAACCACGTGCAGCCCATCGGTATGGGTGTAGACCCCCGTAAGGTCATGGCCGAACTGTTCGGTAAAGTGACCGGCACCTCAAAGGGAATGGGTGGCTCTATGCACATATTTTCCAAAGAGCATCGATTTTATGGAGGCCATGGCATTGTCGGAGGGCAAATTCCCTTGGGAGCTGGACTAGCCTTCGGCGACAAGTATTTCAAACGAGATGCCGTAACACTTTGTTATATGGGTGACGGGGCCGTCCGTCAAGGATCATTGCATGAAGCCTTCAATTTGGCAATGCTTTGGCAGTTACCAGTGGTATTTATTTGTGAAAATAACGGTTACGCAATGGGGACATCCGTGGCGAGAACGTCTTATTCAACTGATATATGGAAATTGGGCTTGGGCTATGAAATGCCTTGTGGACCTGTTGATGGTATGGACCCATCAATTGTTGCCAAAGAAATGGACAAAGCCATTGAACGGGCGAGAACTGGTGGTGGTCCAACATTCCTTGAAATGAAGACGTATCGTTATCGTGGACACTCTATGTCTGATGCGCAACATTATCGAACAAAAGAAGAGGTAGAAGAATACAAAAAAATTGACCCCATAACCCAAGTGAAAGATGTCATTCTAGAAAAAAAGTATGCCACCGAAGAGGAAATTAAAGTCATCGATAAACGCGTAAAAAATTTAGTTTTAGAATGTGAGAAGTTCGCTGAAGAATCTGATTTCCCCCCTATTGAACAACTTTACGATACGGTTTATGAACAAGAAGATTATCCATTTATACCTCACAAATTATAAGTAGATGGCAGAAGTAATCAACATGCCTAGGTTGAGCGATACCATGGAAGAAGGTACCG
>ERZ1740067.732-NODE-732-length-24963-cov-23.904167_pt1 | contig 24963 bp, 28 predicted proteins | sample MGYA00581736_ERZ1740067 | MGnify/ENA primary metagenome ERZ1740067 (study PRJEB43018, sample SAMN04849236) | marine metagenome | isolation source: floating plastic debris | place: Pacific Ocean | collected 2008-08-27 | study: EMG produced TPA metagenomics... | reverse complement strand
GTGCAGCTTCTAAAGCCTCTGGAAGCGTCTCTGGTAGGTAGGGGACCAGCGCTACCAATGCCCTTGACCGAGACACTGCATCTTGAATCTCTCGTGCAGCTTCTAAAGCCTCTGGAAGCGTCTCTGGTAGGTAGGGGACCAGCGCTACCAATGCCCTTGACCGAGACACTGCATCTTGAATCTCTCGTGCAGCTTCTAGGGCTTCATTGATAATTAACGACTTCTGATCACTTGAAGTCGGATCGCTGCAAAAAACCTTAGCAAGTGCTAACAAACATTGACTTCTTTGAAAAAGATTAATAATTTGTCGCCCATAGGCCCATCCCTGTTCTAGTGTCCATTTATCTTTTTCGATTAATGTCAACAACAGTTCACGAGGAATCTCAGCCAGATGATTCAATGAGGCTGTTATCAGCAAATAATAACTGTGAAGCCCTATTAGAGCAGGTATTCTCTCGTTTGATGCATGTTCTGTTTCTGCCTCGACTAAATCCCAGGCTTTAGCAATATCTGACATAAAAGTACTGCTTTGTCCCAATCGGTCACAGGCGTTGTACCAGCCATTATACCCAGCAGCATCAGTTTCTTTTAGGAGTCCATGTATTGCGTCCGGCTGTCCTGCCTGCACCATGTGCCAGGTCAAATGCTTGTGGATATAGCCATCATCTGCCAGCGTATGCCAGCTAGACATATCAGATTCAGGGGATTGTGTTTTAGCCCTGTAACGTCCCAACAGGTCAGCATGGGCATCGTCAAGAGCTAATCCTAAGCCAGCCAGCGTATTTTGATCTTCAGAAATTCTATCAGCCTTAATTAGTTCCATCGAAAAATAATGCATTAAGTCATGCATACGATAGGTCGGTAAGGCAATTTCATCAGAGCTGTATACTTCATCACTAGACTGCAACAGAGATTTATTCTTAAAGTCTCGCAGTATTTTTCTTGCTTTCACATCGGAGAGAGACCATAATGTAGATGCCATCTTAGCCGTGATTGTGGCATCGTCTGGCAAGATACCTAACCAGGCAAAGTATTGCAGCCGCTCTTTGGAAAGATTTTTCAGACTGAGGTTAAAGCAGGCAATTAAACTTGATTCTCGATCCCGAAAGTCATCGAAGTCGTCAGAGTCGTTTCGATCAAGAGAATAGATCTCTTCTCTATAGTCTTTTAGAATTTGTTGCCAAGGCAGTTTATCTTCTTCTAACAGGGCAATTGCTAAGTCTAGTGCTAACGGCAAATAGCCAACAACCTGTGCAAATCTTACAGCAGCCTCACGCTCTATTTCCGGTGTATTTGCAGTAAAGGTTCGATCTAACATCTCCCTGGCTTCAGCTTCAGACATAACGTCTAAGCGATAGGGAATAACGCCTTTCAACTCAGCCTGACGAGTAGTAACCAGCACACAACATTGATCTCCTTCCACTCGAAAGGGTTCTGCATCCGCGCCATTCCACACATCATCAATAATCAGCAGCATGCGCTTATTCCGCAGCAATGTACTCAAATGCCCGCTAGCAACTGCAGTCGAGGTGGGCTTATAGTTGTAGTCCTTTAGTCCATTGCGAATCCAGTTTTCTAATAAGGTCTGTGGCTCTGGATTTTGACCTAGCGTCACCCATAGCACCCCATCCTTAAAGCGTTTCCGCACATCCTCATCTCGGGCCAAGGCAGCTGCCAGGGCTGACTTGCCAACGCCTCCCATCCCCTTAATAGCACTGACCAACAAGGTGCCAGGTTGGCGATCTTCTGGCAGCATCAATGCCTTGACCTTCTCAAAAGGCTCAGGACGCTGCACAAAGTGAGTCGGTAACGGTGGCACCTGAAATAATGGAGCCTTAGGCTTAGATTTCTTTTGGGAATAGCCGACGGGGATCAGGTTTCCATCCGAGTCAACAAGTTCGTATAGCTCTTCATCTGTGAAAGAGAGGGGCTTGACACCTGCTGCCTCCAGCTTTTGCCCAAACTCACCTCCAGCCTTCTTACTACATTGCTCTAATAGAGAGTTAACAGCATCTATTAAATCAGGCAGGTAATCTTCATCCTCAATAGCATAATTATCGCTGCGTCTATCAGGATTGAGCAGCTTACTCAAAGTATCGCTATCAAAACCACGCCCCAGCCCATGCTCAACCAACCAATATTGAACACCTGAGTAATTGAGTACTTTGGTCGTCTTGAAAATAAGTTTTTTGGCACCCTTAGCGGTGAGATCTGGATCAAGTTGCCCCAGCGTTTCCAGCGTTTCCCTAATCGCTTTAGCTGCTTCAGTTGTTAGCCGATACCCCATAGATAGCTACACATCTGACTACACCTCTTCACCCAAAAGCATTCTTGCTTTCCCATTCGCCTAATCAGTATATCTACATCCCAAAAATCTGCCGATAACGCTAAAACTTGCCGATATGTCATCGACAAGTTTTCTTGGTTCACTTGATTTATCAGCTGTTCAAAGACTTATCTATCAGAGGTTTTGCTCATCCTTACAAAGGCCATTCAAAATTGCCGGTAGCGTTTTTGCCGACTGTCGGCAAGTTCTACGAGCCGCCCATAGCGTAATCGAAGTGTCGAATTCAGAGGCACTCAATGTTTGACCCCTTAAGTTCCGATCAATTCTTACGCCGCACTAATGAAAGCGAAGCCATCGATCGCAATGGCAATCGTTTCTACATCGAGCGCAAACCACAGGTCCAGTTCCCTCCCCTCGTCCTCTTTCTGTTCTTGATTCCGCTGTTGCTCCTGCTGCTCGATAGCATCTCCCAACGCGAACCCTCCTTCCCTAACCAAGTGGAGCCCGAACAGCTAATAGTTAAACCCAATCCAGTCAACTTCCAGTTACCACCCACTCACAACTAGCGACACGCTGGTCGACCTGTGCTGGCCGACCAGCGCTATCCAGCCTCGATCTTTCATTGTTCAACTCATATTCCAAAACAAATAATGTTTACATTCATTCCCCAACAACAACTTCTAGAAACCACTACTCAAACAATCGTTCAGCTCACCCAGACCCTCTCACCCATTACTCTGGTAAATATTCTGGTGGCCAATCTACTGTGGGCACACCTCGCATTTGCTAGCGTCGAACTCAGTCGAGACATTCACCACATGTTGGGACATTTATGGCAGCTATTTGCACCCCACCATCTGTGGCACCACGCCGCCTACCGCACCGATTACCGCAAACATTGGCCCTCGTATCACAAAAGCATCTGGCACCACAATCTACCCGAGAGCAGCCTAATGGTACTGGTAGCCACCGCCTTTTGCCTGCTGGCCCAAATGCTACCAGTGCCCTCCTATGCCCTGCCCGGTAGCATCTGGGTCCTCGGCTATGCCCTTAAAACCTTTGGTAATACTATCCTTAGACTCCTTAAAGTGCAGAAAGCCATCAGCATCGACACGATGCACCCAACCACTCCCTTAACCGAGCCCCCTAACATTTGGGTCGTCAATCCCTCATACCACTATCGCCATCACTTTAGTGACCCCAATGCCTACTTTGGCGTCAAAACCTCCGTTCTCGACAAGCTATTGAAAACCGCCCTTTCGCTCAAAGGACGCCGCATCTACATCGATACACCCCTCGGTGCTCTAAATACCCCTCTGCGTCAACACCTGGAGCAGGCCGGTGCCAAGCTTGTCCCCAATACAACCCAGCCAGAAGATGCTAGTATCCTGATCCTCGATATTTCAACCATCCAAGGGCTTTGCCCAGAAGCCATCATCCACAAGATGGAATCCTTTCTAGCTTGCGTTTGCACCAACGAAGACATCACCACCAAGGAAATCTGGCTATTAGTTTCCAATACAGAAAGCGCCGTTGCCTGGACATCTCTAGACGATCTCTATCAGCGCTACCTCTCTGATTGGATCACTCATCGCCGCCTAGATGCCCCATGCATCTTGCGAAAAATCATCCTTCACGCCCCTTTGGACCAGGCCCGAGCCACCAAAGCCGCAAACCAAATCGTCTCCGCAGTCCAGCGAGATATTCGTAACATCCTTATCGGCTACTCCACCTGGATGATTCTTTACCAAATTCTCAAGGAATGGATTGTATCCAATTACTTTCGGTTTGCCGCAAAACAACAATGAGATTACAAACTTCGAAAGATTACTTCGTTCAACAGGTTCTACCTTAGCGACACCGAAACAACAAGGACAATCAATCCAACATGAAAGTCAGCAGGGCAGTTTCCAACCCTGTTGACTTTCATCTTAACGTCCCTTCTAATCCATGTTGAAGCCCCATCTAGAAAAGTACTACAGTTACGTTTATGAACAATATTAGTGACAATTAGATTGGGCTCTTCCGCGCTTTTGATGACGCGCAGAAACTGGTAAAAAACTGGATTTTCCTGCTTAACACCTCAAAAAGGCATATCCCACATCGAGACGACTAAATCTTGGTGTAATCCTAAAACTTGAGCATCTAGCTTAACCTGCATTAGAAATAAAACGTTCTGCCTGAACTGGATAACTACGAGGTTCTACTCGCACCTTAGCCGGTGGCGTTCCATTGGCAATGCTCAGGTATCCTTCGAGCGACGGTAACGCCTGAATTTCTGCGGGCATTACCGCATGGGTTTCACGGATTTGTTCCGATTCCCTAGCCCCACCGATGCCCGGAATGATCGCCTTGGATCGGGTGTGCTCCACTCGCTCCTGCTTGCCGATCATATTGGCCATCCGCTCGGCAGTGCCTTCATCCCGACAATTCAATATCAATTTCGTGGCGGTGCCTTGCAACAGAATCCGCCGATCATGCTCACCGTAGACTTTATCGATCTGCGCCTCGGTTTGGGTACCGAGAATCGCAGTACCACCAAACTTACGCGATTCGGATAGCAGTCTCGCCAACGACGGCAGATGGTTTAAGGCTCCCAATTCATCTATCACCAGCGCTGTCTTGAGACTGCGGGACTCATTGGATAACAATCCTTTCAGCATCAGCTCAAACGCCATTGAATACAGCGCTTTATAGCGTTCTGCGGTGTCTTCAAACACGGGCAAAAACAACCAGCGGGCATCGTCGCGACGGCCCCATTCACTAAAACTAAAGTCCGCAGCGGCGGGCAGCTGGCGATAGAACCGCATCGAGTTCACCAGCGTTGATATCACTGAGGCTCCCGTCTTTTCGGATTCAAAGTATCGAGCACTGACACCACCCTTTAAGAATGTCCGCAGTTCTTCAAAGCTGTAGCTGCTGATCACCTCCCAGATCTGGGTATTGTCGTCACAGCGCTCGTAGATATCGGCCAATAAGGTTTTAGCTGCTTCACTAAAGAACCGGTCTTTTGAGTCGTCGGGGATTAGACTGGCGGCGATGGTTTCCGCGTCAATGCCTTCCACCTGGTGGCTCCACATCACAGACCGGGCATCACTCGGATTAAATATCAGGTCGCGCCTGGGGTCATAGAACGATTCAAATAGCTCTCCATTCCGGTCTAATAGGATCGCGCGAAAATCACGGCGGGTCTTCAGCGTTGATAGTACCTGCTTGATCGCCTGGGTCTTGCCACTACCAGGGGAACCCACAAAGAAGAAACCCAAATTCTCCAATCGATTGGGTAAGGCAATCCCGCCGATCTCCAACAGTGGCTCTATGGGTCGAGTCTCGGCAGCCTGGTCCTTGGCCAGAATTCGGGCTAATTCCTTTGCCGACACAATTCGAGTGCCCCGATTAACTCGCGTTCCACTACGCCCAATCAACAAACAGAGGTGGGGCAAAAAGGGGATGAACGGTATCAATAGATAGGCCAGCACCGAAATAACGATGGTCGAGGTGGTCAGCCGACCGGCGTCCTGCCGCTTCTTGATCAACCAGATCCAGCTGCCGGTGTGAATCACAAAATAGCCAACGGCAAATAGTAGAAAACCCACGCCATCTGGCATGAGCTGAAACACTAGATAGAGACCGAGCGCTAGCACGATGCCTAACGCGATTCGGGGGCTCTGTTGGACAAAGGAAGCTAACGGCTTGGGGAGCTGGTGGGAGTGTGACGCTAATTGGTTGGCCATATGGTCATAGCGGGTCACCAGCTGTTGTCTGGAACGTCGGTTGATCATGGCGAGGCAAATAGAATCGTCTGTCTAGGGTACTGATGCAGTTCTGGTAGGACTCACCCTCGAAACCTTTTTCTAAGCTTCGTAAGAACGGCTAGCGCTCTAAATCCCAATCCCGTTGAGCTCGCTCGGGGGTGGGGTGAATCTGTTTTTGCGGCTGGGCCGGTTGAGTAGATGACTGTTCGAGAGTGGACGTTTTGTCAGGGGCCGGTTCTGGTTCTGGTGATACCAGTGCTGCTGCTTTCTCCGCTTCAATTTGCCGTTGAAGCTGTTTGTGTTTTGCCTGCTGTCGAGCCAGGTCACGGTTCTCTTGACTAATGCGTCTTGACTCATCACCCACACGGGTGCGAATACCTCGCGCTTCCATTTCCATTACCTTGGCACCCAGATGAATCTGAGGTTCTCGTTCGATGCCTTGGGCGTCTAAACTGCGGTGATCAATGCGGGCATCATGACCGGCTTTTTCTAATGCGGCATTGGCATGATCGGCCCACGCTTTTCGATGCTGCTCGATCTCGCTTTTTCGATTCCACTGCCGCTGTTTTTTGCCAAAGCCAGTTTTATCCACCGTGCGCATCGTCAGCATGATATGGGCATGGGGATTATTGCTATCGAAGTCGTGATAACACACGTCCGCGATCATCCCTCTCTCCACAAATTCACGCTGCACATACTCGCGGGTGAGTTCTTCTTTTTCCAAATGGCCCAACTCCACCGGTAGCGCAATCATCACCTCCCGACTCAGCTGAGCGTCTTTTCGTTTTTCACCTTGCTCAACTTCATTCCACAACATCGAGCGATCACCTAATCGCTCCGGCGCATTCTCAGGCAATAAAATTTCACTCCCATAAATAGCACTCTTACCCGTGTAGTCATGGGTCTCGTCAGTACGCTCATCTTTAATCTGCTCACCCGAGCGATACGCCGCAGCTGCAGTCGCACTTCGACCTTTGCCTCGGCTGATCACCTGCATTCGGAAACTGTAGATGGCCATAAGGACAACTGCTGTATGAGTGGGGGTCGAGGGGCGAAGCCCCAGCGCACGGCATCGCGTAGCGATGTATAAGTGCGCCCTTCCGTTCCGGGGGAACGCCGGGACCGGCTGCCATAGGCAGCCAAGCCGCGACACTTTCCGCATCCCTTGGACACAATCCCTCCGCAGCGGCTCCAGGCCCCAAGCGATCCGACCGACTGGGGCTTGGAGCTAGTGAGAAATCATGACCTTGGATACGACGATTTACGTTTTGTTGTGCTTGCTTAACACGCGGTGATGCTCTCTGATATCTGACGCTAGCCTGTGCGTAGTTCCACTGACAGCGCTATCGTCATTGCACCTCATATGTCGAAAAAACTTGAGGCCCTTTTAGAAAAAGAGAGAAAGCTTAAGGCCCAGATACAAAAGGCCAAAGCCACGGAACGGACCCTGGAGCGTAAGCGACAGACGCGCCGTAAAGTACTCATTGGGGCAGCGGTATTGGCAAAAGTTGAGGCGGGTCTTTGGCCTAAAGAAGACCTCTTGGCAATGATGGATGGCTTCCTGACTCGGCCCCATGAACGGGACCTATTTGACCTCGATGGTGACGGGGGTGCCGGTGACCCTGAGGCAACTCAGCAGCCGGATAAGAAAACGGTCTCGACCAAGAAACAAGCATCTACTCAAAAACAGGAGGCCCATCGCCTACCTGAGTCAAAACCGGGGTCTGGTTTTGACAACGATGATTTTGACCTCTAGTGCTCTTGATTTTTTGGGTTTGAGCTATGGCCGATATTCATTTGTTTGGCGGCGAGAAAGGCGGCGTCGGAAAGTCCTTTGTGTGTAGAACTGCCATCGCCTACCATCTGGACCGCGAGATCGATTTTGTCCCTTTCGACTCTGACCGATCTAACGCCGATGTATTAAGGATTTATGGGCAACCGGCAGGCTGCAGGCAGGCGATCCTGTCAGAGGCGGAACGTTATGACGATGCCGCCAACGGCATCTTTAATGCTGCCCTCGAAGGGCATCGGGTCTTGGTTAATTTACCGGCGCAATCAATGCCTGCGTTGACTCAATGGATTAATGATAATGAGCTGCTTGAACTGGCCGATGAAACGGAGGTGTCCTTCGTAAGTTGGTTCGTATCGGATTGCGGCCTGGATTCCCTCAAGCTATTTGGAGAAATGCTCGATACCTTTGGTGATCGCGTACAGCATGTCTTTGTCGCGAACTATGGCATGACCGAGCGCTGGGAACGGCTCAAGGATAATCAAACACTGATGGACCGGATGCGAGAAGCCGGGGTGAAACTGGTGAAGTTTCCGAAGTTTGTGGGCCGAGCAGTTCGGGACAAAATTGATGAGCAATCCCTCACCTTTGAAGCGGCTAAGGGCTCCGATGAATTGGACCCTATCGGCAGGCAAGGGGTGAAGTCATTTCTGCGTAAATCATTTGAGCAGTTTGACGCGGCGGGGGTCTTTGCCAATGGTCAGTAGCAACCTCGGAAATCGAGATAAGGGCTATGGTGACGTCTTGAATGATGGTCGCGGCCGCGTGTCGATGTTGGACCGCGCTTTGGAAGGGGCTACGGCTGAGGCAAAGGCAAGAGTGCGTGGGGTGCTGCTGCGCTATGGCATCGATGAGGACAATGAGTTTTTTATGATCTTTGTCGCTATCGGTCACCTCCTGGTGCTGGTGGAGGAAGCCCCCGAAAACTGGCAGTCCTTTTTTGACGATATCTATGGGGAATTAAATCAATGGTCGAGCCAGAATCGAAAGAGCCTCGAAAGCCTCAAGCTACACACCCAGACATCAGCCCAGCTGATTCAGAGCTTGCGGCTACTGATTACCTCATTGACGGCATCCGACGAGAAGTCGAACAGAATGCTAATGACGCTCAACAGCTTCGAGTCGAGGTTGAGCAGTATCGACAAACACTCGGTCTCGGCATCGGAGAACAGCAAGCAAGTCGGCAACCGGCTCGACCACACCAACCGACACCTCAGCGATCTCAGCTACCTCACAAATCAGCAGACCTGGATATCGAGCGTTAACACCGTCTTCTCGATCATCCTGTCGCTGGCCTGGGGATTCGCGTTATGGCACATCAGCTCTCAGGGTCAGGTGATTCAGCAGTTGAAGGCTCAGCAGCAGGACCAGGCGAAAAAGATGGAGTGGCTATTGGAAAAGGCGAATCGAGTGGAGTGTCATCACGGCATTAAATCTGCTGATGATCCGCAGTGTCAGTAAAAAACTCAGGCAAACGGAGACTATTTACCCATGACTCAAGCTCAAAAACTTCTAGACCGCTACACAGATCTCATGCATGAAATTGCTGACGCCCTATCAGTAGAGTTTAAGCAGCGCGGCTGTCCTAAATTAAAAGCTCAATACAGTCCACACGAAGAAAGGGTACAGATTTTCCATACCTCTAAATCCTCAAGCTATTTCCTGGTACACGGCGCGGAGTCATTACAGAAACTCACGTAGGCCAAACGCTTACCGGGAGACCTCGATGAAGTGGATCGCATTGCCTGGATTTGGACCAATGTCGAACCGTGTCGATAATTAGAACGGGATACTTCCACATGGCTACGACGGCTGATCTAACGGGGAAATTCTGAGAGCGCTTGCCGGTAACCCCGTGGGTGGGAGGTGTGGTGGGGCTTTGGGGCACCACAAAATATAACCGAGCACAGCGAGTCCTTTTCTCCATACAAGAAACCTCCTGGATACTAAGGTCCACAAGGATTAACTCTAATAAGCGAGTTGCTAAATTACCCATTCGGGTACTGTTCTCATTTTTGGTGAAAAACTATTATCAAGTTAATCAGAACAATGGCTCTTCACCAAATGATTCTGCTTCTTGACGAACGTTAGATATCTCAGAGCAAAAGCATGACTGATGTATAAAAACAGACTCTGTTAGCAAGATTACGGTACGGTCGCGGACGGTAAACTCTAACAGAAGACATGTAGTATCGAAGACTATGATCTTACAAAGTGCATCTAGTTAAATCGCATAAATCGCAGTCTATTACGTATCGACCTACTACCACTAGAAAACTCGATTATGGGATTAATGAATGATGCCAAAGACATTATAAATGAGGCATTCGTCAAAGCTCTTGAACTATTTCCATTCAATGCTATTATTCAGCCTTTATGGGATTGGTCAACTCAGTGCAATATTTTTGTTTGGCGTAGCATTGCTGTCACACAATCATCCGTAACAGGCGGGATACTAATGGCAGTTCCTGGAGTCAATCTCGCCGTAGGAGTAGGCGCAGACATCACATCATTGTTTTATGGCATGCAAGCGACTGCTTATGGTGTTGGAGCGATCATTGCAAAAAAGAACGGTAAAACCATACACAGTTTGTCAAGAGATGACTACATTGATATCTTGGCAGTATGGGCAGGAGCTCCTGAATTTATTGGAGATTCCTACGTTAAAGCAGTTTTGTTCTACAACATCAAATCTACTAGCAAGATAGCCATCAAGGGGGTAGCTAAAACAACTACATACGTTACCGCAGGCACAATATCGAAAAAAATGGGTGTGCCTATAGCCACACCACTTCTAGAGAAAGTTATTACCAAGATTTCTGCAAAACTAGGAATCAAAGCATCTACTTTCGTCCCCGTAGCAGGTTCATTCTTAAACGCCGGTATCAACGGATGGTTTATCAACAGCATCACAAATGCGGCTAAAACTTACTACATAGCCAAGTATGAAGGTAGAAATGTCAGTGAATAACAAGCAATGACTGTAAAACAAAATTAAAGTGAACGCATAGTCACCACTAAGCATGTACTCACAAATCCGCAACCTCAGCAGGGCTTCCCAATCAAGTTGAACGCTGAATCCATAATCAGTATAGTACTCAGCAACTTCTAACTTTGGATAGTAACTATCAGTAATATGCAAGACCAGAGTTGCATACATCGCCTTGAGATATCCTAAGCAAAACATTGATTTTTCTAATGAAGCGTTAAAAGCAGAGCCATTCTGAGTCAGAATATGAGTGCGTTATAAGTAATTAGCAGCTAACGGGATTGTGTGGCTCCTAATGCTTTTTTAAGCTTATAGTTAATGCATCTACCCCAGTTTTGCATAGTTGATTCGATCACCAGAAGTATTTATTAGAGTTAGAAGCATGTCTATCACAGGCAAACGTTTCTCTATTAATGACCAGCAACCAAACGCTAATCGGCGTCAGTCTAATTCCTCTAATCGCCGTATTGGTGATAACAATAATAACTGCTCCTATCAGACTCTAAGAGTTACTGGTAGAACAATAACTCTCAGAAACCAAATTTATCAAATTAGCAATATTGCGAGAGTCGGCAAATACATCTGTAAACCTAAATTCTTTTTTAGTCGGACTGCTATGGCTATTTTGGGATTTCTTGGAATTCTATTTTTAGCTCAGGATGTTTTGCGTTTTTTAGGCATCTTAATGTTGTGTCTGTTAGGAATAGGTATTTGGGAAAGGTTCTCCAAGAAAAAGAAATACGTGTTTACAATAGAATCTAACGGTCTAACATCGGGACTATTTGCAAGCACGGATGAGCAGATTGTAGATCAAGTGATTGAGGCTGTAATTGAGGCTATGAATCATTCAAATGAATCTACTAATTATTCTTTCAATATTCGTGAAGGAGATCTAATCTCTGGGGATCAGATCAATCAATCAGGCATTTTTGGTACAGGTATCAGGAATTAGGATTCAACATTTTTCTTGGAAAAATGCCTAAATCGATACTCCATCTAGCGAAGGAAATATAAGCAATGAATCCAGAAGAAAAAGATAAGTCTAGGTTTTCTATTCACAGTGGAGATCGGATTGGCGGGGATAAGATTACACAAAAGGGAATTTTCTCAGTAGGTGTAGATAAACGAACGTACATTAGTCATGATAATTCGATTGAAATTACAGCGATAGCAAAAGAAATTCAAGATGTATTGGTTGAAATAGAAAAAACTCATCCTATTTCTGATATCTCAGACAAGATGGTAGTGGCAAGCAAAGCTTTCAAGCAAGTACAAAATAACTCTGACCTAATGAGTAGAATTTACCGTTCATTGAAAGCAGGTGGTATAAGTGCTTTGGAACAAGCTTTAAGTCATCCTGCTGCCAGCTTTTTGATGAATGCCTTAAAAGAGTGGAGAGAGTCTCGCTAAAGCAATTTCCAGGCAATAAGCTGATGAGCTTCTTCTGGTTATATTCTTAAATAAAGACGTTTCAAACAAAATATTTGAGCAGGATGCTTTAAAAATGGGAAAAAAGTTCGAGATTATCTCCGAACAGGCTAGTGAGCATATGAAGTTTGTTGTTATTAGTGAATTACCTGTTGTACGACCAACACGTAGTCATGAGTTAAATGGAAAATTTAAAACTACTGCACAAACTAGGCCCAAAAAATGTCCTTATTGCTTAACAAGCGAAGAAATGAGACCTGGCAATATATACAGAATGAATGAACATACATGGGGTTGTAAGCATTGCGGTTATATTTGGTAAGTTAGATGTCTACAAAGTTTTCAATTCAAAGAACTATTGAACCTGAGGAAAGCCCATTTGACAGACAGCAGAGGATATCCTGGTGGGATCAGGAAAAGCTTTCTAAAGCAAAAATATTAGTTGTCGGTGCAGGTGCAATTGGCAACGAAACACTCAAAAATTTAGCTCTTTTAGGAATTGGCAATATTTATATTGTTGATTTCGACACAGTCTCTACCTCTAATCTAAGCCGCGCTGTATTATTTCGTACAACTGACAAAGATAGACAAAAAGCAGAGATAGCTGCAATCCGAACCAAAGAAATGGCACTACAAGATGATGTGTGCATTCAATGGTTTCATGGTGATGCAGTATGGGAATTAGGAACCGGGATATTTCGTGAGATGGATATAGTCCTAGGTTGCTTAGATAACGTAGAAACTCGTTTATTTGTTAACAGACAATGTTGGCTTACCAACACTCCTTGGATAGATGCTGGAATATACGAACTTGGTGGCCATGTCACGGTCTTCATACCACCTGAATTACCTTGCTATGAGTGTGCTACTACTAAGGAGCAAAGAGAAGCAGCTAGAGTACGTTTGTCGTGTGATGAATTTAAACGTACATTACTGAAAGAAGGAAAAATGCCAACTGTACAAGTCACGTCTTCTATAGTGTCAGCTATTCAAGTCCAAGAGACTTTAAAGCTACTGTGCCATCAAAAAGTTGAAAGTGGCAAGAAGATATACTTTCAGGGCAAGCTTAACGACTTTGATGTCCTTAAGCTCCCTCAAAGAGAAAATTGTATTGGGCACGTAACATATCCAGAGATTCACTCTCTTCCACTAAATAATTCAGTTAAGCTAAGAGCCTTTCTAGAGTACGTTTCACAGGAAACCTTTTCTGGTGAAGGGGCGACATTGGATTATCGCGGTGAGGATAGGGCATTTGTCATTTCCGCAAAATGCAAAACCTGCGCCAAAAGCATCAACTTTAACCGTCCCAATTTTCGTATCTTTGATTGGGAGGCAATTTGCTCAGATTGTAGAAGCTCATTCGGAAAGGATGCAAAAAACGATGTATCTAAGGATGAGATGAAGACTATTGGCAACAAGCAAACTGTTAGTGACTTTAGTCTCAAGGAAACAAGCGAAAGCATTCTAAACATGAGCTTATGGCAACTAGGAGTTCCGCATCGACATGTAGTAGCAGTCCGAGCCAAGGACCAAAGCTACAAGTATTACGAACTATCTCAGGGTAATCCGTTTATTGAAGTTTAACTTGTAGGAGAGAATTAATGGCAGATGTAAGCGTCAACTTCTTGCACCCGACAGATGGTAGGCAGCTAAACGTTACGTTGGATGACAGCATTACCGCTCAGGAGGCTGTAGCAGAACTAATTGCTGCTAATTTTATTAGTCCAAGCTCAGAAGGGTACGGGCTTGCCATTAAAGGTGGCAGTATCATCGGTCCTGATCAATCTTTTGAAAACGCATCAGTTGAAGATAATACGACTATTCGTATTTTACCTGCAACAGATGCGGGTAAAAGATAGAGATGTAATCTTGGATACTATGTTATGACTACCCCCCAAGAAGCCCGAAAAATCAGATTAAAAAATGATTACTCTGAAATGCTCAACATAAAAGGAGAAGTCATTCAGTGGAGACCTCTCAAAGGGGAGACCCCTTACGTTGAAGCGTATGAACTAAATGTCAAGATTCGTACCATAACAGGATCACAGCCCACCTACCGAAGTTCACATACTCTATATATGGAGCTTCCAGAAAATTACCCTAGGGTTGCTCCACGCATTAACATGCGCACTACCCCCCCGCCTTTTCATCCAAACTGGTACAGCAATGGTAATTGGTGTTTTGGAACATGGGATATTGCTGAAGGTCTAGGTCATCATGTAGTGAGGATGGTTCGTACTCTACAGTTCGATTTAGATATTACTAATCCTGACAGTCCAGCAAATCGTGATGCTAACCAGTGGTTCTTATCTCAGAGAAACAGAGGTATTTTCCCTTGCGATAGTACTGCTTTACCGGACCCAACCAAATCTCGTTTCACTGTGAAACATCAGGCAACAAGAAAATTCGAAATTACATGATATGAAATGAATCAAGCTGTAGGATTTTAGCATTGATAGCGAATTCAGTAGATAACCAAAACTAGCTGGATTCTGAAAGTCATTATGTAATGACTTTCAGAATCCAGAGCTGTTGAAATTTGTACCGCTGATCTATCGTGGCAAAATCTACAAATAGTCTTTCCTGAAGAATATAGAAAACTTTAAGTACAAGCGGAGGATCTCAGATGGATAGCAAGTTTGAAATTTCTGTTCCTTCTGTAGAAGTGCCTTGTATTGAATTCATCCCACATAATGATTCACAGCTGTATGTAAAGATGAACCTAAGAAGCACTGCTCGCCTACCTTTGAAAGCGAGAAGCTTCTGGGGTTCAAAGCATCGGACTATCTATTATCGTGGCTTCTTATTGCTTGTACAGACAGAGAGGAAAAGGTTACCTGACATATCTCAGTGTGATAGCTTAGATAATAATTTATTGAGCACTCTATCTACTGTTGAAATATCCCGACCTGGGTTACCAAAAATTGAGGTAGTAGGAAACGATCCCCCTATTTATCATCCTCATTTTAACCGTGACGGGATATGGGTAGACTACAAAGAAGATGTAGAAGAGGACTTAATTAGTTATATCTATAGGGTTGCACAGTCTATCATGTATAAAAAAGGTTTTATACATGATAATGCTATCAATAAGGACGCTTTAGAGCACTATTATAGGAATACTGAGAATTTTCCCTCCGACACAGTTGAGCTGCTCGCCAATACACCAGTTGAACCTGATACAACAACTGGTGGTGACGCCCAGGCTCAGGGTATGCATTCCTCAGTTGAGCCAGACACTGATGATGTTGAGCCCGATACAATAACTGGTAGTGACGCTCAGGCTCAAGATATGCATTCCTCTCCAGATATTCCAGAACAATTAGACGATACAGATACAACAGTTGAGCCAGACACTGATGATGTTGAGCCCGATACAATAACTGGTAGTGACGCTCAGGCTCAGGGTATACATTCCTCTCCAGATATTCCAGAACAATCAGACGATACAGATACAACAGTTAAGCCAGACACTGATGATAGCACTCAAGCTCAAGCTATAAGTCCTCCTTGTGAAAATTTACCGCAAACAAAACGAAAAGCCAGGTTCGAAATTAGAGAAACTAAACCGGCATATTCTCCCATTGACAGAGATAAAACTAATCAAATTTTGGAGATGTCACTCCATTCAGACGTCAGAATACAGCAAGACTTCTCAAGTAGTCATGAATTCTATCTGGAGTACAGTGCGTTTGAGGCAATCTCAAATCATATTGGTTGGAGTCAGCGTACCCAAAACAACCAGGTAGAACAAGGCGGTATTCTGTTAGGTGATGTATTTCGTGATCCTAAGACTAATGTTACTTATGGGATCGTCCAAGAGGCAATAGCAGGAAGGCTAGCACAAGGCACATCCAGCTACCTATCCATAACGCATCAAACTTGGAAAAAAATGTTGGACGAGGCAGATGAACTCAACAAAAACCTCCAAGTTATTGGCTGGTACCATACGCATCCAAACTCTTTAGATGTTTTTATGTCTGGAACTGATAGAGCAACACAAGAAAGTTTCTTTGGAGAAAATTGGCAGTTTGCGATTGTACTAAACCCCCAAAGAGAAATATGGAGATCATTCTATGGAGCCAAATCTATCGAGTGTAGAGGATATGTTATTGCTCCTAAATCATAGTTGGCACTGAATTATATATGCCATGACGGTTTATACACATCAATTAGACAGGAATAAACATGGAAAATTCCTTGATGAACAGAGGAGTGATCCGGTCACAAAGAATAGATTTAAGCATGGTGATCGCATCGTTTTTTGTGCAGTATGTAAATCTGCTTTTCTTGAAGATAGTTGGCATTATTTGCGAGGAAAGCATTGTAATCAACATGGTACACTACCAAATTTTTCATCAGATTTAGAGACGATAAGCGACAGCATAACGAATAAATCTAAAGAGAAGAAGCTACTTGAATTTCCCAAATATAAATTTAGGATGACTAAATTTAATTGTTTGACAGGGAAATCGATGGATGCAATTTTATCTGCTAAAGAAGAGGCCTTGCAGGTTGGGCATAATTTTGTAGGTGCAGAACAAATACTAGTAGGTTTACTAAAAGGGGATACTGGAAATGCGGCTCAAGTTCTAAAATCATACGGAATCACTCTCGGCAGAGTGAGAAGTGAAATTTTAGAAATTGATGGACCTGTAAATACTCTTGCCCCCGATGATTGCTGGTTTACACCTAAAGCATTCAGAATTTTAGAACTCTCTATCAGAGAAATGAAACAGTCCGGTTATAGATATGCCGATACAGAACATTTATTACTAGGAATTATCGATGAGAGAAATAACGTAGGCATTAAAATATTAACGAACTTGGATGTAAATCCTTCTATTCTTAGAAGGCAAGTTATTCGCCAGTTATCACATAGTTAGCACTAATCTAAGATGAAGTAAATCATAATTTGAGGGATTGCATAAAATAAATTTCAGACATGGTGAGTATCTCTCCCATAACCATTTAGGGAGAGTAGGAGGCTGAAACTCAGATCGCAAAAGTTTTCAGAGATTTTAGGCTTTTAGACTAGCCGAAGGCGAGCGTATATGAATATAAATACTTACAGCTCTAATCCATATAGATAAAGGCTTTCAGCCTTAGCGACCATTTTTTCTCCAATTCCTTCCATCCACTATCCCCGTAGAGTAGCTGCGGGCGTAGGCAACTAATCAATCCCCCTTTTTCGTCTAAACCTCATTACTGAAAAGGATTATAGCGATTAGTCCAGGATTCTAAACGGGAACCGTGGAATCAGGGGTGTGGGCAACTGGCACATACCTAACCAGAATTTTTCAGGCCATTTTTAGGCCAGTGAGATCGAGCAACTGGCACACTCGGGGTATGACATCAGTGCTACCGACCAAAATTTCTCCGATTCTATGTGCAGGCTGAAGGGGATGACAGGCCAAAGGCATTCTATATTGGGGTAAGTGTAGGGTCCGTGCGCTGAAGTGCAATTAGCCCAAATCAGGAGGATGAAACGACGGAATTACGTTGAAATCAGCACTATTTTTGGAATATTGCTCCCAAAGAAAAATAAAAGCGGAAAGCCTTGCTAAAAAAGGCTTTCAAAATTCTAATTGCACCTGAGCGTAGCGACCCTACAATCTCCCCTAGCTCAGGTTGTTCAGAAATGCTGTTTACCTCAATATCTAAATATGACCGATAGCCCTCTAAGCCTTGGGCTATTTGCATCAGTAAGCTTTCTGAAATCGGGTTCATGTGTCTGTGGATTCGCTAAATTCCTGAAGGTATTTCTTCGTCTCTTTTAGAAATAATGTTAGTCCGCTACCCAATACCCATGTTGGAGGTTCATCTAGAACTCTTTCCATATGGCTATTGCTAACAGAGTCTGAGAATTTATTGAGTATTCTTAGAACTCTTCTTTTCAGGCTTCTCTTTTTTACTTCACTTAGAAACTCCCAAGCACCAAAGGCTTCTGCTGCTACCTCTTCGCTAGTAAACTCATGCTTTTGGCTGGCATGGAAGTTCACAAGCTGCCTAATAGTTAGCTCAACTATCTTGGGTGATCTGAGATTATTTAGATCGAGTTTGACGTAATCATAGGGAATTCTTTTAATCAAGATTCCTCCTCCAATTACATTAGAAAGCTCTAAATCACAGAAATTACCTTTGGTTTTCTGAATAGCACTTCCTTCTGAATTAGTCCCAAACGAGCAAAGCATTAGTTTACTATCGGTACTAGGTGGAAATTTTGCTATCGCGTTGAAGTAGTCCCGTTCACAGTGATCAGCGGCGATCAACCAAGTGCTAACACCGTTTGGTAATGTATCGACTGCGTATTTTATTTCAGCGGGTTTAACCTTTGAGTATCTTTGGATTTGAGATATTTTCGATGCTGGTGGTTCACTCTTTTCGGTCCACTCTACTTGTAGAGACTGTTTCCGCTGTGGTGAGTGCGCAATAGCTTCAGGATTAACTTTCCCTGAAACAGAATTAAAGACTGGCTCGATTTCTACTAATTCATAGCCTAACCTGTCTATTTTTTCGGAATATATTTTCAAGAACCTATTTTTATTCTTAGTGAATAGTCCGACAAATATATTAATTAGTTTTATGCTAAAAGATGGGGTTTCCATCACTATCCTCTGCGGTAACTCGGCAACTAAAGTTTTGCTGTACATTTGTGAAAAATCGTACAACAGAATTCCCACAAGCATTGGGTTCAAGAGACAGAGTAATAATGTCTCTGTAGATTTGAAAGTTCATCTTTGAACCCGTTTTCAGATCGACTGCATATACAAGCAAGCCGTCATCTATTTCTGTAGGAACTCCCCATAGAGAAAATGGCTCATTTCCTGAAAAGACGACATTACAGAAATTATGTAAATCTTCGATGGGCTTTTCTTGGAAGTCAAAATATAGAGGCTCACCTAATACGTTTTGAATTTTATTATCTTCCCCTTCTAGCCTGATTGTATATTTCTCTTCGATTTCCCTCACTTTCCCTGAGTATCTTCTACGAATTTCACTGACTAACTCTTTGTGTAAATTAGCAGATGTACCTTTAACTAAAATCTTTCCGTCATATTTAACATCCTCTAGGGCAAAAAACTCACTATTTCCTGATGCTGATCCATCCCGGCCTTCGTATCTAATGCCAACTTTAGACGGGACTACTTTCCTTCCTAGAAGCTCTGTGTCTAATATCTCAGCGAGTGCGTCTGATATTTCATTATTGCCGCCTCTGACTGTGATTTTTAGATATTTTTCTAGTTCTTCGTTATTTATTTCTTCAGCTTCAGATTCTTCTTTTTCAAACTCTCTGTAGTCATATCCAAGATCTATACTTCTAAAACGACCTTTGCGTTTTATATCATTTAAGAACTCAGGCCAAAGCCAGATTCGATCTAAGTCGTTTGATTGCTTTGTGACTTTTTCAATAATGCGTTCTAGCTTGTCAGCTTTAGCAACAGAATCAATTACCCAGAAACGCTTTTCTCCTGTGTCTGGCTCAACATCGAAGTATGCTTCAATAATTTCACCCTCGGGCTTTGACTGTGTTTTGTAGCTCCACCAAACCTTAAATAAGCTATTATCTCTAGTTCTTTCAACAGCAGGTCTAGTACGGCTGATATTCTTGCCTCTTCCTGACTGGAAGGTAAATATTCTTTCTATTAGACTTTCATTAATCTGCTCTAATGAAAGTTGATCACCAGGACTAAATTCAATTATGTATGTTTTAACTGGATGCCTATCTCTTTCATATTCACTCTTGTCTCGTAAATCGGTATATGTACTGTACATCCTTCGTTGTAGGTAGGATGCTAATTCGCCTTTGCTTTGAATTTCTAGATCAGTAGAAGGCATAGCGAGTACATGAAATAATGGGTTTATAGGGCATAAATCTAAGATTTTGGGGATTTTACATATACCATCTCACATTTTAGTTTTTCTCTAATCACTTAAAGCCCATTCGATCAGCGCTTCGATCACGGCTCGCTTGCTCACTTGCTTCTCTGCACATCGACGCTTGAGCCGATTATGCAGGCTACGCCGGATCTCTACATTCAATCGGTCAGTAGCCTCTGGTTCATCCTCCTCGAACTGTGCCCAGAACTCACCAGTCCCTTCAATAGCAGGCTTAGCCTCTACTGGAGACTGATCAGCCCCATCCTCTTGTTCAGCCCTTGTATCGGCGGTTTTAGCCGCCCCTAGCAGGCTGTCAAATCGCGTTTGTTTAGCCATACTCAAACCAATGATTAATCAAATGATTACTGTGATGATTGATTATATACTTACTAAAGTATTGCTTTGAGTTCTTTATTGATTTCGCTCCAATCCCTCCAATAGGTAGGCATTCGGCCACCCATCCGGCTCATATCAGCCCCTGACTCACTGGCTTGGATGTAGACCTTAGACTTTCGGATCAACCGCTCGAAGCACTCAACATCAGCCCTCAATAGAGCATCACGGGCATCGATCCCATCAGTTTGTGGTTTAGGTGGGCACATACTGACAAGCGCGATCATGCGCCCTACCCCTTTGGCTTCTGCTGCAACCTTGGCTGTACTGGTCAGGGCCAACGGCTCAGGTGAAGTGGGTACGATCAGCAGCTCACTACCTTTGCAGAGTGCGGCAACTTCCCCAGCATCGGGGGCAGCTTGCGAATCGATCACCACATGCTGATATTTACCTGACATCAGGAGTGGTCTGGCCTCAGCTTCTAAGTAGACATCAAAGGGCAGATTGCCATAGCTGGCCCACTGCAAAGCTGACTTGTTTTGATCTGCGTCAATCAATAAAACGTTGCCCTCAGCAGAAAGCAACGTAGCGATGGCAACGGCTGTAGTGGTTTTACCAACGCCACCTTTGAAGTTTGTGATCGTGATTAGGCTCACGGGATTAGTGCATAGAGTGCTGTAGAGGACATCCAACAATAAAGCACAGCTACAAGCATGTAAACCAGTAAATGAACATTCAAATGATTATTTGAATGTTCATTTACGCCCGCATAAAAACCAGATGGTGATCAAGTCACTTCTGGTTTTTACACACCGCTCTATACAAGCGGATTTCAGTTTATGACCTTATGACCCTAATTGCCTTAGGATCATAAGGATAGCGGCAAGAGCTTGCAAAAAGGGGAGCAAGCGTCTGACAAACTTTCTGACTTTTCTTTGGCTAAAATACTTCGCAGAAAGCCTTATACCGCTGACAATGTACCACCTCTCCATCACGCATCCTCCATGCTAGGTGTACCGACAAAGGTTCCTTTTCATGAGAATGAAACAGGGAGCTAGGAAGCTAAGGACCGAAAAGACCTCCCACTAAAGCATTGCTTGGGCATATACATGAGTCTTCAGTCAAGCCATCTCAGATTCCTTCGCTCAAGAAGTGGGCCATGACTCAATGAGTAAGCCATGTGATGCTAAGTGGTCTATCCAATCTAGCCAGAAGAAACCTGTATCGCCATAGGTGCCATACAGATATAACTATTTGTTTATACTCTGATTTTTTAGGAGAATGATTAATCAAATGATTATTGAAATGATTATTGAAATGACTAAAAGAAGGGGTTTCATGAGTAGCGGTACAGAAACGCACACTAAGCAGCGTCCATTTCTGTACCAATTAAACCTAGCTGGCTGAAGGGGGCTGAAACCCTTGATATCTGGTTCTATTTTTCTGTACCAATTAGAGTAGAGATTAACTGGTACAAGAAATAGGCTCTAAAATAGTTCAAAAGAACTACAGCTAAAATCCTTATTTGACAATAGTTTCAGCCTTAGCTTGCGTTTCTGTTCCATTACTACTCAAACCCCGGCTTGTAGCCTTTCAGGCGTTGTCAGCTTTGCTGTTTAGAGTCGGGAATTGCATGCGATGACAAAACTTAAATCTTTTCCACCTTCCAGGCTGATTCTGTCCCATTTTTTCCCTGTCGAGTAAATCGGAACCCGTAACGTTCGAACTCATTGCCAGTAATGCTAGATAGCTCAAGTATTTCGCAGAGCTGGCTAGTACTTGGCCGCCAATCATGATCAGCAATCGCCTGAAGGTCTCTAAAGACGGCTAACCTATCTGGTTGAACCACTGGCCGCTGTACATTGGCAAGCAGTAATCCAATCAGATCACGAGTCGATAGGTCTGAACTGTCCTGTCTGGCCAGACTGTCCGGCCAGACATCTGGTTGGGTGGTGGTTTTTGAGCTTGCTCCTAACGCTTTTTCAGCGGCTTCTTCAGTTGTGAATCCCTGCTCAAGCAATGCCGCAATGCTATCTAGATGGCCTAGTAGCTCGCTGCTGACAAATGACCTGCGCCCACGTCTGACGGGAACCAAAGACGGATCGATTTTCTTGATAGCATCCAGCCTTACATAAATTTGAGACCGGTTTACTCCATATCGCTCCATCAAGGATGCAACCGGTAGCCCATCAAGTTCACTCATCATCCAACCAATGCAACAGGGATAGTTTATCGATAAGGGCAGTGAAACGAGATGTCCTTTTTGTTGTCTGGCTTTACAACTCTTGTTTTATAGCTATTACAGAATTTGTCTTGTGATTTGTCTGGAGTTTTTGCTATAAGATATTTGTGCGTGAGCCGCACACCTATTTGCACCGCCAAGCACACAAGGTGTGCATGTGGCTCACACTCTGAAACCCTTGTAGTCATAGGATTCAATTTATGAATAGCACAAATCCGCGCACTGTTGCGGACATCCAGTCGCACACGTCCGTACACTACTCTGCACAGGAAATCGCACAAACGCACAATGTAGCTGAGTCCACTGTGCGAACCCGATGGTTTGATTGGGTGATCAAGGTGGCTCCGGCTGAATTGCTGAAGGATGATCGAGGCTATACCGAGTTGGCTCGGACTCTGTTTAGTGAGTTTGCCGAGGTGAAACTTTGCAATCGCAAAGCCTGGGTTACCGATGCCAAAGCCCGCTACGCTCACGAATGGGAAAGTGCTGGTGTCATTGAAGGTGAACTCATGCCCGATAGCGTGAGCAGTGCCCTGGCCCTACGCCAAACCCAGAATGGCATTATGCAGCAATCCATTGCTGAGGAATTAGCCGACCTGGAGGACTTTGTAGATCAGCTAGCGGTTACAGAAGCTGATTTCTCCGACGCTGAGCTGGCATCATTTCAAGCCACAGGCCAGCGCCGAGGCATTATGCGTTACAAGCTGGAGCTACAGGCGGAGATGGACACTTATGGTCATCTAAAGCAGCGACGTATGGGAGGGTAGCCCATGACACGGAATATTTTGGGACTATTGTGGATTGCGATCGCAACTACCAATTGCCCAGAGGATTTAAATCAGGTTCTCCAGCCTCCGGCAGTTGAAGCGATTGAGTCTTCTGCAGCTCCACCACCAGGATTACAACCTTATAGCGTTGATGGCAGTCTAAATGAGGCTGAAATCAAGGTTTTGCTGTATCTCCAATTCCCCCAGCAGTATGAATCAATAACAGATCGATTTGGATTCCCTGCCTATAGAGATGCCACCAAAGATTACTATTCGCTTCCTAATGGTCGATGGGTTGCGGTTAAGTATTCAGGCAGAACAGCAACCGGCATTAAATTTAGTGATTCTGGAGATTAAGAAGGAGTAACCTAGTGAGTAACACCACTGCATCAAGCATGATGAAGCTACCAGAGCTTAAAAAGCGAGTTAAACGAACCTGGGATATTTTGCACACAGGCTTTACCGTTCAGCCTGGACAATTTGAGCAGGACGTTAAAGCGTTTGGAGATCGCAGGTACAAGAAGACCTGGGTAGCTGCCATGTGCAGATATGAGGCTATGTTCGCTATTGAGAGCTGCTTAGACTCCTGGATGTTGCTCACTAACACATTTGCCTTTAAACCTGAGCGCTGGGACTACGAATATCGTCACCAAATTTTCGATGAATTCCTAATGTATCCAGAGGCTTTGGAAGCCATCAAGACAGGCTTAGAGGACTTGTTTAGCAAGGATTTCAGCAATCAGCAGAGAGAACAAGCAGATGGGTTTTTTAGACTTTTGGAAGAGCGAACAGGAGAGAACCGAGCTATCGGATCAACAGTCGAGAATATTAGAACAATCGAAGTCCTTAGAGCAGCGTAGACGGGTTGATGGTGCTACCGTCTTTCGTCGGTTCACTGACACAATGAAGGCCAACGGAGGGGACTCCGAATGTTACAAGCAAGCCGTCATTACAGAAACCAGTGAGCTTTTTGACTGCACGGTTAGACAGCTCTATGCAGAAACTGGCGGAAAACGGTATAGGCGCGAGACTCTACCGCTCGAAGTTCAGCAAGCTTATATGTTGAATGAAACGCTTTCCTCCTATGAATTAGAACGGATGGAAGGCACAATCGGCGGGGAAACCCAGGAAGAAGTTAACGACAAAATCAATGCTGTCGTGAAGCAGCAATCCAAGAAAACAAGGGGATGGTTGCCATGGTAAGGCCCCCCTTACCGGTGACTCAACTAACCCAAATACAGCCAATATTTTGTTTTTTGCCTATCAGTGGCAGATCTCAGACAGGACATTGTAAGATCTCTGAATTACAAAGGAGGTAGTATTTATGAACTAAATCTCTGTAGACACTAAAAAACCTTCCAAATTTGGCGAGGAGGAAGGCTTTCTAGTTCTTTAATTTATCCACTGGGCACGACGTTTCAACAACAGGCTGGTAACCAAGTTAAGACGTTGACAGGGTTTTCATGTGCAATTTTAGCGGGAATAGAACATT
>ERZ1740067.731-NODE-731-length-24964-cov-5.105183_pt1 | contig 24964 bp, 17 predicted proteins | sample MGYA00581736_ERZ1740067 | MGnify/ENA primary metagenome ERZ1740067 (study PRJEB43018, sample SAMN04849236) | marine metagenome | isolation source: floating plastic debris | place: Pacific Ocean | collected 2008-08-27 | study: EMG produced TPA metagenomics assembly... | reverse complement strand
GTATCCCCGCTCCGCGACAAGGCCCATAATATTCGCGTTATTTTTATTGAGGGAAAATCGTCGGATCCGCCGGGTTGCTGCCAAAGAAGACTTCAACAGCGTTCAAAAACTCATCGGCATCCCGATCAATTCCAACTCGTCGACCCTCCCCGGGCGGCACGCACATAAACGTTAGGACATTGCCAGAAGCGGCCGCAACGGACTTAAGTTGGGTCAACGTGATGCCACTTTCTGCCACCTTATCCGTATCAAAAGTACCGTCCGCGACCATGACCGCGCCGCGCATCTCACCATCGATGAGGCCGGTGACCACCAGATCGCATTCCTCTCGCGGGGCTGTGATAGCCGCCCGCGCAGCGAGCAAATCAATGCGGGCCTCAACAGCTTCATCATCACTATTGTCGGCGCTCAATGTGACTTGCTGACCAACAATCGGGAAAAGCTCGCTATCCATGGCAAAAACGAAATCGATGACATTGGCCTTGGCCTGGGCGCTGGCAAAGAAAAACCCGGCACTGCCCGCTTTGGGACCAAGGAACGTATCCAATGTATCAACGGCACCATCATGGGTGAACCCAAAACCGCGGATTTGATCGCCCATATGGACATCTTGCTCGGCCGCGTTGTCGGTACTGCCGAAACGCCCGACCTTCGTATACATATTTCGCAAATGAGGAATCTTAAAATCCTCAGCGACTTGATCGCCCTCAACGCTCATCAAGCCGTTTGTACCAAAACGATTATTGGTTTCATCCAACTCATGGCATTGTGTACAGCGCAATTGGCCACGATTGCCGCCAGTTGTACCAACGGTAAGATAGGTGTTGCGACCATCGGCCTGCCCTGCTGTCAGGCTGTTATCGAGGTTACGGATTGGATTGGGGGGATAGGAAATTTCAAGGGCAAACTTTGCGAAGAGGTCCATTTGTGCCTCAGAAAGCTGTGCATTGCGACCAAGCAAGCCTTCAAAAGCAGGATTGAAATCCTCAAAGGCCTGCTCTTCCAACGTTTCATCCGCATCAGCACTAACGCCGGTCCGGTCGCCGCGCCAATGCATAGGACCATTCCCTGCCAGTCCCCGCAAAGACTGCGTGGTCATCGGGCCTTTCATCGGGTGGAATTCGGCCATGGCTCCAAAGCCAATGGCATAGTCGCGGGGATTATCTTTGACCACGCCGCCCGGCTCCCCCAGATCCCAGGCAAGTTGATCAGCATCCCCAAAAATATGGCAGCTGGCGCAGCTATGGTCCCCGCGGGACGAGCTGAGTTCTGCGTCATAAAGGAAAGGCCGGCCGTCGACGACATGGCTGGGCTCAGGATTAAACATTTGAAGATGAGCCGTCTCGGTAAGGCTCACCATATCAACAGTGGAAATGCCATTGTCGAACCGCGTGAGCACATAAGCTCGGCCGCGCGCCTCATCCAGAACCAACCCCGTTGGACCACCGCCGGTCAGCTTTACCTGGCTGCTGGCGGCAACGGTGAAGCTGTTATCCTCCAGCGCCGATGTGGCGTAGCGCAAAATTTTCCCGTTACCGAAAGACACGGCGTAAATGTCGCTGCCGTCAGAGGTCACAGCCATTTCGAGGATCTGTGACGTGGCCAAAGAGTTTTCCGTCGCTGTCCCAAGCTCCTGATCGTAGCTAGTGATATGCTTGTTGAGATTTCGGTGCGTTACACCGCCATCAATGATAGATATCCTTGTGCGGACCATATCACCACGAACACTGGTTCCAACGGCGCCACGGCCCTCAAAGCGGACCTCGTTACGGGCTTCGGTGTTGGAGACATAAAGCGCGCCCGTGACCGGATTGGCGGCCATGTTGAATAGGGTCGTCCCAACGCCCGAATGGCGTACCGTCACGGTCGGCGTTGCGGCGCTAGCGTCAATTTCGAAGACGTCATAATCGGGCAGGTTAAATAGAACCCGATCGTTCCAGACTTTCCCGGCGACCCCGGTGGTCGGATCGCCATTGTCTTTCCAGTCTGTGCCATCAAAACGCACGATCAACCCTGTTTCAGGAGCGGTAAACCCTTGTACATTTGCCGTTGGCGGCGGTTTGTCTAACCCACCATTATCGCGATCAGCGAAAAGGGTTGTCGTCTGATTGCCCGAATGGAAGGCGGCCGCATAAACAGTATTTCCGTCTGGCGACACGGCCAGGGCACGCGGTGTGTCAGCAAAAAGATTGGTGATGGCGACAGGCGTTCCGCCCTCAGCAGCACCCAGATCATTGATATCAAATACCCAAACGTCGGCACGCCCCACACCGTCTACGGTTAGCTGTGGGTCGAAAGGGGCATTTTGCCCCCGATGGGCCGTGGTGATAAAAGCTCTATCTCTAGCCGATCCGGCAAAGACAATATCCCTCGGCTCATCGCCTACATTCAGTGTTCGGATGACAGCGGGAACGAGGAGCGATGGGTCAACAATGCTGATATTATCCGACAAGTGATTAACCACCCAAATCCTGTTGTTCGGGTCAACAGCAACGGACACCGGCTCAAGGCCGACTGTAACGGAGGTGTTGTAGACAGGCCCCTCATTCGTCAGATCAAAAATTTCCAGACGGCTATCAGGCGTATTCACTGCATAAAGCTGGCTGCCATTCGCGCTGATAGCCAGCGGTCGAACCTGTCCGCTTTCAAATATAACCATGTCTGTCGCGGTTTCGACGATAGATTGTACGGGCTCATCGGTTGGGTCACCCATTATCAAGTCATCCCCGCCACGACCTTCGATGAGATCGCCGTCGGAGCTGCCAATGATTACGTTCCCAAGATCGCTTCCAACAATTCTGTTTGCCGGAGCAGCACTGGGTTCAGGGGCTGAAAGAGATTGTGTCGCCGGGGCTGATTGTCGAAATTCCAGACGAGCTGGCGGCTCATCGCTCTGCTCGCCTTGTTCTTTACACCCCGAAGACAATGCGAGAATCAAGGTTAACGAAGCGAAGAGAAATGCTTTCTTCGACTGTTCATTGGATGACAAGAATTCAGTATTATTTGCAACTCGCATCATTGAACCACCATACGGCGTGACCTCCCCCCATCAGAAGGCTTCAACAAAGTTCAAAGAGCGTGTTACATTTATCCGATATATTCCACCAAAAAATGTCGCAATGGCGTGATGATCTCGCGGCGTTTTTAAGAATAAGCAGCGACAGGGGGGATATGGGGGCACTCCTCCTCCTGGAGCCGCGAAGCCCGCGCGGCGGGAAGCGGTTTTGACCTTTCTCGACGAGATCAAAAGCTAACGCGGCAAACGTGAAGCAGCCTCCTCGAATAGAACCCCCACCGAGGTCATTGCTGCCAAAATCTTGAAGGACTTATGGACAGAGCCCCCGGTAGAGGCGGTGATGTGAACGACCGATCACGCGAGCGCGGTGATGGACGCCAGCACCGACAGGACAACAGCCGCTACCGATGCAAAGGTTACTGTACGAACCACTTCTTTCTCCTTTCTATTTTCAACACTGTTGACCAATAGATAGGAAGCAATTTGGGCGGCGCAATACGGCGAAGTGTCGGGCGCGATCGATTTTTCCAATCAGCTTAACGATCTCTCCAGGCGCTTTGCCGCCACCTCTTCAATCAGGGATGCAATGGTTTTGTATGAGGAGGCCCGTCCAGCACTTTTCCGCCAGATAAGGCCGATCGGTCGGGTGACAGCCCGCCCCGCCAACGGGCGGACGACGACTTCGCTGGCCGCTCTAATCTCCGACTGTACATAAAGGGCTGGCAAAAAGGCTGCGCCCATCCCCATACCAACCATTTGGCGTAAAGCATCAAGGCTTGTTCCCACATATTCCTGCTGCAGGTGTGCCCCATAGTGACTGGCGAGGCCTGCCACTTGGTCATGGAGCCGATAAGCGGGGGAGAGGGAGAGGATAGAAAGCCCCTTCAGGTCCGCCACGGGCACCTTCTTCTTCTGGGCAAGCGGATGGTCGACAGCCAAGGCGAGATATAGCGGTTCCCGAAAGAGGGGCGCCTCAACAAACTGATCACTCCCCACGGGCAATTGCGACAGGATAACATCATGGGTGCCCGCGTGCAGGTCGATGTCGAGATCCCTTGGCGCCCCCTCCCGAATATAAAGATTAAGTTCGGGATATTTCCGGTGGAGGCTCCGCACCACATAGGGCAAGAGGTAAGGCCCCAACGTGGCACTCGTCCCCAGTCTGATGGTCCCCTCTAACCCTTTCGTGGCACTTTGGGCAAAATCGCTGAGGCTTTGAACGTCGTCGACGATGCTCTGCGCCCTTGTCACCACCTCGCGTCCCACCGGTGTAAAAGTAATCCCGCCCCGGTGCCGTTCCACAAGGTGCAGCCCAAGCTCCTCCTCCAGCCCTTGGATTTGAACGCTGAGAGAGGGCTGGGTGATCCCCACTCGCTCCGCGGCGCGCCGAAAGTGACGGGCCTCGTTCAACGCCAACAGGCAATGCAGCTGTTTCAAAGTGACACTGGAGGAGACAGGCATGGGGCACCCCTTCGATAGGATATTTCTATCGATATATGTCGCGTCATCACCTTTTCCAGACGCCGCAAATGCCCAATTCACAAAAAGAGCCCCGGGAATACCCCTTGCTCAGACTGTGGAGATAAATTGTGCGACGAAGACGACACGTGATCAATCGAATGGCGGCCCTGGCGGCGCGCCACGATGCGGTGGAGCGTCAGATCCAACGGGAGTTAAAACGTCCCGCCCCTGACGACCTCGCGATCACACGGCTCAAGCGTATCAAGCTGGCCCTTAAGGACCAACTTTACGCCCTTCGGGCGCGGGCCGTGGCGTAGGCCTATCTCATCAACGAAACCAGGGGCCGTTCTCTTCCGAACGCAAGGCGGTCCCCACCCCCAATACCTTGCAGGAGAGGTTTGTGACGAAAATATCGAACAGTATACAAGCATTTTTAAAGCTAGAATCGGCCGCGGGCGTCATTTTGATGCTCTCAGCCATATTGGCCATTATTGCCAGCAACTCATTCCTTTCAGGATTATATGCGGGGTTTTTGTCCACCCCGGTGTCGGTGGAGATTGGCGCCCTATCCATTAGCAAGCCCTTGGTTCTGTGGATCAATGATGGCTTGATGGCGATCTTCTTTTTCCTCGTGGGCCTTGAAATCAAACGAGAAGTTTTACGGGGAGAGCTGTCCCGCTTTGATAAGGCCGCGCTGCCGCTATTCGCAGCGGTGGGCGGTATGGCCATACCGGCATTGGTCTATGTCGCTGTGAATATGAGTAGCCCAGAGACCCTTCGGGGGTGGGCTATCCCTGCGGCAACAGATATCGCGTTTGCGTTGGGCATTCTGGCCCTTCTGGGAACGCGCGCACCCGTCAGCCTCAAGATTTTCTTGCTGGCCGTCGCCATTATTGACGACCTTGGGGCGATCCTCATCATTGCGATGTTCTACACCGCGGACCTGTCGGTCACTGCCCTCGCCCTTGGCGCAATGGGGTTTGCCGGTCTCTTCGCCCTTAATAAAGCGGGCGTGCGGTCATTTACCCCTTACGTCTTACTCGGTACGATTATGTGGGTGTGCGTCCTGAAGTCAGGCGTCCATGCGACCCTCGCCGGGGTGCTCACGGCCCTTATGATCCCCATGGGAACCGAAGAGGAAGAACAAGCCCATAAAAGCCCGCTGCACAATGCGGAGCACAGCCTACACCCCTGGGTGGCTTATTTTGTCCTGCCCCTCTTTGCTTTTGCCAATGCAGGAGTGTCGTTCAATGGCCTATCGGTGGACAGTGTGACCAACCCCCTGCCTCTCGGGATCGCGCTTGGGCTGCTGATCGGTAAGCCGGTGGGTGTGCTTGGCTTCTCTTTCCTCGCCACCCGTCTTGGCGTCGCGCAACTGCCAGAAGGGGTCACCTGGCGTCAGCTGGCGGGTGTCGCCTGTTTGACCGGGGTTGGATTTACGATGAGCCTCTTCATTGGCTCCCTCGCCTTTGGCGATCCCGCCATGATCAATGAGGTTCGTCTGGGCGTCCTCCTCGGATCAATAACCGCTGGTGTCGCAGGATACGCCCTCCTGGCCACCGGCGCCCGCCGAACGGTGCTATCCCCCAGCCCCGCTTCGGCATAGTGGATGGGTATTCCTGCTACCCATCTGCCCTCCCGGGCCCGGCGCTTCCCGCGTCGGGCCCACATTTTGAGGGATGAAGGAACGATGATGACGGTGCACAAACGAATGTCCTGCGTGAACAGAAGAACAGCCTCACACCGACATCACAAAAAAGGTGAGCCCAATCAACGCAAACACGGCGAGTGCCACTGTCTGGGCGCTCAACACGGTGATGGGTGCCGCGCCCATTGAGAAAACCTCTTTAAGCGATGTTTTCACGCCGAGGGCGGCGACCGCCATGATCAGTGCCCATCGTGACACTTGGCTACCAAATTCCGCGACCGGCGCTGGGATCAACCCTATGCTGTTCGCCACCATAATGAGAACAAAGGCAACCAAGAAGGTCGGCAATAGCGGGACTGAGGACGTATCATCCGCCTCGCCCGCCTCTTTCGCCTGGCGACTAAATAACAGCCCAATCCCAATAACGACCGGCACGAGGCACGCCACACGCATAAGCTTCACAATGGCAGCCGTCTCTCCGGCCTCGTCGGAAATCATATAGCCGGCCCCAACCACCTGGGCGACATCATGGATAGTGGCACCGATAAAGATGCCAGCCGCCTTATCGCTGAGGCCCAATGACTGCGCTAAAATGGGATAAAGCACCATGGCCACCGTGCTGAGCGCGGTGACGCCGACGACGGTCATAATGGTCTGACGCTCAGCGTTGGCGTGGCGCGGCAACACGGTGCTAATCGCCAACGCCGCAGAGGCACCACAAATCGCCACGGCCCCCGCGGAAAGAATAGCGTGATCGGACCGAAGGCCCAACGCGCGACCAATCGCCCAGCCGGATAATAGGGTGAATGCCACCCCCAGAACGATCAAACTCACCGTCGGCATGCCAAGGGCCGCGACTTCACCCAAGGTAATCCGCACCCCGAGTAAGGCTACGCCAAATCGCAGAACGGATTTTGCGCTGAACATCACCCCCGGCGCGCAGGCCTTGTCCGTCGATAAGAAGTGGAAGGCGATGCCAAACAACAGGGCATAGAGCATCACAGGACCGCCCAGATGCTCCGACACAAAACTCGCCGCCAGGGCAATCGTCCCTGTCAGAAGAAGGCCTGGGCCGTATCGCTCCCACAGACGGGCGCCCGGCCACGAAAAGGTCTCTCTCTCCCCCGTTGACGACGTACTCGTAGAAGGTGGTGCCACGTTACTCAGCCGGTGCGATATCAGAGGCTGACTGTTGGCGGTGCCGGTGGGTCACCATGCGGTGGTGTAGCCGCTGGACACACTCTTTCCCCGTGGTCACAAACAAAAACGGGAAGATGCCGTGCAGAAAACAGCAAATCGACGTGACGAACATATCCGCCCCAAAGCTAAAGGCAGAGCCCATATGCTGGGTATATGTTTCGCCAACAGACTTCGGATGCTCAGTAAATGCGCGCACGGGAGGCGTCCTTCTCCTAAAAACCTAATTGAGCGAGTAGAATAACGTCGTTTATCCAGAAACTTATTCCATACATTGCGCGTTAATCGCCTTTGTTGTATATTTCATTCTACAAAATTGCTTTTATGGAGAATATTTTGGACGACATTGATCGACGGATTTTAGCCGCCCTACAGGCTGATTCCAGCGGATCCGTCGCGGCGGTTGCGGAGCGGGCGGGGGTTTCCCAAACCCCCTGCTGGAAGCGCATTAAGAAACTTGAGGAGCAAGGCTTTATCCGCAAGCGGGTGGCGCTGCTTGCTGCTGACCAGGTGGGGTTGCATCTGGTGGGCTACATCCAGATCCGAGCGGTTGAGCATACGGAGAAATGGCTGAACAAATTCACCGCCGCCATCCAAAAGATTCCGGAGATTATCGAGTGTCACCGGATGACGGGGGACGTCGACTATTTGTTGAAAGTCGTGGCACCGGATATGGCAGGGTACGACGCAATCTATAAACGGCTCATCACGTCCATTGATATGTCCGATGTCAGCGTCGGTTTTTCTATGGAGCGCATAAAAGAGACCACCGAACTTCCCTTAACGTATGCTGACTAAATAAGGGGATGGCGGCCTGCGCCACCCCCTAATTGCCCGTCCCGACAACGCCCATTCCGCTTTGCATAAGTACAGAAAAACGCTAGGGTTTTTACCGACGACAGAGAACCCTAGGGCGAAAACCGATGCAAAAAATCCTTATCGTGGGCGGCGGCTCATCAGGATGGATTGTCGCAAGCTATCTCAATGCAGTGCTGCGCCGGGCGGGCGAGCCTTTGGTGGATATCGCCCTGATCGAAGCCCCTGGGATCGGACGGATTGGCGTTGGGGAAGCGACCGTCCCCACCATTCGTAACGTCCTCCAGGCCATCGGCGTTGAAGAAAAAACCTTCATGAAGGAGGCGGATGCGACCTTCAAACAGGCCATCCGCTTTAACAATTGGCACCACCAACATGACGACGGATATTACCACCCATTTGATCGGCACGCGATGGGGCCCGTCGACCGGATCGGCGCCGATTGGCTGTCGAGCGATCAGAAGCGCCCCTTCTCGGAATTTGTTTCACCGCAGCCACAGCTCTGCGACCTAGGGCTAGCGCCCAAAATGCCGGGCGCACGGGATTTCGCCTCCCCCATGCCCTATGCCTACCATATGGATGCGGAGAAATTCGCGGACTATCTTTGCCGCCTGGCGACCTCACGCGGTGTAGGCCATTATCAGGATCGCGTGACCGACATCCGGGTGGGAGAAACGGGCCATATCGAAGCTGTGCACACGGAAGGGGGGCTAGAGCTCAAAGCCGATCTCTTCATCGATTGCACGGGTTTTGCGTCTCTCCTCATCGAAAAAACGTTAGGGTCCTCGCTGGTCAATTACTCTCCCTGGCTTTTGTGCGACCGCGCTGTGGCGATGCGCGTTCCCTATGACCAGTTCTTTTCGGGTCATATCCGTCCTTACACCACCGCAACAGCTCTCAGCGCGGGATGGGTCTGGGATATTGGCCTCGTCAACCGTCGGGGGACGGGATATGTCTATTCGAGCCAGTTCTTAGATGACGACGACGCCGCCCAAGAGTTGAAGGCCCATGAGGGGCCCCACGCGGACGACATCGAACCGCGCCTTCTTAAATTCTATGTGGGAAGGCGGGAGGAGCAGTGGCGCGGAAATTGTGTTGCCATGGGATTGGCCAGTGGCTTTATCGAACCCTTAGAGTCAACGGGCCTTTACCTCGTAGAATATGCCGCTCTCATGTTGGCTGAACATTTTCCGTATAAAAAGGACTCGATGCCCGTACTGGCGGCCCGCTACAACGCTATCCTTAATCAGCGTTATGAGGAAATCCTTGATTTTGTCAATCTCCACTATTGCCTGACGGCTCGCTCGGTCACACCCTTTTGGCAGGAGGTGCAACGGCCAGAGCGGGTGACCGAACGGCTGGCAGCAAAGCTCGACTTCTGGCGGCACAAAGCGCCAAGCGGATCAGACTTTGACGACCATCTTCGGCTATTCTCTCATCAAAGCTACGAACACATCCTATATGGAATGGGCTTTCGGGCGGACGAGGCCCAAAAGGGCATCTCCCTTGGCCAACCGCAATCCATCGCCAATATTGTCGAGGCGGCGACACCCCGCCTCCCGCGACATGAGGCTTGGCTTCACCAGGAATTGGGTCACACCATCCCGCCTGCCACGCAATAGGGGCATGGCCCCTCTATTGATAAGAAGACCCTAAATGCGCCTTGAGCCATTCATCATGGGTCGGCAGCGCCCCCCGCGCACGGGACAAAGCTTCACTGACCTCTTGCGGCGTTTGGGTTGGCGCCGCACCCGCGCGCCTTTTGTCCCACATGAAATCCATGCCATACATGACATATTCATATGTATGGTGAGAAAATAGCTGCAACCCATTATGGAAGTCAGATAGTGACGGCGATTTCGTCCGCCAGAGGTCTAAACTTTCCTGAAGGCGGTCCGGAATACGGTCCGCCTTTTGAACCTCTTGCCAAAAGGCTGTGTCCTGCCGCCGCGTCAAACAATAGTGCAAGACGATGAAATCGAGAATCTCCTCATAGCGATCTTCCAGAATTTGATTAAACCGTTTCGCCTGGACATCCATTTTCTCCCCAAACGGAAAATATTCGCATAAGGTGGCCACAGCCAACTCAACAAGAAAAAGGCCGGTAGACTCCAATGGTTCGATAAACCCACTCGACAAACCGATGGCGACACAATTTGATGTCCAAGGATTATCGCGACGCCCCACACGAAATTTGAGCTGTCGGGGGTCTAAATCCGCCGCATGGGCCCCCTCAAAGGCTTTGAGCGTGGCCATGGCTTCGTCGTCGCTCATATAGTCACTCGAGTAAACATAGCCGACGCCGCGCCGGTTCGCGAGACCAATGTCCCAGATCCAGCCTGCATCTTGCGCCGTTGCGGTGGTATACGGACGCCTCTCACCGGAGAAATGAAGGTCATGGGGAACACGCATGGCGACCGCGCGATCACAAAGGAGCCATTGGGAGTAGTCAATATAAGGCGCCCCCAACTCCCCATTGATGAGCAACGACCTAAACCCGGTGCAGTCAACGAACAGATCGGCCTCTAATGTGCCGCCCGACTTGGTCGTCACAGACTTGATCGCCCCCGCCTCCAATTGGACGGCGACCACATCGTCTTGGATGTGCTTTACGCCCCGTTTTACTGACAAATCACACAGAAAGTCGGCAAGCTTTTCCGCGTCCATATGATAAGCGTAAGAAAGAGGCGCATGATAATCCCGAGGCTGCATCGTTTTGGGGCAGCGGCCATCATCACAAAGCTCAGGTTGCACAGAGACAGTATTAGCAAAAGGCACGGAGCGATCGGAGCTTAGCCATTTCGGTGCTGACCGGTCGAGCCGCCCAGCGGGACGACGAGCAAAAGGGTGGTAGTAATATTCGCCCTTCCCATCGAGCCAATTGGCAAATTTGATGGCCTGCTTAAAGGTGGCATCGGTGGCCTTCATAAAGTCCGCCTCCGGTACACCGATGGTTCGCATCGTGTCCCGAACGCTTGGAACGGTCGCCTCTCCTACGCCAATCCGCCCGATGGTCGGCGATTCAACGACGGTAATATCGATAATTTTATTCCGTGGGCCGTTAAGAACAGCATCCATATAGGCGGCGGTGATCCACCCCGCCGACCCGCCGCCGACGATAAGAACGCGCTTTAACGCCATAAAACCTCCCATTTAGGTGCCCTACCGCCCCTATTCGATTTTCAGCAGTATAGCCTGACTGGGCCCAACGGAAAACCGACCCGCCCCCTTATCAAGGTGAGCCACAGTGTCGCCAAAGATAGGGGTCACCGCAGAAATGGGACCCCGGCCCTCGAAAAGATCGGCTCGCAAGCTCACTGACCGGTCCTCGTCACCAACATTCATCGCAAAAATGAGGCGATCAGCACCGAGGGATTTCAGATCCACGTAGAGGTGATCATCGGAATAAAGATGGGTTCGCGCCCCCGACCGGAGGGCCGGCTCCTCCTTACGCAGGGTCAATAAGGTCTGAAGCGCCCGTCGCAGATCATGGGCGCCGGCTGGGAGATCTCCTTCCTCCACCGATACGCCAGGGACGCGGCCCGGGGTTCGTCCCACATGATCGTCACACAGATTAAGGGGGACGCACCCCTCCTCTACCCGTGCGCCATAGCCATCAAGCTCGTCCCCAAGCTCTTCGCCATAATAGAGCGTGATAGGGCCGCTATAAGCCGCCATAAAAGCAAATGCCTGCTTATGTCGCTGCCAATATTTCTCCGTATAAGGCTCAGCCACATTGGCTCGCTCGAGCAAGTCACCAAACCGGACGAGGTCATGATTGCCAAGCATTAGGTTCGGAATGGCGTGGTCAGGCAGACGCGATATGCCCCCCATCGACCAATCGGCGTTTAAAGCTGTGGCGGGCGCCTTGCCCTGACCGGATTCCTCGGCCGCCAATACTTGCACGAGGCTATAGCGCGTGGGAAAGTCGAAAAGGCTTTTTAAGGCCGGGGACTGATGATCGCCATAGGACGCGATCAGTCGCTGGTCATTGGCGCCATGCCATATCTCCCCCACCATATAGCCCAAAGTGCCCCATGCCTCGCCCCGTTCGGCGCGCGACCGACCGACCTTTTGCGCTGTATCGCGCAAGGCCGTCCAGGCAGCGGGCGGGACCTGATATGCTTGATCAAGGCGCCACCCATCAATGCCAAGTGTTTCGGTCCAGTAGGTGATCACCTCTTTGTAGAAGGCTAAACTGTCAGGGTCGCTATAATCAACGATCCGCCCGGGATAGCTCGCGGGATCGCCATCATAATCCTCAGCCTGCGTTAGGTCTTTTGGTAACAAGCCTGAGGGGGACGGGACCAAATCCCCCTTATGATGGCCAAAGACACCATCAAGGAAAACATAAAGGCCGCGTGCGTGGGCTTCGTCCACCAGCATCTTCGCGTCCGCCAAGGTTCCGAACTTCGGGTCGACCGAAAAATAGTCGCGGGTGAAATAGCCGGTCGAATCAAGCCGACGATTGACCAGCTCACCGCCCACCCGTTGCTGCGGCGTGCCCGCGTGACTATCGAAAATCGGTGTCAGCCATATCGCATTCACCCCAAGGGACGCGATATAGTCTAAAGACTGAATAACTCCCTTCAAATCACCTCGATGATGACTGCGGCCATACCCAGCATTGTAATCATGGTGGGGCGATCCATCGACATAGGCCGACACCATGACCTGATAGATGACAAGGTCACATGGGCTCTCAACGCCTCTGTGGCAGGGCAGTCTGTTCTGGTGCGGACCATGAGGCGCCTCGACCACCACGGCTCCATCATCCCCGCCCGCACAACTCGCCAACGTCACAAAAGCAAGCGCCATGGCGCAAAACGCAGCAAGGCCCGCGAGAGAAGCGCGGGCCTTGTGCACCGGTCTGGGACCGGGAGGGATGGCCGAGCGACGCCTTGCCAGAGGGGGATTCAGTCGCTCAGCCACGGAGGTTCTTAGAATTTGGCGCGTAACCGTGCGCCAAAGATCCGGGGTGAGTTAAGATACCGGATGTTCACCGAAGCGTTCACGAACCCTTTGGTGGAAATGGCTTCCTCAAACAGGTTCTCTGCATACACATCGAACCGGAACTGGTCGTCTTCGCCGAAGTTCACACCCGCAACCGCATTGACGATTGTGGAGGCTGGAACAACATCGGAGAAGAACAGGCCACCAGGCGTCCCCGCAGGTGGGACGTTCAGAATGCCATTGGTGTTAGGTGCCGGCATATCCGCAAGCGGAATTTCCACCGTGTTCCCATCGCCATCCAGCTCATACCCTTTATTGTTAAAGGGCGTCAGGAAGTACTCGCTGCGATAGGCCAGGTTCACCGTCCAATCGAGAGAGGACACAGACTGCCACTCCACCGGGATGGTTTGTGACACCCGAAGGTTGATGTTCCAATCGGAAACATTCTGCAACTCATTACCGTCAATATCGACGACATTGTTGGCATTGGTCCGTGGATCAACGATGCCGGAGTTTTCGATCTCACTATCGAGATAGAGAACTGTCGCATTCACATCAAAGCCAGCGGGCAACTGAACATTACCTTCAACTTCGACACCGAAAATGTTGGCGTCAGAAGCATTGTTGGTAAACACCTGCTGGGTCGTCGCATCAGGGTTCCCCGGCTGCGGGTTGGGCACATCAACCAGGATCTGGTACACCTTGTCCTTATAGACATAGTAGAACATGGCGCCATACAAGCTCACCGGCATGCCGTTCACATCAAACCGATTCTTTGACCCCAGCTCGTAGACCGTCAGCGTCTCGGGCTCCCAAATCTGGTCCAGCTGCCGACCATCAGACAGAACGAGCGGCCGGTTGATCCCGCCAGAACGGGTACCCGTTGAGACTGTCCCGTAAACGAGATTGTCAGGAGCCGCATCAAACTCGAACCCGACGCGCCAATCGACATAATTGTCGGAGACTTTGTTCGTCGCCGTCAGCTCGATAACATCCTCTGTCGTGGGATCGTCGAACTGTGACCGGGCAACAGTGATCTCACACTGGCCGGTGTCCAGACACTGGTCAAAGATGAGGTTCAAATTGTCGCCGAGGCCAAAGCTCTCAATACCGCCAAGGAAGATGTCATTCCCACTCCCCAGAACGCCTTCACCCGTGCCGGGATCACGCACAACAGAAGCCGGCAGCTCACGGTCACCCGCACCGGTCAGCCGGAACCCAGTCCCGCCCAGGATAATGTCACTTGGCTCATTAACGCCAAACTCCGATTCGAGGAAGTCCGCATTAAACGTGTAGCGGTACTGACCAACATTCCCATCATTCTGGGTCTTCTCTTCGTCGGTCCACCGAATACCAGCCTTCAACCGAAGACGGTCGCTCACGCTATAGGTCGCATCGGCGTAAACAGCGATCGACTCAATCTCGGAGTCGTTACCGCGGTTCTCACCGCCAAGGCCATCCTGCCAGCAGCTAATCGTCTGCGGGCCGAGTGGTGCGTCGCGACCAAAGAAGTCACTGTTGCCACAGAAGCCATTGTTCACGTCCCAAGAGATGAACGAATACTCTTCTTTGAAGTAGAAGGCACCGGCGGTCCAATTCAGGGTCTCACTATCCGTTGAGTAGAAACGAATTTCCTGCACCAGCGCATCGCTGACCTCACCCTGCTGGAAGGTGTCGTTCACCTGAAGGTTCCGCTGCGGGTTCACCCCTGAGGCGATAACCGCCGCTTGGGTTTCAGACCCGGGGAACACCATCCCGAGCTGCCATTCACGGGACGCATTTTTGTTATAAGCATCAAGCGAATTATAGGACCCAAGATATTCCACCCCAATACCATTGCCAAAGTCATAGTTAGCATTGGCGATGAAGGTTTGAACCTCTTGGTCAAAGTCCCCTTCGGTCCGGAAATACTGGTTCCACGGATCATCAAGGTCTTCAATATCATAGCCCGCCGCCAGCGACCGACCGGAGAACGTGCCCGGATCACCAGAGGAATTCACATCTGAGTAGGTATAGATAAAGTTAGCAGAAAACTGATCATTCGGTTCCCATAGAGCCGATAAACGAACAGCCAAATCGTCCGAAGAGCTGGGCGTTAAGAAATTCGCTTCGTCATCTTGGAGGAATTCATTTGTGTAAAGGCCGTCCTGCTTTTTCGTCCAAACAGATAGACGCGTTGCGAATGTGTCCGTGATGGGAAGGTTCACAACACCTTCGAACTCGCGGCTATCAAAGTTGCCGATACCGCCTTGGACATAGCCGTAGAACTCATCAAACTCAGGTTTGTTAGAGATAATGTTGATCGTACCGCCGGTGGCGTTCCGACCACGAAGGGTCCCTTGGGGCCCTTTGTTCACTTCCACCCGCTCTGAGTCAAAGAACAGCGGACCGATCCCGCGAGGACGCGCGAGGTAGACGCCATTATAGTGTGTCGCCACGGAGGGGTCAGAAGAGAAGTCACTGTCGGTCGAACCAATCCCGCGGAGGAAGACTTCAAGCTTGCCCTCTTGGCGAGCGATCTGAAGGCCCGGCACCACATATTGCAGATTGTCGAAGTTCGAATTGACCCCCAACCGCTGTAGATCCGCGCCGGAGAAGGCCTGAACCGTGGCCGCCACATCTTGCAAGGATTGCTCGCGACGTTCCGTGGTCACGATGATCACATCGTCTGTGTCCGTAGTCTGCGCCTGGGCCGCCAATGGCACAAAGGCCATCGCCGCCAAGGTAGCGCCCGTCAGGACACTATTTTTAAGTTGTTTCTTGAAACTGGTCACGCCCGTTCCTCCCGTTTTGGCTGTCAAAAATGACCCTGTAGAATCGGATTCTGTTATTGATGTTAATTTTGTAGCAAAACTACATCCACTCCACAATGCACGGAAACCCCAAGAGTATCGTAATTTTACAACACTCAGCGAAAATCGACGCGCAGGGGCGGAGGGCCCTCAAATCAGTGACCCGTCAGCCGGGCAGCCGCATCGCCTCCTCACAACGCTGCGAGGTCATAATTTAACTGGAATTTCAGCCCGTTAGCCCTTCACGCCCCCTGCCGTCAGACCGGAGACCAAGTACTTCTGAAGGAGGAAGAACAGCGCACAAACAGGCAGGGAAACAATGATCGCCCCTGCGGCAAAATAACCCCATTTGGCGGCATAATCGCTCACGAAAAAGCGGAGGCCCACCGGCGCGGTATAGGCCCCTTCGCTCTCCATAAAAATGGCGGCCAAGATGAACTCGTTCCACGCCGTCATGAAGGAGAAGAGCGCTGTCACCACAACCGCGGGCCGCGCCAGGGGGAGCACAATCTCGTAAAAGATCCGGGTGCGGGACGCGCCATCCATGATGGCCGATTCTTCAATCTCGTAGGGCAGCGTGTCGAAGTACCCTTTCAACATCCACACACAAAAGGGAATGGCGGTGACGGAATAAACCAACACCAGGCCCAGATAATTATCGCCCAGCCCCAGCCACTTCACGACGATAATATAGAGTGGGATCATCATCAGATGCGCGGGATACATCTGACTCACCAAGAACATCATCATACCCGACCGTCGCCCCGGAAACTTAAACCGGGAGAAAGCGTACGCCGCTGTACACGCCATAAAGACGCCCACAATGGTGGTCAGGCCAGAAACGATGATGCTATTGATCAACCATGAGGCCAAGGGTTGCTCGGCAAAGACACCGGTGAAATTCGCCAGCGAAAATTGCTCTGGCATCGGGATCATCACCCTTAACCGATCCCAAAAGGTAGGATCCTCCGGCAGGTCCGCCAGGGAGGGGGTTTGACGACCAGAAAACCCTAGCGCCGCCACCCAAAGCACAGGGTAAATCGTCAGCAGCGTCACAATGATCAAAATCAGGTGTAAGCCCGCATGGGTACCGGCGGATAACCGTTCTTCGCTCATCCCTTCGCCTCCGTCGCTGAAGTGGCTTTCACTTGGAAGTATCCGTAAACGAATAAGATCATGAAAATGATGACTGCATAGGCCGCCGAGTAGCCATACCGATACTGCTCAAACCCGATCTTATAGGCTTTGGTGATCAAAATCTCATTGGCGCCCGCCGGCTCCCCAGCTGAGGTCAGATAAATCACATTGAACATATTGAACGTCCACACCACCGACAGGATGATCGAGGGGATGAGAGCCGGCTGTACCGATGGGAGGGTGATGTGCCGAAATTGCTGCCACCAGGATGCGCCTTCGAGCCGTGCGGCCTCATACATATCCCGGTTGATGGACTGCAACGCGCCAAGGCTCACCACCATCATAAACGGAAAGCTGAGCCAAACATTGGTCGCTAAACCCGTCAAAAATGACGTACCAAAATGATCGAACCAGGAGATCCGCTCACCACCCGCCAATTCTATGCCCTGATTGATGACACCAAATTGCGGGTGGAACATACCCCGCCAGGTTAAGGCCGTAATGTAATTGGGCACCGCCCAGGGTAGAACAAGCAATATTCTGTAGACTGTTTTCCCTTTAAGGCCAGGCGTATTCAGAACGAGCGCCAACCCCAACCCAATTGTCACCCCCAGAACAACATTGGACACCGTCCACAATAGGGTGACGAACACCGTCCAGTAAAAGTTTTGATAGTCCACCCTGAGGCCGTCGGCCGTCCGTTGCACAATATCAAAATCGCCTAAGATAGCGCCATAGTTGGACAGGCCAGTCCACCGCTCCATAATGGGTGTATTCACATTAAAAAGGGTAGTGTCCGTAAAGGACATCAGCACCCCGTAGATAAGCGGGAAAAAGACCAGAAGCAGCGCCCCAAGGACAGCCGGCGCCACATAGGCGTATGCGGACCGGTGAGCCACGAATGTTTGCCCCAGACGCCGGGCACCGCCAAGCGACCCAAAAAGCGACATCAGGGTTGCTCCCGCCACAACAAAGAGTGCGCTATCCCGAAAAAGTGTGGCCGTTCCTCGCGCCTGTAGCGATCTTACTGACGTCGCGCTCGGCTCCTTAGAAAGAGTAACACCCTGCGCCGCGGCAGCCGCCTCCGCCGCCGCAAAAGCGTTCTCCTGGGCGAGGGCGAGGCTCGACAGCACCCCCTCTTCCTTGGCGGCGATCTGGGCGGAAACGCCAAGCGCGATGACCATCAGGATCAATCCGCTCACCACGACCACAAGACCGGCTCTGGCCTTTTGCGTTCCAAGCCCAGGGAATTGTCGCATGGCGAACACAATCCCAGCGATCCCAAACACCAGTCCCCCCGATGACCAGAGAAGAAGCCGCAGCCCCCCTGCAACGACAGGCGCGGTTTCAACTTCGGCCATAGCCACAATATCCCCGTCCGCCGATCGAATAGGCGCGCTCGCCCTATATCGGCCTTGATCGGACTGGGCGATGAGGATTTCAGGCTTGCGCTTCTGCCCTTCAATTTCGTTGGTTTCAGCGTGCGCCGCGAGCCGAACCACCCGGTCGTAAAGGTCCTTATCCCCCACACCCAAGGGGCGGGGCGCCGCCCCTGTCCCATCCGCAAGGAGGATCCGATCCGGCGCACTGACAATCGATAAGGCTTCGACACCGGTCTGATTTTTGTACTGCGCCGCAAACGGACCAACGGCGTCTGCCCCTTTTGCGTTTTGGACCGCCTCGCCCCCCAACGCGGCCATCTCAGCTTTGAAGATCGCCGACCCAGCGCTCGCAGCGGTATCAAGGCCGTCGCTCGCCGAGCGAGCCGTCCACATGATCACCCCGAGCCCAACCGATAACGCGATGACGACGCCCAACACCGCATCCACAATGCGTCTATCCCGCCACAAAGAGCGCATCACAGAGGAGGATGACTGGCCGAGTGACGCGTCCGCTGTGGTCATTGCCCGCTCCTTCTCATCTCAGCGATGGAGCGGTCCATCTCGGCCTGCGCTTCGGCCAGCGCATCCGCTGGCGGACGGCCCGAGCGTAACACTTGCGTCATCGCGGTCGTTCCCGGCGTCCAGTAATGCGCCATTTCCGGAATATTCGGTAGCGGTGCTGATGATTCCAGTTGTTGGCGAAATCCTGATAAAATCGGATCATTCATCACCCGCGGATCGTCATAGATCGCCTTGATGGTCGGAAGTTGGCGGCCCTTTAGCGCGAAAATCGTCGCTGCCTCGGGGGATGTGAGATATTGCGCAACGCGGAAAGCCTCTAATGAAGAGGGTGCGGTTTCAGACACAAATACTCCCTCCACCAACAGCCATGGCCGGATGGGTGCACCATCCGCCTCCGGAATGATGGGCAGGGGCGAGACAATCGTATTCAGGGCGGGGTCCACCTCGCCCAGGAACCAAGGCCCCGAAATCACGAAAGGGGTGCGCTCCTCATTATAGAGGGTGAGCACCAACGCCCCGGTGGGTTCGGGCAGGAGAATTTTATCCTCGTCACGCCATTTCAGCAAAAGCTCAAATGCTTTACGGTTCTGCTCACGGTCCAGGATGGCCTCCCCCCGGTCGCTGACAACGCCGCCGCCAAAGGCGTTAAACAGCGCCCCCTGAAAATCGGGATTGGCATACTCAAAGCTGAGGCCAAACTCGCCGGGACGTGCCACCATAAAGGCGCGTGCCGCTGCGGCCAATTCATCGGTGGTCTGCGGTTCCGTGGGCGCTAGATCCGCATTTCTGATGAGGGCCAAACTCTTAAAGTTAAGCGGCACCCCATAAACCGCGCCGCGATAGGTCAGCGCGTCCACCATCCCAGGTAAAAACCGCTGGTGATCGGTGGGGTTCAAATAAAAGCCAATGGGCTCCACGGTTTTGCCGGACTCCACCCAGCCGCCAAGGCGATCTTGCGCAAAGATAAACAGGTCCGGCCCCTTCCCTTGCGGGAGAGCCGCCGACAGCTTGTCCGCATAGGCATCAAAGGGAACCGCAAGAAGTCTTACGCGCACCCCGCGATCGGCATTTTCCGCATTAAAACTGCCAATGACCTCCTCAAGCGCGGCCCGTTCCCCACCGCGATAGGCATGCCACATGACAAGCTCCATCCCCTCTTGCTCACTCTCTTGGGTGCCGCACCCAATGAGCGTTGGGACCACCAAGGCAGCAAGCGCAAGGAGCCGGAGAATAAATTTATTGCTTGTACGGAACACGCGCTTCGGTCTCCGGATCAAACAGATGTAGGCGGTCAAGGTTCACCGTTAGGGTTAGATCATCGCCCGCCCGGGGTGGGTTCACCCGCCCCACCATTTTGCCGAGCATGCGTTGCTCCTGCGCATCCACGTGGAGGATGATTTCGTGACCCAATTGCTCAACGGCTCGCACCTGGGTGGTGATCTCAGCCGTGTGGGTCCAGTGGGCTCGTCCCCCAGGCCGGGCATGCTCCGGGCGGCCCCCCACCAGAAGCTTTGACCCAGGCTGGCTAAGCGGCCCTAAATCATATCGTTCAGGCGGCGAAATGGCAGCACCGCCTAAGGTAAACTTCCCTGCCTCATCAAGGGTGACCTCAAAGACTGTCATATGAGGGGTACCGATGAACTTCGCGACAAACGCGTTCTGGGGCTCATCATACAGCTCCATCGGCGTACCCACCTGCATGAGGTTTGTCTTGTACCCCCGCGATAAGGGGGCAAGCACCGCGATGCGATGGCCCATGGTCATCGCCTCCACCTGGTCATGGGTGACATAGACCATGGTGGTTTTCAGCTCGGTCTGGAGCTTGGAAATCTCCGCCCGCATCGCCACCCGAAGTTCCGCATCAAGATTGGACAAGGGTTCATCGAACAAAAACACCGATGGGTCGCGGACAATAGCCCGCCCGAGTGCCACCCGCTGACGCTGCCCACCGGACAGCGCTTTGGGTTTGCGATCTAAGAGCGTGTCCAGCTCCAAAATGCGGGCGACATCCTTCACCCGACGCTCAATTTCTGGCTTTGGAACTTTCCGGATCTTCAGCCCAAAGCCGATATTCTCCCCAACGCTCATATGGGGGTAGAGCGCGTAGCTTTGAAACACCATCGCGGTATCGCGATCTTTTGGAGCAATGTCGTTCACCACCCGATCGCCGATCCGCAAGTTCCCGGCCGATATGCTTTCAAGACCGGCAATCATGCGAAGGGCGGTAGATTTCCCGCAACCTGACGGGCCGACGAAAACCATGAATTCTTCGTCCGCGATCGACAGCTCCAGGCCGTCAATGACCGTCACGTCGTCGTACCGCTTTACGATGTTCTCAAAGGAGACAGCCGCCATAATCTATAAGCCCCACGGAGCTGCGCGGCCCCACAAAACACAAGAAGACGTCAAAGCATGTGACGTTGCGCAAAACCCACCCATACGGCGGCAAGACCGCTTATAACGCCACATTTTTCCTCCCGAGCCGATCGAATTTCACGGCATTTCATTTGTTATCTTCTTTTTTGTAGCGAAACTACAAAATTTCTGCAACACTCGACGTTAAGAGTATGATTTGTAGTTTGATGCGAACGAGGCTATTCGGGCAACTGGGCTAGGGTTCGCGTATCGTTATGATTATCGCCACAATTGAGCAATCCATTGAAGAGCTAAGCAAATCGGAGCGTCGCGTTGCCGATTATGTTTTAACGCGCCCTAACATTGTCGCTCGGTCTTCGATCAATGACATTGCCGAGGGTGCCGAGGTAAGTGAGCCCACCGTTATCCGATTTTGCCGCACGGTGGGCTGCAAGGGCTTTCAGGATTTAAAGCAGCAGATCTCCCGCGATATGGGGCGGATGACCCCTGTCTCTTACCACGCGGACGGGCCAGGCGCATTTGAGCTAGCCACTCGCCATTTTGACCGGACCCTGAGTGCTTTTTTCACCCTTCAAAGCGAGCTGGACAAAAGCGCCTTAGACGCCGCGGCTCATATCCTGAGTGAGGCGAAGCAGTATTTTTACTGGGGCTCAGGGCGAAGTGGCTATGTCGCCCATGACGCCGCGCATGCCATGGCGGCCCTTGGGCGTCCGTCGAGCGCCATTAGCGACGGCGATCAGCAACAGGATATCGCCCAGCATATCTCGCCTGACACGGCGATCATCGCCATCAGCGAGGAAGGCGCGCGGAAGGATCTTCTGGCAGCTTGCGGGCGCGCCAAAACCCAAGGCGCCAAGCTCATCGCCATCACCCAACGAGAATCCGCCCTGGCCGCCCTTGGCGATGCTGTGATCGAAGTAATGCCGATTAAAGATCGTTCCGTCTTTTCACCATCGACCACACGATTGCTACAACACTTTGTCCTTGACCTTCTCCAGGCGCGGACGGCGATGGAAATTGATCTGGCATCCTCACAATCTGTCAGCCGCTACGGCAAATCGAGGGGGTAAGCGCAGTGGTGGTCGACGATATTCTTCTGGCTGACCCCGCCGAAGTTGCCCGGGTGGTGGAGGGTCGACACTGCGACCCCTTTTCGTTTCTTGGCCTTCACAAAACCGCGGACGGTTATGTCGTTCGCACCTACCAACCGCAGGTAACATCCGTATCAGTTGTATTTAGGAATGGTGAGACCCACCTCCTACAACAGGTGAGTGAGGGGTTTTTTGCCGACCTTCTCGCGCGAAAGGGCCCCCGCCCCCGCTACCACCTTCGCCTCGAAACACCAGACGGTTGCGAAGACATCGAAGACCCCTACCGCTTTGGGCTTATGCTGCCTGCAGATGATATTACATCCCTTCGGGCGGGACGCCATTGGCATGCCTATGAAGTGCTGGGCGCTCACCAGGGTGCGCTTGAAGGTGTTGAAGGGGTGAGCTTCGCTGTTTGGGCACCGGACGCCGAACAGGTCGCCCTTGTGGGCGATTTCAATGATTGGGACAGAAGACGACACCCCATGCGCCTTCGGTACGAGGCAGGTATTTGGGAGATTTTCCTCCCCGAACGGATGGAAGATATCGCCTATGGCTTTGCGATTACACCGCCCGGTGAAAGCCACAGCCTTATCCGGCCCGACCCTTACGCGCTCATCTGTGATGGTGAAGATGGACGATCAACGCGCCTCACATCCCCTCTGCCCTCCCCTCCCAAAAAGGAACGCGCTGAAAAGCTAGATAGCGATGGCCCTGATTTTATATACCGTGCACAGCTAAATGAGTGGATTGGTGATAATGAAGATGGATTTGAGGCCTGCGCCCAAACACTGATCCCCTATGTTACCGATATGGGGTTCACGCACCTACAATTAGCGTCACCATGTACTATGGGACCAATGGGCGCGCCCCGTTTACCCTTCGCCCTGCCGAAGGCACAAGGCGGACGAGAGGGCTTTCGCGCCCTCATAGAGGCCGCGCAGAAGGCTGGCCTTAAGGTAATCATTGAACTGAACATTGCTTTTTTTGACGGAGGAGAATACGGGTTAAGCCAATATGATGGCACGGCGTTGTTTGAGAATGCCGACCCCGTAAAAGCGGCGCGCGCCAATGGCACCGACAGACTTTATAACCATGTGCGCTATGAGGCGAGTAATTACCTTTTTGCGAACGCGCTCTATTGGGTGCATGAGTTCGGCGTTGATGGACTCGCGCTGACCCAGTTAGAAGAAGCATTGTATCTCGACTACGGCAAAAAAGAGGGGGCATGGCACCCCAACGCCGCTGACGGGAACACCAATACGGCTGCCCTCTTTTTTATTCGTCAACTGAATGAACTCTTGGTGAGCGATTATCCTGGACGGTTACGCTTAAGCGGATCCCCTGCTCGGTGGCCGGGGATGACGGCGCCAACACGATATGGTGGCATGGGCTTTTCGACAGTTCGGAATGATAGCCTATTCGATGCGTTGATCAGTGCCGATAGCAACCCAAGTCATTTTGCGGCGCACGTTGCCGGTGATATCGCCCGGTGCCTCGTTGAAAAAACGATCTTTAGCCTCCAGCTGCCGATAGACGAAGGGACGAACCTTGATGCCATACGCGCCGCGCTCGCCGTCCTTTATGCCCTGCCGGGTGGGGTGCGCCTGCCATCTTCTTTCGAGATTACACCATTAGCGCAGGCCAAGGCTGAGGGGATGGATTGGGCGGCTCTCGCAACCCCTGAAAATAGTTCGTTTAAATACTATATCCAGGCGCTAAATAGAACACTCGCGTACCAAAGAACGACAGCAGCTCCCTTTGACTTTGAATGGATGATCCCCCCTGAAAAAGGCGGCCAGTACGCAGATGGGGTTTTCGCCTTTGTAAGGCAAGGTACAGGGGCAAAAGGCCTCTTGGTTGTTGCCAATATGGGGGGGAGCGTGGCGGACGATATTGTCCTTACTCCCCCCACAAACCATCGGTATTGTGAGATCATCAAGTCGTCGGGGCCTACACCCTTTGCCGCCCCGACGGGACAGCAGGCTATCACTTATCCCCCATCGGAAGGCGTAAAAGGGATGCCCTTTACCCTATCGCTTCCGCCCCACACCACTATCATTCTTCAGGCAGACGAGTAATGAACGAATCTCTCACCCCCGGCGACCCAGGCCTTCTCGGTGCCACTGTTCAGGCAGATGGCATTAACTTCGCCGTCTATTCGCGTGATGCGGAGCAAATTGATCTTTGCCTCTTTAATGAGGAGGGAACGCAACAAACCGCTCGCCTTCCCCTACCGGCAAGGGACGGTCATGTGTGGCACGGGTTCTTACCCAACGCCAAAGATGGCCTTGTGTACGGCCTTCGCGCCCACGGACCTTATACCCCAGACCAAGGCCTTCGGTTTAACGCCCAAAAATTGCTTCTTGACCCTTACGCCCGCGAACTAACAGGGACCTTTCAGTGGCATGACGCACATTACGGGTATGACACAACATCACCCGATAAAGACCTATCGTTCAGCACACTCGATAATGCCCCCTATATGTACAAGGCGGTAGCAAGAGACCTCGCCGCTTTTGATACGAACGCGTTACGCACCCCCAGCGGGTGGGCAGGCACCGCCATTTACGAGG
>ERZ1740067.730-NODE-730-length-24964-cov-5.434622_pt1 | contig 24964 bp, 13 predicted proteins | sample MGYA00581736_ERZ1740067 | MGnify/ENA primary metagenome ERZ1740067 (study PRJEB43018, sample SAMN04849236) | marine metagenome | isolation source: floating plastic debris | place: Pacific Ocean | collected 2008-08-27 | study: EMG produced TPA metagenomics assembly... | reverse complement strand
CGCCCCCGCGCCTTGTTCGAGCGGTTTTACATTGAGGCGATTGCGACCACCGAAGGCCCGCTAGACACACTCGAACACCACCAAACCATCCGCAATAGCGATTGGAATGGTAAGGTCATTACCGCCTATCGGCCTGACCAGGTAACAGACCCAGACTATGAGGGCTATGACGAGGCCCAGGATGCGATGGCGGCGTTAACAGGTGAAGACACGAGAACCTGGGATGGCTATCTCGCGGCCCATCGAAATCGCCGGGCATTTTTCAAGGAAATGGGGGCGACGTCCACTGATCATGGTCATCCAACCGCGTTCACAGCCGCCCTTGATGAGATGTCAAAAAGAGATCTTTTCGCCCGGATCGTTGCGCAAGATACACGTCCTGGTGATGCGGAACTCTTCCGAGGGCAAATGCTGACAGAGATGGCCCGGATGAGCCTCGACGATGGCCTGGTCATGCAGATCCACCCCGGCGTCTATAGAAATCACAACAGGACCATATTTGATCATTTTGGTCGCGATAAGGGCGCTGATATTCCGGTGCAAACGGAATATGTTCGTGCGCTCCAGCCCCTTCTTTCGGCATTCGGGAACGAACCGAACCTGACCATTATCCTCTTCACACTGGACGAAACGAGCTACGCGCGGGAGCTTGCCCCCCTCGCAGGACATTATCCAGCTTTACGGCTTGGTCCCCCATGGTGGTTCCACGATAGCCCAGAGGGGATGCGCCGCTTCAGGCAGGAAGTGACCGAGACGGCCGGATTTTACAACACGGTTGGGTTCAATGACGACACCCGCGCCTTTCTCTCGATTCCCGCCCGGCATGATGTCGCCCGGCGGATGGATTGCGCCTACCTTGCCGAACTCGTGTCCGATCATCGGCTGACGGAAGATGAAGCCCATGAGTTGGCCTACGACCTTTCCTATCGCCTCGCTAAAGACGCATACAAATTATAATCAGTAAAAAGAAGGCCTATCATAAGATGGGGCCGCCCCACAGGGAGAAGACATGATAGCGTTCGATCGACGTCAATTCCTGCTGGCGGGCGGCGGGGCTGCGGCACTTACCGGGTGCGGGAACGCAGCTGATCGTCCGTTCTACGCGGCGGATGTTCATCCGCAAGACTACCCCACCGTTCAGGCGGTTCGGCATATGGGCGAGATCATTCGTGAGCAGACAGGAGGACGGCTGTCCCTTCGCATCTATTCCGGTGGACAACTTGGGTCAGAGCGCGACACGCTGGAAATAACGATTTTCGGTGGGATCGACATCAACCGAGTCAACCTCACCCCGCTCAACTCGATTGCGAAGGAAACGCTGGTTCCCGGCATGCCCTTCGCCTTCCGTTCCATCGCCCATATGCGCGCAGCCTGTGATGGCCCCCCAGGACAAAAGATCCTTGATGCCTTGCGGGCCCATGATCTCGTCGGTTTGTGCTTTTACGATTCCGGTGCGCGCAGCGTGTACAACACCGGTCGGCCTGTCCGTACACCTGATGATATGGCAGGCCTTAAAATCAGAGTGCAGAGTTCAGAACTCTTTGTGGCCATGATCGAGGCCCTCGGCGCTAATGCCACACCGATGAACTATGGTGAGGTCTATCAAGCCTTGTTACAAGGCGTTATCGACGGAGCCGAGAATAACTGGCCCTCCTTCCAAACCAGCCGCCACTATGAGGCTGCATCCTACTATACGCGAACAGAACATGTCATGGCGCCTGAGGTCCTGGTGATGGGCATGCGGACCTGGCGTAAACTCAGCGACACAGATCAGGAGCTGGTGATGGATGCCGCGAAACAGTCCGTCCCCATCATGCGCAAATTATGGGATGCGCGGGTGAAACGTTCAAAAGACATCATTCTGGAGTCTGGTGTTCAACTGATTGAACTTGAAGACAAATCAGCTTTCCGGGAAAAAATGACGCCTGTCTATGAGCGCTTTCTCGACGCCTCACTTCAGAACCTGTTCCAAGACATCCAAGACATAACGGAGCCCACCCGTGTCTGAACTCTCTAGGTTGGTCTCAAAAGTCTGTCTTTGGGTATCGGGCACAGGGCTATGTCTAATGACAATCATCATTATGTGGCAGGTGTTTGCACGGTACGTGTTGAATGCCAGCCCCTCCTGGTCCGAACAACTCGCCCTCTATCTAATGGTCTGGACAGTGTTACTCGCCGCCGCTGCGGGTGTACGGGAAGGGTTTCATATTCGGATCACTGTGTTTCAAGACAGTCTGACGAAAACTCCAAGGCGGATGATTATCGCCCTTTGCCATCTTATCACCGGGGCCGTTGGCCTTTTCATGGTGGTGACCGGTATTGAAATTGTGGGCCGAACGTGGGGGATCGACATCCCCGCTCTCGCTGTCCCCCGCGGTTCAGCGTTACTCCCCATACCGATGGCAGGCGTCCTTATCACTCTTTTTACGATTGAACACCTCGTCAACATGGCGCGCGGGAAGGAGGTGGACGCTCTATGGAGTTAATCGTCCTTCTTGGCAGCCTTGCCTTATTCCTCATCATCGGGGTGCCCGTCGCATTCGCCCTATTCGCCTCATCGCTACTCACCTTCCTTTTTCTTGATATCGCGCCCGTAGTGGCAGTTCAGCGATTGGCTGCCGGCATTAATGTCTTTGCCCTGATGGCTATTCCATTCTTTATTTTTGCAGGCGATCTTATGTATCGTGCGGGAATCGCAGAACGCCTTGTCCGGGTGGCGGATGCTGCGCTCGGTCGCGCACGTGGGGGGCTTGGCCAGGTTGATGTGGGCGCCTCAATGCTGTTTGGCGCCGTTTCGGGGTCCGCTGTGGCGAGCGTTTCAGCTCTCGGCTCTGCGCTCATCCCTATGATGGAGGACAAGGGGTACGACCGAGACTATGCCGTAAACGTCACCTGCACTGCGGCAATTTTGGGCCTGATCATTCCACCATCCCACAATATGATTATCTACGCAGCGTCTTCGGGGATCGGCGTATCCATCGGCGATCTGTTCCTTGCGGGGATAATTCCTGGTCTTATGGCCGGCGCCTTATTGATGGGAGCGGCATGGCTGGTCGCCGTGAAACGCGGCTATCCCAAAGGCGAATTTCCCGGCTGGACCACCTTCGTGCGCGCCTTATTCGCCGCTATTCCAGGGCTCATGACGGCCCTCATCATCGTCGTTGGTATTCTGGCAGGGATCTTTACACCAACCGAAAGCTCCGCTGTCGCGATCGGCTACACTCTCCTTATCGCTGTCTTCGGATACCGAACATTAGGAGGAAGCCAATTCGGGCTGGCTGTCACCGGCGCTGTCAGAACAACGGCGATGGTCATGATGATTATTGGATCTGCTGCTGCCTTTGGCTGGTTGCTGGCCCTATTGGAAGTCCCCACCCAGTTGGCCAGTCTTGTGACATCCATCACCGATAACCCAACAACAGTGATGCTGATCATCCTCCTCGTGCTTTTGGTGCTAGGGACCTTTATGGATATGGCCCCCCTGATTATCATCACCACACCGATTTTCCTACCGGTCGCCACTTCCTTCGGTGTCGATCCGGTACATTTTGGAATCATCCTTATGCTGTCCTTAGGCGTTGGCCTTGTCACGCCTCCCGTCGGGTCGGTCCTATTTGTCGGGGCAGCTATCGGCAAGATCCGGGTCGAGGACGCTATTAAGACAATGTGGCCATTTTACCTCGCCCTTATTGTCGCGTTGCTACTCACCGCCTTCATTCCCGCTATTTCGCTCACCCTCCCCAGCCTTCTGAACTGATATGCAACGCCTTTCCGCCGCGACTCTTTCCCAATTGCCAGGGCATGTCAGGCGCCCCGCCTATGACCGAAACGCCCTTGAAGACCAAGTCGTTCATATTGGCGTTGGCGCCTTTCATCGCGGCCATCAGGCCATCTATACAGAGATTGCGAATGAAATTGGAGGTAGTCGTGCGGGCGTGACGGGTCTCTCTCTTCGCTCCCCCACCTCAGAAAAAGCTCTTGGGCCGCAAGATGGCTATTATACTCTTGGTGTAAGGAATGGCAGTGATGAAGAGCTTCGGCTCATTGGAAATATCCGTGAGGTAATCACCGCCCCTACGGCGCCCCACCGCGCAATTGCCGCTTTGATCCGGCCCAGCGTCAGCGTTGTAACCTTGACCATCACCGAAAAGGGATATGGCCTTGACCCGTCGACCGGAACAATTGTCACTGATCATGGAGACGTTGCGTCAGATTTAGCGAATACAGCCTCCCCCTCATCCGCTATCGGGTATCTCGTTGAAGCGCTTCGCCAACGGCACGAAACAGATGCGGGCCCACTGACTATTATCTCTTGCGATAACTTACCCCATAATGGCAGTCGGCTTCGTTCGGCCGTCCTTCAATTTGCCGATCACACCCACAAGGGGCTTAAAAGCTGGATTGATACCATCTGCTCCTTCCCCGAGACTATGGTTGACAGAATCGTTCCCGCTACAAGGGCGGATGATATTCAGTCTACCGATAAGAAACTGAATTTGCGGGACGAGGGGTTCATCAAGACTGAACCCTTCATGCAATGGGTGATCGAAGACAAGTTCGCTGGCCCTCGCCCCGCATGGGATCAAGCAGGCGCGATGCTGGTTCGTGACGTGGCAGCGTTTGAGACAGCCAAGCTACGCTTACTGAATGGTTCTCATTCTGCCATCGCCTATTTGGGTTACCTGTCGGGTCACAAATATGTACACGATGTGATGAAGGATGACGCGCTAAGCCCGTTCATCACCAAATTGATGGACGACGCGATCGCCCCCACCGTTCCCGAGCCGGAAGGGATGGCTATCGTTCCCTATGCACGATCCCTACGGGAGCGCTTTCAAAACTCTGCGCTGCAGCACGAAACCTGGCAGATTGCGATGGATGGTAGTCAGAAGTTACCACAACGGCTCCTGAACACAGTTCGAGATCGACTGACGATAGGGCAACCTATAGATCTTTTGGCCCTCCCCATTGCGGCATGGATTCGGTACGCCGCTGGCGCCGATGAGAATGGGCATTCTATTGATGTTCGCGACCCGCTTGCTGACCAGTTTAATCACATTAGTCAGTTAGCCAATGGAAATGCAAAAAGCCTCATGGATGGTTTCTTGGGTATCACCGAAGTATTCGGAAAGGACCTACCCCGCCATAAAATCTTTACGTCGTCTGTTGAAACACACCTCATATCGCTCATGACCAAGGGGAGCCTCCAAACAGTCCGTGAACTCCTTTAAACTTCTGACATATCCCTAAAAGCTCTTATTCAAGAGATCGAACGACGACCCCACTTTCAGCGAACCCATAACGGATGGCCTTACTTTCAATAGTAACAGCGTGGGGTGGCACGATCACCGGCTGCGTATAAAGATGATAGCGGGCATCGTCATCGCATCCTTGTGCCTCACAAAAGCGGTATCCGATGGATGCGCCCCCCGTCAGACTGGAGACTGTGATCTCTCGCTTTCCCTTCTTCGCATCATTAATGCGCACCAAAGGTGCCAACGTCTTAGGCTGTTCTCCCTTTGGCCACATGTGGTCAAGTACCATCTCTGTTTCACTCAGCGGCGCAAGATCTCCTGTTTGTTGTCGGTGGTCTTGAAGGGCGCGGGCCAACCGAGTCTTTACATGCCCGAACTGCGGGTGATCAGCTAAATTATTCGTCTCATGAGGGTCCGTGTAAATGTCGTAGAGTTCTTCCAAAGGCCGGTCCTTAGAAAAATATGCAGAAAACGCAGGCCTTAACCGACCTGCACTGTGCTCGTCCCGTAAAGACTGCATCATGAGTGCGTTCTCGCGATAGCTGACCGGAGCCAATTGTGGTCGGCCCGGAATTTCGTTTCGGACATATTTATACCGACTATCGCGTACAGCACGCACCCTATCGGGGTACTCATCAATCCGTCCCCTGGCGGCGAATATGTGAGTCCGGGCCAGCCCACGGTCCGATGTCAACACATCCCGTCCTTGCAGGTAACTGGGTAGCGGGGCGCGTCCAAGAGAGAGCAAACTTGGGGCCAAGTCGACAAAAGAGATAAGGTCGTGGCGCACCGTGCCGGCGGCCTGCCCCTTAGGAAATCGCACGATAAACGGAACATGAAGACCCGAATCATACACCGTTCGCTTCGCCCGGGGGAAGCCGTCTCCATGATCTGTTGTGAAGATAATCACTGTGCTATCCAGCAAACTTCGCCGGGCAAGGTCAGATATCACCGTCCCCACCCAGTTATCGAGAAGTCTAATGTTGTCATATTGCCGCGCAAGATCGCGACGCACCCGAGGCGTGTCTGGCAGATATCCTGGAACTGTAACGTCCAACGGATCAGAAAACGGAAAGCCATCCTTAAACCGCCCCATGTACCCTGCAACGCGATCCACGATGCGCGGTGTATACAGAGTTGTCTCCGGACGGAAAAGACGACTCTCATGGGTGTTATTGTCACTCATCATCAGAAAGAAAGGTTTTTCACCGCTCCAATCGTCGAGAGAGACATCGTCGCCTGATATATCCCAAATGGAAAACGGGTTACCGATCTGGTAGTCCGTTTTGCCTTTATTGAGCGTTTCATAGCCAGCTGCACGCAACAGCTCGGGAAACGCTTTGGCATATGCGGGCGGCACAGCCTCATAGGGAATTCCTACAGATAGAGCAGCATTGCCAGGGGGTATACGGATCTCACCAAAACTTGACACGCGCATGTGCTGAGCACCGAATGTTTCAGGGTGCAGTCCCATAATCAACGCGGCGCGGCTTGGCGAACAAACACCCGCAGCCGTAAACGCTTGGGTGAACATAACGCCCTCATGAGCCAATTTATCGATATTTGGCGTGTGAGCCAGCGTGTCGCCGTAGGCGCCGATGCGTGGCCCAAGGTCTTCAACGACCATAAGAAGGATATTAGGGCGCTTCAGTTGCCGCGATGTGTCAGCGGCAGCGGCAGCGGCAGCGGGGCGCATGGTCACCAGCATCACCGCCAATGGCGATAGAAGGCAAATGGCCAATATGCCTCGTATCCGTATACTACCAGTAGAACGCATAAATCGCGATGATGGTGGCGGTGATAAGGGCGGCGCCAATATTAAACGCCGGACCCGTCTTAAAGGAGATGCCTCCTAGATCGACAACGGCTTCCTCCGTCTGAGGTTTTTGGAGATAGGACAGCGTGGCCCCAAGCCCAAGACAGATAAGAAACACAATGCCAACACGATCGATAAACGGCATTTCTGGGAACCAAATTTTAAACGCCAGCGACAAGGCGAATGACCCAATCACCGCCCCCAACGCCCCAATCTCTGTCGAGCGTTTCATAAACATACCCAGGAGAAAAAGAGCCACAATACCGGGGGTGAAAAACCCTGTATATTCCTGAATAATTTGAAAAACCTGATCGGCGTCACCCAACAGGGGACGGGCAGCAACAATAGCAATTAGAATCGCCGTGAAGCTCGCTATCCTCCCAACTCGGACGAGTCGTTCCTCTGACTGGCCCCGCCCAAACAGGGGGCGATAGAGATCCATTGTGAGGATCGTTGAAATGGAGTTCATCATCGATCCCAAAGAGGAAACAATAGCCGCGATCAGGGCCGCGAAGATAAGACCGCGAATACCAACGGGTACTAGCTTCATCATCTCAGGATAGGCCTGATCGGCCCGAGCGAGATCAGGCGCCAGGATGATCGCCGCAATGCCGGGTAAAACGATGATAAACGGCATAATAATCTTAAGCCCAGCAGCGAATAGGATACCCGCTTGCGCCTCGGCAACACTTTTAGCCCCCAATGCGCGTTGGATAATATACTGATTAAATCCCCAATAGGAAAAGTGCATCACCCACATTCCCCCTAAGATCACCCCGATTCCCGGCAGATTTTGATATTGCGGATTGTCTTTCGACAATATCATATCGAAGCGTTCTGGCAATTCTTCGGTAAGGCGCACAAAGCCTCCCCATGCGTCGCCTCCAAGTTGGCTAAGAGTGATATTCGTGATCAGCACACCGCCGATGATAAGGAGGACCACCTGGATGATATCGGTTAAGGCGACCGCCTTTAACCCACCGTATAGCGAGTATGCCAATGCGAATAGCGCAAGGAGAATGACACCAACCATCATGTCGGCTCCCGTCAAGGTGTTGATCGCCGTCGCCCCAAGCCAAAGAATGGTTGTTAAGTTCACGAAGGTATAGATCCCCAACCAGAAGACCGACATGACGTACTTTACGCTGGGGCCAAATCGCTGATCAAGAAATTGGGGCATGGTATAGATGCCCCGCTTTAAAAAGATGGGTAGGAAGTATTTTCCGACGATAATGAGGGTAATGGCGGCTAACCACTCATAGGATGCGATGGCGAGACCGATGGCATATCCCGACCCAGACATCCCAATGATTTGTTCGGCAGAAATATTCGCCGCGATTAGGGATGCGCCAATCGCCCACCAGGGCAATGATTTACTGGCCAAAAAATAGTCAGCCGTGTTTTTTGCCCGCCCACTTTTTTCCCGAGAAACGAGTGTGGCAATCCCAATCAGGGCAATGGCGTAACCGACAACGATAACGAGATCGACTGTTTCCAAAACCATCGTTTATTCTCCAACCAAATGGGTGATAGAGATCGCCACCCTCGTGTTGCTCCACGTTTTGTTCATTCCACCCAAATCACGCCCCTACAGCTCATGAGACCTAATCTGATGACGACGGTGTTTCTATTGCTGTCGCCGGTTTGTTTGACTGCGTGCTTTCAGCAATTTCGATTGTCGTGCGTAGCCTGATGTCCGCCGATGACGATCCGATCATGAGTTCGATATCCCCTTGCTCAATCATCCATTGGGTATCGTTCTGCCAGATGGCGAGTTGAGCGGGCGTCAGGGTAAATGAGACCGTTTTCTCTTCCCCTGGCTTCAACTGAACACGGTGGATACCCCGCAACTCCTTCACAGGTCTTGCCGTGGAAGCGACAGGGTCGTGGATGTAGAGTTGCGCAACCTCCTCCGCCGGTCGATCACCAATATTCTTAATACCGAATGATATGTCTAATTCGCCGTCGCTATCGAGTTCGCGTTGACTAACTTTAAGGGCCGTGTACTCAAACTCTCCATAGCTCAAGCCATGACCAAACGGGAAAAGTGGATCGATGGGTAAATCAATATATCGCGACGAATAGCTAAGGGGGGCTTCGTCCGCTGTGGCGGGCCGCCCTGTTCTCAATTGCCGATAGGTCATGGGAATTTGGCCGGTCACCCGTGGGAAAGTCACCGGCAACTTACCGCCAGGCGGATTATCGCCAAAAATGACATCCGCAACGGCTGGCCCCATTTCAACGCCCAACATCCACGCCTCTAAGATCGCATCCGCGTTCGCGGCCAAATCGGGGATCGCTAATGGTCGTCCGTTGACAAGCACAACAGCCACCGGCGTCCCCGTCTTCAAAATCGCATCTGCAAGCGCCTGTTGCGATGATGGTAGCGCAATGCTGGCGCGGCTCCTCGCCTCCCCACTTTGATCGAAGCTCTCGCCGACAACAAGAATGACGGCATCAGCCCTCTTGGCGGCACGTACCGCGCGCCTTACCCCCGAAATATCATCACTGAGAGGGGCTGCTCCCGCTTCAAATACCACCTCAGTTGACGGATCAACAGCCGCTTTGATCCCGTCCAGAATGGTGATCACGTCATCCGGCTGTCCCGCCGCCTTCCACGACCCAAGATGTGATCCCGCGTCATTGGCCAAAGCGCCGATAACGGCAAGCCGTCGCGGGTTCTTCGCGAAGGGAAGAACATCCCCATCATTCTTTAAAAGAACGATTGACTTGCGGGCGGCTTCTCGCGCCTTCGCACGATGTTGTGCGCTCAGCAGAGCATCCGTCTCTCGGTCAGTATCATGATATTTGTAGGGGTCGGCGAACAAACCTAAATCAACTTTAGCCTGCAAAACACGGCGGACCGCCTGATCAACCAGAGATATATCGACATCCGCCCCAGCGTTCGCCGCCTTTAGGAAGTCGGTCCCATAAGCCTCAGAAACCATCTCCATATCGACGCTGGCCTCCAACGCCTTTTGACTGGCTTCAACACGATCCGCAGCCACGCCGTGTACTGTCAATTCGTCCACCGCAGCCCAATCACTGACAAACACGCCGGAGAAACCCCACTTCTCACGTAGGAGCCCCCTGACAAGCGGCTGATGAGCGTGCATCGGCGTCCCCGAAAGGTCGTTGAACGCTCCCATCATACTGCCCGCCCCCGCCTCCAGAGCGGCGTAAAATGGCGGCAGATAAACCTCATGCAACTCTCGTAGGGGCAGTTGTACGGAATTATAGTCACGCCCCCCTATGGCAGCGCCATATCCCACAAAATGCTTCGCAGTCGCCATAACAGTATCAGGATCCGCAAGGTCACCCCCTTGGAAACCGCGCACTTGAGCCCCCGCCAAAATCGACCCCAGATAAGGGTCATCGCCTGCCCCTTCGACGATCCGCCCCCACCGTGGATCAGGAGAGATGTCAATCATCGGAGCGAACGTCCAATGAATACCTGACGCTGCTGTTTCGACGGCCGCCACCCTCGCTGCGTCTTCGACAACAGATGGATCAAAGCTTGCAGCCAGAGCGAGGGGCACCGGAAAAATGGTGCTATGCCCATGGACAACGTCAAGAGCAAAGAGGAGCGGGATCCCCAAGCGAGACTCTTCAACCGCCACCTTTTGCGCGTTCCGCAACACTTCGGCCCCTGAAACATGAAGGTAGGAACCGACGCTGCCCTTACGTATACGATCAAATTGATCCTCTGTAAGTTTGGAATTGAAAGCTTTACTACTTCCGCCCGCCAGTTGGGTGAGTTGTCCGAGCTTCTCCTCCAAGGTCATCTGATCAATCAGAGCGTCAATATCGATGTCATCGCCTGGCTCAGTCGCCCACACCGAAAGCGGCATAGCGACAGTCGCCAACACAACAAACGAAAACGCTGAAACCAATCCCCAAAGGAGGGCGTGAGGTTTAGGCGCGCTCCATATATGTGTGCTCTTCATATCAAACTCCAGCGATGATCTCAGGTCAGCGCTCCCGCACTAATCCATGTTGGTTTTTCTGCCCTCTGGCGGGCGCGATGAGTGAGATCTGCAAACGATTACATCATCTTTTCTATTCGTTTGCAGATCTTATGACTTAACTAATACCGCTCGAGCCTAGCCGTCATGCAGCGGCACCCCCAGCGCTCAAGCACGCCGGGAACACTTTACTTTAATCTGTAAGCCTCTAAATCTGAAATCCCCTTCTCATCACCGAGAAGAGGGCGATCATGGAGAATACTGCGCAAAACATCAGTATCAACATCTTGGACAGAAATGCCCTCATCGATTGAGAGACTCGCCGCAACCGCAGCGGCCTGGCTGGTTGCCATAAACACTGGTTCCATCCGAGCAGAACCAAAACCACTATGCGTCGCAGATAGCGCGAAGGTCACAAACAAGTTTGATACCTCATCTTCCTTAGGCGTCAGCGCCCGATAAGGAATAGCATAGGGCGGTCGACCAGGGCGGCGCGTTACGAAGTTCCCGTCACTTTCGATGCGGCCATCTTGCAAAAACCGAATGACGCTGTGGGAATCACCATGATATGATCCGTATGCAATTCCATCATCAACTTCCACTAGGTTGTAGACGTTCTTTTCGGTGATCACATAGGAACCAATCATACGTCGCGCTTCACGAACATATAGCGCGTGAGGCCAGCCATCTGTGTCGATGAACTCATCTCGACAGTATCCCCATTCCCGCATCTCTTCCCGAATGCGGGCAGGAACCCTAGGGTCAGACACAATAAACCAGAGAAGACCCTGTTGATAGGTTTCGTGGGTCTTCCATATGGTGTCACGGGTTTGGTAGTCACCGTCTGGATAATCCCATGCCCCACCAATGAAGTCCGTAGAAAATCCGTACCCCCCTTGATTATTCCAGTCTGATTTCCCATAGGGCATAGGGTGTATGCGAAACCCGTCGTGAATGGACTCCCACGGTTCGATCGCCAACATGCGAGCCAATAGTTCGTATGTCGCAGGATTATACCCTTCCGGCTCCACTATGGGTAGCCGATCCTCATCCTGGCACAGGCACATACGAAAATTATAAGCCTGTACAGCTCGATCGCCCTTCCCAGGTGTGAAGGTGTAATCCGCAGTGATGCCGGCGATTAGACCACTACTCGGATCGCCCGGAACAACATAAGGGTCAACGCCATCGGGATATTCTGTCTCTGTTTCGGGTTGGCCGTATACACCTTTCGTCTTCCCGAAGATGGCGCCATTGTACATCTCATCATATTCATCATTACTCTCACGACCAATTGTGTAAGACACACCCGCTTTGGCCATCAGGTCGCCTTCATAGGTGGTGTCAATAAAGACGTGCGCGCCGAAGGTGAGATCGGGCACCGTACCGTCGCCAGCATACTCAAACGTCGCCGTCTCAATATCAGTGCCGCTCTTCTCTACCGATATGACGCGGCGAGAATAAAGAACCTCAATCTCCGCCTCATCAAGGTAAGCTTCAAAAACAAGCTGCGCGACATGGGGTTCGAATGTCCACCCCAGTCCCGAAGGTCCGTACAAGCGCCCCATATGTGGGCGCTCTTTATCGAAGAGCGCTTTCATCTCCGCCATTTTCTGCGGCCCATAATAGTCGCCAACACGCCGATAAAAATCGCGCGCCAAACCGTTGACGCCTGTTTCATCGCCCACGTCGGTAAATCCAAGCCCGCCAGATGATAGCCCCCCCAAATGGCGCCCAGGCTCGATGAGAATAACGCTTTTGCCCATCTTCTTAGCCGCATAGGCAGCAATCACCCCCCCGGACGTCGCGCCGTAAACGACAACGTCATAGTGCATTGTCGGTGCACTCACCTCTTTGGGCGGCTGAGGGGTACAGGCAACCAAAAAGAAAAGACCAATAAGCGATAGCCTTTTCGCAAAGAAGCTATGATCAGCGCACCTTAGCAAATCCCTGGGAGTCACACGCCGCTCAAATCGTTTTCTTAAATTCACGACTCAACAACCTCGATTTCTACTGTTTGTAGGCGAACACAATCCGCACCAACCATAATTTTATATCGACCCGGCTCCGTGACATACTGCAGACGATCATCATAATATCCCAGATCATCCACAGTGAGGTCGAACTTCACAGTTTTCTTCTGCCCGGGCCGTAAAGATATCCGCGAAAACTTCCGCAGTTCTTTGACTGGACGCGCCGCACGCGAATATTCATCGCGAATATAGACTTGTAGAACTTCATCCCCAGCGCGTTGACCGACATTTGTCACAGGAACGCTAAGACGGATTTTATCGCCCTTCCCTAGCTGTTTTTTGTTGAGACGCGGCACCCCGATCTCGAATGTGGTGTAACTTAATCCGTATCCGAATGGGAAAAGCGGTCCATTCTCGACAAAGGCATACTCCCGGAACCACCCGGAGGGCTGTTGATAGTAGTAAACAGGGAGCTGGCCCACATTCCGGGCGATTGATACGGTTAGCTTACCGCTAGGCACAACATCGCCAAATAGAATATCAGCCAGCGCATGACCACCCTCCTCCCCCGGATACCATGCATCCAAGATGGCAGGGCAAGCCTCAGCAAGAAAGCGAGGTGATAATGGTCGACCATGGATGAGCACCGCGGCCGTAGGTTTGCCAAGCGTTAACAAAGCCGCCGCCAGCTCATTTTGTTCGCCGAGCAACTCTAAACTATCGCGCTCCCCCCGACTATCACCCTGGAAGTAGGATTCGCGGGCCGTTTGCTCATTACCCCCAAGGGCCATGACGATAGCATCAACGCCCTGCGCCTTCTCGACGGCCTCCGCAATGAGACGGCGATTGGCCTCTGGATCTGCCAAAGAGGCATTGACAGTCTTGTCAATCTCCAACTCCCCATCACTTGTCGGTTGTTCAGTGATGCCGCATCCCTCCGCATACGTGACAGAGAAACCTTCCTGACTTCCCTTTCCTTCAAGTCCCTCAAGCAATGATACGCCCTTGAAAGGTTTTGGGCTGTATCCACCAAGATGAACGCTCGCCGCGTTTGGCCCCACAACCAGCAATCGTTTCACATTCTTGGCGCTAAAAGGGAGCGTGCTATTATCGTTTTTCAACAGAACAACACTTTTTTCCGCTGCACGACGAGCTAGAGCTTTGTGTTTCGTTGAAGCGGTCAAAGCAACCGCCGCTGCTTCATCAGAAAACGGCTTATCAAACAAACCGACTTTGAACTTAATCGTCAGCAAACGCTCAGCAGCTTGCCGCACAAAGCCCTCGAAAACCGTCCCATTACGCACCAATTGCCCGAGATTAGAATATAACCCTCGCCCGGTGAGTTCCAGATCCACGCCGGCCTTCAGCGCAACTTCTGCTGCGCGATCTGGTGTTTCAGCCGTTCGATGGAGCGTATGTAAGCGGCGAATATCATCATAATCAGAGACGACGAACCCCGAAAAACCCAACTCATCACGCAACACATCTTGCAACAACCAAACGTTTGAGTGTGCTGGAACCCCATCCACTTCCCCGTGGGAGGCCATCACCCCCACAAGGCCCGCCTCTTCAATTGCCGCCTTGAACGGGATGATGGACGTATTGAATAGCTCTCTACGGCCCATCTGCGTCGGAGAGAAATTCCGCCCACCAAGGGTTTGCCCATAACCGGCAAAGTGCTTTGCGGCCGCTCCAATATGCCCATCCGATAGGTATTGGGAGGAAGACCCTTGCAGTCCGCGAACGATAGACGTTGCGAACGCCGCCGCCAGGTATGGGTCCTCCCCCCAACACTCCTCCGCACGCCCCCATCTGGGGTCTTGCGTTATGTCAAGGGTGGGCGAAAAACACATATTCGCGCCACGGGCGCGCGCTTCGGCCGCGACCGCCTCATATACTTCCTGCACCAACTCGGTGTCCCAAGAACAAGACATCCCTATTGCCTGGGGGAACGATGTCGCCTCCTGGGCAACAAGACCGTGTAAGCATTCTTCGAAAATAAATGCAGGAATGCCGAAACGACTTTTGGAAACCACCACCGCCTGAAGCTCTTCCACAGCACGGGCATTTTCAGCCGGTCCAAATTTCTGACTAGCCCGGAAAACCGCACCAATACCATGCTTGAAGAAAGGATAGCGTTCCTCAAAGCTCACAGGATCGCGAATCAAGCGCGTCGCAGGCGGGCATTGTAACTGTGCCACCTGTTCCTCGAGCGTCAATCGACCCACCAGGTCCCGTGCCCGCTCGGGCGGCGCCAGGATTATATCTTTATACGGTTCGGTATCTTTTGCCCGAGCCGAAGATGTTCCGGCAATTACAGCGCCGCCTAACACGGTTTGACCAAACCCACGCCTTGAAATCACTTTTTCGTCCTTTAGTAAAAAATATGGCAAGGGAACTCTATGCCGAAACACTATAAAGTTCTTTACCCGTTATATCAAAGAATGTGAATGCGGCCTTAGGCGTATCGCCATCTCGCGCAACAGACAATTGCAAAAAACCGCCCCCAATATTATTTTCGAGCTGAACATAGTGCTGGATGATCTCAGCATCTGGATCAGTGGAGTCTGGGTCACCGGATTGTCGTCCCGCTCTGGCGTTGGAATCATCGAGCGCCCCGGTGGAGAACTCTTGAAACCCGGCAGGGTTCTCCGCATGATACTGCCAATGACGGTCCCCAGTAATGATAAAGAGCTTGCCCGGATCAATATTCTGAGAGGTTAGCCAGTGGAAAAACTCATCACCTTCATACCGAAACCCACCAATGTTTGTGTGGTTGTCGGTTTTATAGGCATCATCGGGGCCAATCATCGGTGTCGGGTTCAAAATGACCTTAAATGTCGCATCACTGGCAAGAAGGGTCTCCCGCAACCATCGCTTCTGAACCTTGCCCCAAAGCGATTTTTCGGGACCATCCGGCATAGAGTTCGGACTGCGATGATTGCGCCCCTCCATAAACCAAACCTGCAGGTCCTTTGACATTCGGTGCGTACGGTAGGTAACCCCCTGGCCCAAATCATCAGCAGGCAATATAGGCAATTGTTCACGGGTCGTCGCAACAGCCAAGTCATGGGACATCGGGAAATCGCCATAGGGGTCAGAATCATTTCCCCGATGGTCGTGATCATCCTTACTAAAATAAACCCCTACAGAAGCAAAAAGATCGTGGAAGCGCGGTTGTGATAATTGTTCGTGATATTTGCGTCGCATCCCACGAAGGTCCGTACCTTGTTCGGGAACATAATTCATCTGTGAAAAATCGACTTTTTCTTCTGTGTGCTTTTTGACTTGACGAGCAATCGGCTCGTCAAAATAGACGACATCTCCATTAAAAGAGACATAGTCAGGATGAAGTCGTTTGATCGCAGCGAGGCTTGGGTAACCCTGACGTCGCGGGCCGCCCCCTGCGAGAGGCTTATTTCTATTCGCTATGTGATAAATATAGTAACCCATGCACGTGGTGAAGACCATCTTCACCGGCTCAGTGGACTGATCACCATATTGCGTTCGAAATGACCCTATAGGGCTGGTGAGTATTTCACCGCTTTCAGCTTCGCAGACAGCCTTATAAAAGTAAGTTGTCCCTGGCACCAACTCAGTCAACTGATGGCGAACCGTAAACTCCCGCGCTGGGGTCGCATCAATCCAAGGGCTTACCTGACTATTCGTTAGGTCAGATGAAACAGACCATTGGAATTTCACCCGTCCAGGCGCGCCGGGCACATCACCTTCGATCAGTTCCATTGACTGTGTCAGCCGCGTTTGAATGAGCGCTGAGCGCTCACCGACCTCGCCGACGAGCACCCCTTGCCCCAGGTAAATGCTTTGAGCGAATGTTCTCTTCTCCGTACAAGAGATAACAGGGGTGGCAAGTAGACCCAATATGGAGCTTTTCAATAAAAGGCGCCGCTTGCTATCAGGGTGTTCCATAGAATTTTCGTCAGTACCCATTTTACTTCTAACCAAGTTCCACTACGGGCGATGGAGGTGTCAGCCTCACTATGCAAAAGGGGGGCGATCCGTGGCCACCCCAATGCTTTTCACCAGACTTAAGGTTAGCCAGGAAAGTCGTCCTGGCTAACGTTTTTCAGTTAGTTCTTATGGCGCATCGGTAATCCGCCACTTCACCCAATCGCCGCTGTTGGACGGGGCGACGATAACTGCATTATCATCACCCCCGCCCCATCCGCGGCCTTGCAGGCGGGAACCGTCGCCCTTCACTTCCAGGAAGAAATCGCCGCCACCGGCGTCCACTTTCTTCCATTTTACCCAATCGCCGGTGTTCGAACTATCAACGATAACAGCGTCGTCGTCACCACTGCCCCAACCGCGGCCCTGAAGACGCTTCCCGTTTTCCCGCAGCTGAATGTACTCATAACCGCCGCCCGCACCGACAAATTCCCACTCGACGCGGTTACCGGTGGCGGTACTGCTCGATATTTGGGCATTGTTCGTGACAGTGCCTTCAAGACGACTAAAGTCACCTTTCGATTCGATGTATTTCCAACTCGTCCCACCGGCAGACCCAGTTGGTCCGTATAGCGGCCAAGATGAAACATAACTAGGCTGACTTGTTGTGTAGAGCGAAGGCGGAATATCTGCATTTGTTGGCAAATCATTCCAAACGACAGAACCGCCATCCTTCTTGTTGCCACCAACATAGTTACCACCACCACGGTTTTTGAGCGCGCCGGTATACTCGTTACCGATCACATTGGTTTTGTCAGCGCTATTACTGTCATCACCAATATCCTGCGACCGATTTCGGAAGAAAGTATTGTACCCCAACTCGGCGCCGTGAACACCATCGATCAGGGCATCGCCGTTAGCCGAAGATAAGTTACCCTCGAACAGGTTGTTATGTGACCCTCGACCATGGGTCACGAAAGGGTTATCCGTCCCCGTATAACCGGAGGCCGTGTTATAGGCGACCACAAGATGGTTGGCGCCGCGCTGGGTCAGAACATGGTGGCGTAGATTGGTGAACGTATTATAGGCGATGAATCCAACAGAGGCATCCCCATGCGAGATAATCACATAACCGAGCCCCCCTACGCCATTGTCACAAACAACATGCAGATCGCTACCTGTGATGATAAACTTGTAGGATTGCGCAAACGAGATATGGTGATTGGCTGATCGTTGCGATTCAACATTATCAATCCATACATTCTTTGTTCGTATGAATGTGAGATTATTCGAGAAATCGGCATTATCTCGCACCCGCTCAATCTTAATATCCTGAATCTTGATATTATTCGCCGTCGAATATTTTAAGAGCTTAGGTTGTTGGCTTGACGTGATGCCAATTCCCATCTTTTCACGAAGAGTAACCGTCCCTCCTGATGGGTTTGCATCGATAACAGAAATTTGTCCGGCGTTATAATTGTCTTTTAACCCCGTATTCGCCGTCATATAGACTTTGACGGTATCGTTCTTTGCCAATCCTGCAGTACTCGATACCGAAATGACGTTATCGCCACGGCTTATGGCGGAGGTAACATTTACCGGCGTTCCTTCAGATCCGAAGAACTTAATCTCTAATTTCTGAGACGTTGGAGCATCAAGCCGGAAGATCGTACTGCTTCCGTCGCCGTCTATCCAAATATCGCCCCGATCAACCTCAAGATTCGTTTTGAAGTAATATGTGCCTGCGGGAAAGTAGAAGCGCGTCCGCCCTGGGTTGGCCGCGATAATGCTCGCAAACTCAATCGCCGCATCCGTTGTAGGGGAATTTTTAGGCAACCCTGCCGTTGTGACATTGACGGTGGTCCAACCACCTGGATCCCACCAAACCTGTTCTTTCCACCCTTGAGGGGGAAATTTGCTGGTATCGAGATCACCATAGTCCGTAATTTGAGCGATTACGTTGGGTTGAACACAGAATGAAACAAAAAAAATACTGAGTACACTTAGAATATACTTCCTCATTGCTCACTTCCTCCAGGTTTATTTTTTTAGTTTCCCCCCAACGAGATTACCAATCGTACGATGGATTGTTGCCAACACTCTCCTTGTTTTAAAAAGCCCGACGCACAAAGTTTGGGAGAATTATTTTGGGATGTGTGCGTCGGGCTGAGTTTCGACTTTTAACTGAATATCAGTTTACAGTTTCCCGCGGATACCGAAGAAGATCCGCCGATCATCAATGCTATATTCAACAAGCTGTCGCTCGACAGACTGGAAGTTGATTTCTTCCTCCCTCGTCAAGTTGAGGGCATCCAAGGTGAGTGAAATCTTATCGCTCACGTCATAGCTCGCTGACAGATCGAGTTGCCCACGATCCTTCACATATTCTGGACTACCGCCAGGGTTGGAGGTCTGGATCAGGAACTCATCTCGCCAATTGTAAGCAATCCGAATACCAAATGGGCCTTTTTCATAAAAAGGAATTAGGTTGAGCGAATTTTCCGACAACTGCTCTAAGGGCAAGGCCTCATTCGTGTCAGGATCTAGGTCACCTGAGTCACTTTTCGTGTACGTATAGTTCCCTGTGAACCCTAACCCATCGAATGGAGCCGGCAGGAAGTCGAAGGTTTGCTGATAAGCAATCTCAAACCCTTCAATTGTTCCGCCTTCACCATTCACCGGACGGGTCAAGTCAAACAGAATACCCTCTGTGGTTCCCGGAAGGGTGATATCGGTGATGACTTCTGTTTGAGTGAACGATTCCACGTCCTTGTAGAAACCTGCAATGGTGAACAGGCCGGTCTCACCAAAATAGTACTCAATCGATAGATCCAACTGGGTTGCCCGGAAGGGGTCGAGCTCTGGGTTACCACCACTCGCCGTCCCGGTACCGCTTGCCGTATCCTCGATGAAGGAGAAACCACGACGAAGGTCGGTCGTGTCCGGACGCGCCAAAACCTCAGCTGCCGCGATCCGAACTTTCCACTCATCCGTCACATCAAAGCTGATGTTCGCACTGGGAAGAACGTCAGTATAGCTTTGCTCGTCTGTTACCGGCGTGAACTCCGACCGGCTCACAACGGCGAAACCACCGGCGGTCAGATCCGTCTGAGCCACCCGAACACCGACATTACCGCTGAACGGCACACCTGCCTCGCCAGCAAAGTTGGCCTTCACGTAGCCCGCCAAGATCTCTTCGTCGATGTCGAAGCTCGAGTTAGGATCAAATACGCGAGGGGCCAGACCAAGCAACGTCCGTAGCTCATCCTCGCGGTCGCGTGAGATGACAGGCGCAAACACCGTTACGTCTGGCAAACCACCCGCCTCGCCATCAAGGAAGTTGCTAAAGGATACAGGTTGGAAAACCTCCGGAAAGTTCGAAATTGGATTCCCTGCTTCGGCTGGTCGTGCAGACTCGCGGAACGTCCGTTCCCGCTCGATAGAGGAGTCAGCATAGCGCAAACCGGCCTCGAAGGAGGTGAAGAAGCTATTGTCCACCTCATAGTCGAAATCGAGGCGTGCCGAGAACTCTTCGCTTGGCGTTTCGACATTAAGGTTGGAGTGCCCACCAGGAACGTTGAAGTTGGCTTGGTTCGTGTAGTCGAAGCTCCCAAAATCAATGGTTGGTGAGCCGACAAAATTCACAGTGACGTCCGTCGGTGACGCAGGGCCGGCGTTCAAGCCAATAAAGTCGTCATCCTGCGTTGCAAACGAGTATGCAATATCTGCCGAGACTGTCAGCGCATCACGAGACCAATCGCCCCCCACACCGATAATGTAGGTTTCGTTTTCTTTGCCCTCATCCGTACCGCCGATTGTCGGGCGCGTGATGCCTGACCGCGTATACTGCAGCAGGGAGTCCCCTTCCGTAACGAACGGCCCAACAAGAGCGCTGCCGTTCCCCAGAATATTCCCGTTATTGATCGCGATCGACGTAAAGTCATCGTTCAGCTGTGTATATGTCCCATCAAGGTAGAGGTTAAGGTCATCAGTGGGTGCCCACTGAACAGATCCGGTGATACCGAGACTCTCACGCTCTCTGTTCCGAATGACAGCGTTGTAGTTGCGGGGCCCACGAAGAGATTCAGTGACGGTGTCACCATCAACATCAATATCGACTGACCGCCAGGACTGGGTGTCCAGAATGTCTGTCCGTAAGTCGCGCTCCCCATAACTGACCGCCAAGAGTAACCCAAGACTGTCGTCCAGAAACTTGTCTGTCCACATGGCGGACAGCTCGTATCCGTACTCTTCGGCCAGGTCAGAATAAACACCCTCGACACTGTACGCGATTGTCCGTTCATTAAAGTCGAGAGGTTTCCGCGTTGACAGAAGAACGGTTCCGCCGACACCCCCCTCGATGAGGTCAGCGGTAGGAGACTTATAGACCTCCACCTTACCAAAGAGCTCGGACGGAAACCCTTCAAGGGTCGCATTACGGTCTTCGTCATTGGACTGCACCGTACGTCCGTCGACCAGCAGCAAGACTTGCTCAAGGCCACGGATACGAATGCCTGTCCCCTCGCCCGCTTCACGGTCGATCTGAACACCGGTCACGCGCTGTAGCGATTCGGCAATGTTCGTATCGGGAAGTTTACCAATATCTTCGGCGGATACGACGTCGACAATCTGGCTCGCCTCGCGTTTTGCATTCCGCGCATCAAGCAAACTGCTGCGGATACCCTCAACAACGATAACGTCTGAGACCTCGCTGGTCTCCTGAGCCTGAGCTGGCGCTGCAAGCAATGGCAGCGCGCTCGCCGTCATCAATAGACAGCACGTTCTTGTGAAATTTCTCATGATAGTTTGTTCCTTCCCTGCGTTATTCGTAAGCTTGTTGGGGCTTTTTGGAGCCCTTTCGATTCCCAAGCTACAAAATGTGTAATCGTTTACAACAGCAATTGGTCAGATAATTTCAAAAATTGGTCTGCCATGATTGGCCAGGCCCATGATTGCTGCATCGCAAAAGCCGTAATAATTGAAATATCGCCCGAACAACTCTACCCAGGGTAGAATATTCTGCGTTTCATCCACGGAAAACACTGGAAAATGGTCGCGGTGATATAGGCATGTTGCCGGAAAACAACGCGCTGGTAAAAAGCGACGATCTCGCCCAGAGGGGAATCGTGGCGGCTGTCAAAGCCCTTTTGGTCATGCAGATTTAGAAGGCCCAGTGGCCCTTACCTGCCGTTGGGCTGAATAGCGGAACCAGCGATGCAAAGAGATCGCACCGGAGAGCTGGCTCTCCCCGCGCGTAATCGCGTAGAGCAGGAGCTGTAGCGTTTGGGGGCCTTGAAGCCGACAATGCCGCGATACGCTTAGTGATCGCGCCGCATGAGGCGGTTGGTGATAAGGTCGCTGGTACGCCACGCGAGTGCCATCATGGTGAGCGTTGGGTTTTTGTGAGGATTACTGACAAAGGTTGAACCGTCCACCAGGTAGAGGTTGTCAACATCCCAACACCGGCCAAACGGGTCGGTCACAGATGAACCAGGATCATCGCCCATGCGAGCGGTTCCAATTTCGTGAATGATTTCACCGCCCACGGAAATAGGTGCATCGTCGCCTTCGAACGGATTAAGCACCCGCCCCCCTGCCCGTGCGATAATCGCCTCAACAGCATCCCAGGCATGTCGCATTTGCCGCCGCTCTTCGTCGGACCACTGCCAGTGAAACTGTAAAACCGGCAGACCAAATTGATCTTTCACATTGCCGTCTAACTCGCAATAGGTCTGACTATTCGGCACCATTTCGCCGCGCACAGAGAAACCCGTTACCGATCCATAGGCATGCCGCATGCCTTCCTTGAACGCTTTTCCGTATGGCGCATTCGCGAAAACGGCGTGCTTCGCGACGCTCATGGACGGCTCACGCCCCCAGCTGCCGCCGAACTCGACATGATAACCGCGCGCAAAATCAAGCTCACCACGCCGCTGCGCTTCGTTCAGCCACCACGGAATGTAGAGATGGCCATAAGAGATCCCATCTTCGTTATAGTGTGGCCGCCCTTCCAGATGGGGAAAATGCGCTTCGATCTGCGTGCCTGGCGTATCCATCAAGTGGCGCCCTATGAGCCCAGTTGCGTTGGCAACGCCATCCGGAAATGCAGTGTTCCTAGAAAGGAGCAAAATCCTCGCGGTTTCGCAGGCACTCGCCCCCAGAACCACCACACGCGCCTTCGCCTTTACGTGCTCATCTGATGTCTTATCGACGAAGAGGGCGCCATCAGCTTGGCCACGCCCATCAATTGTCACCTCAAAAACATGGGCATTGGTGACAATGTCGAGGTTCCCTGTGGCCAGCGCCGGAGGCAGTAAAACAGTCGGAGACTGAAAATTGGCCCCAACATTACATCCGCGAATACACGGGGTGGCGTAAAAGCACGCCTTTCGCCCATTTAAGGGGCGTGTCAGGATCGCGCGCGGCGCGGGGGTACAGGGAATATCTAAATCTTCGCACGCGGCCTGCACCAACAGTTCGGGCACCCGGGCGGCGGGCGCCGGTTGGTGAATGCCCGGTGCCGGTCCAGGCTCATTGTCGACCCCGGTATCACCGCCAATAACACCAATCAGCGCCTCAGCTTTATCGTAGTAAGGTGCAACGTCCTCATACGAAATTGGCCAATCATCGCTTAAGCCGTCGAGGGTTCCACGCTTGAAATCATCAGGTCCAAAACGTGGGACGTGACGGGCCCAATGATTGGTTCGCCCCCCCACCATGCGGGATCGCCACCACTTAAACGCGCTTCCTTCGCCAACGGTGTAGGGCTCGCCGGGTACCTCCCAACCGCCATCAACGGTAGCGTCATAATAGCCGAAGGGCTTGTCAGGCGTGCTGGCTCCCCTTAGCGGGGCGTCGGCATTTCGCTGAAACATCGGCGTTTCGGTATAAGGATCGTAGTCGCGCCCCGCCTCAAGCATGAGGACTTTGACACCCGCACGAGCAAGGACGTAGGCCGCCATACCGCCGGTCGCACCAGACCCGACAATGATGACATCATATTCCTTTTCGAGCTGTCGATTCACGCGCGCATCCCTAAAATAATCTTGGGCCAGTCAGCGTTTTAAGGCGCCTTACCGCAATCCCGTTCAAACCGTTCACGGCGCTTTTTCCCGTCGCGGACAATGATGGCGATGCGATCGCAGGGCGTACCCTCGCGCATCCACTCACCTGGAAACTGCGCTCCTTTTGCACCCGCATCGCTACGCAAAACTGCCCCGACGCTGGTCCGCGCATTGTAAGGGACCGCATGCCGACCACCATTGTGCTGAAGCATTTCAAACAGACGGTGACGCATACTGACCCGCACATCATCATAGCGCCCATCATTGATGAGGTTCACCTTCTCCTGCGGATCCGCCTGCAAATCATACAGTTCCTCTCGGTCCCACACGCCATGATATGTCACGAACTTAAACCGATCTCCCCTTAGCGCGAAAGTCGTTGGTGTATGCGGATAATTATATTCCCAATAGTACTCGTACAGCAGCTCTTTTCGCCATGACGAAGCATCCCCCTCTCCACGTGACAGGGAGACAAAACTCTCCCCCTCAAATTGGGACGGCGCTTCATCAATGCCTGCAAAATCAAGCAGTGTCGGCGCGATGTCGATGTTTGCGACCAGACTTTCGATAGTCTCCGCTTCCGGTAGCCGTCCCGGGGCAAAGGCGATCAAGGGGACACGCATCGATTCTTCATAGGCGTTGCGTTTGTCAATTAGGCCATGCTCACCGAACATAAACCCATTGTCACCCATATATACGATGATGGTGTTATCAAGCTCACCCGATTGACGAAGGTGTTCAATGACGCGGCCAACGCTCTCGTCTACTGCTGTGAGGGCCTTAAAATAGTTACGCTTATATTCCGTAACATCAAGATCCTCATGATAGGGAAAATCAACCCCGTGCCAACTGTTCCGCTGATTTTGCACCCACATGGGCTTATTATCCGCTGTCGTTGTAAAATCATCCATCGTTGACGGCGTAGAAATCTCAAGGTCGCCGTAGATGCCCTCATGCCTTTTAGCGGGGGGGAAGGGCGCGT
>ERZ1740067.729-NODE-729-length-25008-cov-19.312788_pt1 | contig 25008 bp, 14 predicted proteins | sample MGYA00581736_ERZ1740067 | MGnify/ENA primary metagenome ERZ1740067 (study PRJEB43018, sample SAMN04849236) | marine metagenome | isolation source: floating plastic debris | place: Pacific Ocean | collected 2008-08-27 | study: EMG produced TPA metagenomics... | reverse complement strand
ATGCTGTAAGTCATGGCTAAAAAGGCTTTCACCTACTCTGTCACCCCGTCAGGGTTTCAGGTGGGTGTAAATCAGTCCAGCGCAGTAAAGGAAACCTGTGGCGCGGATTGAGAAGTTGGAATTTTTTGGGGCTGATGGAGAGATTGAGGGTGCCTTCAAAATAGCCGTCTAGATCCAGACCGCCAGCTTTGAAGTGGGTCTTTTGCATGGCGATCGTGCTTTTTGGATAGGGGCTATGGGGCGATTCCCCCGAAGCAACACCATGCCCCGCCACCAGGATTCCTTCAACTTGCAAGTCAAACTGATCCACGATTTCTTGCCCGGCTTACTGACCTATCGATGCCACTTCTTCGGGCTGTTCTAAACAATGCACGTTACCAATATCGGAACCGGAGCTGGAGGAATGGGCGATTAGCTGGGGAACGCCATTGGGGGCGAGCTGCCAGCCAGTGGCTTCTTGAATTTTGTCAGGGCGGTTGGGGTGTTGTTCCGTGGAGTTAGGCATAGGGGGAGTGGCGAGGGATTCGCCTCCGTTGCCCTCTTGGGTCCAATCTCGCATATCGCGCCAGTGGGTGTTGGCAGAAATAAATTGCGTGGGATCAATGGGTCGCCCGCCCCGCCCGATCGCCGTAAATGAATTCCCATCAGCGGCGGCGCAGGCTTTAAGCACCTGGCTGGAAGGGTCGATTACGCGCAGGGGTAGTTCCACAACAGTGGAGGCTGGATCCAGTTCGGGGGTGGTAACACTAACGGTGCCGCTAAAGGCGGTGCCTAGTTCGGAGCTGGCGGTGATGTCGCTTTGGCTGGTGGGTTGAGATCGTAACTCTGTGCCAAAAATCCCTTGGGTGAATAGGCTCACCTGCCCCCCTCGCCCGGCGATCGCATTGGCGGTGATATCGCTATTGTCCAGGGCCACCAAAGTGGCGGTGTCGATAAAAATATTGCCGCCGGTGGACTCACCGCTGGCGTTGGTGGAAATCGTGCTTTGGTTGCGCAGTTCTAGGTTTTCGGTATTTAAAAATAAGTTGCCCCCGGTGCCCGTGGCGGGTTCGGCGCTAATGGTGGATCCGCTGTCCAGGGTGAGGCGATCGCTAGTCAACCGTAAATCTCCAGCGCGCTGCCCTCCTTCCTCATTACTCACCGCAATTTCTGCCCCGTTGCGCAGGGTAATGCTGTTGGCACGTACGTCGATATCCCCCGCCGCCCCAAACCCCGTACGGTTCGGATCCAAAGGCGCTTCGCCGGTAATGGAGCTACTGCCTTCCAAAGCGGCGTCGCGGCTAGCGTCGGATCGCAGACCACTGGGGAATCCTTCCGGAGAACTGCCGGACGCTTCGATGGAATCAGCGATTACCGTCAGGGTGCCCGCCTCTCCCGAGGTCAACGTGGACGTAAAAATGGTGCCGCCGTCTACCAGTACAATGCGCCCCGCTTCCACTAGCAAATTGCCCGCCGGTCCGGAGCCCTGGTTGCGGGTGTTGATATTGGTGAGTTCCGCACCACTGCCCCGCAGTTCCAACAGTTCCGAAGCTCGCACCGTTACTGCGCCGCCACTGCCTACATCAAAATTTACCGACGCCACTGCCGCGCCTCCAGCCAGTTTAATGGTGGGCGCTTCCAACACAATGGTGCCACCGATGCCCGTGGAGCCAGGGTAAGCATTGGCGGCGATCGCACTGATAAATACGTCGTCCGAAGTGGCCCCAGAAATATCGATCACATCCCGCGCCCGCACGTCCAGCAGCCCCGCATCACCGTCACTAAACGCCGAGGCAAAAATCCCGCCGCCCCCGATCATCCGAATACTGCCCGCCGTGACAAAGGCGTTGCCCGAATTCCCCGATCCAAAGCTGGCGGAACAAAACTGCCCCCCATCCAGCAACAATTGACCGGAAATATCCACCGTTAAGGTGCCCCCCTGCCCAGCACTAAACGGCGATGTGTCCAGAAACGCACTATCCCGCAGGGTGGCTTGGTTTGCGGTTACGGTCATATCGCCGCCGTTGCCCGTATCAAAACTCATGGCAAATAATCCACCGCTGGACTGGGCTGGGTTGCGAACTTCCTGGGCAAACAGCTCCAGCAATACATTTTGCAAGGGACCAGGTCCCGCCATATCGATTACATCAGCAGTAACCACAAAACTGCCGCCGGTGCCCGCCCCAAAGGTGGAGGATGACACATAGGAGCCGTCATACACCCCCAGGTTCTCCACCGCCATCACCACACCACGTCCATCGAGGCTTCCCAAGGTATCGGCCACTATCCGCGATCGCCCTCGCAAGGTTAGGGATTCTGCATTCACCTGAATTGCACCACCGCCAGGACCGCTTACGTCAATATCCGACAGGGCATCCAGGGTGATCGCCCCTTGGGGGCCAGTGATGCTCTCCACCGTCCAGCCCAAATCATTGGAAGCCAGGGTCACTGCACCACCTTCTCCCACCGCCGCCAGGGTGCCCTGACCGCCAACGGATCCGATGCGTCCCCCCTGAAAGGTTACAGAGTTGCCCAGTAGTCCAAAAGTTTGACCATCGGCAGTGAGCAGTGCACCGTCTACCCGCTCCGTTTGGGGCACATCGGGACGGCCATTGCCGGTGACCACAATGCCTTGTCCTGCACCAGAGGCGCGCCCAAACTGCAATCCTAGGGGAACCGTTGAGGTTAACAAAGGCGGTTGACTGCCCTGGGCGATCGCCCCAAACACCGTGCCATCAGCAAAGGTCATTTGATCCGCCGTGGACGCCACAAAGGAGCCGCCCACATCGAGGCGCGCATTGGGTCCAAAAAATACTCCACCGGGAGCCAATAAAAATAAATCCGCCGAGCCCCCCACCCGCAACGTGCCATTGACCGTGGCTGGTTCGCCGCTGCTTACCCGCGCCAACACCCGCTGCACATCCGTAGGCACAAAAAAACTGGACGTTGCAGCGTCCGGCACAGTAAACGATTGAAAACTATGGAATAAATTGCCTTCTACCTGGGTGCCGCCCTTGATATCAATCACATTGGGCTGGGGCATTGCCACCTGGGACGGGTTAGGTAAGGTTTGGTCGGGAATAATCTGCGAAACCGGGGACGTTACCTGGGCGATCGCCGGCGCCACAATCACACTTCCCACCCCCCACAAACTTAGCCCAGTCCCTGCCATCAAAAGCTTTAGACTCTGTGCTGTTTCGATACATAGCGAAGGACAGCACATCACATTTGCAGACAGTGGGCGGGTCAAAAAATCAGAAAGGGGCATGGTAGGTAGAGAGTGATGGACTCTACAAACACCATGCCCCTAAACGGACTCTTTATAAACCCTCCGAGAAAAACGCCGGAGAGATTGTGAGAAATCTAGCGAATCACAGGTTCACGAGCAGGCTCTTCCACAGGCATGGAAGGAACCATCTTGGGCTGAGGCTTGGAGTAGTGAGTAGCAAACAGCAAGCCGCCGATGAACACACCACCACCAATCACGTTACCGATGGTCACAGGCAGGAAGTCCCAGAACACCATGTCCATGCCAGTGATAGGAGCGCCAAGAACCATACCCGTTAGGATGAAGAACATGTTCACAACGATGTGCTCCAAACCTAGGGTTACGAACGCAAAGATCGGGAACCAGCAGCCGAAGAACTTACCGATAACAGACTTACTGACAGAACCTAGCATCGTTGCCAGGCATACCAGGAAGTTACAGAAGATAGCGCGCACAATAAATAGTGCAAAACCACTTGCGCCCAGCTCCTTAACGGCAACGGTCTTTGCTAGGGCGATCGCCATAATCTTTTCACCAACGGGGCTGGGGTCAGCCGTACCGCCATTGGTTAGAGAGTATCCCATCAAAACTGCCACAAATAGGCAGCCTAAAAAGTTACCCAGGTAAACCCAGAGCCAATTATTTAGAGCCTTACCGAAACGAACGCGCTTCGCCAACATTGCCGTGGTCATGATGGCAAAGTTACCGGTGACCAACTCCATTCCGAATAAAACAATAGAAGCGAAACCCCAAGGGAATAAAAGTGCTCCCAAGAAAGGCATTCCACTTTGTACTGCAACGGTTACAGCCAAGGTAGTGGCAACACCCAAGGCTAAACCTGAATAAAATCCGCGAATCAACAGATCCTTAATTGATAGACGAGCTTTCTTCTCGCCCGCTGCGACCACTGAATTGACTAGGTCACTCGGTGCTACGTAATCCAACTGTTCCTCCTGCTCCAACTAGCTTAGGTTTTGGATGTAAACCGTCTCTGACTGGATGCAGGTTAACTTTCTTGAATTCGCGAAACTGTCCAAAAATAACAATTAATTTTTTTTATTGTGCCGTCAGTTACAGACTTTTGCTGTGGGCGAGAATCTGTCAAAAGGAATACTTTTATAAAAAAGCATGCAGAACTTATTTGCATATATTGCATTATTTATATGCGGCTTTACCATCAATTTTGTCCTTATTGGCACAGCCTTTATTGCACCTGAGGGAATCTAATCAGGAATGACTAGATGCGCGTCATCTAGTCCCATCGCTTCTTCAATATCACTGTGCCACCCACCTGACCTCTCGCTAAAAGAAGACTATCGAGCTTTTTGCCTGCAATGAAAAAGCGTCAAACACTCAAACCAGCAACCTCAAACTCAGGCATCAGAAGAAATATCCAGCACCGCTAAATGAGATTAATTCTTATTAAATAAATACGAGAAGGGCATTCCTTTTTTGCATAGGTTTTAGAAAAAATATTTTCCCTAAATTGATATTTATTTGCTTTTCAGCTTATTGAGACTGACTCTCATTAGAAATTTATTTAATACATCCCCTTAGGCGAAAATCCAAACCATAGAAATTGCCAGTTCAAGCTTTCCAATTGAAAGCTTGCCTTTTAAACACCCATTCCCTGGAAGATGGCCCCCCTAGAGAACGTTTATCACATGGACTTAGAACAGAAGAATTACTTGATTAGAATTGTTCTCATTAATGAGGTATATTGCACTGTATATCTCCTCTCCAAACCGAGTTTTTTACCTCGTCAGAAACGATAAAACGGACGTCACTCTATTGAATTGTCATAACTTTGTGACTTTTGCGATCACTTCAAAATAAAATTTGGACAATCCAAGCTAAAAACGCCCAAAGCATTGCACTCAGCTCTTTTCATCGATTTTCCTTTTTGGAAGGGGTTCGCCCGATTTTTGGAAAAAGTTGTGTTTTCGGCAGGCGATCGCCACAAATGATAAAAAATAAAAAATCCAAAAAAAATCTGCCTCTATCTTTGGTTGGAGGCAGATTTTTTTATTTACGGCTGATTAGTTCGCAATAATTAGCGCGAATCACCGAAACAGGACACCAAGACGCGATCGTTAGATTCTTCCACGCAGGAATTGGGCCATTTCATTGGGGGTGGGAGAATTCTCCAGCGCCACCTCCTCCGTAATGCGTCCCTCTTGGTACAGGTTAAAGAGCGCTTTATTCATGGTGATCATGCCGTCGAAGTCTGACTGCAGCATCACCTGATTAATTTCATCCATCTGCCCTTTCACGATGTATTCCTTAATGGCATCGGTGGCGATCAGAATGTCGTGGTACGCCGCTCGCTTGCCGTCTGTTGTTTTACACAGCCCCTGGGCAATAATCGACACCAAAGACTCCGCCAAGCTGACCCGCACCGCATCGTGTTCGTTGGGGGGGAACATTCCCAAAATCCGCTCAATGGTTTTGATGGCGCTGTTGGTGTGGAGGGTGCCTGCCACCAGGTGACCGGTGGAGGCTGCTTTTAGGGCGATTTTCATCGTTTCCGCGTCACGGATCTCCCCCACCAACATAATGTCCGGGTCCTGACGCAGTGCCCCTTTCAAGGCGTTGAAAAACTTCAGAGTGTGTCGTCCCACTTCCCGGTGTTTGATTAGTGCCTTCTGACTTTTATGCACAAATTCCACCGGATCTTCGATGGTGATGATGTGCTTGTTTTGGCTCTTGTTGATGTAGTCAAACATCGCCGCCATGGTGGTGGACTTACCGGAGCCGGTAGGTCCCGTGACCAGCACTAAGCCTTTGTGATAGTGACAAATATCCCGGAATACGGCGGGCAATCGCAGCTGTTCCATGGTGAGAATTTCAGCGCCAATTAGACGCAGCACCATGGCGGGTCCTGCCAAGGAGTCAAAAATGTTGATCCGGATACGCACGAAGCCCAGGTCAGCAGCACCGTCAAAGTCTAAGTTTTCCTGGAAGTCGCGGATTTCCCGATCCGTTAGGATTTCCTGGAGCCAGCTCATAAAGGTATCCAGGTCGGTAACTGGATATTCCCGAGGTACTAAGTCGCCGCGATCGCGAAAGCGAGGGACTTCGTTCACACCCACGTGCAAATCGGAGAAGCCATTTTCCTCCGCTAGCTTTACCAACTCCCGCAAGGTGGGCTGTCCAGGAGAGGGGCTGCGCTTGGGAATTGCCGGCGGCGGCACCATCATTACGGGGGCAGCTTGAGCCGGAACCGCCTGCATCATTTGGGGTTGGGGGGGCGGCGGCTGAATTGCCGGAGCAGCAGGGGCAGTAATTGGCGGCGGCGCAATGACCGGTCCTGTGGGAATACTGCTGGCACCGCCCACGGGCATAGTAGCCGTTTGGGTCGCTTCACTATCCGCCATTGGCGGTGCCTGTGGAGGCGGGGGTGTTAGTTTCGGCGGCGGCGCTGTCATAGCGACCGTCTTCGCGTCCTGCATGGGTTGCTGCGACTGGGGCGACGACGCAGGGCGTGGCGGCGGCGGTGGTGGTGCCGGGCGTTGGTTACTGGGTGGCGGCGGCGGCGCAGGGGGACGAGACGGATTAGCCATGGGAGATATTCCTTTGGTGTTGGCTCCTGAAAAGCAGATGCCGGTTACCGATAGATTAAAGGGATAGGGTTCACAGGGACAATAGGGGAGGGATTGAGGTCCTTACCCCTTAGGGGCGGATCCGCTCCTTCTATTTAGTTATGCCCAGCCTGAAGTCGATAATCAACTTCAGTGATGAACCAACAACGGAAGAGCCCGAATATGGGTAAAAATCTAGCGGGCATACTACTCATATGTATATGTTTCAGATTTATATTCCGGGTATGGGTTATTTCGGTTACAGGTCTTAAACGGATTTATTCCAATTTATGGGGTTTAATACGGGGGAAATAGACCACATTAGATCTCCAGTGTTGGCATCTGTTGTTCCCAGCGTCTGTGTTGGGTTTCGTGGGTTCAGATATAAGTAGAGTGTGCTGGTCCAATACGGTAAACGTAGTGGCGAGACAATCGATAATCGCTGGGTGCCCTTATCCATCACCTCCTTCTCCCTGGGAAGAAGGGAAGTAAGACACGATGAACGGAATTAAACACAACGTTTCTGGCATCCCTCTCCTCTAAGGCGAGTTTTTTGGTGAAAGGGGTGTTGCTATGGCAATCAGTGGTACTTCAAATGGCCGTGATCGCCTATCGTTCTGGCTTGGATGGTTATTGTATTGATTTTGTACAAGTTCTCGCTAATGATTCGGTGACTGTTGCAACGTAATGGGGGCTGTGGGGCAAATTTTGCGATAAGTTTTTCGACGAATGTGTCAAGAAGTTTTCCGTTGGCAAAGTTTTTTGGGCGATCGCCCGCCACTGTTACTGGTTTGGGCACAACGGGGGTGGGGGGTTGATAATGTGGGTTGAGGTGGGGATAGAGATATTTAATTGATGTTAGGACCCTTGTTAGGTCCACAAGCAGGATTGAGATATTGAGGTCGCTATGGCTGCTGGTTCCTGGTCTTCGTTTGCCCACTTGTATCACCAACGTACTAAGTACGATCCTGAAACTTTGGCGAATCAGGGGCGATCGCTCAATTGGGATCGGCAGCCCAGTAGCTATAAGCACTATCCCGGTGGGTTGACCTACGATTTACGCCCTTACTTAGCACCACCGAAACGAGCAGGTTTATCGGCAGCGGATTCAGCATCGGCGGAGTTATCGGCGGCGGCGCTGGAAAAGTCGGCGAATCAGGAGTTTTTGGCGCGGCAGTTTTTTGAATCCATTCACCAGCCTTCGTCGCCGGGGGAGCAAAGTGTGGAGTCGCGGCAGTTTTGGCTGCGATTATCGCGGTTGCTGCGGGGGATGTATGGGATGACGGCGCGGGTGCCTCGCTACAATTTGGTGCTGCGATCAGCTCCGTCGGCGGGGGGGCTTTACCCCACGGAGGTGTACGTCTTATCTCGGGGCACGTTGGATTTGCCGGCGGGGATTTATAACTACCAGGCGCGGTCTCACGGGTTGGTGCGCTGTGATGAGGAGCCGGGGTTTGCGGCGAATGGGTGGACCCAGATACGGGAGGCGTGTTTTTGGCATCCGGCGTTGGATGATACCCAGTTGGCGATCGCCACCACGGCAATATTCTTCCGGTCCGTGTGGCGCTACGAGGATCGAGGCTATCGGCGCATTTGTTTGGACATGGGGCACGTGCTGGGGAATTTGGAGCTGGCAGCGGCGTTGACGGATTTTCGTCCCCATTGCCTGGGCACTTTTGACGATGAGGCGGTGGATAATTTGCTGGGGCTGGACCGGGAGGCGGAGGGTACGTTAGCGATCGCGGCCTTAGCGGATTTGCAAAATCAAGATCAATATTTGCCCCTAACGCCCACGGCGCTGCCCATGCCGGTGTGTTCTTTTGATGAGCAAGATGAGGGAGTGGCGACGGGGGAGCTATGGCGAGAGTTGCACCAGCGCTCCTGTTGGTTGGCGGGGTCTACCCCTGGGGCACCCTCGGGCGGAGCCACGGAGAATGGCGAAACTTATGGGCGATCGCGGCTGATGACGGAAGCAGCCCAGCCAGGGAAGGATAAATATAATTTTCCCTTTGGCGATCGCCATCGGGTGACGGCGTCGCCCCTGCTGTGGGGGAAGGATTTAATTGGGCTAGAGCATGCGATTTTGACCCGGCGATCCACGCGCAAATATAACGGTGCGCCCATCAATATGGATCAGCTGTTTGCCATTTTGCAGTTTACTTATCAGCCCCAGCGATATGTGGACCAGGGGTTGGATTCCTATCCCGATTATTTTGCCCTGGAAGCCATTGAAACCTTTGTGACCATTACGGCGGTGGATGGGCTGGAGCCGGGATGCTACTACTATGCGCCCCATGCCCAGGAGTTACGGCAGATTCGCTTTAAGTTATTTAAGGAGGAGCTGCATTATTTGGCGCTTTATCAGGACTTGGCGCGGGATGCGGCGGCGGTGGTGTTCCAAACGGCAAACCTGGGGCAGGCTATTGAAAGATGGGGCGATCGCGCCTACCGGTATTTGCATATGGACAGCGGGCATTTGGGGCAGCGTCTGAGCTTAGCCGCCGAGCGGTTGGGGTTGGGGGCAAGCGGTATTGCAGGATTTTTTGATGATCAGGTGAATACGCTGCTGGATATTCCCTTCGATGAGGTGGTGTTGTATCTGACCACATTAGGCATTAAAAGCAACGGCTAATGACGTAGGGTGCGCCTTTGCAGCTTTGGGATGACGTTGGTGCTGGATTTCAGTTTTATTTAAAATGCAATAGCTAATCATTCCAGGGATTGCTGTGTCCATTTTTACCGTTAACCGAGCTGATGATGTTACGGCTGATGATGGTCAGCTAACCCTGCGAGAGGCGATCGCCCTAGCCAACGCCACACCGGCAGCCGATGAAATTCAGTTTGACCCAGCCATTTTTGCGGGCACCCAAACCATCACCCTGGGCGGATCTGAACTTCAAATTGACCGAGACCTAACCATTACAGGCACGGGTCAGAACAATCTAGTCATTGATGGCAATAACGGTAGTCGGGTGTTCTTGATCTCAAACGCCAATGACGCCAACGTCACTCTGACCAACCTAACCATCCAAAGGGGAAGGTTGCCCGGCACTACATTTGGAGCCGGTATTCGGAATAACAGCGGCGGGGAGCTAACTCTCAACACCGTTTTAATAACGGAAAATATCGGTACTTCCGGCGGTAGCGGCATCTTCATCGCTCCTGCAAGCACCGTGACCGTTACCAACAGCACTATTTCCAATGGCACCGGTATTGGCATTAACAACAATGGCACCCTAACCCTAACCAACAGTACGATTTCCGGAAATCGCACTCCCAATGCTTCTGGTGGTGGAATCTTTAGCAGTGGCGGCAGCGTTTTAACCATTATCAACAGCACTATTTCTGGTAACACCAGTCGTTATGGGGGAGCGTTATCTCTTCGTAACGGCGCAACCATCACTAATTCCACTATTACTGGCAACACCGCCACAGGTGTCGGAGGTAGTGGCGGGGGCATCAGAAACCAAGGTACTAATTTTCCGATGGTTGCCCCTGCCTCTCCGGTGATCATCAGCAATTCCATCATTGCTGGAAACGTAGATAGTGGTGGAAACACTGCTCCCGATGTGTCGGGGGATGTGATCAACAGCGGCGGAAATAATATTCTGGGCACATCCGATGGCAATGGCAGCGGGTCCATCGGTTCCGGGACAGGGGATACGGTGCTGGCGAATCAAATGCCTGCTGTTCCCATCGGCAATGTACTCAACACCACCCTGGCGAATAACGGCGGTCCCACCCCAACCCATGCCCTGGTTGCCGGAAGTCTCGCCATTGATAATGCGGGCGGGGGTGCGGAAGCTCAAGATCAACGGGGAGCGTCGATCGCTGGAGTGCGTCGAGATATTGGAGCCTTCGAGTTTTTCAGTGCTCAGGAAATTAATGTGCTGGGTAATGGGGTAGCGATCGCCGCTGGAGATACGACCCCCGACTCTGGAGACGGCACGGACTTTGGTGGAGTAGCAGAAACGGGCGGAGCGATCGCCAAAACCTTCACTGTCCAAAACCTGGGGCAAACCAACCTCACCCTGTCTGGAACCCCCACCATCAGCGGCACCAACGCCATCGACTTCACCGTAACTACCGCCCCTAATACGGCAGTGGGAGCCCTGAACTCCACCACATTTCAAATCACCTTCGACCCCACCGCTAGCGGTTCTCGCACAGCAACGGTCAATATTGGTAGCGATGACGCGGACGAAAATCCCTACACCTTTGCAATTCAGGGACAGGGTATCAGCAGTCCAGCGGAGATCAATGTAACAGGAAATTCAGTGGCGATCGCCGACGGGGACACCACCCCCGACACTGCTGACAATACTGATTTTGGAACGATTGTTGCCACGGGGTTCGCCACGGTGGCGCGGGAATTTGCGATCGCCAACCAAGGGGAGTCAGAACTAAGTTTATTGGGCACACCGCTGATTGCTCTGAGCGGTACCGATGCCGGTGATTTTTCAGTGACGACCCTGCCCACTGCCGCGATCGCCCGCAATAGCTCAACGCCGTTTGGCATCACCTTCCAACCCAGCACTCCCGGCACCAAAACCGCCATCGTCACCATTGCCAGTAACGACGCCGACGAAAATCCGTACACCTTCACCATTCAAGGGGAAGGGGAACCTGTCCTGCCTCCATTGCCAGCGCCGCCACCGCTACCGCCTGAGGCGATCGCCCCCCTCTCCCCCACAGCTCCCACAAATACCGACACCACTTCCAACGATCCTGGAACAAACAGCACCGGAAACACCACCGCAAACGGCACCACATCCGCCCCGCCCACCCAGCAGCAGGACGGCTCCAGCAACAACAACGCCCTACCCCGCGCCTTCGATGTGGCCCCAGCATTAGGCGCACAACTGCCTAGCAATACGCCTATCTGGACCGCCGGCGACGACACCCTTAAAGGTGCCGACATTGATGGGGATGGTAAGCAATGGCTTAACGGCAGCCTCGGTGATGACTTGATCTTCGGCAATTTGGATCAGGATGTGCTCACTGGCGGTCCGGGGAATGATTCGATTTTTGGCGGCAAGGGAGATGACTGGATCAAAGGGGCGGAGGGGGATGACCTGTTAGCGGGGGATTTTGGTGACGATACGTTGATTGGGGGGGGTGGGAATGACTTCTTCGTTATTGGTGCAGGGCGAGGCAGCGATGAAATCCTCGACTTTACCGATGGCGTAGATGGATTTTTGCTGGAGCCGACGGTGGCGTTTGACCAGTTGACCTTGGCAGCGTCAGATAATTCTACGCAGATTAAATTCGGCGACGAGGTGTTGGTGACGGTAATCGGAGTAGCATCGTCGTTGATAGACGCTTCTGATTTCAATTCGTCGCTTTAGCCGTCAGTTCACACCGCCTATCCTCCGTAAAAATGCAGGAATTTACGGCAAATTTCCAGGGCATTCGGGAATTGCCGAAATCGCTTCCTTCAAATATTTGAACCCAAACTATGGCTACTTTTAACGTTACTAGCGCTAACAATACCGGGGCTGGCAGTTTGGCTCAGGCGATCGCCAACGCCAACGCAGCAGCGGGGGCAGACGAAATTGTTTTTGCCTCAGGGTTAACCATCAACCTCACCTCAGCACTGCCAAACATTACGGACGCGGTGATGATTCGAGGGGTGAATCGACTTAACTCCATCGTGGATGCCAGCGGTATCACCGGACGCAACAGGGTTTTCAATTCGACAGCCCCCCTAACCGTAGAAAACCTGACCCTCCGTGGGGGGAGTTCAGCAAACGAAGGCGGCGGGATTTATAGCGATGCCGCGGTAATAGTCGCCAACAGCACTATCTCTGGCAACACCAGCAATAGCACCGGCGGCGGGATTTATAGCAACGCTGCGGTAACGGTCACCAACAGCACCCTCTCTGGCAACACCAGTAATAGCCGCGGCGGTGGGATTTATGGCATTGGTGCGGTAGCGATCGCCAACAGCACCCTTTCTAACAACCGCAGCACTACCCTCGGTGGCGGCGTTGTTGGCTATGGTGCGGTAACGGTCACCAACAGCACCCTCTCTGGTAACACCGGCAATAGCGGCGGCGGCGGGATCCGTGGCGGGGGGGCAGTGGCGGTCACCGACAGTACCCTCTCTGGCAACACCAGTCTTAACACTGGCGGCGGGATTTATGGCTATGCTGCGGTGACGGTCACCAACAGCACTATCTCTGGCAACAGTAGCACTAACTCCGGCGGCGGGATTCATAGCAGGGACGCGTTAACGGTTACCGACAGCACTATCTCTAGTAACAGCAGCAGTATTGGCACTGGCGGCGGGATTTATAGCGTTGGTGCGCTAATGGTCACCAATACCACCCTTTCCAGTAACAGCAGCAACGGCAACGGCGGCGGGATTCACGGCAGGGGCGCGTTAACGGTCACCAACGGCATCCTCTCTAACAACCGCAGCGATGGCCGCGGCGGCGGGATTTATGGCTTTAGGGGAGTGACGGTCGCCAACAGCACCCTCTCTAGTAACAGCAGCGCTACCCGCGGCGGCGGGATTGCTACCTTGACGGCGGTGATGGTGACCAACAGCACCCTCTCTAGTAACAGCAGCAATGGCAGCGGCGGCGGGATTTACGGAGGCAGTGGTGCGGTCACGGTCACCGACAGCACGATCTCTGGGAACAGCAGCAATGGCTTCGGCGGCGGAATTCGAGGAGGCGCTAATGCGGTAACGGTCACCAATAGCACCGTTTCTGGCAACAGCAGCAATAACTCCGGCGGCGGGATTTTTGGCGGTACTGCGCTAACGGTCACCAATAGCACCCTTTCTGGGAACAGCAGCAACGGCTCCGGCGGCGGGCTTTCCGCCATTGCTCCGATCACGGTCACCGACAGTACTATCTCTGGTAACACTGCTACTGGCGGCGGGGGGGTTGACCACCTTGGCTTGCTGACCCTGACTAACAGCACTCTCTCTAGCAATAGTACGAGTGGGGATGGTGGGGGAATCTTCTCCACTGACGGTGGGACAAATATCAACAATTCCACCATTGTCCAGAACATAGCAGCGGGAAGGGGTGGGGGTATTTTCCGTAACGACGGCGCGATCGCGATTCAAAATTCCATTGTGGCTGGCAACACTAACAATGGCGTCGTCTCCCCCGATGTGTTCGGCAACGCCATCAACGGTGCAAACAACAATATTGTCGGCTCCACAACGGGGCTCGCTAGTGGCTCCCTCGGCATGGGGTCTGATACCACGTTAGGGGCGGCGGCTCTTAGCACTGTCCTCAACACCACCCTGACTAACAATGGCGGCCCCACCCAAACCCATGCCCTAATTGACGGCGGCATTGCCATCAACGGCGCAGGCACCGGGGCGACAACCCAGGATCAGCGGGGCTTTGGTTTGTCGGGCACGCGGGATATTGGGGCGTTTGAGTTGAGAAATCAGGAGATTAATGTCTCTGGGAATTCCGTGGCGATCGCCAACAACGACACCACTCCCGACACGGCTGATGATACGGACTTCGGCGGCGTTAACGTTAACAGCGGCACCATCACCAAAACCTTCACCATCGAAAACCAGGGCGATTTGCCTCTTGGCTTTGCGGGCAGCCCCTTCGCCACCATCACCGGCACCAACGCTGAAGATTTTACGATTACCGATTTGCCCATTGCGTCCTTAAGGGGCAGAAGTTCGATTACTTTCCAAGTCACTTTTGACCCTAGTTCCGTGGGCACGAAAATTGCCACGGTTAGCTTTGTCACGGACGATGGCGACGAAAGTCCGTTTACCTTTGCCATTCAAGGAGAGGGCACAACGGGAGCTGTGGCGTCCTCGATCTCTGCGCCGCCGCCGTTGCCTGGTGTGGCGATCGCCCCGCCCGTCGTTAATCCCCCCAAACCAATCCAAGGCTTTTCCTCAGCATTGGCCCAGGAACCGTTCACCATCACCAATCCCAACGGCACACCGCTAAATCTCAGCGCCATCACCCTCAGTGAAAACAGTATTATTCTCAGCGTTCTCCCCACCGCTGCAACGGTAAACCCTGGAGAAACTGCGACCTTTACTGTTCAAGTTGCCGATGACGTTTTGCCGGGAACTTATGGGGCGATCGCCTCCATACCCAGCCCAACCGGCGCCCCGATAACCTTCAATCTTTCAGCAACTGTCTCCCTTCCCACCGCCTTTGACGTTGCCCCAATTTTCGAAGCTAAACTTCCCAGCGACACGCCTATCTGGACCAACGGCGATGACGTTTTGATTGGCGCAAATATCGACGGCGACGGACGGCAGTGGCTTAACGGTGGTCCTGGTAACGATCAAATCTTCGGCAATTTAGATCGCGATGTGCTGACTGGTGGAACTGGTGATGATTCAATTTTTGGTGGAAAAGGGGACGATTGGATTAAGGGTGGGGAGGGCAATGATGTTCTAGCTGGAGATTTTGGCAACGATACGTTGATTGGGGGGGTTGGGAATGATTCCTTCATCATCGGCGCGGGTCGAGGCAGCGATGAAATTCTCGACTTTATCGATGGCGTTGACGGATTTTTACTGGAGCCCACCATCGCTTTCGAACAATTGACCTTTGAAGAAACGGGCAATTCCACACAAATCAAATTGGGCGATGAATTGCTCGCGACGGTGATTGGAGTGGGACCGTCTTTGTTGGATGGAGCAGATTTTGCGCCTCTGACTTAAAGATTTGAATTAGCGCCTTGAGTTAACACTTCGAATTAACTTGTATTTCGCGAATTCGCTGGCGCTATACCGGTAGTAGGCCGTCAGCGCATCTAATGGCGATCGCCCACTGTTCCCACCGAAAATCCCATGGCAACCATCACTGTTACTTCCACAGCCGACAACACAACAGTTGATGGTCTGATAACCCTTAGGGAGGCGATCCAAGCAGCCAATAACAATATATCCGTCGATGGCTCTGTTGCTGGTACCACCACATTGGACACAATTGTGTTCGACCCAGCGGTGTTCAGAGACCCGGTCAACGCCATCAATCTAGGTGGAACGCAGCTAGCTATTAACGACAATAGCGGTGGCGTGCTTATTCGGGGTAATCAAAACGCAGTGATCATTGATGGCTCAGCCACTAGCACTGTCTTCTTAATCAGCAATAACGGTGGTGGTGGCAACGTCACCTTTGAAAAACTCACTATTCAAAATGGCAATATTGGTGGCAACGGCGGCGGCGTTAACCACAACGGCAGTGGCACTGTCACCCTCCGCGACAGCACCGTAACCGGTAACACTGCCAGCAGCGGCGCAGGGATTTATAACCCAAACGGCAACGTCAACGTTATTAACAGCACCATTTCTGGCAATGTGGCTACCCTAAGTGGCGGCGGCGTCTTCAGCACAGGGGGAATAATTAGCAATGCCACCATTACCAACAATACGGCTGGGGCTATGGGCGCGGGCAATGGAGGCGGCGTTTATTCGAGCGGAAATATCACCGTTCGCAACACTATCATCGCTGGCAATGTGGACAACAATGGCACGGGTGCCAATCAACAGCCCGATGTGTCCGGTTTTAATCCCAATTCGTTTGTGGACCAGAACAACAACATTATTGGTATCAGCAACGGCTCAACGAGTTTCACCAATGCAACCACTCGGGTTTTAAATACCCTGACTACCACCAATGTGCCCATCAGCAGCATCTTTGGTACTCTCGCCAATAACGGCGGTCCCACCCAAACCCATGCGCTGGTGGACGGCAGCGTTGCCATTGATGGGGCTGGGGCGAATGGGGAAACAGCGGGGCAGCGAGGGGGGGCAATTAGTGGGCAGCGGCGGGATGTGGGAGCCTTTGAGGCGATCGCTCCAGAGATTAATATCACTGGGAATTCGGTGGCGATCGCCGATGGGGACACGACGCCAGACACCGCCGACAATACGGACTTTGGCATCGTTGCCCTGGGCAGTGCCACCGGCATAACGAAACCGTTTAACATTGCCAATTTATCCAGCGAGCTAAGTTTGTTTCTGGCGGGTTCTCCCGTTGTGTCCCTTACCGGTGCGGATGCGGGAGATTTTTCCGTAGCCGTTGCTAATACTGCCGCGATCGCCCCCAACGGATCCCTTCCCTTCACCATTACCTTTCAACCCAGCAGCGCTGGCACAAAAACCGCGATCATTTCCATCACCAGCAACGACGCTGACGAAACTATCTACACCTTCACAATCCAAGGAGGAGCCCCCGCCGCCGTTACTCCCGCCGCCAATGCCGTACCACCTCCACCGCCGTTGCCTAATGTGGCGATCGCCCCGCCCATCGTTAATCCACCCAATCCAATCCAAGGCTTCTCCTCCGCCCTAGCCCAAACCCCATTCACCATCACCAATCCCAACGGCACACCGCTAAATCTCAGCGCCATCACCCTCAGTGAAAACAGTATTATTCTCAGCGTTCTCCCCACCACCGCAACGGTAAACCCTGGAGAAACTGCCACCTTTTTTGCCCAACTGACCGACGACGTTTTACCGGGCACCTACACCACCACTGTCACCATCCCCAGCCCCAGCGGCGACCCGATAACGTTCAACCTTTCCGGCATCGTTACCCTTCCCACTGCTTTTCAAGTGGCTCCAATTTTTGAAGCCAATCTTCCCAGCAATTCGCCCATTTGGACTAATGGCGATGATGTTTTGGTCGGTGCAGAAATTGATGGGGATGGACGGCAGTGGCTTAATGGCGGTCCTGGTAATGATCAAATCTTCGGCAACTTGGAACGGGATGTGCTCACTGGTGGCACTGGCGATGATTCGATTTTTGGCGGCAAGGGTGACGACTGGATTAAGGGTGGCGATGGGGACGATACGCTGGCGGGGGATTTTGGGGACGATACGTTGATTGGGGGGCTGGGGCGTGATTCCTTTGTTATTGGCGCGGGTCGAGGCAGCGATGAAATCCTCGACTTTACCGATGGCGTGGATGGATTTTTGCTAGAGCCGACGGTGACGTTTGACCAGTTGACCTTGGCAGCGTCGGGTAATTCTACGCAGATTAAATTCGGCGATGAGCTGTTGGTGACGGTGATTGGTGTGGGGCGATCGCTCCTAGAGTCCTCAGACTTCGCAGCCCTAGCCTAGGAATTGTGGACGGAAAATCCCCAGCCCAATCACCAATTCAGCCCCAGAAACTACTGAGCTCGCATATAAGTGCGCACATTGCGAATCGCTTGGGTCGCGTAACCATCCTGCGGGCGAAGACGCAAAGCACTTTGGAAAAAGCCCAGCGCTCGACTGTACTGTTGATCCTCAGTGGCGTCATACCCTAAACGCATATACCGGTCATAGGTAGATTCCCGCACTTCGCTACCGGTGCCGTAATCCCCATCACGCATCCCATCCACCGCATTCCAGTAGGCGATTTTCGCTTGGCGATCGTTGGGGCGAATGGACAGGGCGCTGCGAAACTGGCTAACGGCGGAGCGATAATCTTCCCGCTGAACCGCCGCATATCCCAGACGCATATAGCGATCATAGGGACGCTCCCCAACGTAGAACGTGGCAATATTGCTCACATCCCGAGGCGCATCGGGATCTTCCCCCCGTTCAATATAGGTTTGAACATTGCGAGCCGCTTGGGTCGCATAAGGATCCATCGGACGCACTTCTAGGGCTCGGCGAAAGTTAATTAGCGCTGTTTGATAATCTCCCCGCTCGGTAGCGTCGTAGCCAATTTCCATATGGCGATCAAACTCACCCCCTTCATTGGCCAACTCCTTCATGGCGTCGCGGGCATTCCAGTAAGCCACCGTTGCCTCGTTATCGTTAGGCACGCTGTAAAGGGCATTGCGAAAATACGAAGACGCCACCTCGGGATTACCGGCTTCCATGGCGGCATATCCCAAGCGCATAGATTGATCGTAGGCACTTTCGCCATCAACCGTCGGGGCGAATTGGGCGGTGGGGGTATTTTGGAGGCTCGCTTGGGCGATCGCGGCACTGCTGCCCAACACAGCGGGTGCAACCACCAGGCTAACTAAGCTAAACAAAAGACGATTCATGGCTTTCCTTGGAATTTAAATTAAAGTCTTGGAATTCGGTTTCAGCACCTGTAACGCGGACCGAAATGGGTCTTAAAACCAACAGATCAGGAAAGGCCAAGGGGTCGAAAGGGTCGATTAAAAAGTTAGTGTCGCGACGCATTATTTCGGTTTAAAAGGCACTTACCAACGTTAAAACTGTGCCCATATCATCTATAAAAACTTGTCTCTACCCATCCCCAAAAAGTTTTAAACCAAGCCAGCCAAAAGATATAAAACCAACGCTTCCAAAGGTATTATTTTTCAAAACTTCATCGCTAAATGGTCCTACGCTTTTAGTTCACGTGGGGCGCTGCAACACAGGAAATTCAGACCACCGCCCAATGCATCGACTCCCTCCGAGGACTAAGGTTGAAGAAGTCGAATATAGCCGAGAAAAGCATCCACTCAAGTTGAATTATTGAACTTTTCCAACCATACTTTTGGCATAGAAAAAAAGGAGGAGATTTTCAACAGAAAAAGTCCTCCAGAAATATTTATTGTTGGGGGAGCGATCGCTTCATCACCGCCTTGCCCTACGCCGATAATGAAATCCTCGACTACACCGATGGCATTAACGAATTTTTACCGGGATCGACGGTGACGTTTGACCAGTTGACCGTGGAAGCGTCGGGCAATTCTACGGAAATTAAATTGGACAACGAGCTGTTGGTGACGGTTATGGGGGTGGGCCGACGATCACTCCTAGACTCCTCAGACTTCGCAGCCTTGCCATAGCATCAGGATGTGGGGTTACTGGATTGAACCAGGCAACGCCACCAAGAATCATAAAGCTCAAGCGTACTTTTGTGAAAATCCATCGTCATTCTGCAACACTAAATTTTGCTACACCAAAGCAGTGAAAGGAACGGCGTATCGCTCCGTGGATTAGGGGTGATCTCCCGTTGACAGACCCAAGCTGGAAGAGTAGCTTCAAAGCGATATCTGTTACGGTTATCTGCTTTGGAGGTAACATATGTTTCTAGTCGAGACACCTCAGGTGCGTGCGATCGCTGGAGAAAATGCAGTGGCAGTTTCCCAGCTACCGGCAGTGTGGCAAGAGATTGCCGACGGTAAAGGGAAAATTGGGTTGGAGGATATTCAAGGTTTTTTGGAAATGGCCCAGTTGTTCCAGTACAAACTGGAGCATGGCGATGTGGATTTATTTAATGAGCGCCGGGAACTGGAACATCTCAAGCCTGCATTTTGCGAACTTTTCGGACAGCTTGCCGTTGAAACCCTCGAATTCTACGGCGTCGATTTTCAAGTGGATAGCTATCCGAACTTCGAGAAAATTTTGGAACGATTCGAGGCAGCGGGAGGCGATCGCCAAAGCCAAATCAATGTAATTCGCATTGGCATGGAATTGTTTTCAGAATTCGGCTATGAACTGCCGGCAAGTTTCTATCACGTGAATCTTTCTCCGATTTACCAAGAAGACTTATTTGAAGAAAGGGCGTTGCGCTACGATCCGCGCGATCATGATGTTAAGCGTCCCTGGGATGCGGTGCTCCATGCAGGGAAAGTCTTCGCCATCCAGATGAAGCTGCAAAGTATTGCTTCGAAATATGGTTTTACCTATCAACATGGATGCGATTGCAATAAGCATTTGGCTTCCATTGATCCCAGCCGAGGGCAGTTTGACTACGAAATCCATCCTCAAAAACGTCGCCGCTGGATCCGTAGCTTTATTTGGACAGCATGGTATGAATATGCTTTCTTTGGCATCATTCCAAATACCAAGTATTTGACTTAGTTTTTTACGCGAATATAGGGTCTAAGTTGGCAATGGTTCAGGATCGTCGCCTCCAATGGCGATCGCCCCCTCCCAGTCACCGTTGCCAACAGCTTGTTCTAAATTTCTTGCGAGAAGAGGAGTTTATGGGGGAACCAGTCCTGTGCATTCTGGATCAGTTAAGGGAGCTTTTGCATCAATAAAAAAACTTTCATCAAGACTTCGGAAGCTGAATATAACCGAGCAGGGCATCCACGCGAGTGGCATTGCTTAGCCTGGTTAACAACCTCTGTGAGACAGGAAAAAAAGAGCTTATTTTTAGTATAAAAATTCGCGCAAAAATCTTTATTGTTAAACGCTTTACTAAAAACAAAGGGCAAAACCAAAGCACGTTTAAAAAGAGCCGTATCGCCAGCTTAAATCGACTCCAATTCTGTTTTTGATTGACATTAACTGCACCGTCAAGGGACTTATGGAGAAGATATTTATAGATATTTCCAAAGGATTGGCTGCGATTTTTCTGCACGTCTAAATCATCAATATTCCGTTCAAAAGCGCGATTTAAACAGGCAATACACGATCGCTCCAACCGGCGCACATTGGACGACTGGGACGTGGGGGAAACGCGGTATAAAATTTGCACCTGCGGCACCGCCACAAACTCAAACTGTGCCGCCAGCCGTAGCCATAAATCCCAATCTTCCGACGGCACTAATTCGGGAGTAAAGCCGCCAACTTTGGCGATCGCCCCCCGCCGCACCAACGGATTCGACCCATTCTCCAAAAAATTCACCACCACCAATGCCGGCAGCACCGAGCCCGACAGCGCCACATAGCTGCCCCGATGCAATTTAACACCGTCGTCATCCACATAATCGGTCCAGCTATACGCCACCGCAGCGCTAGGGTTAGTCTCCAGGGCAGCAAGCTGATCCGCCAGTTTCGTAGGCGTCCAGGTGTCGTCCGCATCCAAAAATGCCACGTAACGTCCCTGGCTTAATTCCAAACCTCGATTGCGGGCCGCTGCCTGACCGCCGTTTTCAAAACTCGCCACCTGAAGGCGATCGTCCTGCCATTCCCGCCGCAGTTTTTCCACCATCGCCGCCGTCTCATCAGTAGATCCATCGTCAATGACCCACAATTCCAAATGGGAATGGGTTTGATTAAGTACCGAAGCGAGAGTGGTGCGCAAGGTGGCGACAGCATTGTACGCCGGGACAATTACAGAGATTAGGGGAGATTTTCCAGTAGAATCCATCGATGACACCACGGGGATTAGAACCGGACGTTAATTAGACGTTAATCATTGGACGCGCAAAAGCGCAGGAGATGGGCTAGTGACTTTGAAAGTGGGACTGTTGTTTGGCGGGCGTTCGGGAGAACACGAGGTGTCCATCCGCTCAGCGGGGGCGATCGCCCAAGGATTAGCCGCCAATGGTAGTCAATATCGATGCGTGCCCTTTTATATCCGGAAAGATGGCATTTGGGCATCGCCAAAGGAATCCGCCCAGGTGCTAGAAACGACAGCGCCCTTAACCTGTGATGATACGCCGAGCGACACCACCCAACTTTGGCAGTTTCCTTCCGAAGCGGCCACGGTGGACGTGTGGTTTCCGATTTTGCACGGTCCCAACGGTGAAGATGGCTGCATCCAAGGGCTACTACAGCTAATGCAGGTGCCCTATGTGGGCGGCGGCGTTCTCGGTTCAGCGGTGGGTATGGACAAAATTGCCATGAAAACCGCCTTTGCTCAAGAAGGGCTGAGCCAGGTCACTTACGCCAGCATCACCCGCGAAGAGGTGTGGTCTAATCCCTGCATCTTCCCCAAAGCCTGCGACGCCATCGAAGCCAAAGTGGGCTACCCATGTTTTGTAAAGCCGGCGAATTTAGGATCCTCCGTGGGTATCGCTAAAGTGCGCACCCGCCAGGAATTGGAGGATGCCCTAGACAATGCGGCCACCTTTGACCGGCGAATTATTATCGAAGCAGGGGTCGCCAATGTGCAGGAAGTGGAATGCGCCGTATTGGGCAACGACAATCCTAAAGCGTCGGTGATCGGAGAAATCACCTTCGAAAGCGACTTTTATGATTACGAAACCAAATACACCGATGGTGCGGCCCAGCTTATTATTCCTGCCAAGTTGTCCGAGTCCGTGGTGGGTCGCATTCAGGAGTTGGCGATCGCGGCGTTCAAAGCCGTAGACGCTGCCGGACTAAGCCGAGTGGACTTTTTCTACCAGCCGGACACAGACGAAATTTTTATCAACGAAATTAACACCCTGCCCGGTTTTACTGCCCTCAGCATGTACCCAAAGCTGTGGGAAGCCAGCGGCATTGAATTTCCCGAGCTGGTTCACCAAATTGTGCAGCTTGCCCTTGAGCGTGGAAAATCCATAAAAGACCCGTCCTAAAAATCAGGATCTCTTTAAAGTATTCTCATTTCCTCTCGCATCTTCTGAAACATCGGTTTAGCATAGATAGGCCGATGGTGGAACTGGCAAGCATTGAAACGCAAAATGGCAACGAAGAAACGGCGATAAATGAGAAACGGTCAGTAGCAATGGGTGAACGGCGATCGCCAGAAATGTTTCCTTGGGCATCCTCCTCCACGAAGATACCCAGGGATTCTGACGGCAGCGCCAACCCTGTCCCCACCGCTGACACAGATCGACCCTCCCTAGACCTTCCCAACTTCAACCCTCCCGTCACCTCAGCCCCAACCACTGCGCGTCACGCTTCAACAATCCCCCAATACACCCCGCCCGTACCGCCCCAATCAGCGACCCAGCGCAGCCGGACCATGGGCGACGGTCAGGCCCACCGCCTGTCGGACAATCTGCGCCAGCGCACTGCACCCGACCCAGCAGCAAGCAACCCCGCAAGGCACCCAGCCAAAAACCGCTTTACAACGAATCATCGCAGAAGAAATCGCCAAGCTGATCGCCGCCCCTTGCACCCCATCGGACGCGATCGCCCCAAGCGCCGTCGTAGTCAATGGCAACAGCGACGCTTCACCTCTCCCCTACAGCGCCCCCTTAATCGCCTTGATCGCCTATTTCGCGGCAAAGTGCTGCTGTGGATTTTTGGCGCTTGGGCAGTGTTTTGGCTGGTGGGCGGCATCGCCCTAGTGGGACTCCTCAACGCAGACTCTTCATCAGTTGCCCCCGGCTCTTTCACTGCGGGCTCTGCATCGCGATCAAACTTATCTCAACAATCCCAGAGGAGTGCGGAGTCATTCCCCGTTACCGCCCCAATTATTGAAGGTTCGGCAGGGCAGAACAGCAGCCCCCCCATTCTCCCTGTGGCGATCGCTCTAATTATTTGTTTCGGCGGCGGGTGGCTCAAGCTTCAACAGCTTCGCAGCGGCTCCTAGCCGATATTGAGTCGCGCCCCTAAAAATGCGCCCACAAGGAAATTAACGAACGTTTCGATTCCCACTCATGTTCGTTAACTTTTTTGCAATATTCCGCTGGTGTGATGCCACCTCCTAATGAATAGCTCACATTAGAAGAGGGACGTGCTTGTTCACCTTATTTCTAAAGCTAAGTATCAGCCCTAGGATCACCTTATTAAGTATTGCTAGATACAGTCTTAAGTTTATTTGCGAAATTTTATCTGTTTTTTTCTTGATTCCCCAAGGAATGGCAGATGGATTTTTGTGCACCTTGCAGACTGCTTCTGCGCTGATCTTCGGAACAAGCAATCTTGATTAACGCCTAAGTAAACGCCGAAGCAATTGGCTTGTGTCCTCGTTATGGAGGCATAGATCAATCAAAAGCGGTGACGTTTAGGCGGAATTTGAGGGTCCCATTTTTGAGAGGTCATATTCAGTAAGGCACTTTAAACATGGAATTTCCTGGCGATCGCTCCCATTCGACGCAATTTATCGTTACAGAAGAGTCAATCAGATTCTGGGCATGCCCCTGGGATGAGCTAGACGCAAACTCTTCCGGCAAATCTTCGGCAACGAAAAAACTGAGAAGATTCCGTTTTGCCCCTTATCAACCCGCCGAGTCAGTGCGGAAACAGTGGCTCGTGTGGAGCTTACTCAGCGTGGCTTACGTGGGAACCATTTCTCTAACTGGTTTTGCAGTGCATGAAGCGGTAAGCACTCCAGGGGCTCCTCCGTCTCAAAATCTCGTTGGTGGGCAGCTTTTTTAAAGCACATTACTAAACACAGCACCGATGAATTCCACAGTTTTGACGCCGTGGGCAGTTCTTATTTCACCTTAAAAATGGGTTGAGAACTGCTCAACTTTTCCAGTGCCTAGGATTCTGTTTTCAGGGACGAGAGTCACTGAAACATCGCGATTTGAATTAAAAGTGCAGCAATTAACGAGCACTGAGCGGAGTTGAAGTGCGGAGTTGAGCTCTGATACTAAATCCGTTTTTTGACCCCCATATTTGTAGAATAGGCACATGGCAAA
>ERZ1740067.728-NODE-728-length-25012-cov-12.369395_pt1 | contig 25012 bp, 26 predicted proteins | sample MGYA00581736_ERZ1740067 | MGnify/ENA primary metagenome ERZ1740067 (study PRJEB43018, sample SAMN04849236) | marine metagenome | isolation source: floating plastic debris | place: Pacific Ocean | collected 2008-08-27 | study: EMG produced TPA metagenomics... | reverse complement strand
TCATGGCTATGCTCGTGAGAATGGTCAGCACTATGCCCTTCAGGCAACGAAACTGGCAGCAGATCGACATGCACTTTTGTCGCGGCTTGCTGATTGCGCTGTACAGATTCGGCGCGCAGCTGAAATTCTTTGCTGATACCAAGCTTTGCCAGCTGCTCTATTAAATAGGTAAGCGGTACGCCTGCGTGTACGAGCGCGCCCAAGCACATATCTCCGGCAATGCCGGTCGGACAGTCTAGGTAAGCTAACGTTTTCATATTCATAGGGATTTAGAAGTGAGCGCCAGCAACGGAAAGGTATTAAGTTGCACTCACCTAAGTATCTTTACTTATCCAAATAAGAGAGAATAGCAAAAGCAATATTCCTGAATTCGGTCATGGCGACAACCTACAATATCCATCCCAAAACGCCCCAGCCTCGACAGATTGAGGCCGTACGGGATGCGCTCAGGCAGGGAGCAATCATGCTATATCCCACCGATACGGTGTATGCCATCGGTTGTGATCTTAACGCCAAGCAAGCGCTAAAGCGGGTGCGCCAGCTCAAGCAGCTCTCAAACGACAAGCCGCTGACGTTTTTATGCGCGTCGCTTTCCAATATTGCTGACTATGCCCATGTGAGCGATCCAGCCTTTCGCCTCATGAAGCATCTGGTGCCTGGGCCCTACACTTTTTTACTGCCCGCGACCAAGGCGGTGCCCAAGCTGGTAATGAATCCCAAACGGAAAACCAGCGGCATCCGTGTGCCAGACAACACGCTGTGTCTATCGCTGATCGAGGCCCTGGGAAACCCTGTGATTTCGACCTCCGCTTTACCCGTTGCTCGTAAATCTACGGAGGATGATACAGAAGCTTTACCAAAGGTCGAACTGTTTGACCGGATGGAGAAGCTAGTGGACGTAATCGTAGACAGTGATGCTGATCTGAGGTATCAGGTCTCTACGATTCTAGACATGACGAGTCATACGCCAACCGTGACTCGCCAAGGCCAAGGATGGCAAGAAGCCGTAGAGTGGGGCGCTGAGCTTTGAGCTTGGTGAGCACCAAATAGGGGCCGACGACGCAACTGTCATAGCGGACCCTAGCCCCTCATCCCCATTGCCTGTCTGTGCCTCAGAACGCTGAACCCCTTGCCATATAAAGCACCCAGGTTCATCTATGAAAACCTTTGTTCAAATCAGTCTTGTGTGTGACAGTTGCTATGTGACAGTTGATTGGGATACTGCCACACCGATTCTAGAGAGTTGGATTCATATTTCCTAAAGTGAAACAGTCGATTCCGGCCAACGCGCTGATTCTATTAGCTTTGATTGATTAGCACCTCGGTGGCTCAATCGCTTCTTTTAGGTCTCATCGGCGGCTTTTGGCCTCGCTCTGTAAACATTTTTGAGCCTTTTATTTATACCTGGTGATGCAAGCGCGCTACAGCAAGCTGCTCTACATCCCTATATAGACCTTTGACTCGCATCACTTTAGACCTATGAATTCATCTACCATGCGCAACCTAAACTCCGACAGCTCGCAACCCTGCGTCACTTTTTATACTACTAACGCCGTCTCTACAAATCCGGAAGGCCGTCAGACCCACTTCTCTTCCCCTTTTGCAAAGGCTGAGAACACCCATGCTCAACCGACGACCACTCAGCCAGCCAACGTTCTGCCAGCCTGTGAACTCAGCTGCGACATCAACCAAAACGCGGCTGAGTCTATCTCTTCTCAACCCGCAGCACCTGGTCCGGAGGTAACTGCCGAATCTACTGATGCAACACCTGACAAAAAATCACCCGTTAAAGAAGTCATTAGCAGTAGCACACCGGCGCTAGCCGATGGCGACGAGCAAACGCTCTGCCCGGTAGACCAAAAGCTCATCGACTTTTTGACTGAAGAAATTAACAGCCAAATTACGACGAGCAAAAAGGTCGTCAACGCGGTCGCAACCCGACTGGCGATTGAAGTCACGCGCATTTGCCGCAAAAGCAAGCGCATTCAGTCTTTGGGTGAAGTGAACGCCTGGCAGCGATCGCTCTCTCAAAACCGCGTTAAAAAGTACGTCGACTACTACAAGCTCGGCTCTCGTCAGGGCCGCGTTGAGCTGCACAGTCGGCTCAGTGCGATCGCCTATCGCTACATCGCTCCAGCGAGAACACAGCTTGGCTTCCAGGGTCGCTGCACACTATTAGAAGACTTCTTGCAGAGCTTCTACATCGAGGTGCTCAAGGCCTTTCGCCGCGAAAACCACATGAGCGCCGACTACACCCCCCGTTCCCGGCTAGAACTTGCGGAGTACATGGCCTTTTGTGAGCACTACGGCAAGCGCCGCATCTCTTTGCCTGGCTGCTACAACCAGCAGCTGCTAGTACTGCGCGCACAGGCCTTCGCTCGGCGGCTCCCAGCAGAGACCTCGGTCGATATTGAAATGGCCGTCGATTCGCCCAAAGGCGACAATGAGAGCTTCTTTCGCTCTCCTGCGATCGCTCAAATCCGTGAAAAGATGGTGGCCAATGCCACAGATCCATCTGAGGGTGTGCTACGCGATCGCATTATCAATGAACTAGTTACCTACCTCGAAGCCCAAGACCAGCCCGAGTGCGTCGACTACCTGGCGCTGCGCCTGCAAGACATGGCTGCCTGCGAGATCGATGAAGTCCTTGGCCTCAGCTCTCGCCAGCGAGACTACCTCCAGCAGCGCTTCAAGTACCACGTCGAAAAATTTGCCCAGTCTCACCGCTGGGAGCTAGTGCACCAGTGGCTAGGCGCAGACCTCGATAAAAACTTTGGCCTCTCACCGCGTGAGTGGACGACTTTTACCGAGCAGCTCACCGCCGACCAAAAGCAGCTGCTCGAACTCAAGCAGCAGCAAATGCAAGACCCAGAGCAGGGCCCTTCAGATGTTGTGATCGCCCAGCAGCTAAAGTGGACACCCAAACGCGTTAATCGTCGCTGGAGTAAGCTTATTGGGCTCGCGTGGAAAGTTCGCAACCAAAAGAACGTGGTCAAAAAAGCGGCTAAGAATGCGGCTAAAGATACGCCTTTGGCCATGATGGAGAACATCCTCTCCTGAAAGCTTCTGGCTATGCGCTCTAAACCTCAAAAGAGCCTCTCTCGATTACCGAGAAAGGCTCTTTGCTTGAATATCGATAAGTGGATGAATCATCGATGGGCGTAGCGGTGCTAGCGCTCTTACAATCCAATCGCAAATTCAATCGCAAATTCGGGCTTATGCCTGCTGCTCTTCTAGCATTTCTGCTGGCGGCTCAAACTTATAGCCCACACCACGTACAGTTTGAATCAGCGTTGGCTGTGTCGTGTCAATTTCAATCTTCTTTCTGATTTGGCCGATGTGCACATCAACCACCCGCTGATCCCCCACATACTCATAATCCCACACCTTTTGAATCAGCTCCGAGCGTCTCCACACGCGGCCCGGATGCCCCGCCAAAAAGTGTAATAAATCAAATTCTAACGCCGTTAGCGGCACCAGATTGCCCGCCAACGTCACCTCACGGCGAATCGGGTCAATAGAAAGCTTATTAAAGGTGAGGCACTGCTGCTCTGCAACCGTCACCGGACGCTGACGCTTCAAAATAGCGCCCAAACGCACCTCTAGCTCTCCCAAGCTAAACGGCTTAGTAATATAGTCATCGGCTCCCGTATTAAAACCGCGAATTTTGTCTGCTTCATCTGTACGGCTCGTGAGCATCAGCACAAAAACGCCTGTGCGCGACTGCATCTCTTTACAGAGGTCGTAGCCGTTAGCATCTGGTAAGTTCACATCCAAAATCACCAGATCAGGGTTGAACTGTTCAAAAACGGCAAGGGCGCTTTTACCGTCCTCGGCCGACTCCATTTGATAGTCTTGCTTGGCGAGAAAACGGTGAATGAGGTTACGGATAGCGGGTTCGTCGTCAACCACAAGGATTTTGGCAGCGGCCATAGGTAAGAATCCGGGTACTAAATCAAATGAAAGGGAGTGTGAGCGGTAGGCGAAGCTGAATAAACAGGGGGGCTAAGCTGAAAAGGGACAGTCTGAAAACTAAGATTAAGCAATAGGTCACTCTATATGTATAGACCCCTAAAGGATCGCTGACTGCTCATAGGCGAGAAGATCATTCATATATAAAGAGTAGCTACCTCATTTATTTCTCAATATTTCGGCGGCTTCAGAAAGTTTTTTTATAATTCATTCACACCTTAGCAAAAAAAATATCTTTCACTGGTGTAATTTACCCTAAATAACGCTATGCAAGGAAGTAGAACGGTCATAGTGTAGACATATTTGCTAAACGTGGCTATAGCTACATTTACGTAGTTCGCACCGATGCCTACGTCCTCACACGATGCTGGCCTGCGGTTGAACTATCAAATTTTTCAAAGACTTCTTGAATAGTCATTCTCGTTTGGGTCGTTCCCCAGTTAGACTAGAACTAGGTGTATTTATCGTGGCCAGAGATTTTTACACGTCTGCTGTAGTGCTTTTTTGGTAAGGCCGCACATATTGCTACGTACGCTGTTGGGTTAATAGACTTGGTCGATTCGGAGGTTGAGGCATGAGCGAACAAAGCGTTCACTACGAAACGTTGGGGCTGACAGAGGCCTCTTCATTTGAGGAAGTACAGTCTGCGCGCACCCGGTTGGCCGCAGACTACGAGGACGATCTCCAAAAGAAAGAAGGCATAGAAGCTGCCTACGATGCCATTTTGATGGAGCGCCTGCGCCTCCGGCAAGAAGGCAAAATTAAGGTACCCGATCGGATTCGATTCGCAGAAAAGCAGTCGAAGCCGAGTAAGCTATCGCCCTCAGTGAGCAGTCTGACGGATAATATCGGCTCGCAGTGGTTCTCTGACCTGCTCGACCAGCCTGAAGACAGCAGTGAGCTACTGTGGCCGTCGGCTATTTTTGCTGGCTTGATTGCGCTGAGCTGGATTCTTAAGTCGGCATCGGCGGTGGGCGCTTCGTTCGCGTTGGCCCTGGGGATGATGGCTGCTGTTTATTTCCTCAACCAAAAAACGCGTAAGTTTTGGCGCTCTGCGGGGCTGTCCTCGATTGGCCTGGTTGTGGGGCTGTGTCTGGGAATTGTGATTGTTCAGGTGCTGGGCGCTCAGGGGACAAAGCTGCCCGATGAGCAGGTGGCCTCGCTATCGACGTCGGTGACCTTAGCCGTACTGTGGTTTATAACCGGCTTTTTACGATAGCGTGCACTGCAAACACACATTGAATGACACCCACTAAATGATGTAGGGCGTAGCATGCTACGCCCTTTTGTGTTGAGAGGAGAGGCTGCCTCTTTCCATCTGCGATCGCTCAATCGCTTCAAAGAGAGCCTGAAAGTTACCTTCACCAAACCCTTGAGCTACCTTGAGCTGGCCATTTTCTCGGTAGTTGCTGCGTTCGATAATTTCAAAAAAGAAAGTAGGTTCGGCAAAGATGGGCCGAGTGAAGGTTTGTAACAGCATTCCTTGCTCACCGCTTGAGTTCCAGTCGAGCAGGAGCTGCTGTTTGCTAATGGCAGAAAGATCGCGTAGCGGACAGTCGGAGCGTTCGTTCAGGTCTTCGTAGTAGGTGAGTGGGACGTCGAGCAGCTGAAGACCCTGGCTACGGAAGTGAGCGATCGCACCCACCGCATCTTGAGCTCGAAGGGCAACATGCTGTACGCCGGCGCCGCGATTGTGATGCAAGAATTCCTGAATTTGCGAGTTGGCTGAGCTTGGCTCATTGATCGGCAGCTGAAGCGTGCCCTCAGGGTGCACCAGCACTTGGCTGCGCAGGCCAGAGTTGGCCGTATTGATTTCAAACGACTGACCAAACTGTAAGCCAAATACCGTTTGGTACCAGCGGACGGCGGCTGATAGCTCACCCTGGGGGACATTGATGACGACATGGTCTATCAGTGAAAGCAGATTCGACGGTAGCGTTTCTGACTGTGCTGTGTCCGACTGTGCTGCGTCCGACGGTGGCGTTAGCTTCTGCAATGGCTTCTGCGATGGGTTCTGGCCTTGAAGCCAATCAGCCGATACTTCGATCAGCGTATGACGCAAGTGTGCCCACCCCTGTAGCTGGCACTGCCGCTGCCCAGAAGGCAACCGGCTTACAGGGGCTAAAAGCGCCGCGCCCTGCTGCTGAGCAGTTGCGAATACAGCATCGAACTGAGTAGTCGCAAAGGCGATATCGGCTAGGCCAGGTGGATGCTGACTCAGGTATTGGGCGACGTGGGGGGCGTGCTGAGGCACAGACAGACGAATTTCAATATTGCCCTGCGTCAGTATCGTCGGCTCAAGACTCGGTGCCTTGGCCTGTGTAATAGCGCCAGGAGAAAGCACGGGAGGAAGCGCCGGATGAAAGCCTAGCTTATGCCTGAACCATGCTTCCCAAAAAGCAGCGTCCTTTACATAAAAGTGTAGATGATGGAAATACATAGGCTATAGGGCCAAAAAAGAGACTAGAGAAAAACTAGAAAAAGAGATTGGAAAGGGCTAGAAAACTGGTTTGATCCTAGTGTGTTGCCAGAGAAAATTACGGAGAGAATGGCGGAAATTGAGAAATATTGCATTTGATTTCATCAGTTGGGATAATAGCGACACGAATTGATTAAGGAATGTTTAGATGAATATCTTGAATCTTCTCTCTAAGCATCTTTGGGTGCATCTCTGGGTTTTCAATAGTTTGGGTGTGGTGATTTTAATGTCTACGGCTGTCGCGGCTGAACAAATGCGGGTGAGCTGGTATGGACCCGGATTCGACGGCAACTACACCGCAAACGGTGAGGTCTTTGACCGCTATGCTCATACGGCGGCTCATCCTACCTGGCCCTTTGGCACGGTGGTACAGCTCACAAATCCGAATACGGGCGATCGCGTCACCGTACGCATCAATGACCGCTCTGGCGGCGCACTCGATATCTCTGAGCAGGCAGCTCGTGACCTAGGTACGTACAGCACTGGCATTGCGCCTGTCGACGTAGAGATTTTGCAGTGGGGCGAATAAAGATTGCCATAACAAAGCTTGCAGTCTTTGACGGCTAAGCCGAATTTCTTCCAATCTCTTTTAGGTTTTAGCGATCGCAAATCGCTCTCTATCCAAACCACCGTCTGTTTAGATCACTGTTCCTTCGGGCCCCTGTTTTTTCAAGCCACCGTTTCTTCAAGCCACCGTTTCTTCAAGTCGCTATGGTCCAACGCATCACCATTAGTGCAAATCAAAAGAGAGGAAATCTCTTTTATCTAGAAGCGGAGCAAATTCACTATTTGCGGCGAGTACTGCGACTGAATCCGGGCGATCGCTTTATTGTGCAAGACGGCTTGGGCATGCAGTGGTTGGCGGCGTTGGATGAACAACCCGGCCAAGCGCAGATGATTGAAATACTAGCAACAGTACCGCTAGCGAGCCAGGCAGCACCGCTACGCCTAATAGCAGCGCTGCCCAAAGGCAACAGTTTCGATCAGGTAGTGCGTCAGGCAACAGAGCTTGGCGTGAGCCATATTTATCCGGTGATTAGCGATCGCACCCTGCTAAAACCCAAAGGAAACAAACTAGAGCGATGGCGCAGAATTTCTCAAGAAGCGTCCGAACAAAGCGAACGAATAACCGTTCCCGAAATTTTTCCACCCACTGCACTCGAAGATTGCCTATCTCAAGCAAACTGGGAAGGCCTTCGGTACATATGCGCAACCCGCAGAAATTGCCCGCATTTATTGAGAGAGCTTAAGATTGATTTAAGGTTAGATGATTTACTCGATGTCACTTTGATGGTAGGGCCAGAAGGCGGATGGACAGCCGACGAAATTACGGTTGCCATACAAGAAGGATATAAAGTTGTTGGCTTGGGTTCAGTAATTTTACGGTCAGTAACGGCCTCTGTGACCGCACTATCTCTAGTCGCCGCAGCCAGAGAACTATTGATATAGCTTGATTTCATGGTGGAAGCTCGGATGTCCAAACCGATTTGGCTTGTTTAAGCTGTGAGTATCCAGCAGCACATAGAATCTCTCTTTTGCTCGGATATTTGGAGCTATCTCAGGTCAAATCTAAAATCACAATGGCTAAATCATCGGATCCTGTTTTTTCTGGTTTTCACGCACTTTCTGAGCCTATTCGTATTCAGGTTATCGAGCTTTTGCAGGAAGGAGAGTTCTGTGTAGGCGACATGTGCGAGCGGCTTAGTATCGCTCAATCCAAACTCTCCTTTCATCTCAAAACCCTCAAAGAAGCTGGGTTAGTAACCGCACGTCAGCAAGGTCGCTGGATGTACTACAGTCTCAATGCAGATCGCTTCCATGCACTGGAAGGCTACCTCAGCGGCTACGGCGACTAATACTGACGCTGTTGCTACATTTGTTTGTTGTCCGCATTACTCCTACATCTCTTGCATCTTTTGCAGGTATGTAGGCTTTTTTTTTAGGCTCTCTTCATCAGGCCCAAAATCTGCGAGGTCACCGCTAAGCTTTCTTCAAACAAAACATCTTCCCCCCAGCTTTGCAGCTGCTGCTCTAGCAGCAGATCAGAGCGCTGGTCCGATAGTGAGGTCACTTCCTCGACCAGGCTGCTTTGCGCGCTCCCACCCGATTCCATCCTCATGCAGCCTGCGGTCTCAGAACACAAAATAGTGTTGCAGTTGGCATCGTGATTGGTTGACTCCAAACGAACACCCGTGAGGTCGCCAAGGACTTCTCCCTGGTTGGCCACTGGGATAGCCGCCAGTTCGGCTTCGATTTGTCGGCCGCTATCGTTGGTAAAGCATACTCGCTTCAGGTCGTAATCGCCGCCTTCGTTTTTATAATCTGTAGGCTGCCAATCTAGCCGACTAGCTAGCCAGCCCAAAAACATCAGCGCTTGAGCTGGGTTTCCTTTTTCGTAGTCAATACCAATGCGATCAACCTCGGTAAGCGCCATACGGCGCTCTGGGGGATCAAAAGCTTCTGCGGTGAGCTCTTGCCAGGGGGCGAGCCGGTACCAGTTGAGGTCAGCTGTGTTGGTGTGCTCGTCTAGCAGGTTTTGGATTTTGACAATCTCTGATTCGGCGTCGCCGTAGAAGCTAGAGTCAAGGATTAGGCAGCTGCTAATCATCGCGAGCTTCTGAAATAAAGTTTGCTCTGGGTTTGGTGTGGCCTTCCACCAAACAAACTTAGGCAGGTCGGAGACGACCAGAGAATTGACCAAGTCACCTACACGTTCTAGGGCCTCTTTTGTGCCACGCAGCGTGATGTACTCGCAGCAGACTAGGTTACTGCTCTGGCTTTTTTGTACGGGGCAGTAGGCCGATACCTGGGCGCTGACGCCTTCGTCTTCGCCGAAGGTGGGGCACAGAGTAATGACACGGCAGGGGTTTTGCGCCGCGAGTGCGCCGTCGAAGTTGAAGCCGCGAATGTCTTCGTTTTTGAACTGTTGTTGGCTGGCTGGGCGAGCGCGCACCTCGGCTCGCAACTGCGCAAGCGTCTCAGGATCTACCCGACCTGTCATGCGCATACCGTACCCTTTCTGCGCGTCCAAAATAGCCTCACGGGTCAGCGGCCCATGAGAGCCATCAATCGTGCCTCGATAGAAATCAAGATTGGCCAAAAGCTGCTGAATCTCTTCTGGCTCATAAATCACAATGGTGAATGTAGTTGCCCTAGTGGCAACAGGCGCGGTGCCACCATCGTCTTGAGTGCGCCAAATATTTCGCAGTTCAGCTTCAATCTCGTCTAGCGAGATATCTTTGGGTTTTTGGAGCGCGAGGATAGAAGTAGCCATCTTTACTAAGTAAGGAGATTATAGGGATGGAATAGGATTAAACAACAGAAAATAGAGTCTACCTAAAGAAAAGTCCGTTTACAGACGTCGCCAGCGACGATTCGTACGATTGAGCAACAGCTCAGCTTCAATTGGCCCCCAGGTACCGGCCTCATACATCGGAATGCTATCTGCCGGCGCGGGCGCGTCCCACACTTCTAGCAATGGCGTTAGCACTCGCCAAGACTGCTCTACCTCATCGCCTAGGGTAAAGAGCGTTTGGTCGCCGAGCATGGCATCTACCAGCAGACGGCTGTAGGCATCTGTACTGGGCTTACCGAAGGCCGCATCGTAGCGAAAGTCCATATCTACCGAGCGCGTTCGCAAAGACGAACCTGGTGTCTTTACCTCAAACCGCATCGCAACGCCTTCATTCGGCTGAATGCGCAGTGCCAAAATGTTGTTGTTCATCTGTTTAGCCGCAGATTGAAACATCAGGTGAGGCACCGACTTGAAGTGAATAGAAATCTCAGAGACTTTTTTCGGCAGGCGCTTACCCGTGCGCAAATAGAACGGAACGCCCTGCCAGCGCCAGTTGTCTACTCGTAGGGAGAGCGCTGCAAAGGTGTTGTTTGTCGACTCTTCTGGGGCATCTTCTTCGCTACGATAGTCTTTCACTTCTTTGCCTTTCATCCAGCCTGCCGAATACTGGCCGCGTACGGCGCTTTTTGAAAGGTCTTCGCTGTCGGCCAGCCGAGTTGCTTGCAGTACTTTCACTTTTTCATTGCGAATACTCGCAGCATCGAGAGAGTTGGGCGTTTCCATCGCGGTCAGGCAAAAGAGCTGCATCAGGTGGTTTTGCACCATGTCTCTAATCGCGCCGGCCGTTTCGTAGTAGCCGGCTCGGCCTTCGAGCCCAACCGTTTCGGCTACGGTGATTTGCACATGATCAACAAATTGACGGTTCCACAGCGGCTCAAAAATAGCATTGGCAAATCGGAAGACCAACAGGTTTTGAACCGTTTCTTTGCCAAGATAATGGTCAATGCGATAAATCTGCTCTTCCCCACAGACATTTCTGACCCGATGATTGAGCGCTTGAGCAGACGCTAAGTCCCGGCCAAATGGCTTTTCAATCACTAGCCTGTGCTTACTTGCATCCGCTAGCATGCCCGCTTTACCCAACTGCTCGGCAGCTTCTCCAAAGAACCTAGGGGCCACCGATAGGTAAAAGGTGCGATTGCCCTGGGTATTTCTCTTTTCGTCTAGCTCGACCAAAAACTGCTTGAGGCGCTGATAGTCTTCTGGCTTGTCAATATTGCCAGGGCAGTAGAACAATCCTTGGGCAAACTTATCCCACAGCGCCTGATTACTGCTATCTATACCGCCACCAAACTCTTGCACACCTTCTTCCATGTGCTCACGAAAGTACTCGTGGCTCCATTCACGGCGAGCCACCCCTACGATAGTGAGCTCTGATGGTAGACGGCGCTCTTGCCTCATCTGAAACAGGGCAGGCACCAGCTTGCGTTGGGTTAAGTCTCCAGAAGCACCAAAGATCACCAGAATCTGCGGTGCCGGAATTTTGTCATGTTGGAGGCCGACGCGGAGTGGATTTTCGAGGAGAGAGACCATAGTACCTACTGAAATGAGGGCCAAAAAGAAAGGCTAGAGATGGGGACGGAAAAAAGGTGAAGAAGAAGGCTTAATGGAGGGCCTATGGGGGATGATAGCGCTTTACGACACGCCTGACACGGCGGGCGGTCTTTCGAGCGTGCGCTCTTGAATAAAAGACTCTACGAGTGCCACATCTTCACTGCTGCCGATGATTAACGGCGTGCGGGTATGCAGCGCATCGGGCACAACATCTAAAACAGGTTGCGCGCCTGTGGTGGCCTTGCCCCCTGCCTGCAGCGCGAGGAAAGCCAGCGGTGCAGACTCATAGAGCAGTCGTAGCTTGCCTTCGGGCTTTTTGAGTGTGCCAGGGTAGAGAAAAACACCGCCCTGCATCAGGATACGGTGAAAGTCACCCACAAGTGCGCCACTGTAGCGAGCCGAGTATCCTTCATGGCGATGCATGTAGCGAATGTAGTCGCGGTAGTGTTCTTCCCACTGCCAGAAGTTTCCTTCGTTGACGCTGTAGTTGGAGCCATGAGGGGGAATTTGGATGTTCTCACTGGAGAGAATAAATTCGCCTAGGCTAGGGTCTAGCGTGTAGGAGTGCACACCTCTACCAATGGAAAAAACCAGCACGGTACTCGGCCCATACAGGATGTAGCCTGCAGCAACCTGCTCATGGCCATCGGTCAATAGATCCGAACCCGTTTGCGCCTCATCGTCGCCCTGCTGTCGGCGAATGGCAAAGATAGAGCCGACGTTGAGGTTGATGTCAACGTTGGAGGAGCCGTCGATGGGGTCGTATAGCAGGGTGTAGCGCGTGAGTGGGCAGTTTTCTGGCATGTAGTAGATGTCTTCCATCTCTTCTGAGACGAGGCGACATACTAGGCCGCTCTGCTGAAGCACCGAAAGAAAAACATCGTTGGCGTATACGTCCATTTTCTTAACGGACTCGCCCTGCACGTTTTGATTACCGGTGAAGCCCAGCGCATCTTCTACAAGGCCTGCGCGGGTGAGGCGTTTGGAAACCAGCTTGCCAGCGAAGGCGATGCGGTTCATGAGAGCGCTGAGGTCTTGGGCATCGGGACCGAAGCTTTGCAGCTGCTTGAGAATATGCTGCGAGAGCGTCATGCTGTCGCGGCTGAGTGCGCCGCCCACCATGGGCTGATATTTTTCTGCCATATTTTCCTTCCTTGTGCCTGCTGCTTTTTTTCGCAGCGGCACACGCGTCTACATAGGTTACATACTAAGAAAATCAGCTGAGTTCTGAATGCAACCTTTAGACGAACTAAAGAAAGCTGGCTATTTATATCGTTTTCTTAACAGGCGCTCTCATAAACTGCGTAAATTCTTGGGTATAAGTTCATGCTTACGCTTCTCGAAGGTATTTGGGTTTCCAGCCGGGGATGGATTTTTGCGGCGATCGCGTAAACACCAGACAGTCAGCATCAACGTCTTTAGTAATTACAGACCCTGCACCAATAGTGACATCTTCGGCAATGATAATGGGAGCAACTAGGCAGCTGTTGGCTCCGGTTTTGGTGCGATCGCCTACCACCGTCTTATGCTTATTCTTGCCGTCGTAGTTCACCGTAATCGTCCCTGCACCTACATTTACCTTTTCACCTAGCTCCGCATCACCCAGATAAGACAGATGCGCTGCATTGGTGCCATTGCCAATGGTCGACTTCTTCACTTCAACAAAGTTACCAATCCGACAGTCGTTACCAACAGAGGCCTTTCCTCGGATATGTGCAAAGGGCCCAATGCGGCCATTTTCCGCCACTTCACTATCGCTAATAACAGAATGAACTGCCTTTGTATGGGGGCCAATTTTACTGTTCTCAATCAAGCTTCCAGGACCAATATGGCATCCTGCGCTAATAATTGTTGTCCCGCGTAGATTGGTCTGTGGCTCAATCACAACGTCTGGCTCAACCGTCACAGTGGCATCAATGGTAATGCTCTCTGGATTGATCAGGGTGACGCCCGAAAGCAACAGTTCGTCTTTAATTCTCTTTTGCATCACCGCTTCGGCTTCGGCAAGCTGTTTACGATTGTTGATTCCAGCAATCTCAGAGGTCGGTGCGTCCATCGCCATCACGGGAGAGAGATCTTTAATAACGTCAGTGAGGTAATACTCCTGCTGATCGTTGTCTGCTTTCAGGTGGGGTAAAATGGTCATCAGCGCATCCCAGTTGAAGCAGTAGATGCCAGCGTTGATGCGAGTGTTGGCGCGCTGAGCTTCGGTGCAGTCTCGGTGTTCGACAATCTCGGTGACGATGAGATTGTCGTCGCAGAAGACTCTCCCATAACCGGTAGGATCGGCCATCTGCGCGGTGAGGATAGTAGCTGCGTTACCGTTCTCATTGTGAGTGTTCAACATCTGCTCAATGGTTTCGGGCTTGAGTAAAGGAACATCGCCGTTAAGGACAAGAAGATTACCTTTGAAGCCTTCTAACACAGGCATGACCTGCTGCACCGCGTGGCCGGTACCGAGCTGCTCAGCTTGCAGCGCAAATTCTAAGTCAGGAATAGTAGCGAGTGTTTCTTTTACCTGGTCAGCAGCGTAGCCGACGATGGCGATTTTGCGCGTTGGGTTTACAAGGGCAGTGCTGGCGATAACATTCTCAACGAGGGTGCGGCCACTGAGGCGGTGCAGCACCTTTGGAAGAGAGGAGCGCATACGGGTGCCTTTACCTGCGGCTAAAATTGCGATTGCCAGTGAACTCGCCATAATTTCCTTACTGTTTTAATTACTGATGGTTGGTTTGGTTTGGTGTTGTCGATTGGTTGCATAGATGGTTGCACAGATTGCTGACCCACCCCGTCGCTGCGCGCCACCCCTCCGGCGGAGGGGATCTATCCCGGTGAGCAACTCTTGAAATAGATCTCACTTAACTGCACAGCCTGGAGCAACTCCCCTCTCGAGAGGGGTGCCCGTAGGGCGGGGTGGGTTCGATAACCTGAGGGCAAAATCAGCTCATTACTCTCAAGACACCATTGCAATGCATTCAATCTCTACAAGCACATCTTTCGGCAGCCTAGCCACCTCCACACAAGCCCTTGCCGGAGCCTGCTCGTCACCAAAGTGCTTGGCATACACTTCATTCATACTGGCAAAGTCGTTCATGTCTTTAAGGAACACAGAGGTTTTGACAACTTGAGAAAGATCTGATCCCGCAGCTTCAATGACAGCGACTAGGTTCTGAATCGACTTTTCCGTTTGCTCGGCAACAGTGTCGCCTACAATTTTGCCTGTGGCGGCATCTAGCGGAATTTGCCCAGCGACAAACAACAGGGAGCCACTAGCGACAATGCCTTGGTTATAGGGTCCGACAGGTGCGGGGGCTTTGTCAGTCTTGATAATTTTGCGCACTTTTTTACTCTGGTTCCTTAAGATTTGTATTTGATCTTTTGATATTTTCTCTAAAGCTTGAGGGCCACTCACGCAGATTATATTAAGGGCTAGCGCGACTCTACGCAGCCCCTCAAAACTTAGGAAAGTCTGGGACGGTGACCATAGTGACGATACTGCCAGTAGTCTTGCAAAATTTGGCTATGGTCAAAACATAGCGCCTGTGGAACTTCCCACGGCTTCACAATTGCTAGGCTTTTGGCATCGTCTTGAGCGGTGGGCTCGCCTGTGGCCGTCGCGATAAAAACAATACTTAAGGTGTGTTTCCTTTCATCACGTTTGGGATCTGAATACACCTTGAACTGCTCTATGAGGGTGACGTTGAGATTTGTCTCTTCTTTGGCTTCGCGCACAGCAGCGGTCTCGACCGATTCGCCATAGTCGACAAAGCCACCGGGAAGCGCCCAGCCGTGAGGAATGTTTAAGCGTTCTATTAGCACGATGGGCCGATGAGGACGATCGATCATTTCAATGATGAGATCGACAGTGGGCGCGGGGTTTCGATAGGTCATGGCTTAAATCTTGTCATTCTCTCATTCTTTTTGTGATCTTTTGTTGACTTTTCTTCTTTGACTTCTTAATGGGTTATTCCAAAATACGGATTTTGACTTCAGCTACCCGTGATAGAGTCTGACAAATTGACCCAGTATCGTATCCATGTCTTTCTCCAGAACCAGCGGCATTTTGCTTCATCCCACATCGCTTCCAGGCCGTTTTGGTATTGGAGATATTGGCTATCAGTCCTACCGTTTCGTTGATTTTTTGGTGGAGACTCGCCAGCAGCTATGGCAGATCTTGCCCCTGGGGCCCACGGGACATGGCAACTCACCCTACATGTCTTACTCGGCAATGGCGGGTAATCCTCTGCTCATTAGCCTAGAGAACTTGCAGTCGCAGGGGCTGCTTGAAGAAGAGGAAATGGCTCTGATTGAGAGTTTTCCCATTGATCGAGTAGATTACGATGCGGTAGCTGCGTTCAAGCTGCCTCGGCTCCGGAAAGCCGCCGAGCGATTTAAGGACACAGCCAGTGATGAAACTCGCGCTGAATTTAACCAGTTTCGTAAGGACCGAGTGAGCTGGCTAGAAGACTATGGCCTATTTATGGCGCTGCGCGATGCCAACGACTATCGGCCTTGGACAGAGTGGGAATACGGATTGGCCCATCGCGATCCGGATGCGCTCAATATTGCGCGGGTCGATCTAGCGGCGGATATTTTTTATCACGAGTACATGCAGTTTGAGTTCTTTCGGCAGTGGAACGACCTGAAGAACTATGCGAACGAAAAGGGCATCCAAATCGTAGGTGATATGCCGATTTATGTGGCGCACAACAGCTCGGACGTGTGGGCCTTTCCTGAGAAGTTTATGCTGAACTCGGAGACGATGAACCCTTCGCAGATGGCGGGTGTTCCGCCTGACTTCTTTAGTGCGGAAGGGCAGCTGTGGGGCAACCCTACCTACAACTGGGAAGTGGTTCAGGCAGAGGGCTATAGCTGGTGGCTGCTGCGCATTCAGTCACTACTAGAGTTTGTGGACCTCATGCGAATCGACCACTTCCGTGGATTTGAGGCTTTCTGGGCAGTGCCAGAAGGCTCTACATCGGCATTGACTGGAGAATGGGTAGATGCGCCGGGCTACGACTTTTTTGACACGGTAGAAGAGAAGCTAGGCAAGCTACCATTTTTGGCGGAAGACCTAGGGCTAATTGATGACAAGGTGCACGCGCTGCGTGAGCACTACGACTTCCCCGGCATGAAAATTCTACAGTTTGCGTTTGGCTCAGACGATAAAAACCTGTATTTGCCGCACAACATAGACCGCAACTTTATGGTGTATACCGGCACGCACGACAACGATACGACCGTGGGCTGGTTTACCCAGGCTTCTGAGTACGAGAAGCTGCGACTGGTGAACTATGTGGGCGCGTTTGAAGCGAGTTCTGTGCACTGGGCGATGATTCGCTTAGCGCTGAGTTCGGTAGCAAACCAGGCGGTGATTCAGCTCCAGGACGTGATGGGCCTGGGCACGCAGTCGCGCATGAATACGCCAGGAACAGCCGAGGGCAACTGGGAGTGGCGCTATGTAGATGCCATGCTGACGCCGACGATTGCGGGACATCTGCGGAACCTGACGGAGTTGTATGGTAGAGCACCGTCGGATGATGGATAACCCACTCTGACATCAGGGAATAACAAAGCGTTGCTTTCTTTTTCTCAACCGAACCCCATAAACCGAACCTTCCGGTAGCGATCGCTTTGCTAGGGTATAGCTGTATGGTGCTTCGCGCTGGTTTTATTGGGGAGATAAAGTAGGCATGGCCGCAACTGACTTCAAAGATTACTACGCCATTTTGGGTGTGAGTAAAACGGCGGATGCTGATGAAATCAAAAAGGCTTTTCGCAAGCTAGCGCGGAAGTATCACCCAGACGTAAATCCCGATAATAAAGCGGCTGAAGCTAAGTTCAAGGAAGTGAGCGAAGCCTACGAGGTGCTTTCTGATAAGGACAAGCGCACCAAGTACGATCAGTTTGGCCAGTACTGGCAGCAGGCGGGCCGGGCCGGGGGCGGCATGCCCACGGGTGCTCCTGGCGGAGCCGGTGGGTTTGACTTTGGGGCGTATGGCAGTTTTGATGACTTTATCAATGAGCTACTAGGCCGTATGGGCGGCGGCTTTGGCGGTCCTGGTGGCCCCAGTGCGGGTCGAACTTCGCAGTCTTACAGCTATCAACAGCGTCCTGGCAGCACAGGCTTCAACACAGGCGGCTTCGGGAATAGCGGCTTTGGCTTTGATCCACGTACCGCAGGCGGCGCAGCGGGCAGAGCCGGGGGCAAAAAGTCTTCTGGGCGAGGACCGCTCGATCAAGAAGCTGAGCTAAAGCTATCGATGTCTGAAGCATTTCGCGGCGTGCAAAAGCGATTTAGCATTGGCGGCGAGTCAGTAACGGTAAGCATTCCAGCCGGCGTGAAGGCTGGTAGCAAGATTCGGCTAAAAGGCAAAGGAGCTCGTAATCCGCAAAATGGACAGCGGGGCGATGTGTACCTGACGGTGTCTTTGATGCCGCACGGATTCTTTGAGTTTGATGGCGATAACTTAGTGTGTGAAGTACCGATTGCGCCAGATGAGGCGGTGCTGGGTGCAAAGATACCGGTGCCTACGCCCGATGGCAGTGTGACGGTGAGTGTGCCAGCCGGGGTGAAGTCTGGACAGTCCTTACGGCTGCGCGGGAAGGGATGGCCGAGTAAGAAAAGCTCTAGCCGCAGCGATTTGCTAGTGAAGGTGGTAATTACGCCGCCGAAGGATTTAGGCGATGAAGAAAAGGCGCTGTATGAGAAGATTCGCGATAGTCGAACGGGCGATCCAAGAAGTTCGATTAGTAGTAATAAGCTGTAATCGCAGCTACCACTAACCTATAGTTGACCGACGAATCGAATAGCCTGAGCCTGATTGCCATTCATAGTAACGACTTCGTGAGGTTCCATCAAAAGGGGTGTGAAGTCGCTCGTGAGCTGCATGAAATAGTCAAGCTCATGATGGCGCACAACACCGCCACCTTCTAGGTCAAAAACGCCGTACTGACCGTAGCGTTTTTGGCCTTTTTGGTATCTGGATAAATATCGGGTGGTCCATTGCAGCGGCATATCGCTTATAAAGAGAACGCCGCTAGGCTTGAGGACGCGTTTGATTTCGCTGATGAGCTGCCGTTGATCTATATCGGAAGGGACGGAGGTGAAGAGGGTGATTGCGATCGCAACATTAAACACATCGTCGTCATAGGGCAGCTCGCCATCACAACACTCTCGAAACTCGCAGTTAGGTGCATTCTTTCGTGCTTCTGTGAGCATTGCCGAGGAAGTATCGGTCCCGGAAACTTGAAAGTCCATGGCTGACAGAACGCTAGCGAGTCGCCCATAGCCGCAGCCAACATCGAGTACGTTTGCTTTCGCAGGAAAGTACGCTTCGAGCAGGTGTTGGGGAATAGGGTGCGCGAAGTCTTTTGAAGTCGCGCTAGCATCCCAGTATTTCGTCAGCTGCGATGAGCTAGGAATTGTTTCAGCCATGGTCTTTTCAGAATTTCGATGCCTTCTTTATATCTGTTCCCACATGACTTTGAGGCCATCGGGGAGGAAGCCAGCGATTTCTTGCACCCGCTCGGGTGGCAGCTCTTCACGCACCGTAGAAAAGACCGCAATTACGGCGGCTTCGGGCGTGACATTTTTGGGAACGCCGCCTTCTTGGCGGATGCGACGCAGGAAGGTTTCGGTATCTACATTCAAAGGGGGGCGCAGCTTCGCGAGGGCGGCAACAATAGGATTGTCGTCTTTCCAGAGTTTGGCAATTTGCTCATCGTCTAGGTCAGCGGCAGTCCGCTCAGAGACTTCTGTACTGATGAGGTCTCTAAGCGCTCTAAAGACAACGATGGAGATGTCGCGAGCGTCGTAGATGTCGGGAATATTGGATTTTTGCATGACTTTTTCTAAAAAAGCCTTTTCATCGGGGCTCATTTTTTTAGCCATTGTTTCCGTCTCACTTTGTTATCGGTTCGTGAGTATCATACTGCGATTTTTCGCGGTGGAAGGTTAATGTTTGCAATGGCTGCGGCTACGCTCAGCCGCTACAGCGAAAGGGAACGACTTCATATGAAGTGTTTCCTTTCGCTTATTCGCCGCCACTTTGCTCTGTGAGCATGTCAATTTCGCCCGAAAATGCGATCGCGACGACAACTCCCTCTTAATGATTCACTGACGTTTGTGCCCACTATGTCGTTGGTTGGCAGCGCGGCACTCACAGCAATTTCAATGTCGTAATTACCTGTGGGGCTTTTTACCCGTGCATTCACTTACTCTGCAATGTTGATTGCCTAAAGCTGGTATCGAGGTGTCCGCTTTCACCCCTTTGCTTTTGCTGAAGTTGGCGATCGCACTTGTCAATCACGGAAAATACTTCAAATTAGAAGAAACAACAAAGCGATGAACTCTCGCTAACCAACTCTCGCTAACCATAGATAAAAAGCCTAAAGCCAAGTAAATAGGCAGCCTCACCCAGACACTAACGAACAATAAGACTAAAAGTATCTACTGCGCTATCTACCCATTCCTTTGAAAGGACTTCGCCCGTACTTTTCCACCATCTTGTTTTAAGGTCAACTGTTCTAACCTGTTCTGCAATCACCGAACCGTATACCTTCGCCGACTCAGACAGAGCCATCATCATTTTCACATCCGGCCTGAGCGTACCGGTAATAGGCATCACCACCACAATCCCTCGACGCTTTGCATTGTACTGGGTGTTGCTAATCACCAAGCAAGGCCGAGCATTGCCCGACGGCTCTCGACCTTCCGTCGGATTCAAGTTTATTCTTATCACTTCTCCTCGCTCAATTTTCATAGTTGCTCTTGGCCCACTGGCTCACTGCCTACAAAATCAGCAACATCATCCGGATACTGAAAATCTTCAGGAATGCTACCAAGCAACTCGTCTAGCGTAGAAGGCGATCGCTTCTTTTTAATATTTAATCCATCCGTAGTTATCGTCAGCTCAACAGTCGAATTCTCCTCAAAGCCAAGCTGCTCGGCAACTTTATAAGGAATGCGAAGACCAATACTATTTCCCCACTTCTTAACTTGAATGTCCATACAGGCTACTCAATCAACACAGACTACTCAATCAACATTTGCTTAATTATACAATGTATAACGAAGTGCTTATTAAGTGATAGCTGTAGTGTGCAGCTATCGTCCATTAGCTCACAAACACAACAAACCGATTTTGAATTCCAAGAAAAAAGGAGACAACTCTTCAGTCATCCCCTCACTACTCTGTGCAAGATTTAAGAAAAACAAAGCTGAGCCTAAGCCGTCGCCATCTCCGGCGAAGCATTCACCATCTCTGTGACCTGGTTCGCCGCCTGCGGTTCCGCATTCGCCGCCACATCCACCTTAGAAAGCTCTGTATTGTAAGCCTCCATCAGCTTGCGAGTCTTCACAACTTCCGACTCATAGGCCATCACCGAAAAGCCACTACCCAAGTCCAGCCGACTGTTAATAGATTTAATCTTCGGCAACCGTTGGTCTGCTCGCTCCAACGTCTGCGAACCTTTTTTAGCTCTGCCCATGCTGGTATAGCCCCTTTGGAAAATTACGTAAGTGTACACATAGCAAAATCACAGCAAACCAACCGCTGCATAGCTTACGTCAATCTGTTATATAAAAAGTGCCCGTAGAAGTGAACAAAAAGCACATTTATTTTTCCGCACAATTACAGATTTTTCTGTAAGGCTTATACAGTTTTCTCCCAAAAACTCCGTAAAGCTGCCACTCACTTGTCTGTTGAAATGTCTGTTGAAACAACACAGAGCACAAGACCTCGTTGCTACAACACAAAACCTCATCGCTAAGATACCAAGCCATATTGCTAGAACACGGAATCTTGTCAATACAACACAAGGTCATGTCGATAGAACACAGAACCTCGTTGCGATAAAACAGCACCTTGTTATTGGACGCATTGATTCAGAAGTTCCATTTCTGAAAGGTCAACCTTCGTCACAACCATCAGAAAGCCGACCTTCACAACAGGTCCTATTTACTCAATCATCGAAGCAAGCAATCACCGGGCTATGGTCGCTAAGTACATTCCAGTCTTCGCCTGCTAGAACCTCTGCTGAATCTAAATGCCGATACCACGAAGCCGGAGCAAAAATACCATCGCAGTGAAAAGGCAATCTTTTGTCGTTACTCCAGCGCAGAGTCTGCGGCAGGTTTTGATTTGGGTTTGCCATTTGCCAGCAGTTCATCAGCCCTAGCTCTTTGCGAAAGCGAGCCATTAGCTTTGGCTGACTCTGTTGTAACTCTTCCGACACATGGCGAAAGCCCAACGGCAGATTAAAATCACCCCCAATGACAACATCCGCTCCGTCCGGCACCTGCGCCTTGATTGCATCCAAAATCAGGTTCACCTGCTTCACATAGCTAGCTTTCACACTTGGCGCATGAACACTATAAATGTAGAGACTTCCGCCCTCATTAGCGAGACCGCCAACATCTTTCACTTCCACACCTACTACCCATCCAGAAAAGGCAGCTGAAAGTGGCGCTAAAGGAACAACTTCTCCCTGCCGCACATACACCGCACTTCCCCATCGGCGATCGCTCACAGCCATCCAGTGAATCTGTTGCTTATTCGCTTGATAAATCTCTTCGGGTAAATATTCGTCCGCTGGCAAGGTCTCCTGAAGCAACAGCACATCTGGATTAGCTTGCGCTATCAGCTTTTGCCAGTGCACCCGGTTGCCAGCCTTGCCACCAAAGCGAAGATTGTAAGTAGCGATTTTCACAGGTCTTTCAAAAACAAATGGAATGCGAAAGATGGTTTCTGTATCCTACCTAACTCGACCCTTTCTCTATCAGAAAGAGGATACTAGGAATAAGCGGCACGGCATTGCATATACTGTGTCTATGATTTTAGCGCCTACAAAAGGATATTCTCTAGCTTTGTACAACGACATATGACAAATGACACTATTACCATCACCCTCAAGCTATTTTCGGTGTATCAAGAGACGCTAGGACTTCCAGAAAAGCAGCTTGAACTTCCGACAGGTAGCACCGCAGGTGACGTCCTCAGTCGCGTGATTGAAGATCATCCTACGCTAGCCCAATGGCGAGACCTCACCCGATTTGGGCTCAATCTTCAGTTTGTTGAAAGTACTGCGCTGCTACATAGTGGGGATGAGCTTGTTCTGATTCCGCCAGTCAGCGGCGGCTAGCGATTTCAATCTCTCACGTGGCCTACTCGCAACGATTGCCTTCTACTGTGACTATTACCTGGATTGCGTAAGCCTTCGCATCTTCGCCAGTCGGTACTAGTGGATCCGCACCATTGTTGCGAGTCTCGTTTATCCAGTCCGGGAGGTAACCGTCACTGATACTGAGTCTGGCGAAGGACTCTGGCGGAAGCTCGTCGAAACCGACTATATCCTCAATCCAGTCATCGATTTTTTGGTAGCCCGACTTCCTAAATAAGGCCGTTTCTACAACACCGCCACTGTTGTTAATAGCCGCGCCCATTTGCACCTCGCCCGGCAGCGGATCAAAGCATTCTTTGTCAGCGGTGTAGGTTAGCGCTAGCGGAACATTTGTTTGGACGGCTACACCAGGATAATTAGCAGAAAATGAAATGGCGGCGAGCTGGAAATCTGCATCGGAAGTACCTTGCTCGTTGTATGCATTTCGAGAGGACGGCTCCTCATCTGACGAGTCGTCGTCCTGGATATCATCATCTTGGCTATCTGCATCTGACTCTTCAAATGAAGAATCATCGTCTTCTGGAGGTATTTCTTCTGGTGGTACCTCTGGAGGTATTTCTTCTTCTAGTAGCGCGTCTTCTTGAAAAGGAAACGCTTCTTGCACCGGCTCTACCACGGGCGGTGGAACCACTGCTGGTGGCAGTGGCGGCGGCGCTGGCTCTGGTGCTGGCGGCTTCAGCGTAGGCGGTAGAGTAGAAACCTGAATCGATTCGGGTTCTACAAACTCTGGCCGCTCTATTTCCTCGGTTTCTGGTACAGGTAATAGCAAACCCAGCCCGTGTAGCCCTAGAGACGCCAACAGCAGCGGACTCAGCCAACGCAATAATTTCGGCCACTTGGGTTTTGCTGAAGTCATTCCCTGCACATAAAACCGATCACATCCTAACTTTGCACAGTCTGAAGGCCACCGTAGATGAGGTAAGGACGCTTATCCAATCTGCCCATCAGGATTGTCTATTGGTAGTAGACATAACATCGAATCCAACCCGCCATCATCTTGAGATAACGTATACGTAAAAGTAACCGCATATACCAAAAAACGCTCAAAAAAACGTTGTTCTCCCAACACCCCTAGACCCATGAAAGGGAAAGCTCTCCTGCTCGCCATCATTGCCCTCACGGCCCTTAGCGTCATCGCCATGCAGTCTGCCAACCTTCCCGTTCGCGAAAATACTGCGCCCACTGCCGTAGTCGAATCTCCCCAAGATGCTCCTCAGCTGCTCACCGATCCCTTTCTACAGCTCCCTACAGACAATTCCGTAAACGTCGTATGGTTTACCGAATTTCGCGGGACCCATCACACTGTTGAATACGGCGACAGCTTTCAGTCGGCAACGCCAGCGACCACCACCCAGCTCAGCCGCACCCGCGAAGACAGCGACTCCCAAGTACAGGACCGCGCCTATCCAGAAGTCACAGATCGCAACATCTGGCGACACGAAGCCACCGTTGCCGACCTAGCCTCAAACCAGCGCATTCCTTACCGCGTCACCAGCCAACATGCCAACGGCCAACTCGCTACCAGCGACGCTTTCACTCTCAGCGCTGTCCCTACCCCCGGTCAGCCGCTGCAAATTCTACTGACCTCAGATCATCAGCTCAAGCCCCTAGCACCCGCCAATCTGCAAAAGGTCGAAGAAATCATCAAAGAAACCGACCGTCAAATAGACGCTGTTTTCTTCGCAGGCGACTTGATCAACATTCCCGATCGCGCCTCTGAATGGTTCGACAATGCCGAAGGCCTGGCACTCTTCCCCGGCCTTCAGGGCCACGCCACCTACGACCTAGAAAAAGAAGGCACCACCACCCGCTACACCGGTGGCCAGCTCATTCAGCACGCTCCCCTTTTCCCGATCATCGGCAATCATGAAGTGATGGGGCGCTATTCCGAGAGTGAAGCACTCAAGGCCCAGTACGCCAACGCGCTTCCCCGCGACAGAGTAGATGAGTTCTACCCGGCACCTGGCGGCGATGAGCCCACTCCAGACTGGATAGAAAATCACTCCTACAACACGCGTACCTACGAGGAAATTTTCTCCTTACCCACCGCCACTCGCCCAGACGGCAGCCAAACCAGTACCTACTACGCCACTACCTTTGGCGACGTACGGCTCGTCAGTCTATACGTAACGCAAATTTGGCGATCGCCCGCCCTGGGCCCAGACGTAAAAGGCCGCTATCGCGAAAAAGCAGACGACATCAATGAGCGTAAAGCTTGGGGCTACGGCCAGCACATTTTTGAAGACATTCGCCAAGGCAGCCCTCAATACACCTGGCTCCAGCAAGAGCTGGCCAGCGACGCCTTCCAAAATGCCAAATACAAAATCGTCATGCTGCACCACCCGCCCCACACCCTTGGCGGCAACATCACCCCACCTTTTACCGACCCCGTCGCCACCGAAAACTACACAGACAGCGGCATTCTCCAGTCTGTGCAGTACGAGTACCCACCCGAAGACGACTACATC
>ERZ1740067.727-NODE-727-length-25036-cov-7.316881_pt1 | contig 25036 bp, 20 predicted proteins | sample MGYA00581736_ERZ1740067 | MGnify/ENA primary metagenome ERZ1740067 (study PRJEB43018, sample SAMN04849236) | marine metagenome | isolation source: floating plastic debris | place: Pacific Ocean | collected 2008-08-27 | study: EMG produced TPA metagenomics assembly... | reverse complement strand
GAGAGGAGAATGGCCGCGATCGCTAAAACATAGCTATGTATCGTATACATATGCTGTAACGTAAGGCTATTAATACCACCGCCACCGGCCAAAACATCTCGTAGCATTGGACCTATCCAAGGAACAGACGCCACGATACTCAGCTCCACCTTAAAGCGCCAGAAACCTGTTTGCTCCCAGTTCAACACAATGGCACTCCAGCTCAGGCCAATAGCGGTAAGGGTTAATAAAATGCCACTAATCCAACTTGCGATCCAGGCCGGTAAAGCGGCTCGCCCCAAAAACATAACGACCAGCTGCATGAGTGCGAAGGCAATCAGGCCATTTCCGGCGACGTTATGCAGGCTGAGAATTAAGCTGCCATGGGAGACCGCCTGTTCAATCATCGTTAATGACTCATGAGCACCCATGGCAGCGGGCTGATAATAAAAGGCAATAAGAATACCCGTAAAAGCAGAAATACCCGCTAAGGTGAGTTCTACCACGGCCAAGAGGGTGGCTGTGCGCTGAAAGATGTAGCTAAAGCTATGGTGAAAAGAAGGCCAATGAAATAACCAGTGAAATAACTTGTGGAGTACAGCTGTCTCGATTTTACAAAAGATTTTTCCAATTAGTGCTTTTCCCCTGGCCACAATCCTTTTCAGGGTTTCACTCAGCAGGGTAGAAACAATAGTGCTACCTACATAGGCCACAAAATAGAGCAGCCGCCAACGAAAGATTAACCCAGCTTGCCAAGTAGGGAATTGGCTCAGTAGGACTGACCTAGAAGCAACAATATCTCGTAACCAAGATTGGTGCACCTGCCACACATCTGGGAAGTGACATACGAGTCTGCTGGTGCGACTTACCCATACTAAATCTCTGTCAGTCATCCTATCCTCCCTTTGGCTCTGGCACCCACTGGGCGACTCGCGTGAGCAATTGCTGCTTGGCTTCTAACGCCTTTATCCCAGTCCCATTAATTCGATAGTATTTCCGCCGAGCGCCGGTGTGCTCCTCAGGAGCCTCATCGCCCCATTCAGAAGTCACAAAGCCTTTTTTCTCCAGCTTCTTGAGGTTGGGATATAGGGAATTGAATCCGATTTGCTTACCGCCGCTCTTTTCGATCGCGGCCAAAATTTCTAAGCCATAGCGCTTATGAAACCGCAACGCGGCCAAAATCACTTCTTGGTTGGGCGTCAGCCGCAAATTTTGCTCGCTCATCGCCAGAGGTCTCTTAAGTTTCTATATATTCAAATATAGTACTATATCCATAAAATAGAGATACACATAAAAGGATTACCTAAGAAAGCAACTTGTCATATAGGCACTGTAGCTAGACAGGCTATAGCTAGACACAGCCTATCTTATGCAACTTTCTCTTTTCTGAAAAACGAAAAGTTACATAAGACATAAGCGCCCTTGGTAAGCCTGCCCACCTACAGGCCCAGAGACAATTGCAGCGCTGGGTTGTACTGCTCATACGGGCAGTGTTCTTAGTGCCCTCAGCACGGAGTCTTGGTTTTCATGTGTGTAAACCGCTTGACTGTCATGGACTACCGATGACTCCTGACCAAAACAAAAGCGATAACCAGCGTATCGGCATTCACGGCAATGTGGAACAGAGCGTCATTGTTTCAGGAGAGAAAAACGCCGAAGTCTTCGGAGGTAAGTTCAAACGCCACGAGCCAATATTGCTGTACCGCTGCGGCGAGGCCCGATTAACAACCCACCGGCTGCTACTGGCGGCTGATAGACGAGCATTCGTCAATGCGGATGTATCAGCTGGAGCGAAAATTCGACTGATAGCAAACCCTCGTATTAAGGCATTGATCAGCACTACTTACTCACCTGTTAGGGCCAGTCACACAAAAATTTCAGCCGCTTCTCACGACTACATAGCCCATTTCAGAAGTGAGCGCTGATCGCCTCCTTTCCATCACCAGCATCGATACGCCGTGACGAGCTACAAGGTGAATATTTATGTAGGTAAAGTTAATTTTGAGCTGAATGAGGTAAAAAGTTTCACTTACCTCTCCAAAAAATCGAACACACAATGGTGTCATTTACCCTTCAACTTCTTCATTTGGCTGACCAAGAAGCGGGCGTACCTGCATTGGCAGACGCTCCTCGGGCATCTGCTGTTCTCAACGCACTAAAGGATGATTACGACAATACGCTCGTGCTCTCCTCTGGAGATGCTTACATCCCAGGTCTGTTCTTCTCTGCTAGTGAAGAGGCCTTTGGTGGTGCAGGCAGAGCCGATATGCTCATTCAAAATGAGCTAGGGATTCAGGCGATCGCACTTGGCAATCACGAAGCAGACTTAGGGACTGAACTCATTCGAGACGTCATTGCAGGCGAGATTATCGCCAAAGATATCCCACTGCAAGAATCCCAAACCCTCAGAAAAGACAACAGCGTAGACACACCTGCTACGGGAACCTTCACTGCTAGCGTAAAAGGTAATCGCCTTACGGTCTCTGGCAAATTTAGCGATCTGACAAGCCCACTAGAGCAAATCGGAGGTATTGATAAGCATGGCAACCCGGAAAGTGCCATTCACATCAATATGGGCAAAGCAGGCAGCGTTGGCCCAGTCGTCAGCAACCTTACCGTCGAAGTAGACGAAGAAACACCGACCTCAGGTGAGTTTGAAGGAAGCATTGATCTTAGCGATAAAGAGTTAGAAACGCTGCTCTCAAAAGGATTTTACGTCAACCTAAATACCCAGTACAACTCTGGCGGCGATTTGCGTTCTCAAATCAGTCTAGACAAAGACAACCCAGCGAACTTCAGTGGTGCAAGCTTCCCGTACCTCAGCAGCAACATAGACTTCAGTACCGATAATAATTTGGCTGACTTAGTGGTCGCAGACGACCAGGCTCCCGTTCCCAACAGCATCGCAGCGACAACCGTCATTGACGTGAATGGTCAAAAGATTGGCGTTGTTGGCACGACTACACCAACACTACACAATATCTCTAGCCCTGGTGAACTGAAGGTGCTACCCGAAGAATTCGACGGTGACCCCACACCACAGCAAATAGATGCGCTCGCCAAGATTATTCAAAAAGAGGTCGATGAGCTGCTTGCCGCCAACCCAGGCATGAATAAGATAATACTGCTCTCCCACATGCAGCAAATCTCCATCGAAGAAGCGTTAGCCACCCGTTTAGAACAGGTAGACATCATCATTGCAGGCGGCTCCAACACACGTCTGTTTGACGAAAATGACAGAGCACGTGACGGAGATACAGAGCAGGGGAGCTATCCTATACTGAAGACGGACGCAGCCGGAAAGCCTGTGGCAGTGGTCAACACAGACGGCAACTATAAGTACGTTGGCCGTTTAGTGCTCGACTTCGATGAAAGTGGCCACATTCTACCAGGTAGCTATGATCCAACCGTGAGCGGCGCCTATGCCACTGACCAAGTAGGCGTTGCCGCGTTAAATGCGCAAGATCTCATCGACCCAGAGATTCAAAGAATTGTTGATCAGCTAAACGAGGTTATTGTTGCCAAAGAAAGTAATCTTTTTGGTTTTACCAAGGTGTATCTGGATGGACAGCGCAGCAGCGTACGAATTGAAGAGACGAACCTAGGCAATCTTGTCACCGATGCGAACCTAGCAACTGCCAAGCAGTCTGATGCAAAAACGATGATAGCTATCCAAAATGGGGGCGGCATTCGTGATGATATTGGACAGGTTGTTGTTCCAGCTGGTGGCACTGGCGAGCCAGTTGAAAAAGCCACTGAGGAAGTCCCTAATGTGAAGCCAAAAGGCGGTATCTCTGAAACTGATATTGCCAATACGCTGAGGTTTAACAACGGTTTGACGCTGGTAAGCGTGACTGCTAAAGAGCTAGTTGATGTCATTGAGCATGGCGTCGCAGCGACGACAATGGATGATGCAAATACTCAGGGACGTTTCCCACAGGTGTCTGGCATGGCGTTTAGCTTTGACCCGACTGCCGAGGTAGGCGATCGCGTTCAGTCTCTAGTTGTTGTCGATGAAGACGGTAAAGATGCAGACGTCGTTGTCAAGAAAGGCGAAATTGTAGGAGATGCGGCAAGAGTCTTCCGCATCGTCACCTCTGATTTCCTAGCAGGCGGCGGCGATGGCTATCCTTTCCCGGCACAAGATGTGATGCCCCTCGCACAATCAGAAGAAGCCCCTCGCACAGGAAAAGCGACTTTTGCCCCTGACGGCAGTGAGCAGGATGCACTGGCTGAGTACTTAGCCAATAACACCAGTGAGCAAAAACCTTTTGAGATGGTGGATACTGCCCGGGAAGAAGATATGCGAATTCAAAATCTTGCCTTCAGAGAGGATACCGTAATCGATGGCTCACCGCGCTCTACTGCAGGGCTTGGTAGCGCTTGGACTTTGCTTTTGATTGCAGGCCTGTTGCTCTCTTTAATTTTTGGTGGAAAAAAGCTTCTACGAAGAAAGACCGCTTAGCGATCTATTAGCGATCTAGGAGGGCAATGAGGATGGCACATTGGTAAACGCCTACCTCAGCAGAACTCTCTACATATTACCCCGGCATAGAAATAGGGATTGTGCCTCAGTAAAACGTGGGGTAGGTAGCGATATCACGCCAGACCCAAGGCTGTGCTGATAATCCAGCTCTTTGAGCAGCCGTGTCTCTGGTTCGACTATGTTGCCATATCCAGTTGAAATACCTGACAATCAAACGAGCGGTCACCTCGGTCTGTTCCCACAGCTTGCCAAATTTATTCTGTCGCCGTTGGCGTCAGCCTGCCGTAGGCTTAGCCATCGTCCGGTCTGTTGTCGAACAATGCCGTTGGTACGCTCTAAGCGTTGTGTATTCTCTTTCCCGATGTAATGAGTAACATCAGAAGGCAACACCCGTAGCTCTTTCAGAGCGGCTTCGCCAACATAGCCACCCCAATCATCTGTACACCAAAGCTTACAGTCTGTTTTCCCCTCTGTGTTAGCAACCAGTTCCTGTAAGAACGCATCGGTATGCTTCCCGACTCGAAGGCTGAGCACCAACCCGCTCTCATCCGCTAAACTGATGCCCAGCCAACAATCACCAACGGCTATGTTGTCTGGTTCGCATCGTTTTTGCTTTTTTTCACAAATGACCACATTTCGTCGGCTGTGATTTGAGCACATTCAACATCTTTGACTTCTTCGTTGTGTACAAGTTGGGCTGTGTTGCTGGCCTTGCGAACGATGTCTACAACGGTGCCGTAGGCCCGCTTGCCGATTCTGCTAATCCCACGTAAACTGCTGCCTTCAGCATGTGCCTGTAAAATCAGCTCTACTTGCTCTGGAGTAATTTGACGCCGGTAATACAGCGTATCGAAGGTTTCGGTAAACGTTCGACGACAGGCGGCGCAACGATAGCGCTGGCTACCTTTGCTGGTTTTACCGTGCTTATGGGATGTGGGATGGTCGCAGAAGGGACAGTCCATTGCTTGTGGCCGAACTCATCACTGTAGAGGACGTATCCCACACTTCTTTAGTTCACGACCGAATATATTCGCAGAAAGGTTAAGTTATAGTCGTTTCTCCAGAGGAGAGGTTTTACCAATGTGCTCCAGCCATAACGTTGAACTTAAGGAAGAAACCTATCGGGAGCCAAACCCTTTTGCTTTTTCTCTCTTCATTTTTCCTTGTTTGGCTTGCCCATAGTTCACGGTTCTAAAGGAGAGGTGATTGCTGCCAGGGCTGTACAGGGTATAGGTAGCTTCTCCTGGATTGCGCCCAACTGAGCCGACGCCGATGATGCGTCGGGATGATTTGCTTTGGTCTTGAGTCGGTTGGGTGCCGTCTAGGGTGGTGACGGTAGAGTCCAGCTGGGCGGGGGTAACCCAGCACTCAAAGGTGCGGCCGGAGCGTCCGCAAAAGAGATGGTTGGCATCGGCGCGAATCAGGTGATCGCACAGTTCAATCGCAGGCGTCTCAGGCGTTAGCTCATCGGCATAGCCTGCCATGCTGCCGTGAATCAGCAGACAGTCGAATTCGTGAAAGCCAAAGTGCTGCGATCGCAACCACTGCGCTGACTTACGCGACACCGAATCCCACAGCGCTTTCACCCCATCGCCACCCACCGCTGCCATCAGCTCTGGCGCATCAGGTTCACCGCTCATCCCATGCAAACTAAAGCACTGCTCTTCCCACCAGCCCACACCCACCTGGGGCTTCAGCTCACCCGCACCAGGCTGCCGCAGCCGTCGAATCACCGCTTCATTGTTGCCTTCGCTCTTCCCTTGCAGACCGATGACATCGCCTAACACATAAAGCCCTGTTACTGATTGTGGCAGATCTTTCAATACAGCTTCATAGGCCGCTAAATTACCCTCAATCCCACTTAAAATTGCCCACTGCATAGTTTATTGCAATTCTCCTTCTGCTAATCTCTTAGGTGCTAGCGCTCACACACATGTGTTGGATCGTCTGCCCGCTCGGCAAACTCCATCCCCTTAGCCAGCCGCCAAGCAAATATGGGTGGCAATCCTTTGTCGATGATGGCTTGACAGGTTTTTTCGTAGTCGTATTCGACTTCTCTGAGAGTGACTTGAGCCGCGTCGGTGTCGTAAACAACGTAGGTAGCATTAGGTCGACCGTGGCGAGGTTCGCCCACAGATCCAGCGTTGATAATCCGCTTCAGCGGTAGCTTAAACTGTTGTGAGGATTCACCACTTTCTACCGCGCCCACTTTCACCGACAGCGCTGCATTTTCGAGCTTTCTTTCGTAGGGTACATGGGTGTGGCCGCAAAACAATACATCTGCATCGGCAGACAATACTCTTTCCAAAGCGGCAAAGCCATCCATACTCGGCAACAGATACTCGTGTTGGCTGTTGGGACTGCCATGGACGAAGCAGAGATTATCTTTCTTCCGCGTTATTGGCAGCGTTGCTAAATACTCACGTACTTCGGGGTGAATTTCTTTATCTGTCCACTCATGGGCAACTCGTCCTCTATATTCTGCGAGCTGCGAGGGATAGCTACACTCGCAGGCGTTTAGTCCATCCACGATGTCTTCATCCCAGCAGCCCTGACAGGAGGGGATGCCCCGCGAGCGAATTTTCTCTACCACTTCGTTGGGATAGGGGCCGTAGCCTACCAAATCGCCTAGGCAGTAAATCTCTTCTGCTTTTTGCGCGTCGATGTCAGCAAGGACGGCATCTAGCGCTTCGATATTGCCATGAATGCAGGAAATGACTGCCAGTTTCATACCACACTCTCCTCTGTTTTGTTTGTTGTGTTATTTGTTGAATCAGCTGTTTTGTAATGCTGTCGATACTGCCTCTGATATTGGGCTAGTAGCTCATCTGACAAGCAGGAGACTTGGAGCGTTTCGGCCATTGCTTTCTGTTGCAGGTTGTAGCCTGCTACTTCTAGGCCGCTCAGACGGGTGGGACGCCCTCTAAGCGATCGCGCTAGCTTCAGCTCAGTATATTCAATCCCTTCTAGCCCTTCCACAAAATCGATATAAAAGGCATTCCCATCCGGCAGCTCAAAAATACCTTTGAGTCGAATGGCCGGACCGTAAGCGCCACCTGTGATTTCAGCCAACAACACTTCTAAGCTTGGCGGGTCAAACACCTGCCCAGTGAGCGACATGCGCCGAAAATCCAGCATGCCATTCGGAGCCGGAACCTGAATACTGTTACCGGCCACCAATTCATTGGCCCAATGGTGCCATTCCGACTGCGCGGTTAATTGCGCCAGCTCAGGTGGAACAATCGCTACCTTGCGGCAGGGTAAGCTATTGAAGGGTAGTGTGGCTAAATCAAGGTGAAACCCCACCTCTAAATAAACCTGCGCCCCGTCGGGTAGATTCAGCAGTAGCTCGGCGGCTTGGCTGTCGTTTATCACCGTCACGTGTGGAAAGCAATAGCCAACGCGCAATCGATCTATCGATTCTGCGCCCGATCCTGTTCCTGGGCAGAGATAGAACAGCGGTTGATCAGAATCAGAAAGGAATTGGCTAATCCAGGTCGTTTTACCAATTCCCGGTGGGCCTGCGACTAGCGTGATGCCAGGAGGATTCAAATCAGGCATAGACGTTTACAAGGTTAGGGTAAGTGCTCAGTTATCTACTAGAGTGCAACTGTTCAAAAGCGACTGTTTAGAAGCAACCGTCTAGAATCTAGCTTTTTGTGCGATCGCAAACTGCATTTTTTCACACAAATCTGTCAGCGACAGTGCGCCCAAATCTCCAGATTGGCGAGCGCGAATGCTAAGCGTTTGCCCGTCCACTTCACGCTGACCTACCACGGCAACAATCGGAATTTTCTCAAGCTCCGCTGTGCGAATTCGTTTGCCAAGGCGATCGCCACTGGCATCGACCTCTACTCGAAAACCCTGCTCTCGAAGCTGCTGGGCTGTAGCTTCAGCATAGTCGCGCTGCTGGTCATTCACAGGCAGCAAACGCACTTGCACAGGCGCTAACCACAGCGGAAAATCGCCCGCATAGTTCTCTACTAAAATGCCAAAAAATCGCTCTAGAGACCCCAAAATGGCCCGGTGAATCATAATCGGACGCTGGCGCGAGCCATCCGCTGCAACATAGTTCATATCGAAGCGTTCTGGCAGGTTGAAATCGACCTGGATGGTAGAACATTGCCACAGTCGACCAATCGCATCTTTAATTTTGATATCAATTTTAGGCCCATAAAATGCGCCGCCACCTTCGTCGGTCACATAGTCCCACTCTTTCTCATTCAGCGCGTCTACCAGTGCCTCGGTGGCCAGCTGCCATATATCATCAGTGCCCACTGACTTAGCCGGGCGGGTTGAGAGATTGACTTCATACTCGTTAAACCCAAAGTCCGAGAGAATGGTTTCTGTGAGATTTAGCACGCCTAAAATCTCTTGAGCAACCTGATCGGGCAAACAAAAGATATGGGCGTCGTCCTGAGTAAAGCCCCGCACCCGCATCAACCCATGGAGCACCCCAGAACGCTCATAGCGGTAGACCGTACCTAGCTCTGCCCAGCGGATGGGCAGTTCCCGATAGGAGTGCAGTCGGCTCTGGTAGGTCAATACATGGAACGGGCAGTTCATCGGCTTGAGCTGATACTGCTGCGACTCAATTTCAATCGAGTCGAACATATTCTCCCGATAGAAATCGAAGTGCCCAGAGGTCTTCCACAAGTCGAGATTGGCCACATGGGGCGTATACAGCAGGTCATACCCCGTATCTATATGAGCCGAGCGCCAGTAGTCTTCCATCAGTAATCGCATTCTGGCCCCTTTCGGATGCCAGAAGACTAATCCGCCGCCTGCATCTTCTTGAATGCTAAACAAATCGAGAGCTTGTCCGAGCTTGCGGTGATCTCGCCGTTTGGCTTCCTCTTTTTGGTGCAAGTAGGCTTCCAGGTCTTCTGGCGTTTCCCAAGCTGTACCGTAAATGCGTTGCAGTTGTTGCCTATTTTCGTCGCCGCGCCAGTAGGCTCCAGCAACGCTTTCTAAGGCAAACGCATCCGGGTTAATGTCGCCCGTGAAATTCAGATGCGGCCCCGCGCACAGGTCCCACCAGCAATTCTTACCCATCGCTTTCTGGGTCAGCTTGTCAGCAGAAACATTAGATAAAGATGCTTCTGCAGCATCTGGCAGACTGTCTGGTAACTTGTCTACACAGCCAATGAAATAGCGTGTGATGGCCTCTTCTGACGGAATGCCGTTGAGAATTTCTTGTTTGTAGGGTTCTTTTAGGGCGGTAATTTCTGACTGAATCTCTTCCCTTTCTACTACTTCGCGGATGATGGGCAAGTTGGCGCGAATAATCCGCCGCATTTCTTTTGCAATCTTTTTTAAGTCTTTTGGCGTGAACGGCTGCGCGCGATTATCGTCTGCTCCGCTAGCGCGATCAAAGTCGTAGTAAAACCCATTCTCCGTACAGGGGCCAATCGCAACCTTCGTTCCAGGAAATAGAGTTTGCACAGCCATGGCCAAAACATGGGCGCAGGTGTGTCGAATGCGCAATAATTTGTCCGAACTATCCGGTGACGGTGGCGATAGGGTAATCATACCTATAAAAATTAGAATGATAATCATTATCATCCTACAGCAAGAATTCAGACTTGCTGTAGGTCGTGGCTGTCAATTTTGCTTGTCGGGCTAGCTGTCAATTTGGCTATAGACCTTAGCGATGCCAATCTGTTTGGCCATTGGGCAGATCTACGACGGTGATGCCTGCTGCTTGCAGTTCGCCTCGTAGGCGATCGCTTTCGGCGTAGCGTTTTTCTTGACGGGCGGTTTGTCGCTGATTTACCAAGTTCTCGACCCAGGCAATATCAAGATCCGCGGACAATGGTGTCGGTTCCGCAGCCGCCTCTAGGCCCAGAATATCTGCTAACTGCATCAGCGTTTGCTGTGCGGTGTGCAACTGCTGATCGGATAGTTGTGAGCCTGCCTGGTTTTGGCTTTGCCCTTGGTGCTGTCGCAGGTTCACCGCCCGCTGGATTGACTTAGCCAGCTCGAATAGAACTGCTAACGCAGCAGCGGTATTGAGATCATCGTCCATCGCAGATTGGAAGCGGTCTACGGCTTCAATATCTAGCTGATCTGCGGCCTGATCGATCGTGCCTGCGACTGGCAATTTGGCGGTGAGCGCAGTGTTCAAGGTTTGCCAGCCTTTTTCGGCTGCTGCGATCGCCCTCGCAGTAAAATCTAGCGGCTTGCGATAGTGGGCTTGCAGCACAAACAACCGAATCGCCATCGGATCCACTGGCTGCGGATACAGGGGCCACTGCCCATCTAGCAATGCCTGAATCGTGGTGAAATTCCCCAGAGATTTAGACATTTTCTCGCCGCCCACGGTCACCATGCCGTTGTGTAGCCAATGGCGGGCCAACGGCTGCCCGCTCAGCGCCTCGGACTGGGCAATTTCATTGTCATGGTGAGGAAACACCAAATCGCCACCACCGCCGTGAATATCAATCGTTTCGCCCAGCCGAGCGCGAATCATAGCAGAGCATTCAATATGCCACCCCGGTCTCCCTTCACCCCAGGGCGACTCCCACGATGGTTCATCCGGTTTTGCCGCCTTCCACAGCGCAAAATCAAACGGATCGCGCTTCTTTTGCTCTCCTTTCTTTTGATCTGGATCTGGCGCAGCAACCCGTCCGCCTGCGCCTGCCTTCATTTCGCTCAGATCTCTTTTAGAAAGTCGGCCATAGTCTGCAAACTGCTGCACGCTGTAGTAAACATCACCCTCAACGGCATAGGCGTAGTCTTTGTCTATGAGCGCCTGAACAATCTCACGAATAGCTGGGATATGCTCTGTAACGCGAGGATATTCATCGGCATCGAGAATGTTGAGTCGGCGAATATCTCGAAAGTAAGCGTCAATGTAGCGATCACTCACCGCCTGCATCGTGCTTCCTTCTTTTCGCGCCCGATTCAAAATCTTGTCATCAATATCGGTAAAGTTCTGCACATAGCGCACCTGGTAGCCCTGCCATTGCAGATAGCGCCGCAGCACATCCCAAGCCATATAGGAACGGGCATGGCCCAAGTGGCAATCGTCATATACCGTCACCCCACAGCAATACATCGTCACCTGCCCTTCCTGAATCGGAACAAGCGGGTCTTTTTGGCGAGTGAGTGTGTTGTAAAGAGCGAGACTCATGTGAAATATTCCTGCGTTTCAACGCACTTGAGTCCAGTGCTGAGGGTTATAGCACCGGACTCAAAAATGGACTAACAAAAAATGAACTTTGAACGGTCGCTTACTTTTCTTGAAGCAGCGCAGCAGCCTCTTTAGCAAAATAGGTCAAAATCATATCTGCCCCGGCTCGCTTGATGCTGGTCAAGGTTTCTAGCATAACTTTCTGCCCGTCAATCCAGCCCTGCTGAGCAGCCGCCTTGATCATGGCGTATTCACCGCTGACGTTGTAGGCCGCTACGGGCACGTTGGTATGCTGCTTGATGCGACAGATAATATCCAAATAGGCAAGGGCAGGCTTCACCATAACGATATCTGCACCTTCTGCGATATCGAGATCAACCTCCTTGATCGATTCTTTCGCATTGGCCGCATCCATTTGATACGTCTTTTTGTCACCGAATTTGGGCGCAGACTCAAGCGCATCACGAAAAGGCCCATAGTAAGCCGATGCGTACTTTGCTGAGTAGGCGAGAATGCCCACATTAATCCATCCGGCCAGGTCGAGTGCTTTGCGAATTGCGCCAACTCGGCCATCCATCATATCTGAGGGTGCGACAAAGTTAGCCCCAGCCTCAGCCTGTATCAGCGCTTGCTTAACCAAAACGGCAACCGTTTCGTCGTTCAGAATTTGACCATTTTCCACAATACCGTCGTGGCCTTCGCTGCTGTAAGGGTCGAGGGCTACATCGGTGATGATGAGTAGTTCGGGTGCTGCTTCTTTGAGTGCACGCACCGCCCGAGGAATTAAGCCTTCTGGGTTGTAGCTTTCAGTACCTGCGTTGTCTTTTTGCTCGTCGGGAATAAGGGGGAAAAGTGCGATCGCTGCAATGCCCAAATCTCTCGCACTTTTTGCCTCATCCAGCAACAAATCCAGGGAATAGCGAAAACAACCCGGCATGGAAGGAATGGCCTCTTTGCGCCCTTCACCTTCCATGACAAACAGCGGATAGATGAAATCAGCCGCGCTCAGCACCGTTTCTCGTACCATTCGGCGCAAGCCAGCAGATTTCCGTAGCCGACGTGGGCGGTGCAACAGATTGGCTGAACTAGAACTGGGTAAATCAGAACTAGAAGACGCGGAATCAGTCGGCGTCGTGTCAACTACCGGCGCAGTTGTCACAACAGATTCACTCGCGGAAGAGACTGATTGGGTTGGCATGGGGCAAATCTCCGACTAAGCCATCGCTAAATGAACGCCAATAGCTTATCACTATATTTATAGCAATGATTATCATTCTCAAAAAACGTAGAGTAGTTTCTAAGATTAGTTTCTACTTGCATCATGGCAAGTCATCAAACTGTTTGGGCTGAGAGTGCAAGCTGGGTCAAAACCTTGCGCCAAGAGTAAAAGGCTGTGATCGAACGAAAAGCGCGATTTCAGCAAGTTTTATGTATTGGCTACGCAGAATCTATGTACATACGGACTTGTAAATCGGTTAGCGTCGTGACCCTAGCACTGTCTTCTGGATTTAATCTGACTTTGACTTCAATCACCCTAGTATCTATGGGTGATCCAGGAGTTACATCACTCATGCGATTGCGTGCCACCCTCAATCCAATATCTTCAACAACACCGTGAAGAATGCCATCAAAGCCACCGTATTCACTTTTAACGGTGACTGTTTGCCCCACGTTCACTCGATTAATATCAGTTTCATATACTTCTGCGATCGCATACATTTGACGGGTCTGACCCAGGGCGACCACCCCTCGCTCTGTCACCAGCTCCCCCGCTTGAACATAAACTTGCAAAATTTGTCCGGCCACAGGTGCTCTCACATAGGTTTGCTCAAGGGCAATCTGTGCTCCTTGCAGAGAGGCGCTCGCAGTTTTTAGTTCTTCATGGGCTAGGGTAATATCAGCAGGTCGAATTTCTTGAATGCGCTCCAAATTTGCTTCAGCCTGTCGCATTTCTTGATTCCCTGCTGTTTGAATTTGTGTCAGCAAGGTTTCAGCTTCACGAACTTGTTCTTGAATAACGGTAGAACTGGTCTGACGAGTCTCTAACTCTGCAATAGAGATCGCGCCTTCGTCGTAGAGGTCCTGATAACGCTGATTTTCTACAAGGGTATTTTGCAATTCCGCTGTTAACCGGACAATCCGCGCCTGTTGGGATAGGATATCACCCTGAAGCTGCGCATTAAGACGGGCGATCGCAGCTTCTTGCACACGGATTTCCCCCGTCTTTGCTCCTGCCTGTACTTGGGCTAATCGTGCTGCTGCCGTGTTGACCCGTTGCTGCGCTTCTATCACCGCCGCTTGATGTGTCGCATGGTTACCTAAAACCGCAATCAGCTCACCTGCCTCAACCCAGTCTCCCAATTGCACATGCAATTCGCTCACCAGGATATGGCTAGTCCCCAAAATATTTGGTGCAACGTCGATCACCCCGCCCTGAGGTTCTAACCGCCCTAGCGCGGTCACATTTGTCGCTGCTACCTCGCCTTCCGCAACGACAGGAGGCACTGACGCACCCGCCGATAGGGCGAGCACTTGTCTATAGAGGGCAACCGTCGTGGTTATGCCCAAGATCGCAACTATTGTCCATATCGCGTGCCAACGTTTCATTAATCTAGTAGGATCCACCCGTCAAAATAGTTTGTTAATAGATTTCAGTAAATAACGCTTCAGCAAATAACGCTTCAGCATTAAGCTAATTCAATTCAAGAGAGGGTTGCCTGTGTGAAAGTACGCTGTTTATCACCTGCAAAAGCCGCTCATTAGCCTTAGGCCAGGCTAACTCCTGCACGAGCGGATCGGCTTGAGGGCTCCGTTCTTCTGTTTGTCGAATCTGTTGTATCGCTTCTGCTTCTGTTTGATAAAAGCAGGCATTTTTGAAGCGCTTAAAAAACTGATTTGAAGGATGATCGGGAATGACCACAAACTTACCCATCGCTAAGGCCTCTGCTGTCGTGGTACAAAATCTTTCCGACTCCGACAGGTTAATCAAGGTTTTGTACTGAGCGAGCTCTACTTCTGGTCGATAGGTCGGCTGATGCAGATGCACGTAGGGTGAGGCGAAGCAAGCCTCACATTGAGCCATCAATTGATCGAACTTCTCTTTAATGTGCTTGGGCAAATCAGGCGGAATTTGCATCAGCCGGCCATATAGGTGGAGATGAAACTGATGCTGAGTTGCCAGTGCTAGCAAGCGATCGACATGCTTGAGATGCGTTAACTTGCCGAGATAATAATATCCAGACTGATGCTCCTTAGGATCTGACATACCTGCTGTGGCTTGCAAGAATTTATCGTGCACACCGTTAACATTTTGAATATGCGCATGCTTGTGCAGCTTAGGCATGCCTGGGGACAGATTGATGATGAAGTCACAATGGCGATTGAGCAGAAGGTAGCCCAATAGCTTTAAACCGTTGACCCACAAGATGGTTTGTAGAAAATGTTTGGTGAAGTGTGGGATGAAGTAAAAGTTATTGGTATCTAGAATAGCGAGCGTAAGTTTATATTTTTGTTTGAAGCGCTGCTTAGAGAAGATCTGCTGAAAATCAGGCATCATATCGGGACGGCTCAGCAGCTGAAGGGGATCTTGTAAGATTAAAATGTCACCAGAAAAGCCCTCGTCTAAAAGACTGTTTTGAGGATAGATTGAATCACAACGAGGCTGATAAACCGCATTGTAGAACTGAATGCTCAAGTGGTCTGGGCACCAAGCTGTCGCAGGAAGAGACGTCGAGATGTAGTGGTAGGATTTCTCACGAATCTGCTCTCGATCTAGGCATTTTGAAGGGCCAGCTTCCATCGGATTAATACATGCTGGAAGCACAAGCTCAACAGAATGCTCTTTAGAAAGATAGGCCGCTCGTAGTAGTGGGTTAATGCTAGTCCCTGTTAGCCAAGGTAGCGCTGCCGTTGTAACGATCGTAAACTTCATTGTTCTTCGTTCTTTTTGGAGAAGGTATTTATAGCTGTTTGGGTAGGAGCGCACCAAATAGCCACGTCCCAGGAGATTGCAAATCAGAGCTGTAAAGAAACTGTATAAGCTGTTCTGAAAATTTATCGTCAGAGAGATAGCCGCGCTGATCGAAGTCAAGACTCCGAAAAACCTCTTCTATCTCGTCTGTTGGAATGCTGTAAGCCTGATAAAAGTGTCTTAAGTCATCTGTGGAGATGTGTCCATCTTGGTTTGTATCAATTAGCTTAAGAAATTTACGAGTAAAGGTATGGTTGAAAGTACTGCTGTGAGAATGACCAGCATTTTTCTGAAAAAACTGCTGCCATTCTGTTCGACTAATCTTGCCATCACAATCGTTATCGCTCAGAGACCGCAGTAGGGTCTGACCAAAGTCTATAAATGAGCGCTGTAAAGTGGCATACTCAGCGCTGCCGGCCAACCACCTGTGAAAGGTTGCTAACTGCTGAGCTGCCAGTTGAAAATCATTTAGCTCAATAGCGCCATTTCCATTGTGATCGAGAATATTAAATAAATAATCAAGCTTTTGTTGTCGACGCTGATCAATCACCGTAAATAAACGCACGGTACTGACCTGACGCCATCCCCAAGCAATAGCCATCACTAGCAACCCACCATTAATCCATAATGGCCAGTTTTCCCCAAAAGCATCAAAGACAAAGCCCACCCAAATCGCGCCTGCAAATCCGGCTAGTGCCGAAACGGATTGCATGAGACCTAGTGTTTTCCCCTGTTGTTTTGCTCCAGCCAGTTGACTGACCAAACTCGTTAAGGCAGGCGCGCAGGTTGCCTGAGCAAAGATGGAGAAAATGACCGCCCCTGAAAATTGCAGCACTGAGGTAGACAGAGAAATCAGGAAGACGCCTAATGCAGCACTGCTAATGCTCAACAGCGCTAGATTACGCTCCCCCAGTTTTCGCACCAGACGTCCGGTCAGCCCAATTTGTGCGGCGGCGGTCAACACTGAAAAGACAACCACTAAATAGCCGTACTGCCGCGCGCCCCAACCAAAACGCTCGGCGCACCAGAGTGGGAAAATAACCTGAACGCCCACAGAAACAAACATGGTGATAAACACCCACACCATCATAGGGCCGACCAACGGACGCTGAAAAGTCGCGCTCACCGATTGAGACATCCGCATGATGGACCGTAAATATGACGATAGACGCTCAGAAGGTTGATATAAAGCGACTTCCTCTGATCTCCAGTTGATCTCATGCAGAGAAGATTGCAGCCGAGGTAGGGCTATAAATGTCATGACCAGCGTGAGCAAGGATGCGATCACTGCGACCACACCCGGCATCTGAAAGTTTGGACTATCGGGGTCATTGCCTAGCAACACAGTGCCCATGACAGGTCCTAGAATATAGCCGATACCCACTGCTGCTTCTAGTAGGCCAAGCAGCCTGGCTCGATGCTCTGTTGTGGTTAAGTCCGTGACATAGGCCTGGGCAATCACCACACTGGCACTGGAGATGCCTGCGAGCAGGCGTGAGGCAAACAGCATCCCTAAGGAGGTGGCTGTGGCCAGCATCATATAGGACAGTGTCGTTCCCACAAGATTTAGCAGTAGAGCCGGGCGACGACCGACGCGATCGCTCACACTTCCCCATAAAGGTGGCGCAATTACACTGAGTAATGGATAAACGCCTAATAAAAGCCCAATTGTAAGGGCAGTTGCATTAAATGATTGCGCGTAGAAGGGCAACAGGGGTAAAACAATGCCAACCCCAACATAATCAAGCGCAATACTTGCCATTAAAATAGCCAGAATTTTACGCTTTCGAGCTCGAAGCTGAACTAGGGTTATGGGCTTTGTCAATCGCAAAAGCATACTAAACAGTCATTGCTAAACATAAAATTGCTAAATAAGAATTGCTATAAGACACTGGACATATACTGAATTGTCTTTACCTCTTTTGGTCAGTCTCTCTTGGCCAAAAGAGACTGGCTAGACCTTTTTAGCGACGCCTCCTTTAAATTGATGACGTGAAAGACGAGACACTTCATCTCGAATTTGTTTTTCAAATGCATCTTTCATGTGAGGCTCTAGATTGATAGACTCATCCAAAAGTTTCCGAAACATCGTGCGATCTAGGGTGATGAGTTTTGCGACTTGCTTTCCAGTGACTCTGATGGTTGCAGAACGCTGTAAGTTTTTAACTAGCGCAATTTCACCAAAATAGTCTCCAGGGTTAAGTTGACGAATAACAACCTCTTCTTCTTGTTCTGTGTGCTTGATAACTTCTAGGGTTCCACTTACCACAACATAAAAGAAATCAGCGATATCCCCTGCTTGAATCACCACTGAATTTGGCCCGTAGTGTAGCACTCGAATCTGGGGTAAGAGGTTGATAATGCTTTGAATATTTGCCTGCGGTAAGGCAGTGGCTATTCGCGTCAGGAGCAACCGCTGTTGTACTCGCTGAGTAATTAACGTTTCTGTAGATTTAGATTGCTGCATTAGAGAGAGGAAAGCACCTCGCTTAAGCAATATCACAGTAGCCGTTTTGTCAGTGGTCACCCTAACAGAGGCTGTTCTTTTTTCATTACTCAATAAACCAATTTCCCCGAAATAATCTCCTCGCCGTAGGACTCTTAATCGCCTAGCTTGAGCCTTATTATTCTTGGTGGCATCTAGTAATACCTCTAAGGTGCCATCTACCAAAAAATACACATGTTCAGCCCATTCTCCCTGACGGACAATATACTGACCGGGCTGAAAGGTTTGAATATCTGAGTCAACCTCAAGTTCCTCTAGTTGTTGCTCGTGCAATCCTGGTAGGGCTAAGGCAATCTCCTGGCGGTAGTCGCGCTTTAGTTTTCCATCTTCAACGCGAATAATGCGATCCGCGACATCCAAGATTCGCGGATCATGAGTGACCATCAAAATGGCACTGCCTTGTTTTTTCGCTAAATCTCGCATTAATTCAACAATAGCCCGTCCTGATTTCCGATCCAATGCGGCAGTGGGTTCATCAGCTAAGAGTAATTGAGGCGCGCTAACGAGCGCACAGGCGATCGCAATTCGTTGACGCTGTCCCCCCGAGAGCTGTCTAGGATATTGGCGGCCATACTCTCCCAATTGAACAGCCTCTAAAATTGCTTGAGTTTTGTGGTGAATTTGTTTGCGATTATTACCATGATGAAGTTCTAGCGCCAAGTGCAAATTTCTTTCTGCAGTGAGAAACTCAACCAGATTGCTGGTTTGAAAAATATACCCAAACTGACAGCGAACGTGTTTACGAACGGCCCCCTTGGCACGTTGTAACTCTTGACCGAGAACCCTCAAGCTTCCGTCTTGTACCGTTCGCAAGCAGCCAATTAAACTCAGCAGCGTACTTTTACCAGAGCCAGATGGCCCGGTCATAATCACAAATTCACCTCGCTTAATCTCTAAATCAATATTAAAGAGAACTTGTCGCCGTAGAGCCCCCTCACCATAGTAGTGATTGAGATTGCGGATGGTAATAATGGGTCGATTCGCGCTCATGACACCAGTCTTCATCGCATCAGTCCTCATGACATCGCCATCACATTACCCCTCTACAGCAAGTCAGCGGGATCGACGTCCTTTAACTTCCATGCCGCTAGTCCTCCCGAAAAGAAACACATCAAAAAAGTGAGACTTAACACCCACAGTGCTCGTGTCACTGTCATTACAATCGGTAGTCGAGTGCCGGCTCTGGCCAGGTGATAGAGCCCCAAAGAACAAACGTATCCCGGGAGATATCCTAACACCGATAAAATCAATGCCTCTTGCAAAATCATCCCGATAAAGTAAGACTGTCCATAGCCTCTTGCTTTCATAACCGCATAGTCTGAAACATGGTCAGAAATTTCCGCATAGAGGATCTGATAGACCACGATTATCCCTACTAAAAAACCAACAACCACGCCCATAGAGAAAATAAAACCAATTGCGGTTGACGTCCCCCAATGATGTTCTTCAAGCGCAATAAATTCCTCAATGGTTAAAATTTTGATGTCTCGGGGTAAGGTTTCCTCTAATGTTTTTTTGACTTGTTGGATATCAGCCCCCTCTTCTAGCGTAATGACACCCAACTCCAGCTTTTCAGGATCGCGTGTAGGCGCAAAATTCTGAAAAGTCGTGTCATTGACAATGATGGCCCCTGGCGAACCAAAGGAAACGCCAATAAAGTCAACAACTGCATCCACTTTCCCACGACGTCCACCCACTTCCAAATGATTAGAGGGTGACGCCGGATCGAAGTTGTCCACGTTAATGCCATACTCAGGCCGTGACTTACTATCAAACAGAATCACATCCTCAAGTTGAACAATCGGGCGATAACTGTCCCAATTTGGAATATCGAACGGTACGTTTGCAGGGCTAATGCCAAACATTGCCGTCACCCGCGATCGCCCCGATTGCACATTAGTCGTGCTCTGGAGCGCAAATCGAATCGGACTCACGGACTTAACCCCTTCAAAGCCCAGGACTTGATACAGTCGCCGCCGAGGAAATAGCCCAGGAACAATATAGGTTTCTGTTTCTGGTTCGAGCATCACCAAGTCGCCCTTGAGCCGACGATGCATGGCGGTCGCACTGAGATAGAGCGCTGCCAGCAATCCTAGCTGGGTAAATACCAAGATCGTTGCGAATGCGATGCCTGCGATCGCCACCATCAGGCGACTCTTTTGAGAGATTAGTTGAAACCAGGCGACAGGGGTTTTAGACATCAGAGGTCGGCACCGTATCCATCTGAAAGATTTCTGGTGCTTGATAGCTAGGCGGTTTGTGAGTGCTAAAGGCTTGTTCGTTGCGAATGCCCTTGCCTAAAAAGAAATAATAATCGAGAAGAATCATTGGCCACCAGGCAAAAAAGCGGAAGACATCGACCGTCATGTAGGCGACCCAGAACAATGTAGCCAGCGCAAGCGCCATGCTAACAGGCAGATGCAAGCCCCATCGTAAAAAGAGACCGACAATGAGGGTGAGGACGTGGGGATAGAAGAAAAAAACTATCATATAGTTTCTGGCCAATGCCCCAAAACTGTTTTTGACTAGCTTAGTCGTGCGATCGATATATCTCTGTTTTGCGTCTTTAACCGCGCCAGTTCCCTGCATTCGAAACCGCAATGGAATGGTCGCTCCCATTAGGTAAGCCCGTAAGGATTGCCAGGAATCTAAGTGGTTCCACAGCTTTGGCTTACAACCAATCAGTTCGCCCATTTCATCCATCCAGGGTTCAAAGGCATACACATGAGGAAACCGGGCCTGCATAACGGCGTGCTGATGAGCATGGCGCTGAAATTCTTTAGCCACCAGCCGTTTCAATCGCTTTTGGGGAGGTAACTGCTTCTGCTGAGAAAAGACTTGTGCTACTAGACGGGCCTGCATTTCAGCCATCGCCGGGATCGAACCGATGGAGGGACGTACAAAACCAACAAAAGCCACATTGGGTAAGTCAGGATGTAAACATCCCCTGTACAGATCACGATGACAATACTGCCATCCATTGGGGAACTGCATTCGCATGACGTTGGCTTGGTATCCCGTATTGCAAATAATCGCATCAACCTCTGCTGAACTGCCGTCTTCAAAGTGGGCACGATTGCCTTCGAAATGGGTGACCAAGCCTTGAGGCCGAATTTTCCCCGTCTCCATCAGATAAAAGAGATCATCCGAGGGGGCATCGGGACGAGTCAGGTTTCCATTGCCGCTACTCTCAACCCCCGTAGGATGAGGCCAAAACTTACCATGCCAACGATACGGCGCCCAAACCTCTGGCAACCACTGTTTAGGAAAACGGCGCAAAATTGGATGAAACTCCGCAAACCGAGATTGCAGCCAATCGGGTAATCGTCCATACCAACTGGCCCCTACTGTGACCACTTCCTGAAAGTCTTTGACCCATTTCGCAATTTGCCAGTTGGACGTTTGGTCATAGGGCAAGTTGGTATACGGATACACCCGAGGTGCCAATGCCAAGGTCTTGGCCAAGACAATGGTTTGCTGAGCAACGGAACTAATTTCACTACTGATGCCCACACCGCTTTCACCTAGGCCAATACACAACACCCGCTGATTTTGGAACCAATCGGGGCCAGGGTAAGAATAACCATGAAGCTTCGTGCCCCTAAACTCATCAAGACCCGGAATCTTTGGCATGTTTGGTTTACCATGCAGCCCACTACAAACGGCCACGAATCTAATGTCTTCGTAACTGTCACGGTTGGTCAAAATGGTATAGCGACTTTCCCCATGACGCTTGATCTCTGAAACAGTAGTGTCATAACGGATATATTTTTCGAGATCAAAGTGTTGAGCAAAAGATTGTAAGTAATCAACCATTTGCTCTGGCGTCGGGAAATCAGGATATGAATCCGGCATTGGATAGGAGCCAAATTCAGTGATCCACTTTGATGATGTTAAGGTGACACTTGGCCATGCATGTTGGAGCCACACTCCGCCTAAATCCTGGCTTTGTTCCAAGATAATGAGATCATCAATCCCAACATCTATCAGCTCTTTAGCGGCAACCAATCCAGACAAACCCGCACCAACAATCACACATCTCTTGTCATTCATGGTTTTTGAGACTCCATATAGATAATATGCAAGACGCTTAGGCTTACAGATAGATCAATAGCTGCCTCCACTGGCCTTGTTACTATTCTTCCCAATCTTCCTCTACAGTTCAGCGTGATTAGTCATCCAACTGTTGGCTGAAAATCTCTCCAGGTGGGCCCTTTCCCGATAAAAAGTGATAAAAGTGATAAAAAGTGACTCGCTAGCCCACCAAGTATTTTCACGAGTCCGTTTTCTAAACAAGTAAAGTTAGGATATGACCGTTTCAGTCTATGTTCGACGGCTCTCATTGAACGATACAAGTTTTGCTGTACGACTTTTGCTGTACGACCTGTGAAAATACTTACCCTGGTATGGAGAGATGATATGGCTTCAGAAGTCTGGTTGATCGCTGAATTTACAATCAAAGAGGGAAAACTTGATGCGTTCAAGGACATTGCGAATAAATTCATCACAACTGTTCAAGAAAATGAGCCAGGCGCTCTGACTTACCAGCTCTACTTTGATCACAAGCAAGCCAAGTGCCTAGCCATAGAACAATATCGCGATTCCAAGGCTGTGCTCACTCACTTTAAAAACGCTGGCGCGCTAGGGCTGAAGCTGCTCGGCACGGCTCAGCTAACACGCCGCGAGCTCGTCGGCAATGTGTCTAACGAGCTCAAAATCGCCGCTATTCCGTTCGGCGTAACGTTCTTCAAACCCTGGGGTGGATTTGTCCGAGAACAAGAAGTTAGCAGAGCTTGCTAATTTTCACAGTTTAATTTGTATTTAATTTACAGCTTTTTTGATGAAGTTACTCAACCTAACTGAGCTTGCTAATAAATTTGAATCTGATAAAGGAACAGAGCATTTTGAACAACACGGCTATACGCTGACATACGAAACTCTCTTTTCACCACTTCGCTCTAGGCCAATCGTTTTCTTGGAGATGGGATTATGCATAGGTGGGCCTGAGTTTGGTGATTTTTTATTAGAGCGAATTCCGCCCGATCTCCCCTCTATTCGTATATGGTCAGAATATTTTGACCAGGCACACATTTATGGGTTTGACATTAACGATTTTACTGAACTAGCTTCTGAAATCGAAGATTTTAAGTTTATTAGAGGTGACTTAACTTCTAAAGCCGACATCGTTAATTTGGCGAAGACAGCTGCACAGCTTGAAGGTCGTCAAGATTTGGTTGTTTATGATGTGGTGTTAGATGATGCCTCTCATGCCTCCTTTCACCAACAGCAGGCCTTTGCTTTGCTGTTTCCCTGTTTAAATTCAAAAGGTATTTATATTATCGAAGACTTGCATTGGCAAAGCGAGATTTATGAGGAAAAGCTTCCTCCTGTGCCGAAGACAATTGATTTCTTGAAGCTTTTGAGTAGTGTAAAGCAGGGAGTCGCTAACCTGCCAGAAAACTATTTGTTTTGCCAAGAAGTCACGGGATTTCTACAAGATATTTCAGAAATCACATTTCACTGTGATAACAAGCTAGCTGTTATTTCTAAATACTAGGCTGACTGTTGAAAAAGTAGCGAACATTTTTTCAAGTCTTTCACATCAGAGCAATTTATGCTCACATATCCCTTATAGCCATCCTAATTCGTCAATTGGTTTAGCAATATGCTTATAAAAAACAGCTATAAAGCAGTTTCGTGGTCTCTGGTGGTGCCTTATGTAGGTCTTCATTTAGCTTGCCTACTGGCTCCAGTTGTTGGCTTTTCTTGGTTTGCTATTTCTGTAGCCTTTCTGCTTTATGGGTTTCGGATGTTTTGCATTACAGGATTTTATCATCGATATTTTTCACATCGAACCTTTAAAACATCACGCTTTGCCCAATGTGTTTTTGCCGTACTGACCTGTACAGCGGCGCAAAGAGGACCCTTGTGGTGGGCCTCGCAGCACCGACATCATCATGCTTGTACCGATACGTCAGAGGACCCTCACTCTCCTCAGTTTGGAGGTTTTTTCCATAGTCATGTTGTCTGGTTTACGCTTAAGAAAAATTTTCCAGTAAAATCGGAATATATCAAAGACTTTGAGAAATTCCCCGAAATCAAATGGCTTGAGGAAAACGATCTTTTACCCTTTGTACTCCTAGGAGTTGTTCTTTTCTTTGCTGGAGAAATGCTACGCGCCCTATCCCCTGGGCTCAATACGAGTGGGCCTCAACTGCTTGTCTGGGGACTTTGCATTTCCACAGTCGCTCTTTACCATGCGACTTATACCATCAATTCTCTAGGCCATTGCTGGGGAAGTCGGCCCTTTGCAACCAATGACAGCAGCCGTAACAATTTAATTTTGGCCTTAATTACGCTCGGCGAAGGCTGGCATAACAATCACCATCGCTACCCACGCTCTACCAGACAGGGGTTTAGATGGTGGCAAATTGATATCACATATTATGGCCTAAAACTTCTGGCAGGGCTTAACATCATTTGGGATCTGAATCCAGTTCCTCTGCACTTAGTCAGATCCAATTCATCGCAGACACCACAACTACAGTAAGCCTAATTGGAAATTAGGAACATCGGTAGAATAGCAGGTGAATCGGGCGGGCTAAAAACAGGGTGACACTTTGATTCGCGCAGAACGTATAAAACTTGATTGTCATCAGTCTCTGCGATCACGGATTGATTCAAAACAACTCGATTTAGGGTAACACTTGGGCACAAATAAGGTCGCCAACAGGAGTGGTCTATCTGAATGATTTTGGCAGAGTCTATGCTCCCTGGAAGCGCCTAAAGCCGAGAAAGTCCAGTTAATGTGACTCCAGTCAATGCGACTTCAGCCAATGTAGATGTGCCTCGCCAGTCAATAATTGCTCCGGACTTTTACCCACCCGTTTCGGCTTCAGTGACTATAATACCAAATCCGAATAATTAACCCCCGAAATCCAGAAAATCCTCACGGCCACC
>ERZ1740067.726-NODE-726-length-25052-cov-14.746090_pt1:22500-25052 | contig 25052 bp, 12 predicted proteins | sample MGYA00581736_ERZ1740067 | MGnify/ENA primary metagenome ERZ1740067 (study PRJEB43018, sample SAMN04849236) | marine metagenome | isolation source: floating plastic debris | place: Pacific Ocean | collected 2008-08-27 | study: EMG produced TPA... | reverse complement strand
ATTTCGACATCTAATACCCAATTACTTGAAGCAATGGCACCAGGGATTATTAGTCGTAAATCTGTTTGTGAACCATTACAAACTGGTATTACATCTATTGATGCGATGATTCCGATTGGTCGTGGTCAACGAGAATTAATTATTGGTGATCGCCAAACTGGTAAAACAGCTATTGCAGTGGATACAATTATTAATCAAAAAACCGAAGATGTTGTTTGTGTTTATGTTGGTGTTGGACAAAAAGCTTCAACGGTTGCACAAGTTGTAAATGTACTAGAAGAAAAAGATGCAATGTCTTATACGATTATCGTATCGGCAAGTGCAAACGATCCAGCGACATTACAATATATTGCGCCGTATGCTGGTGCTGCTTTAGCCGAGTATTTTATGTACAAAGGTAAAGCAACTTTAGTTATTTATGACGATTTAACAAAACAAGCAATGGCATATCGTCAAATGTCATTATTATTACGTCGTCCGCCAGGACGTGAAGCGTATCCAGGTGATGTATTTTATCTACACTCACGTTTATTAGAACGTGCAGCTAAACTAAGTGATGCATTAGGTGGTGGTAGCATGACAGCACTTCCAGTAATTGAAACTCAAGCTAGTGATGTATCAGCTTATATTCCAACGAATGTAATTTCGATTACAGATGGTCAGATTTTTCTTTCTAATGATTTATTTAATTCTGGTATTCGACCAGCCATTAATGTCGGTATTTCAGTTTCACGCGTAGGTTCAGCTGCACAAACAAAAGCAATGAAGAAAGTTGCAGGAAAATTAAAATTGGAATTAGCTCAATTTGCTGAATTAGAAGCGTTCTCACAATTTGCATCAGATTTAGATGATGCAACACAGAAACAATTAGCGCGTGGAACACGATTACGTGAGGTTTTAAAACAACCACAAAACTCACCATTATCGGTACCTCAACAAGTGGCTCTAATTTATACTGGTATTAATGGATTTTTAGATGATCTAGAAGTTGCAGATGTTAAGACTTATTGTGCAAGCTTAATTACATATTTAACTACGTCACAAAATCCATATACAAATATTGTTAGTTCAACAAATCAATTTACTGAAGAAGCGGAAGCTTCATTAAAAGAGGCAATTACTGAATCAAAAGATTTGTTTAGAAAGAATAAATAATAAAATATAATAGTTTGGTGATTTCAAAATAAGTTTGTGGTTAATATTTTTCATTAATATATTTTTTCTTCAAGAAGAAAAAATATATTAATGAAATTGTTTTAACTTTTCTATGGGGTAAGACTATGTAAAAAATCAATTAAATTTCTGTTCTTAAATTTTTAAATTACTTCTTTAACCCTTAACTATAAGGATTTAATACAGTTTTAACAAAATAATGTCATCCATATAACCTGCTTGTTCAGCTCCATTTCAAACTACTTGCATACGAAGTGGTGTCTCAGTCCTATTTCGGATGTTTTCAAAATTATATAAATGTACAACCTCTCCCATAGATGCTGGACCTTGATCTATGCCAATAAACCTCATATTTGATTAACTAAAATGGATTCTACTCTCTAATCAACCTAACAAGTGCTCTTAAATCGATTATTATATTCCTCTATAGTCCTCTCAGACCATATTAAATTCCGAATTCCTAAAGAGAAATATTTCATTTTTCTATTTTCCTCTATTATTAATTGGTATATCAGTTTAATAAATTGGTGCGGGTATTGGCTTGCAAAAACTGTTAAACTGTATTATAGTAATATCCATAATAAGCAAAAATTTCTAGATCGGTTCGGGATATAGCTCAGCTTGGTAGAGCACCTGCTTTGGGAGCAGGGGGTCGTAGGTTCAAATCCTACTATCCCGATATCATTATTAATTTGAATCAGTAATTCTGATTAAAGATTAGTTTTTTAGTTAAAAAATATTGGGTTATAAGCTAAATAATTAAGGAATCTTAGTTTATTTGATCGAAATAGCATAGATGTTTTAATATTTGACTATTTAATTTCAATAAATTTTAAATCCGAGATTAAGATTTCATCTAAAATTAAAGTTTAAAATTTCGTTAATTGTAACTTTTTTATTTCCATTCGTTAGATTTTTAAGTATACTATGATTATATTGTTAAAAGCATATATATCCATATATCAGATTTATTTATCCTACTATCTGTTCCTCCGTATCTTTATGGAGTGACTAACAATTTATTTACGTAATACAAATTTAATATGAGTTTCGATGAAAAATTTACTTCTTTTCAAAATACATTCTATAATCTAGTTGGAAATTTATTTGAAACAATAGCTAAGTTTTTTGGGTATCCAGAAAATCCTGGAATGCGTACGGTTTACAACATTTCAAATGACGTTAATGGACGGTCAGACTTTTTTGAGAGTCTTCCAAAACGAGTAACATATTTTCCTCCAGCCCAACAACCAGAGAGTTGGTTTGAACTAATTTTTGGTACAGCACCACGAATTGATATCGTTCCACGATATATCTATGAAACGAAAGAAGAAGGCTTTTATAATTTTTATATCGAAAATTATAAAAATATATTTTTT
>ERZ1740067.726-NODE-726-length-25052-cov-14.746090_pt1:0-17500 | contig 25052 bp, 12 predicted proteins | sample MGYA00581736_ERZ1740067 | MGnify/ENA primary metagenome ERZ1740067 (study PRJEB43018, sample SAMN04849236) | marine metagenome | isolation source: floating plastic debris | place: Pacific Ocean | collected 2008-08-27 | study: EMG produced TPA metagenomics... | reverse complement strand
GAGGCTATGAGGGCCAGCTCGTGGGCTGGCCGGAGCCGCTGGTGAGATACCACTCTAACGAAGCTAGAATTCTAACCTCAACCCGTTATCCGGGAGAGGGACAGTTTCAGGTGGGCAGTTTGACTGGGGCGGTCGCCTCCAAAATGGTAACGGAGGCGTGCAAAGGTTCCCTCAGGCTGGTTGGAAATCAGCCGCAGAGTGTAAAGGCAGAAGGGAGCTTGACTGCGAGAGTGACAACTCAAGCAGGGTGGAAACACGGCCTTAGTGATCCGACGGTACCGAGTGGAAGGGCCGTCGCTCAACGGATAAAAGTTACTCTAGGGATAACAGGCTGATCTCCCCCAAGAGTTCACATCGACGGGGAGGTTTGGCACCTCGATGTCGGCTCATCGCATCCTGGGGCGGTAGTACGTCCCAAGGGTTGGGCTGTTCGCCCATGAAAGCGGTACGCGAGCTGGGTTCAGAACGTCGTGAGACAGTTCGGTCCATATCCGGTGTAGGCGTTAGAATATTGAGAGAAGCCTTCTTTAGTACGAGAGGACCAAGAAGGACATACCTCTGGTGTACCAGTTATCGTGCCAACGGTAAACGCTGGGTAGCTATGTATGGAGTGGATAACCGCTGAAAGCATCTAAGTGGGAAGCCCACCTCAAGATGAGTATTCTTATCGGGAAGATTTAAGGTTACGGCAAGATTAGCCGTTAGATAGGTACAATGTGCAAGTGTAGCAATGCATTTAGCAGAAGTATACTAATAAACCGAATACTTGAATTAAGGGGGAAATTAAGCGTGTCATTTAATTAATTTGGTATTTGAGAATAAAAGAACCACCTTGATCCATATCGAACTCAAGAGTGAAATGTTATAGCAGCAACGATACTATGTTGGGAACTTCATGGAAAAATAGCAAAATGCCTAATGCTTTCCACAATTTAATTGTGGAAAGTAGAAAAAAATTAAACTACGTTCATAAACGCATAATATTACACAATTTATTTTATCATCAAAAAAACTAATGACTAAAAATTTTTCTAAAACGTTTGTTGATTTTATGACATCTATGCATATCCTATAAAATAATATTACATTTTCTGAATCGATGTCTCGTCTTTTGGTACTTACGGGGGAATTAAAAAATCCAGGATTTGATTTTATGAAAAGCGCATCGTATTTATTTTATGAAAAGAGAGAAATTCTGAAAATTAATAGTAAAATATATAACGAAGATAGTAATATCATGGAAGTTACCAGACAAATTTGTTCACAAACAAGTCTAATCTTAAGAAGTGCGCAAGAATTAAAAGAAAAAATTCCGCCCGTTTTAAGACGTGCTTTTCCACTATTAAATGAACGCTCCCTACTTGAAACAGAAACAAGAAATATTTTTTATCTTAATAAGTATCGAATGCGTATTCGACCAATTCTAAGACAATTATTTAGAGAGACAGTTCCTCTTCTGAGAACTAGTCAGACGCTATATCAACAAAGTACTAGTCTGCGATTAATCACTAATCAACCCTATAAAAATAATAAGTATATTAGGATAATTAGTCGGAAACTTTATGAAGATAGCGCGTATATGTTGAGCGTGAGTAGCGAAATTTATAAACAGTCCATAATTCTATTAATCGTCTGCGAAATATTTTTATATCGTAAATGGGTTCGAGCAATAATAGTAGTTTTAATACTTGTTTTAGGTGACAATTTTCTTGATTGGTGCATAGAAAAATATGGTATAGAAGATCCAAGAGCAGACGAACCACCTGCCCTACTCGAAATATATGGCACTCCAAAAGCTTTGCTTGATTGGTTAGTAAAAACATTTGATCTTGCAGATCCGATAGAGCGAAGAGACAAATTTCCACCGCCATTTGAAGAAACTATAAAATTATATTGGGAACCAGTTCGAAGAGATATAAAAGGAATAATATGGCCTAAAACAAAAAAATATCGCAGTGCAAAAGGAGGCTGGGGCAAGGGTATATGGAAATTCATAAAATTTTTCTTTACGGAAAAATCTTTATAAATACTAATAGATTTTTGTGATTAAATGTGTTTAAGGGCTTGTAGCTCAGTGGAATAGAGCGCGTGGCTACGAACCACGGTGTCAGGGGTTCGAATCCCTTCTAGCCCAACAAAGTTTATTCATTAAAAATAACTTTAAGTAGAATAAGCAAAAAAAATTATTATAATCAGGCATATTAATCTTTCCGAATATGGGGCGTCGCCAAGTGGTAAGGCAGCGGACTTTGACTCCGCCATTCGCAGGTTCAAATCCTTCCGCCCCAGTTACTTATTTTTTCGAATAAAATTAACATAAAATATTGCCATTACTAAATCAATAAAAAGAACAACACTTGAATCTCAGATTCGCAAACTAAACTATTAAAAAAATATCCTGAAAACTGAGTTAAATACGTACCTGGCTATGTCAACATTTCCAAATCGCGAGCTTTCGTAACTGATCGAGTGAGATGATTCATAAATTTTAACATTATATTTATATTAATGCCATAAATGAAAATAGAGTCGAAAGTATTATATCCGAAATTTTTAGTTTGCGGAAATTCCGCAAACTAATTAAACTTAATAATATATTACGCAAATTTTCCTGCAGTTGATGCAATTACAAAAGCAGCATAAGTAAAGATATACCCAACTGTGAAATGTACTAGACCTACTAAACGGGCTTGGACAATTGAGAGTGCCACTGGTTTATCATTCCACACAATTAGATTTGCTAATGGAGTGCGCTCGTGTGCCCAAACTAGTGTTTCAATTAATTCTTGCCAGTACCCACGCCACGAAATTAAGAACATAAAACCGGTAGCCCAAACTAAGTGAGCAAATAAAAACATCCACGCCCAAACAGATAAATTGTTCATTCCCATTGGATTATACCCATTAATTAATGGAGATGAATTAAGCCACAAATAATCGCGTAACCAACCCATTAAATAATTAGATGATTCATTAAATTGCGCGGCATTACCTTGCCACAATGTAATATGCTTCCAATGCCAATAAAATGTAACCCAGCCTATTGTATTTAACATCCAAAATGTTGCAAGATAAAATGCATCCCAGGCCGAAATATCACATGTTCCACCACGACCTGGACCATCACAAGGAAAACTATACCCAAAATCTTTCTTGTCTGGCATTAATTTCGATCCACGAGCATCAAGTGCACCTTTAACTAAAATCAATGTTGTTGTGTGTAATGCCAATGCAATAGCATGATGTATCAAAAAATCACCAGGCCCAATAGTTAAAAATAATGAATTTTTGTCATTATTTATTGCTTCTGTCCAACCCGGTAACCAAATTTGAATACTTGCTATCGTCGCTGGATTATCATTCGACGATAATAAATTATTAAATCCATACAACGCCTTACCGGATGCGGACTGAATCCATTGTGCAAATATGGGTTCTACTAGGATTTGTTTTTCTGGTTGTCCAAAGGCAACTACAGTATCATTATGAATATATAAACCCAAAATATGAAAACCTAAAAATAAACTGACCCAACTTAGATGCGAAATTATAGCTTCTTTGTGTTCTAACATTCGGGCAAGAACATTGTCATTGTTTTCTGTCGGATTGTAATCACGAATAAAAAATATTGCCCCATGCGCAAATGCACCAAGCATTAAAAATCCAGCTATATATTGATGATGCGTATATAACGCAGCTTGTGTTACAAAATCTTTTGCTATAAACGCATAAGCGGGTAAAGCATACATATGTTGAGCAACTAAAGAAGTAGCAACACCTAAACAGGCTAAGGCTAGCCCAAGTTGCATATGTAAAGATTCCGTAATAGTTTCAAATAAACCTTTATGACCAGTTCCTAAACGACCTCCTGGTTCACGATGTGCTTCGAGGATTTCTTTTAAACTATGGCCTATACCGAAATTTGTACGGTACATGTGTCCTGCAAAAATAAAAATGACTCCTATAGCAAGATGGTGATGGGCAATGTCTGTTAACCACATTGCTTGAGTTTGTGGGTGAAATCCTCCGATAAAAGTTAAAATAGCAGTGCCAGCCCCTTTACCACTGCTAAAAATATGTTCACTTGTATCTGGATTTTGAGCATATACACCCCAATTTCCACTAAAGAATGGATTTAATCCCTCAGGGTGTGGTAAAGTCATCAATAAATTATCCCATCCTACTCGGATTCCTCGTGATGCTGGAATTGCAACATGAACTAGGTGTCCAGTCCAAGCAATCGAACTAAAACCAAATAAACCGGATAAATGATGATTTAGACGCGATTCATTATTTTTAAACCAAGATAAGCTTGGGCGAAATTTAGGTTGTAAATGTAACCACCCAGCGTATAATAATAATGCCGACAGGCCTAGTAAAAATATTGATCCCTCATATAATTGATTATTAGTTCGCATTCCTATAGTGTACCACCAGTGATATACACCAGAATAAGCAATATTACCAGGATAAGCTAATCCACCCTTTGTAAATGCTTTTAACGCGGATTCACCAAAATGTGGATCCCAAATTGCATGAGCTATTGGTTTTACTTTTAATGGATTCTGAATCCATTGTTCAAAGTTGCCTTGCCATGCAACATGAAACAGGTTACCCGAAGTCCATAAAAATATAATTGCAAGATGACCAAAGTGAGAAGCAAAAATTTTTTGATAAAGACTCTCTTCTGTTATGCGATCATGTGCTTCAAGATCATGTGCAGTAGCCAAACCATACCAGATTCGTCTCGTTGATGGATCTTGTGAAAGTGCTTGACTGAATTTCGGAAATTTTGGTCTCATATTCTATCTCCTATTTTTTTATTTTTTATCCAACAGATATAATCCTTGCATGGAAAAAGGCCCAAGTTGTCCCAATTCCTCCCAATAGATATTGTGCTAATCCGACCGCTCGACCTTGTGTAATACTTAAAGCACGTGGTTGTATAGCTGGAGCAAATTTTAATTTACTGTGAGCCCATAAAATGGATTCAATAAGTTCCTGCCAATATCCACGCCCACTAAATAAAAACATTAAACTGAATGCCCATAACCAATGAGCACCTAAAAAGATTAAGCCGTAGGCGGATAGCGCAGATCCATATGATTGTATAACTTGTGATGCTTGTGACCATAAAAAGTCGCGTAACCATCCATTAATAGTTATTGAACTTTGTGCAAAATTTCCACCAACAATATGTGACACTACGCCATCTGTACTAATACTACCCCATACATCGGATTGCATTTTCCAACTAAAATGAAAAATCACAACAGAAATACAATTATACATCCAGAATAGACCTAAAAAGACACTATCCCATGCAGATACTTGGCACGTCCCACCACGACCAGGGCCATCACAAGGAAAGCGAAATCCTAAATTTGCTTTATCTGGGATTAATCTTGAATTACGTGCAAATAAAACACCTTTTAATAAAATAAGTACAGTTACATGAATCGTAAAAGCATGAATGTGATGAACCATAAAATCAGCGGTACCCAATTTAATAGGCATCATCGCTATTTTCGAACCTACAGATATTATATCACCACCGAATGCGTAACTTGCAGTCGTTAATGTATTAGGAGCAGTCACATTTGTCGCAATTGTATGTGTATTTTGAACCCATTGCGCAAAAATTGGCTGTAATTGAATTGCTTTATCGGAAAACATATCTTGTGGTCGTCCTAGTGCACGCATTGTATCATTATGAATATATAAGCCAAAGCTGTGAAAACCCAAAAAAATACAAACCCAATTCAAATGCGAAATAATAGCATCACGATGACGTAATATACGATCTAATAGATTATTATAATTATTAACCGGATTGAAATCACGGACTAAAAAAATACCGGCGTGTGCCGCAGCACCAACTATACAAAATGCACCAATCCACATATGGTGTGTAAATAGACATAATTGTGTTGGATAATCCGTAGCTAAATATGGATACGGAGGCATAGCATACATATGATGAGAAACTATAATTGTTAAAGATCCAAGCATTGCTAAATTTATAGCTAATTGTGCATGCCAAGATGTTGTTAAAATTTCATACAAGCCTTTATGACCTTCACCCGTTAATGGACCTTTATGCGATTCTAATATTTCGATTAATTTATGCCCGATACCAAAATTGGTACGATACATATGTCCTGCAAAAAGAAATAAAACAGCTATTGCTAAATGATGATGTGCTACATCACTTAACCATAGTCCACCTGTAACGGGATTTAAACCACCTTTAAAAGTTAAAAAATCCGAATATTCATTCCAATTAAAGCCAAAAAATGGTGCAAGACCCTTTTGGAAACTTGGATATAATTGCGAGATCAATTCACGATTGATTAAAAATTCATGAGGTAAAGGAATTTCTTGAGGGGCAATCCCGGCGTCCAACAATTTATTTATCGGTAAGGCAATATGGATTTGATGACCTGACCAAGATAAAGAGCCTAAACCTAATAACACCGAAAGATGGTGATTTAACATCGACTCTACATTTTGAAACCATTCTAACTTTGGTGCCGCTTTATGATAATGGAACCATCCCGCAAAAACCATTAAACAAGCCATGATTAATCCACCAATAGCTGTCCAATAGAGCTCAATTTCACTTGTTATACCTTCGGCACGCCATATTTGAAAAAATCCAGATGTAATTTGTATTCCCTGAAAATTTCCACCAACATCCCCATTTAAAATTTCTTGTCCAACCACAGGCCAAACTACTTGTGTACTCGGTTTTATACTTGTAGGATTAACCAACCAAGCAGAATAATTTGAAAAGTAGGCCCCATGAAAATGCATCCCACTTATCCAGAAAAATATGATAGCTAACTGACCAAAATGCGCACTAAATATTTTTCTTGATATCTCTTCAAGAGAATTCGTCTGACTATCAAAATCATGTGCATCAGCGTGTAAATTCCAAATCCAAGTTGTAGTTTTTGGTCCTTTAGCAAGTGTACGAGAAAAATGTCCCGGTTTTGCCCATTTCTCAAAACTTGTATCTACAACATCTTTATCAACTAGGATTTTTACTTTTTTCTCTTCTTGCTTTTTATAGCTAATTACCATATAAATATTCTACAAAAAATAAAAAATAGAAACTCTTGCATTTGTTAAATAAGCGTTATTTTATTGACAACCTTATTTCAAATTAAGTTTTCAAATACTATTATAAATAAAAAACCAAACATTGGTTTTTTATTTTAAAGTTTTTAAATATACAAAAACAAAAGTATCTTGGGGTATAGCCCAGATGAACAGTTATGGGTGTGGGAATTAATAAAATATTTTGTAGGAGAGTTGTAATCTTTAAATATGCTCTGAGAGGGCCTTATTAATCGATTTTAGAGGGCTTTATAAGCTGATTAGGTGATACTACCTCCTACAAAATATTTTATTAATTCCCACACCAGTATACTTTCAGAGTTTATATCCAAAAAGAACACCACTAAGCAAATTAAAACTAAATCGAGTTAACATTAGAAAAATTAGTTAAACTGTTAAATACTTCGAATAGAAATTAATTTTGTTAAAATATTTAATTGTTGCTAGATAATTATTATATGTTATGTTAGTATTACAAAAAAAGAAGTTTACTTATTTTAAATTTTCCGATAGGTTTAATAATTAAGAGAATTAATCATTTTTCTATTATTTAATATATAATAATTAATGTTGTTATTGTAGTTTTATATTTTTATTAAAAATATTAGCCTTATTTAGATTTCGTAGATCTTCTAATTAGTGTGATAGTCAGTCGCTTTTTACACTAAATCAGCTAATTAATAAAAATATTGATCTTTATTTTGGTAAGACTAATTGAGAGATAATTAAAAATGGAGATAGTCAACATGAGAAAAGCTGTTGGTATTGATTTAGGTACAACATATTCCGTAGTAGCCGCAATTGAGGGTGGAAAAGCAGAGATAATTCCAAATTTAGAAGGCTTTCGAACAACTCCTTCAACAGTGGGTTATGTTCCAAATCGGCGTGTGATTGTCGGTCAAATAGCAAAACGACAATGTATAGTTAATTCTATAAATACGATTACATCTGTTAAACGATTCATGGGTGCTAGGATTTTTGAATTAGATTCAGAATCTGTGGATATGCCCTATAAAGTTATGGCTGATGATAACTTTAACATTTTACTTTATTGTCCATTAGTTAATCGTGAATTCCGGCCAGAAGAAATTTCTTCGATTATTTTACGTAAAGTGATTGAAGACGCCGCGGTAAGTACCGGTAAAATAATTAATCGAGCAGTAGTAACGGTACCAGCTTATTTTAATGTTTCACAGCGTAAAGCCACGCAAAATGCTGCAGAAATGGCCGGGTTAGAAGTTCTTCGAATTATAAATGAACCCACCGCCGCTGCTTTAGCTTATGGGCTTGATAAAAATAAGCATGAAATAATTGTAATTTTTGATTTAGGTGGTGGAACATTTGATGTATCCGTTTTGGAAGTTGGGGAAGGTGTATTTGAGGTGTTAGCGGCCTCTGGTGATTCTCATTTAGGAGGTGACAATTTTGATCGGACCTTACTTAATTATGTTGTTGATGAATATTACGCTCAATCAAATTTAGATATTCGTTCAAATACAACCTCCTTACAACGTGTAACAGATGCAGTGGAACAAGCAAAAATTATTCTCTCGTCTATGCCAATCGCTTTTATAACCGTACCCTTTGTTATACCACATATTAAAGAAGATGAACCTAACCATTTATTAATGGAGATAAGCAGAGGAAAGTTTGAAAAATTATGCTCCAAATTATTCGCTCGTTGCTATGATCCTGTTGAAATAGCAATAAAGGACTCTGGTGTAGGAAAAAAGCGAATAGACAAGGTAGTATTGGTTGGTGGATCCACAAGAATTCCTGCGGTTGAATCAATTGTTGCTGAAGTCGTTGGTATGGAATTAACAAAAAATATAAATCCTGATGAGGTTGTCGCAATGGGGGCAGCAATTCAAGCAGGTGTTTTAGCTCGTGAACTTAAAGAGATGCTTTTATTAGATGTAACACCGCTATCGTTAGGTGTTGAAATAATGGGAGGTGGATTTTCACGAATTATAGATCGTAATGACACAATTCCTGTACAAAAAATTGAGCCTTTTTCTACTTCTGAACTAGGCCAAACAACTGCTGAAATTAAAGTTTTTCAAGGGGAACGAGATATTGCCCAAGCTAATAAATGCTTAGGAGTTTTTACTTTAACTGGAATTAGACCTGTGGGGCAATCTCTTCCTAGAATTGATGTTATTTTTGATTTAGATGTTGGTGGACTTTTAACTGTTACCGCGCGTGATGCAAAAACATTGAAAGAACAGTCGATAATAATTCGTGATTCCGGTGATTTAACAAAAGAAGACGTTGAAAACATGACAAAAGAAGCAGCAAGATATAAAAAAATAGATCAAAGAAAACTTAAAGAAAATTCGTTAAAACGAAAACTTGAACGACTTTGCAAATTGGCAGACCCAATACTGCCGATGAATTCTCAAGGTGCTAATATTCAGAATAAAAATATTGAATTTTTAGAAGAAACGATCGTACAAATTCGTCGCGTTATAGATTCGGGAAGAAATTCAACTTTAGAACTTTTAATTCCTCTTAAAAGAGATTTATTATACTATATGACATATTTTCATCTTATATAATCAAAGTAAATAATTGCGTATTTAAATTTAATAGGTTTCATTCAAAGATAATATTTTTGACTAAATAAAATTATTGTATAGTAGTAATATAACATTTCTCTTATTATTAAAAACTCATTATAGTAATTTCAATAGTTTAGATTCTAATACAATTTATTAATTAAATAGTTTAAATATGTTTGAACGTCTTACTAATTTAAGTGCTCAAGTGGTAGTGCGTGCCATGGAAGAGTCACGAAGAACTGGCCATAATTTCATTGGATCCGAAATGATTTTAGTCGGTGTTATGTTGACAGAAGAGGGCATCGGATCGCATCTTCTACGAAAGTCGGGCGTTACTGTTGAAAAAATGCGTGCTGAAATTCAAAAGCTTTGTCCAATTGGTCCAGGTTCAAAAACAAGAACTTGGACCCCACGTGCTAGGGCCATTTTGCTCGCTTCATTAGATGAAGCTACAAATATCGGAGATCTACTTGTTGGTCCGGAGCATATTTTACTGGCATTGCTGAAACAGGATGTGGGTATGTGTCCCCAAGTTATTTTTAATCTTAATTTAGATGCGACATTATTTCGAAGAGAAATTCTTGATAAAATTGATGAACTAAAAAATAGGGGTAAGTATCATAACTATTCGGCAAATTTATTAAAAGAACCAAGTAAACCGGAGGATGATGATTTTATGTATGAGGATTATGATTATGACGACGAATTTAATTCATCTTCTACTTATATAGAAGATTTTACGACGAATTTAACTAAACAAGCAAATGATAAACAACTGGATCCAATTGTTGGAAGAAATAGTGAAATTAAACGTGTTACCCAAATTCTTACACGTCGTCGAAAAAATAATCCTGTTTTAGTCGGTGAGCCCGGTGTGGGTAAAACTGCGATAGCTGAAGGGCTAGCACAACTCATTGCCAGTGGTAAAGTTCCGACAAACTTGATTAAAAAACGTTTAATACTTTTAGATATGGGCCTTTTATTAGCCGGTACAAAGTATCGTGGTGAATTTGAAGAACGATTAAAAGCTCTTATCGAGAATGTACGCCAAAATAGAGAAACAGTTGTTTTCATTGATGAATTGCACACATTAATTGGCGCTGGTGCAGCAGAGGGTTCAGTTGATGCAGCTAATCTTTTAAAACCAGCATTGTCACGAGGTGAATTTCAGTGTATTGGAGCGACTACAATTGAAGAATATCGAAAATATATTGAAAAAGACAGTGCATTGGAACGTAGATTTCAACCGGTTAGAATTATGGAGCCTTCTGTTGAAGAGACGATAAAAATTTTAAAATGCTTAAAACACACTTATGAAGAACATCATCGCGTAACTTACGCAGAAGACGCATTAGCAGCCGCAGCACATTTGAGCAACCAATATATTGCTGATCGCTTTTTACCTGATAAAGCGATTGATTTAATAGATGAGGCGGGTGCTAGCGTTGGAATTAAAATTAAAAAGAATGAAAAATACGGAAAAAGCAAAAAAAATGCAACGAGGTGGTATAAAAAAATTCTAAATAAAGTTCAACCTAAATTAAAAAAGAAAATAAAAAGAATTTTTCCAATGCTATTTTTCCAATATTTAACCGAAGCCGTTCCAGAAGGCGTTAGATTTTATTATTGTAAACAAAAATTTAATTTAGCATTTACAATACAGAATCTTCAAGAGCCATTTTATCGAGTATTTCCTGGCTTTCAAAAATTAGCTCATCTTATTGTATTGAAGGTTTTAGGTAAGATGACTAATCAATTTTCTTATGATTTTATAAGCGATAAAAATCACGATCGCGGTAATGATGATAAATGGGAGCAATTTTTAGATAATTGGATAAATCTTTTTTTTACAATTATGTCTGTGAGATACATGGGATGTAAAAAAACTTTATTCCGTATTTTTATAGATTATGTTGAATATTGCAGTTATAAGCTACTTTCTTTCTCCATAAAAAATAATCAAAAATTAAACAATCAAGTTCTACTCTATAAAAGAATTCTGCTTAATTGGAAATTTAATTCCATTAATTATATATGGTTTGAAATAATTCACAGTTGGTATACACGATTTAATTTAAATCAAAAGTTTTACAATTTATTAAAATTCAGTTTTATATTCGATAGTATGTTAAGAAAAACTATTTTATTTTCTCCCCAAAAACTTTTGAAAAATCTACAACCGATTCTTAATGAATTCTTATTACGATTAATTGAAAATGAGCAAGCTTTGCAGCAAGAGATTAAAATGGGTAAAGAACCAAATAGTTTTATGCAATCCGATCTATTGATTACAGAAAAAGAAATCGCAGATCTCGTATCAAAATGGACAGGGATTCGAGTTAATAAAATTAACAGATCCGAATCAAAAAAATTGATAGGAATGGAAAACGACTTGAAACAAATAATTATTGGTCAAGATGAAGCAATTTCTGCTGTATCCAGTGTAATTCGAGGTGCACGGGTAGGATTAAGAAACCCAAATCGACCAATTGCAAGTTTTTTATTTGCAGGGCCTACAGGTGTAGGTAAAACTGAATTAGCAAAAGCATTATCAAAATATTTTTTTGGTAAAAAGAAAAAATTAATTCGATTAGATATGTCAGAATTTATGGACAAATATACAGTTGCGAAATTAATTGGTGCACCACCAGGATATATTGGATACGAAGAAGGAGGTCAGTTAACAGAAGCGGTAAGAAAACAACCTTATACCATGATATTATTTGATGAAGTTGAAAAAGCTCATCAAGATATTTTTAATATACTTTTACAAATTTTAGAAGACGGACGTTTAACAGATGCCCAAGGCCGAACAGTGGACTTTAAAAACACAATATTGGTATTAACATCAAATGCTGGTGCTAATATGGAGAATACAAAGAAGATTGATATGATTGGTAACGTGGATACAAAACGTTCGATTTATACAAAAGATCGTAGTTACAACAAAATGAAAAAAAATGTTGATTTAGAATTAAAGAGGTTTTTTCGTCCTGAATTTTTAAATCGGTTAGATGAAATTATTGTTTTTCGTCAATTAACCCGAAATGATATAAGGAAGATATCCGAGATTATGTTTAATGAATTGTGTGCACGAGCTAGAAAAGAATCAATCGAATTAAGAATTACACAACGGGCACGCGAAGCTTTAGTTAGTGAAGCTTATCTTGACACGCCAATATATGGTGCACGCCCATTACGTCGTATAATTGCAAAAAAAGTTGAGAATAAATTAGCAATCCAACTTTTACGTCGAAAGTCTAAACTTCCCCTTATTATCTGGGTTGATATGAATCCACGAGGAGATGACATAATTATTACAACTTATATGGCATAAAATTTCCCATTACATTTAATCTAATTGTAATTATCCATGATTTTAAGTAAGTATCTCCAATTTTATAATAATTACTATTTAAATATTTTATATGTTAAAATTTAATTTAGTTAAATAGAAGCGAATCGATTAATATTACTAGTAATGCTTTATTTTCGATATTAAGTATAATATATATAGCAGGCTCAGATTTTATATTGATATAGAATATGTTGACAGCATGTGTTAAAAAATTTCACCGGATTTTATGTCCCATTCTGTTAAAATTTATGATACGTGCATTGGATGTACTCAATGCGTTCGTGCATGCCCAACAGATGTTCTAGAAATGGTTCCTTGGGATGGATGTCGAGCTGCTCAGATAGCTTCAGCACCTCGTACGGAAGATTGTGTTGGATGTAAGAGATGTGAAACTGCATGTCCGACAGATTTTCTTAGTGTACGTGTTTATTTAGGTGCAGAAACTACTAGAAGTTTAGGTCTAGCTTATTAAAAATTTACATTTTCTATGATAAATGTCAAAAAATTTAACTTAACCTATTTGAATAACTTTTATAGTAATATATTAAAATAGTAAATTAAAAATTAATAAAAAATTGATATTTATAAAAATTTAATGTTTAATAATAGTAACGATATTTGTATATATATTTATTAAAAAAATAAAATACCCATGGAATCCTTAAATTTAATAAAAGCTAAATTTGTTAAAGTCATCAAAGAAGTTTATTTAAATGGAATAGAATTACTAATGTTCGTTAGGGAATACATTTTGGACATAATTTGGGAATTTGAGTTGCAATGGGCAAAAGTTTATTACTATATAAATAAAATTTTAATTCCACGGATAATTTGGATCAGCTGTCAGCTAAGTATTTTTGTTCTAGCACTGACGCAAAAAGCTTTGGCTATACTATATAGTCTCCAACAAACAACTATTAAAGGCGCTGTTTGCATAATATTAGTCTGTTTTCTAATTGATGTAATTACTAATGTTAATCTAAGAATACAAGCCAGTCGGCAAGCACAAGCAGGTATCAAGCCTATTGTATCTGAACCCAAAGAATTTGACCCCGAGACTTTTCGACCGGTTTATTTTCCGGGTTATGAAATTACTTTTGTTCATCGTGGTTTCGCTTTGTTGTCATATTCTTGGCCTTTGGCATTCTTATTTCTTTATTTCCCGGATGTAGTGGACAGAATGCATCCATGGTTTCTAACATTTAATCACATATATTTGCGTGGTTTGGTAATAATGTTTGGTGCTGCTAAATTTTTACCAATAATAACATTATTTACGATATTCCACGGGATCGTCCGTCGTCGTGGACAAGATACAATATGGGTAGGTAATGTCTACTATGAACCATGGTATATACACTTTGTTCGATATCATTGGTGTTATTCACTTATGAACTGTATTGTAATATACATGACCTTGAATATCTACAGTAAGACACAACGCAGCCATCAAATGTCCTATGATGAGTTAATAATAGCCGGTGATACCTTTTTTTATCTATCAATGGCATTAATAATCTTCGGTATAGTCTCAGCCATTTTAGGTCGACAGCCACGGATCCCGTTATTTCATCGAGTCTGCATTTTTCACGGTGGTCAATTAAAAAATGATCCCGAGGATTTTAAGGATCTTTATTAATGTAAAATAAAGTAACAATAAAAAAATAATTTAGTCAAAATTTAAAAATTGTATTATATAATAAAGTAACAGGTTATCCTGGGAATTAAAAAAATATAAAATATCATGACTGCAACTTTGGAAAAGCGCGTACGCGTTAGTTTATGGGAGCGCTTCTGCGCATGGGTCACTAGCACTGAAAACCGCTTATATATTGGTTGGTTTGGTTGCTTAATGATCCCTACTTTGTTAACAGCTACTACTTGTTTTATTATCGCATTTGTGGCAGCACCGCCAGTTGATATCGACGGCATCCGCGAGCCAGTAGCAGGTTCTTTAATGTACGGTAACAACATCATCTCGGGTGCTGTAGTTCCAAGTTCTAACGCTATCGGTGTACATTTTTACCCTGTTTGGGAAGCTGTTTCTTTAGATGAATGGTTATATAATGGTGGTCCTTATCAGTTAATCGTTCTACACTTCCTATTAGGTGTAGCAGCTTACATGGGTCGTGAATGGGAACTTAGCTACCGTTTAGGAATGCGTCCTTGGATCTTCGTAGCATTCTCTGCTCCAGTAGCAGCAGCATCAGCAGTATTCTTAGTTTACCCTATTGGACAAGGTTCATTCTCGGATGGTATGCCTTTAGGTATTTCAGGTACTTTTAACTTTATGTTAGTATTCCAAGCAGAGCATAACATTTTAATGCACCCATTCCACATGGCTGGTGTTGCAGGTGTATTTGGTGGTTCTTTATTCTCAGCAATGCACGGTTCATTAGTAACTTCTAGTTTAATCCGTGAAACAGATGACAACGAATCTACAAATAACGGTTACAAGTTTGGTCAAGAAGAAGAAACTTATAACATTGTAGCTGCACATGGTTACTTTGGTCGTTTAATCTTCCAATACGCAAGCTTTAACAACTCTCGTGCTTTACATTTCTTCTTAGCTTTATGGCCTGTAGTAGGTATTTGGTTAACTGCTTTAGGTGTAAGCACTATGGCATTTAATTTAAATGGTTTTAACTTTAACCAGTCTGTAGTTGATAGCCAAGGTCGTGTAATAAACACGTGGGCGGACATCGTTAACCGTGCTGATTTAGGTATGGAAGTAATGCATGAGCGTAACGCACACAACTTCCCATTAGATTTAGCGGGCTTAGAAGCTCCATCTTTTATTGCTTAGTAAATTACAACTAGAATTTACCCTGTTTATAACAGGGTAAAATGTATATTGAAATTAGAGGGGAAATTATATGACTAAAAGATCGGACGACGAACGCGAATGGAAGCGTCTGCTCCGCCAAATAGCGGAGGAGAAGAAAAAATTCCGTCTTGTCGACAACAAGGAATTCGAGCGAATACGGACATTTATGTTTGAGGCGTTAGAAAGGATGTTCCCGCAATGATTGCGGCTAACAGAGCAATGGTCACTGTTTCGTACCTAGAGTCCTCAGTAGTGGCCATTCTTAGGTTTGAGTATAAATTGTCTAGAGTTCTGTTGGTAACTTCTTCCGCCTTAGCTGCGATGGCTATGTCATCGCCAGCGGTACTTGGTGCCGCGGACTTCGTGCCAGGCGCTGCGCCAGCATGTCTAGTATCCGCCAAGTATTTGAACTTGGCGGCTAGGAAGCGGGGTGAATCCGCTGAAAATGAACTTCTAGGTCTGGAAAACCCTGAAGAAGGAAGACCTGGTATCGTTGTTGCGCTCTGGCGTCGCATAAAACGGCGATATAAGAAAATACGGAATCGGGACGATCGTGAAGTCGAAATGACTCCAGATGAACCTAAGACGATTTGTGATCGTTCCGATCCAAGTATAGAAATTACTGAGGGTGATCTCAAAGTAATTTTAGGTCCTATCACGGATTTAATAACACTTTAGAGAGATTTTATTTCTCTAAAGTGTTATTTGGTGGCTTTTAATTATTGAGGTTATAAAATTAATTTTTAAATAATCTAACAATTTTGATTACTTTTCTTTTCAGCTTTAGATATTATACCATGTTATAAGAATTAACCATCAATATAATTTATTTTCGTATAAATAGATTTTCTTCTAGTACAATTCTCTTCTTGCTTAATAATATAGTCATAATATTTTTTACGTAAATAAATTGAAGGGAGCCTAAGGACCTTGTACTGCTATGTTTTTATTTTGACATTCTAACATTCTGACACATTAGGTAAATTTTATACTTAGGCACCTCACACAATATCAAAAAAATAAAAAATGTAAATCAATAAATTCACGATTAATCAACTTAATAATGTAAAAGCAAAACCGGAACCACCTAAGGCTCCAATTAGAAACCCTCCGGTAAAATTCATCCAGCCTTTATAACTATTTAGCTCATTAACGACCCAAATTTTTTCTATCTTATCATTATTAACATAGGGGTTTACATTAATACTTGGTGAATATATTTTAGTGGATTTATTTATATTTCCATAGTAAACTTTGCCGTATAAAGCCAAAGCTAAACTTAAAATTATTATTAATCCAATGGTAGCGAGATAACCTGCGATTAATGCAATTTCAGAATTACGTAAAGGCCCTAATTTATAAAATGGACCAATTAAAAAATAACCATGAGCCATACCAACCTCTAAACCTCGAAAATAACAAGGTAATAGTATTTCTCGATAAACAGGAAGAGAGGACAAATAAGTTTCCACAAATTTTGAACTTGTAAAGGGTGTAGAAAGATGTCCAATAGTGGAATCATTCTTATTATAAGGTCCAACAAAATTAAATTTACTCATCTATTATTTAACTTTAAAAATAAAAACCGGGTATTAATATTATACTCATTAAATACTAAAAAAAAAGTTAACT
>ERZ1740067.724-NODE-724-length-25065-cov-5.400040_pt1 | contig 25065 bp, 34 predicted proteins | sample MGYA00581736_ERZ1740067 | MGnify/ENA primary metagenome ERZ1740067 (study PRJEB43018, sample SAMN04849236) | marine metagenome | isolation source: floating plastic debris | place: Pacific Ocean | collected 2008-08-27 | study: EMG produced TPA metagenomics assembly... | reverse complement strand
GGGGGTTATTTGCGGCTGCTGTGCGCGTTCTTTGTGTCGGAGGTTGGCAAAGACCCCCTCCCTAACCCTCCCCCCAGGACGGGGGAGGGGCGTTAAGGCTTTTCGTGCAATTGTCCTCCCCCAGAGCGGGGCAGAACTTCGCTAGCTTTCCAGAGCAGAGTGCATAAGGATTTTCGGCGGCTGGTAGAGCGTTACTTTGACAGCGTCGCCAACCTGAATCTCACCAGCAACATCGACTACACCGACAATACCGCGCGTTAGCTGCGCCGCTTTCAGAAAGCCTGCAGCTGTTGGGGTCGTGCCGTTTTGGGTTTTAAAGGCTTCAGCGATGGACTCGCCCATATGTCGGCAGGGCGGATTATATTCTTCGACAATGAGCTCAGCTCCGCTTGGCAGCGCCAAGATGCTGCCTTTGGTCAGCCGTGAGAATTCCGGTACGCCGCTAATCTCAATGTTGGCCCCGAGCGCTGAGGCGGTCAGCGGGCTGGCGAGGCCCATGTCTTCGGTCATCTGCGCCTGTTCTTCGGTAGAGACAGCTGACCAAAGGCGTTCATTGCGGCGGCGGATCCCGGCGGGCTGTTTATCGCCCTCATCCCAGGTATCGCGCTCAAAGCCAGCGTGGCGATCATCAGCAATGCCGTCCAAAGCGAAATACAGGCTCTGGCGGGGCTGCTTTCCTAAAATATCCTCTGGGCCAAGACACAGCGCTTCAATTCGCCCTTGATATGTGATCACGTTTCGCTCCTATATCGCTTAAGACCCCATGGAAGGGCGCTAGTTGAATGTCAAGGCGAGGAAGGCGGCGATGTTAAAGGATCCCAAGGCAACAGCCGCATTCGATGGTTGGCGATCGATCACGGCGGGCATTTACTTGGCCATCGTTGGCTATGGTGTGCTGGTGGGCATTCCTGTCATCAGCACCGCTTGGGTCTCGCTGCTGGGTTTCACCGAAGTGCAAGTCGGCAGTGTTGCCGGAGCGGATTTAGGCGGTCTCTCCATAGGGTCGGTCATTGCCGCCATATTCGCCGCGCGCGTTAATCGGCAGCTCTTGGTTCTTATCGCCATCGCTATCGCGGTTTTGGCGAACTATCTCTGCCTATTCTACACTGACTATAGCACCGTGCTGATATTGCGCCTTATCGCTGGGCTTGGCAGCGGTATCTATACCGGGATTGCTGTGGCCACACTTGGCGCATCCTCAAAGCCGGCCAGAGCTCTGAACCTGCTCCTGTTTGTGTTCGCCTTTTCTCAAGCGCTGGAACTGTATTTTCTACCCAAGCTCAGCATGAATGGCATTTATTGGGTCTTCATCGCTTGCAATGTCATTGGCATACCGCTCATTCGCTGGCTGCCCAAGCGTCCCGCCGTCATCGATATGGCGCCGCCCGAGGCGACGTTGGTGGCGGACGCTGAGGACAAAGACATTCTGGCGCAGGTGCCGCGGTCGGCGCCTTGGCTCGTCTTGGTCGCCATTGCTTTTTCATACATCAACATCGGGGCCTATTGGACCTATATTGAGCTTGCCGCTGCAGCCTCTCCGAAAGCGGATCCGGAGTGGGTGTCGAGCAGTCTGGTCTGGGCGTCTTTCTGCTCCATCGTCGGCTGCTTGGTAGCGACGGTCATCAGCGACCGCTTTGGCCTCGCTAGGCCGCTGCTCGTGACGATGCTTTGCCACGGCTTAGTGGTGGGCATGCTAGCGGGCGGCATTACGGATGCCAATATCTTCATCAGCCTGTTCAGCTTCAACTTCCTGTGGATTTTCATCGACGTTTATCAAATGGCAACCCTTGCAAATGTGGACAATACGGGCCGCTACGTTGCCTTAGCGCCAGCCGCGCAGGGCCTCGGCCAAATTGTCGGGCCCAACATCGCAGCCAGTATCCTGGCCTTCAATCTGGGCTATGGCCCGGTTTTCCTCATGTGTGCTGCCGCGTCCTTCGCTGGCCTTGTTATCTACGCCTATATGTACGTGCGTTTGCGGAGCGAGATCCCCGCTCTTGCCGACGCCTCATGAGCTGGGCTAGATGGCCGCTGAAGGGGCCGCAAAGTGGACATCGCGCAGAGCTTAAAGGAGACAATCAAGCCGTTCCGGCTGCGCATTGCCTTTACCTATACTGTGCTCTCCATGGAGACGGTGTTTGAGGTTCTCTATCCCTTCACCTTGGGGATTGCCATCAACGGCCTCCTCAATGGAGACGGCGTGATTGCGGTTCTGCCGTTCGCTGCTATGTGGCTGGCGCACATTGCCAGCGCTACCTTCCGGCAGATGTACGACACCCGTCTGTTTGCAGCCATATATGGGCTGATTGCTGGTAATCTCATCCTGCGCCAGAAGGGGGCAGGGGAGAGCGATAGCGCCATCGCTGCCCGGTCCGCCATGGCCCGCGAAGCCATTGATATTTTTGAGTTTGAAGTCCCCACCATCATCACGGCCATCGTCAATTTATTCGGCGGCGTTATCATGCTGTTTCTCTATGATTGGCTAGCCGGCTTGGTCATGGCTGTTCTGCTCGGCCCCATCATTATCATTTTCCATTTCTATGGCGGGCGCTCGCTGCTGCTCAGTCGGCGGCTCAACAACCGCCTTGAACGTGAGGTTAACGTCATCAGCGATGGCCGCGCACCAAGCGTTCGTTCGCATTTTCGCAGCCTTGCCAAATGGCGCATTCGCTTGTCTGACTTGCAAGCCTGGATATGGGCTCTAGCAGACGTGCTCATCTTCATCGCGGTCTTGCTGGTCCTATATCGATTGACAGCGCAAGATAACGTAACACCCGGCGATGTTTTTGCAGGCCTCGCGTATGCGCTCAATATCGCAATGGCGCTAGACCAAGGGCCCGTTCTGATCGAACAAATGTCGCGACTAGTGGATATCCGCCGCCGGGTGGATGCCGGATTTTCAGAGAGTTAAATGCGCCTCGAAGCCATCATCGAGCGCTATTTGGAGGGTTGGGTCCGAAGCGATGTGGCGGCCATCATGGACCTCTATGGCGACGGCTTTCAATATCATGATTTGACCGCTGGTTTGGTGGTGCCGATGGAGGGCATTGAAGCGTTTTTGACAGAAACCTTCGCCGCAGAAGGCCGCAGCCCCATGTCGTTTCACGATACGATCATTCCCAATGAGGAGACGGTGTTCCTGCATTGGACACAGATGCTCAAAACGCCTGGCAAGCGCGGCACGGTGCGCATCGGCGGCGTGGAGCTCCTCATTATACGCGATGAGAAAATCATCAGCGTTTATGAGTTCTATGATTTTCGCCCGCCCGACCCGGCGGAGCGGGAAAGCCAGATAGATGCGGCCCACGCAGAGCAGCTGCGTAAGCTCGGCTTGGCAGAAGCTGATGTAGCCGACATCGCCGCCCGCGCGGGGACCTATTTAACTGACCAGCAGGCGTTCTTAGACCCCGATATTAGCCTGAGCAGCGTTGCAGAGGCCATCGGCGTGACCCGCAACCAGCTTTCGCATGTCCTCAACAATGTCATGGCGGCGAGCTTTTATGATTGGGTCAATGGCCAGCGTATTGCCTATGTGAAAAGCCAGATGGAAGCCTTTGGTGAGACCGCCGCGAAAGCCTTTTCGGTGGTTAATGCTGCCATGGATGCGGGCTTTAATTCCATCTCCGGCTTCTACACCGCCTTTAAGAAGCATGCCGGGGTGACGCCGACGGTTTACCTGAAAAAAGTCATGCCAAGTCCTTAAAAAAGATTCCAATCGGACCCGCGCGGTGGACGCGCCCCTGAGTCCGTTCTAATTGTGATCACGAAAAGGGATGTGGAAGGATTTTGGATGGCTGGTTCATCCTATGACGCACTCGTCATCGGCGCGGGTCACAATGGATTGGCTTGCGCAGCCATCCTTGCAAAAGCTGGACAAAAGACCCTCATCTTAGAAGCTAATGAAACCGCGGGCGGCCTAGCTGGCACGCGAGAATTCACGGCGGGCTTTTCCGCTCCCATGGCCCATAGCGCGGCCGCTCTGCCAAAGACCATGATCGATGAGCTTAAGCTTTCCTCTTATGGCCTAGAGGTTGGGCCAGCGCTTGAGACCGTTGGCTTGTCGGAAGATGGTCAGCATGTCCATGTGATTGGTGATACAGTTACTGGCGCCACCGACGCCGATGCAGCCGCCTATCCAGAGTACCGTGCCAAGCTGCAGCGCTATGCCAAGGTGCTAAAACCCATTTGGGAAGCGACATTGCCCCGAATTGGCGCCAGCAGTTTGAAAGAAGCGCTCATCTACGCCCAAGGTGCGCTGAAAATGCGCATGCTTGGCAAGGAGGATATGAGCGAGTTTCTGCGCATTTTAACGCTCCCGATGCGTGACCTGGTCGATGAAGTGTTTGAAGACCCGAAGCTTCAAGCGGTGCTCAGCTGGGATGGTCTCATTGGGAGCAAAATGGCGCCGCGCTCGCCCAACAATGCCGTGTTGCCGATGCTCCTGCGCTTAGGCGGTGTCCATGGCGGGGACCATATGGTGCCGAAAGGCGGCATGGGGGCGATTACCAAGGCGCTGTTAGCGGCTGCGCAAAAGCAGGGCGTTGAGGTGCGCTTCGGTGCGCCCATAAAGAAAGTCATCGTCGAAGGTAGTGAAGCCGGCCAGAAGGCGACCGGTGTTGAATTGGTCAATGGCGAGATAATTTCAGCGCCCAAGGTTATCTCCTCCGCCGACCCGAAAACCACGTTCTTTGATTTGGTTGGCGCGCCGGCTTTTGATGTGCAATTCGCCAGCCGCATTAAACGGCTTCGCGCGCAGGGCTATGTGGCTCGTTTCAATGCAGCGCTGTCAGGCCTGCCGGATGTGCCGGGCCTTGATGGCCTATCTGGCCGCTACATCATCGCGCCCAGCTTCGATGCCATCGAATTTGCCTTTGACGATGCCAAATATGGAGATGCCTCCCAGCATCCGGTCATGGAAGTGACTTTCCCATCGGTGCATGACGCGTCCTTAGCGCCGGAAGGCAAACATGTCCTGTCAGCCCATGTCATGTACGCCCCCCATGATGAGCGCTCCGATTGGTCTCATGATGCGCGCATCCGCTTTACCAAGGCCATCGGTGATGCCCTGGAGCGCCATATGCCCGGCATCGGCAGTCTCATCATCCAGGCCGAGCTTCTAACGCCCAAGGATATTGCCGCAGATTATCATGTGGCCGGTGGGCACTGGCACCATGGCGAGATGGCGCTTGATCAAATGCTGATGATGCGGCCCACCTATCATGCCGCGCAATATTCAACGCCTTTGCAGGGTCTGTATCTCTGCGGGGCTGGGACCCATCCCGGCGGCGGCATCACCGGCCTGCCAGGGCGCAATGCAGCGAGGCAAATTTTGCGATGAAACACTATGATGCCATCATCATTGGCGCTGGCCATAACGGCCTAACCAATGGCGCCTATTTGGCCAAGGCAGGCCTTGATGTCTTGGTCGTGGAGAAGAACGACTATATCGGCGGCGCGGCTGTCTCGCGGGAAATGACCGACGGCTATTGGTATTCCAGCTGCTCGTATGTCTGCTCCATGATGCGCCAGGTCATCCACCGCGACCTCAACCTAACGCGCCATGGCCTCATGTTGGTACCCTATCTGGGCACAGCGGCTTTCGGCAAGCAGGGCGAGACTATGCTTTCCTATACTGCGGAAGGCCCGGCCTATAACGAAATCCGCCGCATCTCCCAGCATGACGCCGATGCCATGTCGCGCCTCATGGCAGACCTGGAGCGCTATTCCACGCTCATTCGCAAGACCCTGCTGCGCACCCCGCCGGACCCAACCTCCTTCAAGCCGCGCGATATCATGGAGCTGTTGTTCCTCGCCAAGACCTTTTGGGAGATGGGCGAAGAGCAGCTCTATGAGTATATCCGCTTCTTCACCATGAGCGCGGCGGAGTTCCTGGAAGACTATTTCGAAAACGACTTCATCAAGGCGGCCATGGCAACGCCTGGCATTATCGGCACGGCGCTGGGCATCTATTCGCCTGGCTCTGCTTACATCTTGCTGCACCATGTGATGGGCGATGTGGATGGCAATATCGGCGCTTGGGGCCTGGCGCGCGGCGGCATGGGCGCCATTTCAAACGCCCTGGCGGGCGCGCTGCAAGAACATGGCGGCGAGATCAAAACCAAGGCCGGCGTTGACCAAATCATGGTCAAGGATAGCAAGGTCAAAGGTGTCGTCTTAGAGAATGGCGATGAGCTGACCTCGGACATCGTGGTGTCGAACCTCGATGCAAAGCGGACGTTTACCAAGGTTATGGACCAGAAGGACCTGCCGCCCGGCATCTATGAAAAAGCCAATAATTTCAAAATTCGCGGCTCCTCCGGCAAAGTGAATATCGCCCTCTCGGGCGTGCCGAAATTCACCGGCGTGCCAGACAATCGCTATATCAACCGGGGTGGCCAGGCCTTCATTGGCGGCCTGGAAACGCTAGAGCGCGCCTATGACTGCTGGAAGCGCGGCGAATGGTCCAGCGACCCGTTCATTGAGTCCGTCATTCCCTCCGCCTGGGACCCAACGGTCGCCCCAGCCGGCAACCACTGGATGTCCAACTTCATCCAATATTGCCCGCCCAAGCTGGCGGACGGCCCTTGGACACCAGAGAAACGCGATGCTTTCGGCCAGACGGTCATCGATAAAATCGAACGCCATGCGCCCGGCTTTAAGGACCTCATCGTCCATATGGAAGTGCGCACGCCGCATGAGATTGAAAACGAAGTGGGCCTCACCGAAGGCAATATCTTCCAAGGTGAACTCACCATCGACCAGCTGCTTTTCAACCGGCCCTTTCCTGGCTATGCGCAATACCGGATGCCCGTCAAAAACATGTATATGTGCGGTTCCTCCACCCATCCAGGCGGCGGCGTCTCCTCAGCATGCGGCGCCAATGCAGCCCGCGAAATTCTTATTGACTTGAAAAAGCCAAACACCGTTCCGGAGGATGATTGCTATGACGACTAAACCCTCCATGAAGGCGTTCACCGAGCAAGTCACAGAGTTGCCCCCGGGTCTCAGCCCGGTGGATAACTATGCCGGCGAGCGGCTGATGACCTCGCCCTTCCATGAGCGTCAAGCCGCGCTTAATCTGCGCGACAGCTGGGAGGCGTGGAACGGCTATAAATTCGCCAACCATTATTATGATGTGGAATATGAGTATATCTGCATCCGCAATCTGTGCGGCACTTACGACATCACGCCCATGCAGAAATATCTCATCGAAGGTCCGGACGCAGAAGCCATGCTCAACCGCATGGTCACCCGCGATGTCAACAAGCTCAAAGTGGGCCGCGTGACCTATTGCTGCTGGTGCACTGATGAAGGCCGCATGATTGATGATGGCACCATCTTCAAGCTCGACGAAGGGCGCTACATGCTCACCTCCGGCAGCCCCTCCAACGCTTGGCTGCGCATGGCGGCCTTCGGCTTTGAGAATGTCACCTATGTAGACAAGACCGACGACATCGGCGCGCTGTCCTTCCAAGGCCCCATGACCTGCGAAGTCCTAAAAAAGATGGGCTTTGAGGGCATCGACACCCTCAAGCCCTTTGGCATCATGCACTTCCCCTTCGCAGGGGACACCATCATGATTTCCCGCACCGGCTTTACTGGGGACTTAGGCTATGAGCTGTGGATTACCGCGGATAAAGGCCTAGAGCTGTGGGACGCGCTTTATGAGGCGGGCGCTGACTATGGCATCCAGCCTTATGGTGAAGCCGCCACTTCCATGGCGCGCCTCGAAGCAGGGTTCATCCTGCCTTATGTAGAGTTCGCCGAGAGCTTAAAGACCGTCCATTTTAAGCATGACCAAACCCCCTTTGAGCTAGGCCTTGGCTGGCTTGTCGATTTCAAAAAACCACATTTCAGCGGCCGTGCGGCGCTCTTAGAAGAGAAAAAGCGCGGGCCGGGCTATGTGCTCACTAAGATTGAAATCGAAGGCAATAAGCCTGCCGAGGAATCGCATCTCTACCGCGACAAAGCCTGCCGCAAGGAAATCGGCTGGGTGACATCGGCCATGTGGTCGCCGGTCGTGAAGTCCAACATCGCGCTTGCCATGATCCAGCCGAAGTATCTGAGCGGCGATATCTGGGCGGAGATTTCTTACAAGAAGGAAATGAAGCCGCGCTGGAAAATCGCCAAATGCACCGTGGTTGACAAGCCCTTCTACACTCCGGCTCGTGCCAAAGCGACGCCGCCGCCAAAATTCTAATCTCAAAAATACAGGATCAAACCTATGCCCGAAATCGCCCTTCAACAGAATTGCGCGAGCCTCACCGATCTTGTCGATGCCGAGAGCTTTGGCGCGGAAATCGGCGCGCCCTCAAAGCAGACCGACAGCGGCTTTTATGAAGATGGCCCGTTTTTTGCTGGCACCTGGGAATGTGAGCCGGGCGTCATGGAGCTTGACCTCGACCTCACAGAGTTTTGCCATCTCTTAAAGGGCCATTGGGTCCTCACCTCGGAAAGTGGCCAAGTGACGGAAATCAAAGCCGGTGATAGCTGGGTCTTTCCCAAAGGCTGGAAAGGCAAGTCGGACGTCAAAGAGACCGTCCGCAAAGTCTATATGATGATTACTTAGTCCCGCAATCGATCCGGCAATTGCTACAAAGCCTGGGTGTACCAACGGGCAAATGCGATAGATGGCATGAAATAGTCTTTGAGATTGACAACGACTTTCAGTATCTTTTTCTTGTATAAATCGAAGGTGCACCGAGCTTTTCGATTTATTTGCTAAGTCATTGAATGAATTGAGCGTCATGGCGGAATCGCGCAAAGCGACTGTTGCACGGATTGTGTTGGGTGGGCCGATTGCCTTGATCGTCGCCATCTTGGCAATGGCTGGCACTCCATTTTGGTTTCCAAAAGGGGCTGCGCAGGTTGACCATCTGGTGTTTGCGATCCTGCTCTTTCCGGTTTATTGGTCGGTTGGATTGCTATATGTGATTTTGGATGAGCGCATTTGGCGTGCGGCAGCGATCATGTTAGTCGTCGCTGCCCTTAATTCAGCTTTCATTGCTTTGCTGTTAACCGCTTAAAACCGCGGAGATATATATGTCAGTCGTTAATCGTGAGCAGAACAAGCGCTTGGTTGCGGTCCATGGTTGGTCCGGCACCCTATTGGGCCTTCTGCTTTATGTGGTGATTATCACCGGCGCAGTGGCGGTTTTCGCCCATGAAATCGGTGTTTGGTCCGCTGGCGGGACACGGTCGCATCATCCGCTGTCCCAACCCATCAACGACCGTTTGGTAGAGCTCTCCCAGCAGGTTGATCCGGCATATGTTGAAGAAGTGCAGGTCTTTGCCAACAACAGCGGACTGATTAGCGCGTTCTTCCACACGCATACCCAGAACGCGGACGGCAATCTCGAAGACAAGGGTGTTCGCTTCTTCCTCGACCCCAATTCGCTTGAAATCGTTGATAAACAAGAGGGATACCGATCATCATTTCCGCGTGATCCCGCCTCAGCACTCCATACTTTCATTGCAATCCTCCACATCAATTTACACATCCCAAGGCCCTGGGGCCTTTGGGCGACCGGCATTGTTGGCTTTGTGATGCTTACCGCGGTGGTCTCTGGAATCATTTTGCACAAGCACCTGCTGCAGGACATTTTCGTTGCCCCACGTCTATCAAGCTTGCTGTTAAACCGACGTGATCGGCATTTGCTCTCTGGAAGCTGGAGCCTGCCCTTTGGCTTCGTACTGTCTTTCACTGGTATCTTCTTTAGCTTCGCCGGCGCCCTGGGGTTGCCCATTGTAGCCATGGTCGCCTTTGGCGGCGATCAAATGAAGGTTATGGAAGTGATTACCGGCATCCCGCCTCTGGTGGACGAGCGCCCGGCGCCGTTAGCCAATTTAGATACTATCATCGCTGACTCCAAAGCGCGCAATATATCTGATCCGTTAAGCGTGGTGGTGAATCATTGGGGCCGAGCAGATGCCCAAGTCACGCTGTTTCATGAAGCTGCCGGAGATGCATTGACGGGTCGTGCGCATCTCTTTAGCGGATCGACGGGCGACTATCTTGGGGTGAAGCCTTTGCTTGGCACAGAAGAATCGGTGGGTGGATTTGCGGTTGGTCTCATTGGTCCACTTCATTTCGGTAATTTCGGCGGATTACTGTCCAAAGTGGTGTGGTTTGCGCTGGGCATTGCCTCAGCATATGTGACCATTACCGGGCTTGAGCTGTGGCTTGCAAGGCGCCGAGAAGATGTGCTGTGGCAGCGTTTTGATCGCGCCCGAATTGTCTTCCAATACGGCACTCCGGTTGCGCTTATCGGTGCTGGCTTCGGCTATTTTCTAAGCCCATCTCTAGGCGTAACCCATAGCTGGACAGCAGCCGGGTTTTGTCTTGTTGCTGGCCTGTGCTTTCTGCCGGCCTTCTTCATGCGCGAGGAGCGGAGCCTAGTTCGTCTGCTGGCGTCCGTTATGGGTCTCGGACTTATCCTGCTGCCCTTTGTGCGAATGGCCGCGAGCGGCGTTTTGTGGGATTCGCTATTTGCCAGCGGGAACGCCTTGGTCATTGGCGTAGACCTCGTCTTGGCCTTAAGCGGTATTGCAACGCTCTATCTGCTGTTTGGTTTGAAGCAGTCTGAGGTTGTTGAAGCGCCGCAAACCATACCGGCTGAATAACTGGCCTCAGCATGCTGATTCCCTTTTTGATTGGCACAGCCATATCCCTGCTGGCGCTATACTATTTGCGTCAGACCGACCCCAAACGCGCGCGGGCCTTTGCACTGCAAACACCGTCCAGTGCGCGGCGCGGTAAGATTGCCTTTTGGGTTTCGATCTTGCCCGGCCTCATTTTGCTGTTTGGGGGCTATGTCGGCTCATTTTTCTGCTGGTTTGGCGCCCTGAGTGTTGCTGGGTGGATCATTGCGCTCAGGCGCCCACGTCAAGAGCCAGTGCGCTAACGTCCCTATCCAAGACACAGGTAAACGCCTGGCTCGGCAAGTTTCAAGAGAATGAGGGCCTTGCCGACGAGGGAACGGTCAGGGAAAGTCGGCAAGGCCCAAAGAATGAACGGCCAGGGGAGGGAATCGGACGTTCATTTACTCAATCACTAAGCGCTTTTCACTGCACCCGATGTCTGCATCCAGCCCAGTGACTGTTGGCTTCGTTCAAAGACCCCTCTCTGTTTCGAGAAAGGAGCTTAACGTCGCCCCAGCGGTCACGCTTTCAACGGTGTTAAATCATATATGATAATGATTTGCAACAGCATTATTTTGCTGTTTGGTATTATTTTTCGCTTGCTTGGCAGAGGGGCGCCCAGTCATGCGCCATTTGCGCTTTAGATGGCTTTTGCGCACGAAAAGGAAGCTCTTCATGCGATGCCGCTTGACGCATGCGAAGCGGCCTTTTATGTCACGCTCCACACCGCGCTAACGCCTCAGATATCCAGGCAAATTCAGCGCTCTGTATGAAATGAAAGGCACGTTATGGCGAAAGCGAAGTTTGAGCGGAATAAGCCGCACTGCAACATTGGCACGATTGGTCATGTTGACCATGGTAAGACGACGCTGACGGCGGCGATCACGAAGGTTTTGGCGGAAGCTGGCGGCGGTGAAGCGGTTGACTTTGCCAACATTGATAAGGCGCCCGAAGAGCGCGAGCGCGGCATTACGATTTCGACCGCGCACGTGGAATATGAAACGGACGCCCGCCACTATGCGCACGTCGATTGCCCTGGCCACGCTGACTATGTGAAGAACATGATTACGGGCGCTGCCCAAATGGACGGCGCCATCTTAGTGGTGAACGCAGCCGACGGCCCCATGCCGCAAACGCGCGAGCACATCCTTCTGGCGCGTCAGGTGGGCGTGCCTGCGCTTGTTGTGTTCCTCAACAAAGTCGACCAAGTCGATGATGAAGAGCTGCTTGAGCTGGTGGAACTGGAAATCCGCGAGCTGCTCAGCGACTATGACTTCCCAGGCGATGACATTCCGATTGTGGCTGGCTCTGCCTTGGCTGCTTTGGAAGGCCGGGACGACAACATCGGCAAAGAAAAGCTGCTTGAGTTGATGTCCTCTGTGGATGACTATATCCCGCAGCCCGATCGTCCGAAAGACAAGCCGTTCCTGATGCCAATTGAAGATGTGTTCTCCATCTCTGGCCGCGGGACTGTTGTGACAGGCCGTGTTGAAACGGGCATCATCAATGTGGGCGAGGAAGTTGAAATCGTCGGCATCAAAGACACCACCAAGACGACGGTGACGGGTGTTGAGATGTTTAGGAAGCTGCTCGACACGGGTGAAGCGGGCGACAATATCGGCGCGCTGCTCCGCGGTGTTGGCCGGGAAGATGTAGAGCGCGGCCAAGTGCTGTGTAAGCCTGGCTCGATCAAGCCGCACACCAAGTTCACGGCAGAGACCTATGTGCTCACCAAGGAAGAAGGCGGCCGCCACACGCCGTTCTTTGCGAACTACCGTCCGCAATTCTACTTCCGCACGACGGACGTGACGGGCTCCGTCACGTTGCCAGCCGGTACGGAGATGGTGATGCCGGGCGATAATGTGAACTTAGAAGTTGAGCTGATCGCCCCGATCGCCATGGACGAAGGCCTGCGCTTCGCCATCCGCGAAGGCGGCCGCACTGTTGGCGCCGGCGTGGTGGCGTCTATCATCGAATAGGCCAACCGCCTGGGCGACTGCCGCCCACACCAAACAACACAAAACCGCCGCCTAACACGCGGCGGTTTTTTATTGTGTCCCGCAAAGCTTTGCACAACTGTGGTGCTGTTCGTTGAGAGGCTCATATGCGGTATGTTTTTTGTCTGCTGTTCCTATCCCTAAATGTCGCTTGTTCTTCTCAAGACGAAGGATACTCCGATTTGGAGTTTGCCAGCGCTGATGTTGCTGAGGCCTGCGATTTTACTGGTGTGCCCGAGGACAGCTACGCCTTTGAATTGCAAAAAACCCAGTGTGAACGTGCACAGCTCTTAGAGGCTCATAGTCAAAGCCAACAACTCTACCGCCAGCAGAGCGAAGCTTTGTTTTCAGGTCGGTGCGACCTATTTTTTGAGCTGTGGGGAGCGCCTCTTACGGACATCGAGGAAAATTGGCCTAGTCTTGCAGGGGGTATGCATTGGCGTGGTTTATGCACGCCCAGATCTCCTGAAAAGGCATTTGCGGTGCTCAACGCTTCTGTTGAGCGCGGCCTTGACGATCCGTCAAGTCTGGCGCAACTCGGAGCATTGTATTGGGCTGGAGAAGGCGTTCCGCAGGATCAGCAGCGCGCGCGGCAGCTATTTCGGCTGGCGGCGCTCTACGCCTTTCCCGAATATTACATAGAGCAGTCTCAATTTATGATCCGGGCTGGACGCTGGAGCCAACCACTCTTGAGAGACGATGCCAACTCTTTTTGGGGCGTAACGAAAGTCCAAACCTGGCTAGGTTTCATGCCTCCATTGCTTGGGCCTTGGGATCTCCCAGAGCTGCTCAGGCAGGAGCGGCTTTGGATGGAAGGTGTTTATATGTCTGGTCCTGTCGGTATTGTTGAAATTGCCGAGCAGCTTTGGCGCGGATTGGGCGAATATCCCCAGCTGCCAAATCTCGCTGTTCGATGGTTGGTGGCTGCTGACTTGTCTGGTGCGCCAAATGCGGACTATATGCTGGCAAAACTTCACCTCGACATTGCCTCTGGGAGGCTATTGGTTGGCACGTCAGACTATGAGCGCATCGCTCGGCCAGAGCGAAGTATTGAACAAAACTTGAAATGCTATGGATACCTCGAAATGGGGTCCGCGGTGCTCAACGATCATCAACCCGCTTTGCTGTGGTTTTTAGAGGAAATCATCAAAGAGATACGGGCAAATCCGCTTATTGATTTCCAGGCGTTTAGCGCAGAACAACAATCGGATGTGTATGCGCTGGTGGCGCATGTGGGCGATGCGAAAAAGCGCGAAGACTTGGCTGAGTTGATAAGCGGCCACGACAGTCTAGTTTACCAGCTCTATGCGAGTGGGGCGGAGATCCCCACTCACTCAAAACCGGCTCTAACGCGCATCTTTCAAGACCTTCCCAACACCTTTGGCGTTTTTGAAACATTTCTAGGGTCTGCGGCATTGCAAGAAAAATTCTGCGCCGAGGGCAGCTAGAGGCCTTGGACGCATTGGTCAGTACATCCTAGGTTTTTGCGAATTCTGATCGTATCCGAAATAAGTCTATCAATGTCTTTCCGTCTTCGATAATAGTCCTGATAGGCAGTACGCATTTCCTTATGCAGGTCTGCAATTTTATTGCTCCGGCGAGCTTCAGTAACGATCGCTTCAATCGCGCGCGCGAGGAATTCCAGAAGCGCGGAATTCCCATTGCCGTAGCCTCCTCCCAATGGCCCGCGTCTAGAGAGATAGGATGATGCCGCTGCAAGTTCTGACTTATCGATCACACCGTCTAGATTTCTATCTTGCTTCAAATGCTCAACCTTCCCTCTGATCCGGGCTATCTCAATTGCAAGTGACTTGCTCAGTTTTTGCCTATCGTTGAAGTGCCGAATAAGATGATTGCATTCTCCTCGACATTTTCGACTTCTTTCAATTGAACCAGACAAGCGCCTCTTTTGGGAAAGTGTTTGATGGTGTTCCATGCGAGCGTCCTTTCGTACTGTGTTCCGAAAATCAAAAGTACTGCTCTCAGTCTGCTGTAGGACAATCACAATCAGTCTCCCCGGGCTCTTGAGACATAAAATGCTACCGTCACGCTCAGTTTAGAAAGTTCAGGATCTCTTCGTACCTGCTGCTGGCAGAGCGTTTTCCGGCACATCGCGCTGCTAAAGCGCCTTCACAAAGAATCTTGCTATTTTCAGCAATTAGCCCTTGCCAAATGCCGCCAAGGATGGCACATCCCCGCAGCCGGTCGGGACCGGAGGTAGAGCAGCGCGTGCTGCTGACGCTCAAGGATACCTGACACACTCGTTGTTTGACGGTTTGAATACGTTTGTTGCAAGTGCTCTGATGCGCGCCGCTCTCAAAAAAGGAGCATGCGTGCTTGGGGCGCTTTAAGGGTTTTGGCTTGTACCTTGTGTGAGGCGCGAGTGGAGGCCGCAGGGATTGACCTAGAGGAAGAGAAATGGAAGCGCAGAATATACGCATCCGCCTGAAGGCATTTGATTACCGGGTCTTAGCCCAGGCCACGGGCGATATTGCCAGCACGGCAAAGCGCACTGGCGCTCAAGTTCGCGGTCCCATCCCGCTGCCAACCCGTATCGAACGATTCACCGTTTTGCGCTCGCCGCATATCGACAAGAAAAGCCGCGAGCAATTTGAAGTGCGGACGCACAAGCGTTTGCTCGACATCGTTGACCCCACGCCGCAGACCGTGGACGCGCTCATGAAGCTCGACCTGTCCGCGGGCGTGGATATTGAAATTAAGCTGCAAGGTTAGAGCCATGCGCGCAGGATTGGTTGGAAAAAAATTAGGCATGACCCGCGTGTTCGACGGGTCTGGCAACCATGTGCCGGTCACTGTTGTTGATGTGACGGGCTGTCAGGTTGTTGCCCAGCGTACCCAAGATACAGATGGGTATACCGCTGTTCAGCTTGGCGTCGGCAAAGCAAAAGTCAAAAACGTGAACAAGCCCATGCGCGGCCATTACGCCAAAGCGCAGGTTGAGCCCAAACAGCGGCTTATTGAGTTCCGCGTTGCAGATGATGCGCTGATTGACGTGGGTGCCGAGCTGTCTGCCTCGCATTTCGTCAATGGCCAAAAAGTGGACGTAACGGGCACCAGCATTGGTAAAGGCTTTGCTGGTGGTATGAAGCGCTGGAACTTCGGCGGTTTGCGCGCCACGCACGGCGTTTCCATCTCCCACCGGTCGCATGGCTCTACAGGCCACTGCCAGGATCCGGGTAAGGTCTTCAAAGGCAAGAAGATGGCTGGTCATATGGGCGATGCCCGGGTGACCACCCAAAATCTCGAAATTGTCGCTGTCGATGAAGAGCGTAATCTTGTGCTCGTCAAAGGCGCGGTGCCTGGCTCCAAAGGCGGCTGGGTGATTGTTAAAGATGCGGTGAAGTCTGCGCGCCCCGATGACGCGCCCTTCCCAGCGGCCGTGAAGGCTGCGGCGGCTGATGCAGCGCCAGAAGCACCTGTTGAAGACGCGCCAGCTGAAGACGCGCCTGTTCAAGATACTCCGGCAGATGATGTAGCGCCCGAAGCGCCAGCGGATGACGCCGGTGCAACGGACGGTGAGAAGGAGTAGGCGCGATGAAGGCGGATGTAAAAACGCTTGAGGCGAAGAAAGCTGGCTCCATCGATCTAGACGATGCCGTCTTTGGCGCCGATGTGCGATCAGACATTATGCACCGTGTTGTGACCTGGCAGCTGGAAAAGCGCCGCGGCACGGCCCGCGCGACGCGTGAGCGCAGCGATGTGGCCCGCACGGGCGCGAAATTTGGTCGTCAAAAAGGCGGTGGCCGCGCCCGTCACGGTGACCGTAAGGCGCCTATTTTTGTGGGCGGCGGTAAAGCGCATGGCGCCCGTCGCCGGGATTTTGATCCCAAACTGCCTAAAAAAATTCGCGCCCTTGGCCTGAAAAGCGCGCTCTCTGCAAAGCAGAAATCCGGCCAACTCATTATTCTCGAAACCCTTGAAACCGAAGCAAAGACCAAAGCGCTCAAAGCGCAGCTGACGGGTCTTGGTGTCACGTCCGCCCTGGTCATTGATGGCGCGGATGTGAATGAGAATTTTGTACGCGCGGCGAAAAACATTCCGCTGGTTGATGTCCTGCCGAGCGCTGGGGCAAATGTGTATGACATTCTGCGCCGCGATACGCTGGTGGTGACAAAGGCTGGCATTGAAGCGCTGGAGGCGCGCCTCAAATGAGCGATATCAAGCATTACGATATTATCCAAAGCCCGGTGATCACCGAAAAGGCGACCATGGGCTCTGAATATGACCAAGTCACTTTCAAGGTGGCGAAGGCTGCGTCTAAGCCAGCAATCAAAGCGGCTGTTGAGGCTCTGTTTGGCGTCAAAGTCAAAGCGGTGAATACGCTTGTCACCAAAGGCAAGGTGAAGCGGTTTCGCGGGATTACAGGCCGCCGGCCAGATGTGAAAAAAGCGATTGTGACCCTGGAAGAGGGCCAGTCCATTGATGTCACCTCTGGCGTCTAGGCGGATTTAGGAGCAAGTTCATGGCCTTAAAAAGCTATAATCCAACGAGCCCTGGGCGCCGCGGCCTTGTCCTGGTGGACCGCAAGGAGTTGTGGGACGGCAAACCGGTTAAGATGCTGACCGAGGGTTTGACGAAATCCGGTGGCCGCAATAACAACGGTCACATCACGGCGCGGCGGATTGGCGGTGGCCATAAGCGCACCTATCGAAAAGTCGATTTCAAGCGCCGCAAATGGGATGTGGAAGGTACTGTTGAGCGTTTGGAATATGATCCAAACCGGACGGCCTTTATCGCGCTCATCAAATATACTGACGGTGAGATGGCCTATATTCTCGCCCCGCAGCGCTTGTCTATTGGAGACAAAGTGATTGCTGGCGAGCGGGTGGATGTGAAGCCAGGCAATGCCATGCCGCTGTCCTCCATGCCCATCGGCACGATCATCCACAATGTGGAGCTAAAGCCGGGTAAGGGCGGTCAAGTGGCGCGCTCGGCTGGCACCTATGTGCAGCTGGTGGGCCGGGATCGCGGGAAAGCTATTTTGCGCTTGTCCTCAGGCGAGCAGCGCTATGTGCTTGCGTCCTGCTTGGCGACTGTTGGTGCAGTGTCTAACCCCGATAATCAAAACATCACGCTTGCGAAGGCGGGCCGGAAGCGTTGGCTTGGCAAGCGCCCAAGTGTTCGCGGTGTTGTGATGAACCCGGTGGATCACCCACATGGTGGTGGTGAAGGCCGGACTTCCGGTGGTCGTCACCCAGTGACGCCTTGGGGTAAGCCGACCAAAGGCAAGCGCACGCGCTCTAACAAAGCGACGGATAAGATGATTATTCGCTCGCGGCACATGAAAAAGAAACGCTAAGGGGCGGCTAGGCATATGGCACGTTCGACTTGGAAAGGCCCGTTTGTTGATCTTCACCTTTTGAAGAAGGCGGAAGAGATGCAAGAGGCTTCAAAGAAAAAACCGATCCAAACATGGTCGCGGCGCTCAACCATTTTGCCGCAGTTCGTGGGTCTGACATTCAACCTCTATAACGGTCGCAAATTTGTGCCGGTCTATGTGTCTGACGAAATGGTCGGCCATAAACTCGGCGAATTTGCCCCGACCCGCACCTATTATGGCCATGCGGCGGATAAGAAAGCGAAGCGGAAGTAAGCGCGATGGGACAGTCTAAAAACCCCCGCCGTGTTGCGGAAAATGAAGCGCTGGCCGTTGGCCGGATGCTGCGCGGCAGCCCGCATAAGCTCAACCTGGTAGCTGAGCTCATTCGCGGCAAGCAGGTGGAGCGTGCGCTGAACGATTTGACGTTCTCGAAAAAGCGCATGTCAAACGACGTGAAGAAGGTGCTGGAAAGCGCTATCGCGAATGCGGAAAACAACCATGATCTCGATGTGGATTCTTTGGTTGTGGCCGAAGCCAGCGTTGGCAAGTCGCTCACCATGAAGCGCTTTAGAGCACGGGCCCGGGGCCGCGGTGCACGCATTCTAAAGCCGTTTTCGCAAATTCGTATTGTTGTCCGGGAAATAGAGGAAACCGCTTAAATGGGACAGAAGATTAATCCCGTCGGGCTGCGCCTCGGCATCAACCGGACTTGGGACAGCCGCTGGTTTTCAGATGGCAGCGATTACGGTCGCCGTCTCCATGAAGACCTGAAAATGCGCGAGTATTTGATGAAGGAAGCCGGTGCTGCCTCCATCAGCCGCATTGTCATTGAGCGCCCGGCCAAGACAGCCCGCGTCACTATCTATTGTGCTCGCCCTGGCGCTATCATTGGTAAAAAGGGCGCTGAGATTGAGCGTCTACGCAAGAAGCTCAATAGCATGACCTCGGCTGAAGTTGCGCTCAACATTGTTGAAATTCGCAAGCCCGAAATCGACGCACAGCTCGTTGCCGACAACATCTGTCAGCAGCTCGAGCGCCGGATTGCGTTCCGCCGCGCCATGAAGCGGGCGGTGCAGTCTGCTATGCGTCTCGGGGCTGAAGGCATTCGGATTAACTGTGCTGGCCGTCTTGGCGGCGCCGAAATTGCGCGGACGGAATGGTACCGTGAAGGCCGTGTGCCGCTTCATACGCTGCGCGCGGATATCGATTACGCTGAATCAGAGGCGCACACAGCTTATGGCGTGTGCGGCGTAAAGGTTTGGATTTTCAAAGGGGAAGTGATGGAACACGACCCTATGGCCCAGGACAAGCGGATTCAAGATGCCCAAACGGGTCCTGTGAATACGCGCCGGGACCGATAGTTTTAGGACGGACGACGGATCATGTTGCAGCCAAAGCGCACCAAATACCGTAAGGCCCATAAAGGCCGCATTCATGGCAATGCCAAGGGTGGTACGGAACTGAACTTTGGGTCGATTGGCCTCAAAGCCATGGAACCTGCGCGGATTACAGCGCGGCAGATCGAGGCAGCGCGGCGCGCCATGACGCGGCATATCAAGCGTCAAGGGCGGATTTGGATCCGTATTTTCCCAGACGTGCCGGTCTCGTCCAAGCCTGCCGAAGTGCGGATGGGTAAAGGGAAGGGCTCGCCCGAGTTTTGGGCAGCCCGCGTGAAGCCTGGCCGCATCATGTTTGAAATGGACGGTGTGAACGGCCCGCTTGCCCGCGAGGCGTTTGAGCGTGCAGCTGCCAAATTGCCGATCCGGACCAAGGTGGTCACCCGCCTTGGGGAAAATTTGTAGGGGTTTGTTTGATGAAGATTGCAGACCTTCGGGCAAAATCAGCCGATGAGCTGAACGACGCGCTGGCAGCGCTCAAAAAAGAGCAGTTTAACCTGCGCTTTCAAGCCGCCTCTGGGCAGCTGGAAAATCCAGCGCGGATGCGGCAGGTGCGGCGCGATATTGCGCGGATAAAAACGCTTCAGACCCAGGCCAACGCGGCCGGCGCTGAAGCCTAGAAGACGTAGGCGAGAGAAGAATGCCGAAACGGATTTTGCAAGGCACGGTGGTGTCAGACAAGAGCGATCAGACGGTGACCGTATTGGTCGAGCGCCGCTTCATGCACCCGCTGTATAAGAAGGTGGTGCGTCGCTCGAAAAAGTTCCGCGCCCATGATGAGGCCAATGCTTTTGCCATCGGCGATATCGTGCGGATTGAAGAATGCAAGCCGATTTCCAAGACCAAGTCTTGGACCGTGCTTGAGAAGGTAACAACGGCTGGCTGAGGCCAGCGTGATGAAGGTGGATCAATCAGATCGCTGACCTAATGCAGCGGCTGAGGAAAAAAGGAAACGTCCGATGATCCAAATGCAAACGAACCTGGATGTGGCCGATAATTCCGGCGCACGCAGGGTGCAGTGCATTAAAGTGCTTGGCGGCTCAAAGCGGAAGACCGCTTCGGTCGGCGACGTGATCGTTGTGTCTGTAAAGGATGCAATCCCGCGGGGCCGGGTGAAGAAGGGGGACGTACAGCGCGCTGTTATCGTCCGCACGAAGAAAGACGTCCGCCGCAAAGACGGGTCTGTCATTCGTTTTGACACCAATGCTGCTGTGCTCATCAACAAGAATAATGAGCCTATCGGCACACGGATTTTTGGCCCGGTTGTTCGCGAGCTGCGCGGGGCCAACTTCATGAAAATCATCTCGCTCGCGCCTGAGGTGCTCTAGTCATGTCTCAGCCGAAATATAAGATTAAAACGGGCGATACTGTTGTCGTACTTGCTGGCAAGGACAAAGGTAAGACCGGCGAAATTAAGAAGATGCTGATGCAAGATGGCAAGGCCATTGTGGGCGGCATCAATATGGTCCAGCGCCATCGTAAGCCCTCCATGCAGCAAGCTGGCGGCATCGATAACAAAGAAGCGCCGGTCCATATTTCCAACCTGGCCCTGGCCGACCCGAAGACGGGCAAGCCAACCAAAGTGGGCTATAGGATCGAGGACGGTAAAAAAGTGCGTTTTGCCAAATCCTCTGGAGACGTGATCAATGGCTGATGCAGCGAAATACGAGCCGCGTCTGAAGACGCAGTATCGCGACACCATCGTCAAAGCGATGCAGGACAAGTTCGAATACGCGAACCCCATGCAGGTGCCGCGCCTTGAGAAGATTGTTCTCAACATGGGTGTTGGTGAAGCCGCTCAGGATAAGAAGAAGCTTGAAAAAGCTTTGGAAGAAATGAGCTTGATTGCTGGTCAAAAGCCGGTTGTCGCACGGGCAAAGAAATCCATTGCTGGCTTTAAACTGCGCGAAGGCATGCCCATTGGCTGTAAAGTCACGCTGCGTAAAGACCGCATGTATGAGTTTTTGGACCGTCTTGTTACCATCGCGTTGCCCCGTGTGCGGGACTTCCGCGGTGTGAACCCGAAGAGCTTTGATGGTCGCGGCAACTACGCCATGGGCCTCAAAGAGCAAATCGTGTTCCCAGAGATCAGCTACGACAATATCGACAAGGTGCGCGGTATGGATGTGATTATCTGCACCACCGCCGGTAACGATGATGAAGCGCGCGAACTTCTGCGCAACTTCAACATGCCGTTTCAGACGAATTAGAGCGGCGAAAGGACAAGACACATGGCTAAAGTCAGTGCAATTGAGAAGAACAAGCGCCGCGCCAAGTTGGCTCAGAAATATGCAGGCAAGCGCGAGCGTTTGAAAGCGCAAGCCAATGACGAAAGCTTGCCGGAAGAAGAGCGTCTGCTCGCCCGGCTGAAGCTTGCTGAGCTGCCGCGCAACTCGAACCCAACGCGGGTGGTCAATCGCTGTGAAGTGACAGGTCGTCCGCGCGGCTATTATCGTAAATTTCGCATGAGCCGGATTGCGCTGCGTGATCTGGCCTCCGACGGGCTCATCCCCGGCGTCGTGAAGTCAAGCTGGTAAGGAGACAACGAGGATGTCGATGAGCGATCCGCTTGGTGATATGCTGACCCGCATCAGAAACGGGCAGCGCGCGCGCAAAGAAAGCATTTCTTCGCCGGCTTCGAAACTGCGCGTGCGGGTGCTGGATGTGCTGAAGCGCGAGGGCTATATTCGCGGCTATGATGTGGAAGACTTGAACGCAAGTCACAAAGAAATCCGCATTGAGTTGAAATACCATGAAGGCGATCCGGTGATTCGGAATATTGCCCGTGTGTCAAAGCCTGGCCGCCGTGTTTATTCCGGTGTGCAGGAGCTGCCCCGGGTGCTTAATGGCCTTGGTATTTCGATTGTTTCAACGCCCAAAGGGGTTCTGTCTGACGCGGAAGCGCGCGATAAGAATGTCGGCGGCGAAGTGCTTTGCACCGTTTTCTAGAGCAACTCTGGAAAACGGAAGTTAAGGAATTAAACGATGTCACGTATTGGCAAAAAACCCGTTGAGATCCCGTCCGGTGTGACGGTTACGCTCGATGGCAGCGCACTGGAAGTGAAGGGTCCAAAAGGCCTGCTCGCCATGACCATGCTCGATGATGTGGCGGTCGAGGTGAAGGACAATGAAGTGTCGGTTAGCCCGCGCTCAAAGTCCAAAGCCGCGCGGTCAGCCTGGGGCATGCAGCGCACGCTGGTCGCCAATCTGGTGGAAGGCGTGACGCAAGGCTTTACCAAGAAGCTGGAAATCAACGGCGTTGGCTACCGGGCGCAAATGAAGGGCAAATCCCTCAACCTGCAGCTCGGCTTCAGCCACGATATTGATTACCCTGCGCCGGACGGCATCGACATTAAGACGCCGGACCAAACGACCATCGAGATTTCCGGTATCGATAAACAAAAAGTTGGCCAAGTGGCCGCTGAAATCCGCGCTTTCCGTCCGCCAGAGCCCTATAAGGGCAAGGGCGTGAAGTATGAAGGCGAATATATCTTCCGTAAGGAAGGCAAGAAGAAGTAGGGCCAGCGATGAGGCAGAAAATTACACCTTTTGAGCGCCGTCGCCAGCGCGTGCGTACCTCCATTCGCAAAACGGGTGGTGGGAAGCCGCGCCTCAGCATTCACCGCTCATCCAAGCACATGTATGCGCAAGTGATTGACGACAAAGAAGGCGTCACCTTGGCTGCTGCATCGACCGTTGAAAAGGACCTGCGCGGCAGCACGGGCGCAACGACCGATGCCGCCAGCGCTGTTGGTAAGCTGATTGCAGAGCGGGCGAAAAAAGCAGGCGTTGAAAAGGTTGTCTTTGACCGTGGTGGTTTTCTCTACCATGGCCGTGTGAAGGCTCTTGCCGACGCTGCGCGCGACGGTGGTTTGCAATTCTAAAAGGATATGCGTGCCGCTGAGCGGCGCTGAAGGAAGAAGACTTTATGGCCCGCGGTGAACGTAAAAACGAACGCGAAGAAAGCGAACTGATTGAAAAATTGGTGCACATCAACCGTGTCGCCAAAGTGGTGAAAGGCGGACGTCGGTTCGGCTTTGCAGCTTTGGTCGTGGTTGGTGATGGCACAGGCCGCGCTGGCTTCGGCCATGGCAAGGCCCGTGAGGTTCCGGAAGCCATTCGCAAAGCAACGGATGCGGCCAAGAAAGACATGGTTCGCGTGCCGCTGCGCGAAGGCCGCACGCTGCATCATGACACCAACGGTCGTTGGGGCGCTGGGAAGGTGTTCCTGCGTTCAGCGCCTCCTGGAACCGGTATCATTGCCGGTGGCCCAATGCGCGCCGTCTTTGAAGCGCTTGGTGTTCAGGACGTCGTGACCAAGTCCATGGGGTCGAACAACCCTTATAACATGGTGCGCGCCACGTTCGATGCGCTTGGCCGGGAAGAGAGCCCCAAGATGGTCGCAGCAAAGCGCGGCCTGAAAGTGGCTGACATCGTGTCTCGCCGGGCGGACATGAAGAACCAAGCTGAAGTAGAACTGGAGGCTTCGAGCGCTGAATAGTCAGCGGCTTGGCCTCTGAAAAGGATTTGCTATGGCAGAGAAAAAGACAGTGACGGTGACGCAGATTGGCAGCCCAATCCGTCGTCCCAAAGACCAGCTTGCCACGCTGAAGGGCTTGGGGCTGGGCAAAATGCACCGCACCCGTGAGCTGGAAGATACTCCAGCCGTGCGCGGCATGATCCGCAAAGTCCGCCACATGGTACGGGTGGAAGGCGAATAGATTTTTTTTGTTTGACTGAGAGGCGCATTGCCGAGTCTGGGTTCATCGCCCCGGCGCATTAGGGAAACGCAGTCATGAAATTAAACGAACTCAGCGATAAACCAGGCGCCCGCAAGTCACGCGTCCGCGTTGGCCGCGGCCTTGGCTCCGGCGTTGGCAAAACCGCAGGACGCGGCCAAAAAGGTCAAAAGTCCCGCTCCGGTGTTGCCATCAAGGGCTTTGAAGGCGGGCAAATGCCGCTTCACATGCGCCTGCCAAAGCGCGGTTTTAACAACACGAAGTTTGCCAAGACCTATGCGGTCGTCAATATTGGACGCCTCCAAAAGGCTGTGGATGCAGGCAAGCTTGATGCCGGTGCCACGGTCGATACAGACGCATTGGTGAAGTCCGGTGTGGTCACCAAACCACGCGATGGCATTCGTTTGCTTGCGAAGGGGGAAATCTCCGCATCTTTGAAGCTTGTTGTGGCCGGTGCGTCGAAAGCGGCGGTGGCAGCGGTTGAAAAGGCAGGCGGCAGCGTTGATATCCAAGTGGGTAAAGCAGCCGCTGCTGAATAGCGGTCGCTCGCCCTGGAGACAAACGCATGGCATCCACCGCCGAACAATTTGCTGCTAATCTGAACTTCCAGTCTTTCGCGAAGGCGAAGGAGCTGAAGCAGCGCATCTTGTTCGCCTTGGGCGCCCTCATCGTTTACCGGCTTTGCACCTATATCCCGCTGCCTGGCATTGACCAGGTTGCGCTGCAAAACCTTTTCCAGGCAGCCCAGGGCGGTGTCCTCGGCATGTTCAATGTGTTCGCCGGCGGTGCGCTGGAACGGATGAGCATCGTTGCGCTCAACATCATGCCTTACATCACCGCCTCGATCATCATGCAGCTGATGACCAGTATGTCGCCGACCATGGCGCAGCTGAAGAAAGAGGGCGAAAGCGGGCGCAAGAAAATCAACCAATATACCCGCTATGGCACGG
>ERZ1740067.723-NODE-723-length-25069-cov-5.475734_pt1 | contig 25069 bp, 28 predicted proteins | sample MGYA00581736_ERZ1740067 | MGnify/ENA primary metagenome ERZ1740067 (study PRJEB43018, sample SAMN04849236) | marine metagenome | isolation source: floating plastic debris | place: Pacific Ocean | collected 2008-08-27 | study: EMG produced TPA metagenomics assembly... | reverse complement strand
GTTGCAGCACGGAATTTTGATTGCTTCCTGGCGTAAATGGGCATTTTTGAACGATTCTTATCAGTTTGGGTTGCACTCGCTATAGCCGTTGGCGTGGTGCTCGGCGTCCTGCTTCCAGGCGTCTTTCAAGGCCTAGCCACCCTAGAAATCGCCAGCGTTAACCTACCCGTCGCCCTTCTAATTTGGGCGATGGTTTGGCCGATGATGATTAGTGTCGACTTCGCTGGGCTGAAACGAGTGGGCGATAAACCCAAAGGCCTTATCATCACCCTTGTGGTGAACTGGCTTATCAAACCCTTTACCATGGCCGGACTGGCGGTGCTTTTCTTCCGCATAGTGTTTGATGGCCTCATCCCCGCAAGCGATGCGGAGGGCTATATCGCCGGTCTCATCCTGCTTGGTGCGGCGCCCTGCACGGCCATGGTGTTTGTGTGGTCGCAGCTGACCAATGGCGACCCGCTCTATACCCTGGCGCAAGTGAGCATCAACGACGCCATCATGGTGGTTGCCTTTGCGCCCATCGTCGCGCTCCTGCTCGGCGTTACTGATATCCCCGTACCATGGGAAACGCTGATCTTGTCGGCAGCGCTTTATGTGGTCATCCCGCTGATCGCTGGCATTGTGACCCGTCGCAGTTTGGGGGACGAGACGTCCGTGAGCCAGTTTGTTGCCAAATTAAAGCCAGTTTCGATTGGCGGGCTGCTTTTGACGGTGGTGCTGCTGTTCGGCTTTCAAGCGCAATCCATCTTGTCAGACCCCTTGGTGATTGCGCTCATTGCGATCCCCATCCTTATTCAATCCTATGGCATTTTTGGCTTAGCCTATGGCGCGGCCTATGTGTGGCGGGTGCCGCATCCTGTTGCCGCGCCATGCGCCATGATTGGCACGTCGAATTTCTTTGAATTGGCAGTTGCGGTCGCGATTAGTCTCTATGGCTTGGGCTCAAGCGCTGCACTTGCCACTGTCGTCGGGGTTTTGGTGGAAGTACCGGTTATGTTATCGCTTGTTGCCTTCGCCAACCGCACACGCAGCGCCTTTGCACAAAGCCAATGATCGTTATTCATCACAACCCAAAGTGCGGCACATCTCGCAACGTCCTGAAGCTGATTGAGGCAAGCGGCGAGACGCCAGAGGTGGTGCTATATTTGGAGACCGGCTGGACGCGGCCTTATCTACTCAGCCTGTTTGCTACCGCAAACCTTACGCCCCGCCAAGCGCTGCGGGAGACCAAATCGCCGGCAGAGGAGCTGGGCTTACTGCGTGATGCGGTGACCGATGAGGCCTTGATTGCAGCCATGCTAGAGCACCCAATCCTAGTGAACCGGCCCATCGTGTGCTCCCAGCGCGGCGTCAAGCTATGTCGTCCGAGCGAAGAAGTGCTGCCGCTGCTCCGCGCACTTCCGAAAGACACCGTTTACAAGGAAGACGGCTCGGTTCTTTTCCAACCGTAGGGCACATCCAGCCAACCGCTGGACGTTATTCGCCGTCGATAATGTCTTCGCCAGCTTTGCCAATCGACTCAATATCGCGGCCAACACCTTGAACGGTGTTGCAAGCCAGCACGCCGAAACACAGCATAACCATGAGAATAATACGCATTTTGGAACCTCCCGAACGACGGTTACTATCGCGCATTTAGCGCGTCATTGCCAATTTGGCAGCTTTTTTCATCACTGTGGGCAAGGCGCTGAGCAGCTGCGTGTCCATTTTGCGCCATTCGCCCTGCAAAGGCGGCGCTTTATCAACGCGCGCGACCCACACCGAAAGCCGCAATTCAAAATGGGTGAAAACATGTTTCACTTCATTGGGGAGGACTTGCCACTCCGCACTGCATGGGGCCGCTGGAACCGGCGCCTCGGCGTCCCAATCTGTAGAAACCAGCGCCAGCATGCCGCCCAATAAGCCGCGCTCTGGCCGGCGAATCAAAAAGGCTTGTCCATTTCGCTCAATCCAGAACACTGTGCCATATCGCACCGGTTTTGGCTTTTTCTGCGGCTTTATGGGAAAGCGCTCTTCAATACCAATGGCATGGGCCGCGCAGGCCTCGCGCCAACAGCAAATCAGGCATTTCGGTGCCTTCGGAGTACACAGAGTTGCGCCTAAATCCATCATAGCTTGGGCAAAATCGCCAGGCCGGTCCTGCGGGGTAAGTGCGTCTACCTTGGCCTTTATCTCTACCTTGGCCGCCGGTAGCGGCGTCTCGATAGTGTAAAGACGCGAGATAACCCGTTCAATATTGCCATCCACCACGGCGGCAGGTTCATTAAACGCAATGGCCGCAATGGCAGCGGATGTATAGTCGCCGATGCCAGGCAGCTCTTTTAAGGCTGACGCTGTTTGCGGGAACTGGCCGCCATAAGTCTCGGTAACAACCCGGGCGCACTTAAGGAGGTTGCGGGCGCGGGCATAATAGCCAAGGCCAGCCCACATTTCCATCACCAGCCCATCGTCAGCTGCCGCCAAGGCCTGAACGGTGGGGAAAGCCTCTAAAAAGGCGGCGAAATACGGCTTAACCGCCGCCACCGTCGTTTGCTGCAACATGATTTCGCTGAGCCAGACATGATAAGGGTCAGGCCGGCGCCCACCCTTTAAACGCCATGGCAAATCCCTACCGTGCTGATCATACCAGGCGAGCAGGTCAGCAGGCTGAGGATGGGGGTCAGCGCAGCTTGGGTCGATGAGATGATTGATGTGAGCCGATTGCATACGGTACACACATAGCGAGACAACAGCCCCCAGAAAAGGCAGCAGATGCGCGCAAAGACGTTTTCAAATTCCCGCCGCAGCAAAGCCGTGCAGCTCAGCAGTCTTGTTGGACGCATTGGGGACAAAAGTTTTCGCCGCCGCGGCTTCGTGCATGCGCAAATTATCACCGATTGGCCCCATATTGTGGGCCACAGCCTGGCCAGTGTGACCGCGCCAGACAGGCTGCGCTTTCCACCCGGCCAGAAGCGTGGCGGCACCTTGACCATCCGGTGCGATGGGAGTGCAGCGCTGGAAGTGCAGCACCATTCCAGCCTCATCATTGAGCGGGTGAACATTTTTTTCGGCTATAGCGCCATCGAGCGTCTTTCGATTCGCCAAGGCCCTTTGCCAGCACAGCGCCTGGCAGCGCCGCAAAATCGGCCCGCCCCAAAACCAGCGCCGCACCATGAAAAAGCTGTCGCCGCGGACATAAAAGATATTAAAAACCAGGACCTTAAAGCGGCATTGCAGCGTCTGGGCCATACCATTATGGCAACCCAATGAGAATTGCCGCTTGGCAAGGCATTGCTGCCAATCCATACTAAATCTTGAGGTATTTTATGTTTTCAGCCCCTGCCCTACCACATATGGTGTTTGGCCATATCAAGAGACTCTTTGCCCTCGTGGCAGTGGGGGCCTGTCTCGCCGCCTGCACAGGGGGGGAGACAGAGACCGAAGCCGAAGAGCCAATTGACTTTTCCATCCCACGCGAAGCGGCGGGAACGGATTTCATTGAAGGGGTCATAAAGTCCGAGACAGGCTGGCAGGTTGGCGCCAAAGATGCGCCTGTTACTGTGGTTGAATTCGGCTCTTTCACATGTGGGGGCTGCGCAGGCTTTCATGCGCAAATCGAACCAAAGCTGGTCGAGGAATTTGTCAAGACAGGCTATGTCCTCTTTGAATTCCGCAGCTTCACCCGCAACGAACCGGACATCCTGGCCACCATGGTTGCCGAATGCCTTGGCCCAACAAAGTTCAAAGGCGTCAAGAACCTCTATTTCAGCAGCCTGCAGAAGTGGCTGAGTTCTTCAAACCCCAATGACTATGTGGCCGAAATGGCGCGCCGCGCTGGCGTCAGCAGTGCCTCCTTCCAACGCTGCGTCAAAAATGACGAGCTGCGCGCCCAGATCGCATCCCAGACACAGCAGGCCCAAACAGAATTCCGCGATGAAGATGGGTATTTCAGAACACCCACGGTGGTTGTGGACGGCAAGAAACTCAACACCGGGTCAAGCTGGGACGCGATTTCTAATGCCATCGAACGGGCCTTGCGGTCTTGATGCCGCGTGTGATTATTTCGATTGCGAGGCGCCATGCACTTTAAGCGCCTGCGCCTGGCTGGCTTTAAGTCCTTTGTCGACCCGTCGGAGCTGTGGATCGAACCAGGGCTAACCGGCATTGTCGGCCCCAATGGTTGCGGTAAATCCAACCTGCTTGAAGCCCTGCGCTGGGTGATGGGCGAAAGCCGCCCGAAGTCATTGCGCGGGGGCGGCATGGAAGACGTGATCTTCTCCGGCACCGATATGCGGCCCCGGCGTAACTTGGCGGACGTATCCCTGCTGATCGATAATTCAGAGCGAACAGCGCCGGCGCACTATAACGACAACACTGATATTGAAGTGAGCCGCCGCATTGAGCGAGACCTGGGTTCACTCTATCGGATCAATGGCCGTGACGTGCGCCAGAAGGATGTGCAGCTGCTGTTTGCGGATGCAGCCACCGGCGCCATGTCGCCCGCGCTGGTTAGCCAAGGCCGTGTTGGCGCGCTGATCAATGCCAAGCCGCAAGACCGCCGCCAGCTGCTTGAAGATGCAGCGGGCATTTCAGGGCTCTATAGCCGCCGCCGTGAAGCGGAATTAAAGCTTAAGGCGGCGGGCACCAATTTAGAGCGGCTGGAAGACACCTTGCTGCGGATGGAAGCGCAGGCCGCTGCCCTTAAGCGCCAAGCCCGTCAAGCTGTGCGCTACCGCGAGCTGTCTGAACAGATTCGGCATTTGGAAGCGCAGATGGCGCTTGCCCAGTGGCTTGTTCACCAGGCGACGCTGACGAAAGCGGCAGACGCACTCAAAGAGACCGAGGCAAATGTAACGGAGGCAACCTCGGCAGCGGCGGCTATTGCCACGCAACTGGCCAACTTGGCTGCAGATCTGCCAGCGCTGCGCCAAACCGAAGCCGAAGCAGCGGCCGCCTTGTCGCGGCTTGAAGCTGAAGCCAACACGCTTGTGGCAGAAAAGGACCGTATCACAGCCTTACAAAGCGATCTTGCCAAACGTCTTGAAGATGCCGACCGCGACCAAGCCAGAGAGGCCGACTATCAGCGCGATGCAGAAACCTCTCTCAAGCGCACGGATGCAGATCTTGAGCGTCTCAGCACAGCCATGCAGGGCGATGAAAGCCGGGCAGAAGCGCTTTCCGGCGCGTTGGCGACAGCCAAGGATGCAGCGGCTAAAGCGCAGTCCAATTTGGACGCTGAGACAGAAGCCTTGGCACAGGCCCGTGCGAATGAACGCAGCGCACACAACGCCGCTACACAAGCCGAGAACGCGCTAGAAAGCGCGCGCCAAGCCCTGAGCGAACAGGAAGCAGCGCACGAAGCACTGCTCTCCCAGACTGGCCCTGAGAGCGTGGCATCAGGTGCGCATGCCGCAGTGGAAAGCGCAGAGGCGGCGCTGGCAGCCAGCGAACAAGCCGCCGAAACCGCTCGCAGTGCCTTGGAAGCGGCCATTCAGGACGCCCGCACGGCTCAGGCAGCCACCGATGAAGCCAAAGCCAAGCTGCGACAGCTTGATAGCGAGATTGCCGGCCTTTCAGCGGCCCTGCAAGCCAGTGCAACACATGGCGACGAGAAGCCAATCGCTGATCTCATTCAGATATCACCTGGCTTTGAGTTGGCGCTTGGCGCCGCGCTTGGAGATGGTCTGGATCTACCGGCGGATAGAGGCCCCCGCTATTGGCATAAGAGCGCACCACATGCCGATGACCCCAGCCTTCCCGACACGCTAGAGCCGCTTGCCAAAAAGGTCTCCGGAGCGCCGCATTTGCAGCGTCTGCTGAGCCAAACCGCGCTCGCGCCAGACGAGGCGACTGCCAGCCGATTGGCCGATACATTGGCGCCCGGACAGCAGATTGTGACCAAGCAAGGCGGCCTATGGCGCTGGGATGGCCTGCGGGCTACGGCGGACGCGCCGACCGCAGCTTCATTAAGGCCTGCCCAGCGCAACCATTTGGTTGCCTTGGAAGAACAACGTCCGGACTTGGAGCAAGCACGGGCCGCATCCCTAGAGCTTGCAACCCAGAAAGAAGCCCTAAAGGACGACGCCCAAGCAGAAGATCAGCGGGTTCGCCAAGCGCTGCAACAAGCCACACAGGCCTTGCAAGCCGCGCGGGCGGAGGCGCGCAATGTCGAAGCCAAAGAGCGTGCTCTGACAGAAAAACGCTCCGCAAGCGCCGCGACCTTGGAAGCCCGCCGCAGCGCAGTCGAAACCGCAGAGCAAAACGCAGCAGCATCCCAGCAAGCGGTCAAAGCGCTGCCAGACCTGTCCGACCAGGATGCAGCTTTGGCGCAAACGCGCGCCTTGGCGGAAGAAGCGCGCAACGCTTTGGCCGAGGCAAGAGCAGCCCATGATAGCCACACCGCCAGCGCGCAAGGACGCAAGCGCGCCTATGAGCGCACGCGCTTTGAGAGAAAGCAGTGGCAGGATCGGGCCGAAAAAGCATCCGCTCAACAAAACACCTTGGCCGAACGGCGAACGGAGATTGCGCAAGCGCTCGATGACCTCAAAACCCGGCCTGCTGACATTGCGCGCCGACAGGATGCGCTGCGCGATCAGCTAGAAAAACAGCGGCAAGCACGGTCAGACGCGGCAGATGCATTGGCGGCTAAAGAGACCATGGTGCGGACGTCTGAAACGGAACGCAATAAGGCACAAGAGGCGCTCACAACAGCCCGCGAAGCCAGAGCGCGCTGTGAAGCCGATTTATCAAGCGCAGAAGCGCGGCGGGATGAATTGCGTGAGCGGTGCCTTTCACATTTCGATTGCAGCCCGATTGATTTGTTGCCGCTCACGGGTCTGGGCAATGAGAATGACCTGGAGCTGCCAGAAGCCATTGAGCGCCAGCTCGAGCGCCGCAAGGCAGAGCGCGAGCGCCTTGGCGCTGTTAATCTGCGCGCAGATGTTGAACTGCAAGAGCTTGAAACAGAAATCCAAACCCTGCGGGCAGAAAAAGACGAACTGGAAACGGCCATCGCCCGGCTTCGCGGCGCAATTGGAGCGCTTAACCGTGAAGGCCGCAGCCGCCTTATGACGGCGTTTGATGCCGTTAATGACCATTTCGGGACCTTGTTCACAACGCTGTTCGGCGGCGGCGAGGCACATATCACCTTAATCGAATCGGACGACCCGCTTGATGCCGGGCTTGAAATCATGGCCAGTCCGCCAGGCAAGAAACTACAAGCCTTGTCACTCCTATCTGGCGGCGAGCAGGCTTTGACGGCGCTGAGCCTCATTTTTGCGGTGTTTATGACCAACCCAGCGCCGATTTGTGTGTTGGATGAAGTGGATGCACCACTGGATGACGCCAATGTTGAGCGTTTCTGCACATTGTTGGAAGAAATGGTTAGCCGCACGCAAACACGGTTCCTCATCGTCACCCACAACGCCTTAACGATGAGCCGGATGCACCGCCTTTTTGGTGTGACAATGGCTGAGCGCGGCGTCTCGCAGCTGGTCTCTGTGGACCTGAAACAGGCTGAAACCATGGTCGCCGCTGAGTAGCTGAAAAAAATCTATATATTTCAGTATTTTATGGCGCTTCATGCAGCGCGGCATTAAGCTTGACTTGCTCTAGCCGCCTCCATATGTTGCGCGCGACTTTGGCACGAGGTCGTAAGGGGCGTCAGCCCGCATGACAGACCAACGCGATGATGACGCCGAAACCGCGAAAGCGGCTCCGGAATTCGCGGATCGCCTAAGCCGCGCGCAGGCACGACAGCGTGCCAAGGAGGCTAAACCTCGCAGCGCTGACGGCAAGGCGATGGGCATTGGCATGCGGCTCAGCCTAGAATTGGTGGTCGCAACCACAATCGGCGCGCTGTTTGGCTACGCTTTTGATTGGGTTTTGGGTACTGGTCCTTGGCTCCTGATCGTTGGTGTGCCATTTGGCGCTGCAGCTGGCATTCGTAATATGCTGCGCGCCATGGAAGAAATCGATGGGGCAAACACCCCGGGCAATGATGAGGAAGACGGCACCGCTTAGCGTCTTACAAAGACCGCGGAGTGTGCGAGGCGAGTTGGAAGGAAGATCGTGGCGGGAAGTCCACTAGATCAATTTAAGCTCTCAAACAAATTAGAGCTCAGCGTCGCTGGTTTTGACGCTTCTATTACCAATTCCGCGCTGTGGATGATTGGTGTTGTGGCCGTCACATCGGTCGGTTTGATGTGGGCGATGCGCCGCGCCGATATGGTCCCAGGCCGCAGCCAATCCATGGCTGAACTGCTCTATGAGTTTGTCGCCAATATGGTGAAGGACAATATTGGCGCTGGCGGCAGGCCCTTTTTCCCCTTCATCTTCAGCCTCTTCATGTTCATCCTCATCGCCAACCTGGCTGGCATGGTGCCCTACGGCTTCACCGTCACGAGCCATTTGGCCGTCACGATGACCTTCGCCATCTTTATCTTCCTTTTGGTCATTGCCGTTGGATTTGCCCGGCATGGGCTGCATTTCTTCAGCTTGTTCCTGCCGCCAGGTACGCCCGTCTTTTTGATGCCTTTGATTGTGGTGATCGAAGTCATTTCCTTTTTTTCTCGCCCGGTAACGCTCGGCGTGAGGCTGTTCGCCAATATGACGGCAGGGCACATTCTCATGAAGGTGTTTGCTGGTTTCATCATCTCCATGGCAGCCGCTGGCAGCTTCGTCGCCTTTTTAAGCTGGCTGCCGTTTGTAGCCAATGTTGCAGTGACGGCCCTAGAGCTCCTTGTCGCCGCTGTGCAGGCCTATGTCTTTGCCTTATTGACCTGTGTTTATCTCAATGACGCGGTCAATTTAGAGCACTGATCCACTCGTCTCATTCAGTCCAAATTTTCAAAGATCTCTAACGAAAGGAATTCTCCATGGACGCAGAAGCAGCAAAATATATCGCCGCAGGCCTTGCCACAATCGGCATGGGCGGCGCTGGTATCGGTGTGGGCATCATTTTCGGCAACTTCCTGTCCGGCGCGCTGCGCAACCCGTCAGCGGCTGACCAGCTGTTTGCCCGTGTGATCTTCGGCTTTGCCGTGACGGAAGCCTTGGGCATCTTCTCCTTCTTGGTCGCCCTTCTGGCCCTCTTCGGTTAATCTACGCTGATTGCTTGTGCATCTCGCTCGCTCTGGGGCGGGATGTTGATAGGGCTTTAAAGGCCAAATGATATGACGCTTTTTCTTTCCGCTATGGCTGCCGCCGCCGAGACTGGCGGCGCCCCTGAGGCCGCCTCTGGTGGCCTGCCGCAGTTTGACCCAACCGTTTTCGGTCCCCAGGTCATCTGGCTGGTGATCACCTTTGCGGTATTTTACTTCGTGATGGCCAAGCTGGTGCTGCCCCGCATTGGCGATGTGCTAGAAGACCGGGAAGAAAAGATTGCCGATGATTTGGACCAAGCCGAACAGCTGAGCCAAGAAGCCGGCAGCGTTCAAGACACCTTTGAAGGGTCTTTGACAGAAGCCCGCAGTCAGTCGACACAGATCATCGCGTCAGCGCGGTCTGATGCGCAGGACCGCGTGAACAGCGAACTGGCGAAGCTTGATACAAAGCTGGGGAAGCAAGCTGACAAGGCCGAAGACCGCATTGCAGCAGAGAAAGCCTCTGCTCTTGAAGAGCTAGAGGCCGTTGCGACAGATGCCTGTGAAGACATTATCGCCAAACTACTTGGCAGTCCGGTCGACCAGAACGCCATTCGCGATATTGTGAAGCAAGAGATTAGTGGGAGGGGCGTGTGAACGTGATTTCTGTCGCGCAGGCTGCCAGCGAGGCGCATGGCTCAACCCCGTTTTATGCCGACACCTCCTTCTGGGTGGGCGCATCTGTCGTCACGTTCTTGGCTCTCCTGGTTTATCTCGGTGTTCACAAAACCATGGCCAAGTCACTCGATGACCGGGCCCAGAAAATCCAAAGCGAACTGGATGAAGCGCGCAAGCTGAAGGAAGAAGCCCAATCCCTGCTTGCCAAACATCAGCGGCGCCAGCGCGAGGCCTCCAAAGAAGCTGAAGAAATCCTGGCGCACGCCCGCGAGGAAGCAGAAGCCATCAAGGCCGAAGTAGACGGCAATATCAAAACCATGGTCGACCGCCGCTCTCGTCTGGCTGAAGACCGTATCAAGGCAGCAGAAGCTGCTGCAGTGAAAGACGTGCGCAAAATCGCCGTGGAAGTCGCGACAGCGGCAGCCCAAAAGATTATTGCAGAACACCTCACCGCAGAGACGCAGCAAAACAGCATCGACAAAGCAATTAGCGAACTCGGTCAGAAACTGCATTAGATCATGGCGTCATGGCCGCTTGACCCAACCGCACTGGACGATCTACTCGGCCTCTTGGACGTTGAGCAACTCGACACCTTCTTCTTCCGTGGCCGGTCTGAACATGCCGGTTCAGTCCGCGTCTTTGGTGGCCACGTCATTGGACAGAGCGTTGCTGCAGGCCTGAAAACGGTGCCCGCTGACCGGCACCTACATTCCATGCACGCCTATTTCCTAAGGCCCGGCAAGCCAATCCAGCCGATCCTCTATCAAGTTGAGCCGGTGCGCGATGGCGGCAGCTTCACGACGCGGCGTGTTGTGGCATTCCAATCAGGCGAGGCAATTTTCAATACCTCGCTGTCCTTTCATAAACGACAGGAGGGCCCAACCCATGAATTCGACGCGCCCACGCCGCCTGAAGGTCCAGAAGGCCTGACAAGTTATGACGATATGTGGGAAGAGCTGCGCCGCAAGAACCCAGACAAAGTGCCGCGCCGCTCCCTGCCAAGCGCAATCGACGTGCGGCCAATTCACTTGCGCAACCCATTCAAACTAGAAACAGCGCCGCCAGAGAATTGGGTCTGGATGAAAACCAAAGGCCCCCTGCCCGACGACAACGCCACGCACCAGAAGCTGTTTGCCTATATGTCGGATATGCAGCTGCTTGGAACATCACTGCAGCCGCACAAGCTGAGCTGGCTGGACCCAAATCTGCAGTTTGCCTCTTTGGACCACGGCATTTGGTTTCATGATGAATTCCGCGTGGATGACTGGCTGCTTTTACATATGGAAAGCCCTGTCGCACGGCATGCCCGCAGCTTCAACCGAGCCACAGTATGGGATGCCAGTGGCAAGGTCGTTGCCTCAACGGTGCAAGAAGGTCTTCTGCGCACCAAGACTCAGTAGACCACATTGGGTTCAGTCATGGTCGGACTTGACCGAGCCATCCATGGAACAGCCCCGACACTATGATTCGCTGTGGATTCGCCGATCAAGCCGGCGAATGAAGATTAGGTAAGGGTCAGCCAATGGCTCTTTCGCCGCAGACGGCCTACTCTGCAGCAATCTTGAGAGACTCAGGCTCCTGGTAGGTAAGCACTGGTCGCCGGGCTGCGCGGGATACAACCAGCCTATGCATAGGCGCGAAGTGTGGCGCGGCTCTAAAGCGCTCTGTTTCTCCGGCTTTGGCCGCCTCAGCAAGACTTCTGAGCGCGTGAATAAATTCATCCAGCGAGGCTTTTGACTCAGTCTCGGTCGGCTCCACCAACATGGCGCCAGCCACGACAAGTGGGAAATACATCGTCATAGGATGAAAGCCCTCATCAATCATCGCCTTGGCAAAGTCGAGGGTGGTGACACCTGTGCCCTTTAAGAACTGCTCATCAAACAGGGCTTCATGCATGCAGGGACCATCATCATAGGGGGCGCTGAGTACGTCTTTGAGCTGGCTTAGGATATAGTTGGCGTTGAGGACGGCATCCTCAGCCACCTGGGCCAAGCCGTCGCTGCCATGGCTTTTCATATAGGTGAGAGCCCGCGTAAACATGCCCATTTGGCCGTGGAAGGCGCACATGCGGCCAAAGGATTGCTCTGCCTCGTCGGCATGTTCCGCTTCAACCAACTGGCCATCCAGGACAAAGGGGCGCGGTGCGAATGGCGCAAGCGCTTCAGAGAAGACCACCGGACCGGAGCCAGGCCCCCCGCCACCATGGGGCGTAGAGAACGTTTTGTGGAGGTTGATGTGCATGGCATCCACGCCCAGATCGCCCGGGCGCACCTTGCCGACGATGGCGTTAAAGTTGGCACCGTCACAATAGAAATAGCCGCCAACGGCGTGGATGGCATCGGCAATCGCAATGATATCGCGCTCAAAGAGGCCGCAGGTGTTGGGGTTTGTAATCATCACGGCAGCCACATGGGTGCCGAGCTTTGCCTTGAAGGCTTCGACGTCAACGCGGCCATCGGGCGTGGCTGGCACGGCCTCGACTTTGTAACCAAGGAAAGCCGCGGTAGCTGGATTGGTGCCATGGGCGCTTTCTGGGACCAAGACGGTTGTGCGGCCATCCCCGGCCGCTTCAAGCGCCGCGCGGATGGCCATCATGCCGCACAGCTCGCCATGCGCGCCTGCTTTAGGCGCCAAGGTGATACCGGGCATGCCGGTGAGTGTTTTCAGCCAGTGCGCCAATTCTTCCATCACCGCCAGCGCACCAGGCACGGTGGAGACGGGCTGTAGCGGGTGAATATCGGCAAAGCCAGGCAGCCGCGCCGTCTGCTCATTGAGCCGGGGATTATGCTTCATGGTACAACTGCCAAGCGGGAAGAGCCCCATGTCGATGGCATAGTTTTTCCGGCTCAGCCGCGTGAAGTGACGCATCACCTCTGGCTCTGACAGCCCAGGCAGAGAGACCCAATCCCGCTCAAGGCCGCCAAGGCGGCTCTCAATATCAGGCGCGCCGGGCACATCCACACCGGTATAGCCTTCCGCGCCGCGTTCAAAGATAAGCGCCTCTTCCAAATCGAGGCCGCGATGGCCGGTTGCCGTTGCCATATCCTGCTGTCCTGTCAGGCCGTCTTCCATGCGCGTTGGGCGCCCATTTGCATTCATGCTCATTACAGCGCCTCCTTCAGATTGGCTTCCAAGGCATCAAAGTCTTCGTCTGTGGCCGTCTCCGTAACAGCCAGGATAAGAATGTCGGACAAGGTGGGACGCGCCGGATAGAGACGTCCACCGGGGACGCCAGCCAGCACGCCGTTACCAGCGAGCCGCTCCACGAGAGCCTCCGCATTGCCAGGGACGCGGATGGTGAACTCATTGAAGAACGACGCGTTGAGAACCGACACACCGTCTATGGCCTGCAGTCGCTCAGCGAGCTGAGCGGCGCGGGCATGGTTGAGCTTTGCCAGCCGGGACAGCCCTTCGCCGCCAAGCAGCGCCATATGGGCTGTGAAGGCAAGCGCGCACAGACCGGAATTGGTGCAGATATTGGACGTCGCCTTTTCGCGCCGAATATGCTGCTCGCGCGTCGAGAGCGTTAGGACAAAGCCGCGTTTGCCCTGGGCATCGACGGTCTCGCCGCAGAGCCGGCCCGGCATTTGGCGGGTATATTTCTGGCGAGCGGCAAAGAGGCCCAGATAAGGACCGCCAAATTGCAGGCCGACGCTGAGGCCTTGGCCTTCGCCCACCACAATATCAGCGCCCATGGCACCAGGGGCCTTTATGGCGCCGAGCGCCAACGGCTCTGGCACGGAAATGATCAGCAGCGCGCCCTTAGCTTGCGCCGCTTGAGAGAGGGCGGTGAAGTCTTCAATATGGCCGAAGATATTTGGGTATTGGACGACTACGCAGGCCGTTTCGTCATCGAGCTGCGCCATGAGAGAAGCCGTGTCTGACCCCGGAGAGCCCGCCTCTGTTGTGGGATCAGCGCAGAGGATGGTTTCACCCGTAAAGCGTGTCATGGAGCGCACGGTATCGCGGTAATGCGGATGCACACCGCCAGACATCAAGACTTTGCTGCGCTTGGTAATCCGCCCGGCCATCAGGATAGCTTCGAGACAGGCGGTCGAGCCGTCATAGAGCGAGGCGTTGGCCACATCCATGTCGAACAGCCGCGCCACTTGGGTTTGGAATTCGAACAGGTATTGCAGCGTGCCTTGGGCGATTTCAGGCTGATAGGGCGTATAAGCCGGCAAAAACTCGCCGCGCTGGATGATATAATCAACGCTTGCGGGAATATGGTGCCGGTATGCGCCCGCACCGCAGAAAAAGGGCGCATCCCCTGCCGCCAGGTTTTGGCCGGCCAAGCGCTTCATATCCCGTGCGACCTGCAACTCGCTTACATGGCCTGGCAGGTCTACAGGTGCCTCTAGCAGGGCACCATCTGGCACATCCTTAAACAGGGCATCTATGTTGGGCGCGCCAATGGCGGCCAACATATCCTGACGGTCTGTTTCGCGAAGGGGAAGATAACGCATAGTGTCTCCTCTAGCGTTGGGGCTTTTGCGCGGAAAAACGAAGCCGAACATAGTCGGCGAACCAAGTGCCGGACGGCGTACACAGTGACGGCTTGAGCAGGTCAATCATGGCGTCAAACAGCCGCTGATGCTGGTCTGCGGGCACGCCGGGAAGTAGGGAGTCGCCAAAGGTGTTCAGCCACCCCATCAGACCAGTCGGAAGCAGCGTCGGGCGCGGAATAAGCTGCGCGGAAATACTGTCAAATCCAGCGGCAGTCAGAAGCGCGGTATAGTCCTCCGCCGTCGGATAATAATGCGGGAGCCCATCAGGCAGACCAAAGCCATTGGCCTGCATCGCGGCCCGTGCCGCCGCTTGCAGTCCCACAATATTTCCAAAGCCGCCGAACTCGCCCACATAGCGTCCACCTGGCTTGAGAGCCTTGAAGACACCAGCCGCCACGTTGTCAGGCTGCATCATCCAGTGCAGGGCGGCATTGGTGAAGACGGCATCGAATTCTGCGTCAAGAGACAGGGCCATGCCGTCCATCTGATGCGCATCAAGACCAAGCGCTTGAGCCGCACGCACCATATCAGCGGCGCCATCAACACCAACAACGGTCGCGCCGGTTTGTGCGATTTTAAGGGTCAGCGCGCCATCGCCGCAGCCCAAATCCAAGATGCGTTCGCCAGGCTGCGCAGCCAGTAAGTCCAGCATCGCCGGGCCTGCCAAATCGGCAACAAAGCGCGCATTGGTCTCATAGTCTTGTGCGCTCCATGTTTTTTGCGCTGGCGCAGACATCCCCTAGTCCTCCAATCCCGCCACGTGCGCGGCATAGGCATCGGCGTCCATCAAGGCCTCTGCGGCGCTTGGGTCGCTGAGCTGCAGTTTGAAAAACCAACCATCTGCCTCCGGCGAACTATTGACGGTATCGGGCGCATCTTCGAGCGCATCATTGACTTCTAGGATTGTCCCGGCGGCGGGCGCATAGACTTCGCTGGCAGCTTTCACCGATTCGACCACAGCAGCTTCATCTCCAGCAGAGACGGTCTTGCCGACGGCGGGCAGCTCAATGAACACCACATCGCCGAGCGCCTTTTGCGCATAGTCGGTGATGCCGACGGTTGCGATATCGCCGTCTAGGTCAAGCCATTCATGGTCTGCTGTGTATTTCCGCACGTTGGTCTCCAAATTGTTCCAGGTTCAGCTATGTCGTTGTGCGTCCCGGCGCCTATAGCGCTGCGGCACAAAGGGAAGAGGGGTTACTTGGGCTGGGATGGACTGCCCGCGCACATCCACATGCAGTTCCAACCCATCAAGGCTGGCATCGCGCTGCACATAGGCCATGGCAATGGGACGCTCTAAGGTCGGGGAATACCCTCCAGATGTGACCGTGCCGACGGGGGCGCCGTCCGCGGCGAGGACCGCGGCGCCCGCACGTACCGGCCTGCGGCCATCAATCAGCAAGCCGACGCGGCACCGGTCAAAACCATCTTCCAGCTGGGTCATCACCCGCTGCGCACCGGGGAAATCTCTTTCCAACTTGCGCCGCTTTCCAAGCGCGAAGGTAAGACCGGCCTGAACCGGCGTGGTGTCTTCATCAATATCATTGCCGTAAAGGCAAAGGCCAGCTTCAAGCCGCAGGCTATCGCGGGCGCCAAGCCCGGCTGGCATGACGTCCTGATGGGCCAAGATGGCCTCAGCCAAGGCGCCTGCCTGCGCGTTTGGAATGGAGATTTCAAAGCCATCTTCGCCGGTATAGCCGCAGCGCGATACCATGGTGGAAGCCCCCTCATAGGTCGCGGCAGCGGAGTCCATAAAGCTCAGGTCGGTCGACTCAGGCACCAAGTCGGCTAGCGCATCCCCCGCTGCCGGACCCTGCAATGCAATCAGGGCATGACTGTCCAAACGTTCCAGCACAGCGTCCCGGTCAGCACAGGCAGCCTCAAGATGCTCAACATCAACGGCTTTTCGGCTCGCATTTAACACCAGGTGCAAGGCGCCATCCGACAGGCGCGTCACCATCAAATCATCAATGATGCCGCCAGCCTCATTCATCAGGAGGCTGTAGCGCACCCGTCCAGGCCTTAAGCTGGACAAATCTGCACAGGTCAGGCTCTCCAAAGCAGCGTCGGCCTGAGGGCCATTCAGAAGCACTTGTCCCATATGCGAGACATCAAAAAGCGACGCCTTTGCCCGTGTGTGCAAATGCTCAGCAATAATGCCGGCGGGATATTGCAGCGGCATTTTATAGCCTGCAAAGTCAACCAAACGCGCATCATGGGCTTCATGCACGCTAAGCAGAGCTGTCGGCTGAACGGAACTCACGCGGTTTAGGGCCTCTCAAGCACAAAGGGTTCACAGCAAGACAATCGACGCAGCGATATGCTGCTTTCAACGCCTTGCCCCCTCTGTCGCGTGAACCTGAGAGATTTCAGTAGAGACTCTAAAGCCCTACCCTACGCCCTTCGGTGAAATCGACCTGGGGCCGATTTGCTTTCCAGAGTGTCCGTTTATCAGCCAGTCGGTCCTAGATACCTGAGAGTTTCCGGGGCGGTTGCTCCTTCGGCGGCGCCTGTTTGATGGCTCAAACCTGCACGCTCTCCCGACTCGCCAGATGCTAGCAAAGCCACCATCCGAACACTGCGAATCGTAAAACGTTCTTCCCTAAAGTCAAATTAATAAACGCTATGATTCTAAATTATAACGCGCCTGTGTGTTGCTGAGCTCAAAGCCAATGAGAAGCTCATACAAATAGGTATCTGCAAGCTCATTTGTTGGGATTGTAAATTCAACGGTTTCCCGGCTTCGTCCGCGCCCATCCTGACCTGATAAGGAGACCGAGGCGGTGTAGATGGTTTTCGCTTGAAGAGAATCGCCCTCGCGCGCAATCACCACGAAATACGGCATCGAAACATCTTGTTGTTGCGCCATAGGGCCAGGCTCGGCCGTGATGGTAAAAGCAACCTGGGTGCGAATGCCCTCGCCCCTATCCTTGCAATCAACATCCAAATTAGACATCACAGCGCGGTAGGCCACATTATTGGCCGTTGGCACCGCGCCCTCAGGAAAGCTGGTGAGGGCATTGGCATAGCGCACAAAGCCGACCGCAGGACAATCCGTAATCTCAACAATCAGCGGATTTGAGTTGCAGGCCGTGGTCAAGAGCAGGGCCAACACGCTGAAAAAGCCAAAACCGCCTAGCGAACGCGTCATTGTATCACCATTTACAATACTAGATTTTAAGCGAGAGGTTATAGCCAGCCTTTTATATGTAGGCTATATGCCAACACAAATATTCAAAGATGAGCGTTAGGACGGCTTAACAAGATGACTGCTGCGAAACCTCAACTGAAGATCCTCTTGGCAGCGCCCCGCGGTTTTTGCGCTGGCGTGGACCGCGCCATCAAAATCGTTGAACTGGCGCTCGAGAAATATGGTGCCCCCGTCTATGTGCGTCATGAAATCGTTCACAACAGGCATGTGGTAGAGAGCCTCGAAGAGCGCGGCGCTATCTTCGTCGAAGAGCTTGATGAAGTACCTGACGATGTACCCGTCGTTTTTTCAGCCCATGGCGTGCCTAAAACGGTTCCAGCAGAAGCGGAACGACGCAAGCTGTTTTACCTAGACGCAACTTGCCCTTTGGTCAGCAAAGTTCATCGGGAAGCAGAACGCCACTTTAAAGAGGGCCGCCATATCTTGATGATTGGCCATGAAGGCCACCCCGAAGTTATCGGAACGCTTGGCCAGCTTCCCAAAGGTGCCATCACGCTGATTGAGACGCCAGAAGATGCGGCCAATGTGTCGGTGGATGATCCTGACAATCTGTCATTTATTACCCAAACAACGCTGTCAGTGGATGACACCAGCGCCGTGATCTCGGTGTTGCAAGACCGATTCCCCAATATTGCCGGCCCAAAACGCGAAGACATCTGCTATGCGACGACCAATCGCCAAGAAGCTGTCAAATTGATCGCCGAGCAGTGCCAGCTTGTTTTGGTGGTTGGCGCGGCAAATTCCTCGAACTCGGTGCGCCTGGTGGAAGTGGCCAGCAAAATCGGCACAAAGGGGCAATTGGTCGCGAACCATGAAATGATCGACTGGTCGCTCTTTGAGGGGGTAAGCGCCGTTGGCATCACAGCCGGCGCGTCTGCGCCTGAAATCCTCGTCAGGGAAGTGCTCGACGCAATCGCACAGCGCTACGACATTGAAATCGAAGAAGTCGAGACGACCCGCGAAAGTGTGACATTCAAACTGCCCCGCGCGATTTCAAAAGACAGCAAAACGCCCGTCATGACGCCAGCCTAAATGGCGGTTTACACGGATGTAAATCTCGATGAGCTATCGGCCGTTCTACAGCGTTTCGACCTGGGGGAATTGCGCAGTTCGCGCGGTATTGCCGAAGGTGTTGAGAACTCCAACTACCTGATTGAAACGGATAAGGCCCGCTACATCCTCACACTCTATGAAAAACGGGTGGCAGCGGCAGATTTGCCTTTCTTCCTTGGACTTATGGAGCATTTGGCGGGCAATAGCATTCCCTGCCCCCTGCCCATGCATGACGAGCAAGGCACGGCGCTCTTTGAGCTCTCCAACCGTCCCGCCGCTCTCATTTCCTATTTGGATGGCGTCTCTATCGATCAGCCATCCCAAGGACACTGCCATCAAGTCGGCACAGCCCTGGCGGATCTCCACGCCGCGCAAACGGGATTTACCAGCGTAAGGGCAAATGCGCTATCGCTCGATGGGTGGCGCGATTTAGCGGCAAGCTGTCTCCAGGATGCCGCAAAGGTAGAGCCCAACCTTCCGGCCTTGATCACGGACGAGTTGAGCTTTCTCGCCAAGTGTTGGCCGGATGCAGACGTGCTTCCGAGCGGGGTTATCCATGCGGACCTGTTTCCCGACAACGTCTTTTTTCTCCATGGCACGTTAAGCGGCATCATCGATTTCTACTTCGCCTGCAATGATATGCTGAGCTACGATTTAGCAATTTGCCTCAATGCGTGGTGCTTCAATCCGAACAGGCAGTTCCTCCCAGCGCATGCTGAAGCCCTGATCGCGGGCTATAGCGCGAAGAGACCCCTGACCCGAGACGAGCAAGACATCTTGCCCCTACTCTGCCGCGGCGCTGCCATGCGGTTCCTTCTCACGCGTTTATACGATTGGCTAAACCCGGCACCGGGCGCGCTTGTAAAGCCGAAAGACCCACTCGATTATGTGGCGCGCCTTAAATTCTTTCAGACGTGGGGCTTTCCATAGCGGAGGAGAATATGACGGAGAGCGTTGAAATCTTCACCGACGGAGCGTGCTCTGGCAATCCAGGGCCAGGCGGATGGGGTGCCCTGCTTCGCTTCAAAGGGCAGGAAAAGGAGCTCTGTGGCGGGGAAACTGAGACGACCAACAACCGTATGGAGCTTCGCGCCGCCATTGAGGGCCTCAATGCCTTGAAGCGCCCTTGCAACGTCATCATTACGACCGACTCAGTTTATGTGCGCGATGGCATTACCCGTTGGATCAACGGCTGGATTAAAAATGGCTGGAAGACTTCAGCTAAAAAACCCGTCAAGAACGCCGAGCTCTGGAAAGCACTCCTGGCGGCTACAGAGCGCCACAAAAACGTAGAATGGCGCTGGGTCAAAGGCCATGCCGGGCACCGCGAAAATGAAATCGCAGATGCCCTCGCGCGCAAAGGCATTGGCATGGCCTAAAGACTAGGCCGCCTTGATTTGCCCAACAAAGCTATCCATGCGGCTGCGCAGTTCCACAATCTGGTCCATCACATGGCCGATGGATGTTTCCATTTCTTCGCTAGAGCGACTGCAGTCGCCCACTAGATCCGCAGTGCCTTCCACTTCGTGGGCAACGCCTTGTGTAGCGCCGGAGGCCCGTTCAACACTGCGCGCTATGCTCTGCGTGGCATCCTGCTGCTCAGCCATCGCTTGTTCGAGGCCCTGCGAGATTTCGGTCACGCTTGCAAAGGTATCGCGTATGCCGCCGGTCTCCTCGACACTCTTTCCGACGTGGTCCTGCACAGCTTGGAGATGAGAGGAAGCCTCGTCGGTAGCTTTGGCTGTCTGCTGGGCCAGCGCTTTCACTTCACTGGCAACCACGGCAAAGCCTTTGCCCGCTTCGCCTGCACGAGCGGCTTCAATCGTTGCGTTCAGGGCCAGCAGGTTTGTTTGGTCGGCAATGGATTGAATGGTATCTACAATCTCGCTGATCCGCGCGGCGGCCTCATCCAAAGCGGAAATGGTGGTATTGGTATCTTCTGCTGCCTGCATCGCATTTGAAATAATGCCGCTCGATTGGTTGATTTTAAGGACGGCGTCCTGACAGGATTGGCTCAGTTGCTGCGTCGCAGATGATAAATCGCCAACTGTCTCACTTGTTTGGCCCGTATTGACCGAAATCGTGCTGAATTTATCACTTACGGTGCCAACGGCTGTGCCCACTTGGCGGGTTAACGTGCTTGCATTTTCCATCTGGCCAAGGACTTCCGTCACAATGCCTGAAATCTCATCCTCAAACGCCTTGGCCAACGCTGAACGCTCTTGCGCGCGCGCTTCGGACGCCTCTTTTTGAGACTTCAGTTCTAGTGCGGCGCGCTCATCAGCCGCGCGCGCGGCAGTTTGTGCATCTTCTTCCTTACGCTGTGCCTCTTTTTCTTGCAGCGACTTCGCGCGTGCGTCAGCGGCTTCCTTCTCTTGTGCTGATTTGTTCATGGCCACCAGCAAGGATTGCGCATTTACAATCTGACCCTCCATCCGCTGAGTGATCCATGTCAGAGCAGCAGCCTCACAGACAAGGATAACGGCATGCAAGACGACGCGGGCAAAGTCTGCGCTTTCGGGGAAAATGGCGAGCGGATATAGAAAGTTAAGCGAAACGTGATGCACAGCCACAACCACAGTGCCCACCAAGATCGCTTTCCAATCCGAGAACACACACAGCATCGCCAGCGCTGCAAAATAGTACATATGCGCATCGATCCGCCACACCGGCGGCATTTGAAAGACAAGTGCAGATACCTGCAGCATGAAAGCAGCTGCAATGACATTTCGGGTGATCTGCGCTGATGGCGCTTTGTAGGTTAGCCAGCTGGCAACAGCGGAAAAAACCGCGCTGAACACCAGAAGGGCCGGCATAAATCGGTCCGTGAAATAGCCAAAAGCTGCGAGCAATGGGATATGGACCCAAAGCCAAATGGACAGGTATCTTGCGGTCTTCTCGCGCAGAGCAATGAACGCGCTTTGCATATCATTTTGTGTGTGTGTCATGTTCAAGTGCTTTTTCTCAGGTCAAATGTCATCGTCCGCACCGCACGGACGATGTTCCTGCCAACACTAGTTTTGCGCCTTGTTCGTAGAGCGCGCCTGCTGAAACCTGCTGTGGCACCAGAATGCTATGCGCGGCAAATGACTTGGAAATCTGCATCTTTCCAAGCGAAACGCCGTGAATGCGCTGTAGCAGCGACGCCGCCTGTGCAGACGGCGCTAAAATGACGTATTCGCGATAAGCTCGTTTTTGATCAAACTGGCTTATCGGCGAAAATGGCAAAATCCCTGCCAGCAAAATCGCACTGAGCGCTGCAAACAGGCAAGACAGACCTACTAGCTTTGCCGCTTCAAAACGGTCTTTTTGGACCACATCCATGCCTAATCCGCAGATTGGTTTCGCGGCTTTGGCTAAGCTAAATCTATAAATAAAGTGGTAAAATGCTGCAAAAAAAAGCGGCGGGTATGGCGCGAAAATCAGCTATCGGAGAGCGTCTGATTGCCGCGGTCTGCCCGCTCAAACAACGGCGCTATAGCGACCCCTAAAATACTGGCCAAAACCATAAGCGCTGCAGCGATAACCGCCGCGAGGGTTAAGGCCAGGACATATCGCCTGACCTTAGAAGCCGTGCGCTCGCGCGGCAGCGGCGCTATTGAAAAATCCTCATCGCGCCGCCGGCTCACATTAAAAAGACCTGGACTAAAGTTGACCCAGCGCATGTTCGGCGCTCGACACATCAAAGCCGCCGCCTTCTTCAACGTTTAAGGCTGTCACGACGCCATCGTCCGCGATGATCGAAAAGCGCTGTGCGCGCGGTCCCATGCCAAAGTTTTTCAAGTCGAGCTCAAGACCAAGCGCGGCAGCAAAATCGCCATTACCATCGGCCAGCATAACCACGTTTTCACCCACCGATTGGTCCTTGCCCCAGGCATCCATGACAAAAACATCGTTGACGGACATGCAAGCGATGGAGTCAACGCCCTTGGCTTTAATTGCATCTGCATGTTGTACAAAGCCTGGAAGATGCTTTGCCGAACAGGTCGGGGTGAACGCGCCAGGCACGCAGAATAGCACGACTTTTTTACCGCCGAACAAATCGCCAGTGGTCATCGGTGCGGGCCCATCCGCCGTCATGTGCATAAGCGCTGCGTCTGGGATTTTATCACCAACCTGAATTGTCATTGGGGGCTCCTTTTCTCGAAATCTAGCCGACTAAAGTCAGGGTGTCTTTTCGCACAGTCCCCCCTTGCGGTCTATGGCAATAAAGCCCATGCTCGGCAGTGTGGGGGAATATCCGCGTATGATTGTCTGGCATCGTTTATGAGCAAAAGTGGGTTTTTAACCGGCCAATTCCTGATGGCGATGCCGTCCATTGGCGATGATCGCTTTGACCGGACATTGATTTATATGTGCGCGCACAGCTCTGACCGCGCCATGGGAATCGTTATCAACAAAGTCCATTCCGATTTGGATTTTGAAGGCCTATTGGCGCAGCTTGACATTGAGGTTGATGACGTGGCGCGCGATGTGGCGGTCCATGCTGGCGGCCCGGTTGAGCCAGGGCGCGGCTTTGTGCTGCATTCGGCAGACTATGTTCAAGATTCGTCTCTGGTGGTCAGCGAAACAGTGGCGCTGACGGCAACTGTGGATATCTTGAAGGAGCTAGCGACCGGGCGCGGTCCGCGCAACGCGATGCTGGCACTGGGCTATGCTGGCTGGTCCAGCGGACAGCTGGAAAATGAGTTGAGCAACAACGCCTGGCTGACCGCTGCTAGCGATGACGAGATCCTGTTCAATACAGATGCCGAACAAAAATATCCGCGCACTATGGCCATGCTGGGCATCGACCTCTCCATGCTGTCGAGCGAAGCAGGGCACGCCTAACGCGGCTAGCTTGGTCCCAGGGTGACGACGCAGCGCTCTTGTGAGAAGCAGTGTTGGGCCGTTGCTTGAATATCCGCCAAGGTGACAGCCTCGACCTTTGCAATCAGCTCATCTGGCGGCAGAATTCGGCCAAAGGACAGCATTTGACGGCCAATCTGCTCTGACAGTGCTGCTGAGGATTCCAAGGCCATGGCAAGCCCTGCCTTGAGCTGGGCTTTGGCGCGTTTAAGCTCTTGCTGGTCGTCGGCGCTTTGGAAGGACTCGGCGATGCTTGTAATCAACGCCAGTGTTTCATCTGCGTCAGCGGGATTGGTCCCGGCATAAACGCTAATCATCCCTGCACCAGCATGCCCAGCCACATCGGAAAAAACCGAATAGGCAAGGCCGCGTTCCTCCCGGACGTCTTGGAACAAGCGCGAGGACATGCCGCCACCAAGCATTGTGGATAGAACCTGCAAGGCGTAAATCCGGTCATCTTCCAAGCCAAAGCCAGGATAGCCGACGGTAATGTGGGTCTGTTCGACGGGCCGCTTAACGTGGGTTGTTCCACTCTGCCACCGCGCTGGCGTGGGCGTCATAGTCTGGCCTTCTTCGACCCGACCAAAATGCTGCTCAACGCGCGCGGCAAGCGCCGCATGATCGAGATTGCCAGCCGCCGCCAGAACCAGGTTACGCGCGCCATAGTGGGATCCACGAAAATGGCGCAGCGCTGCGCCATCAATCTGCGCAATGGTTGCTGGGGTCCCTAAGATCGGCGCGCCAAAGGCTTGGTCCGGATAGGCCGCTTCTTGCAACAGGTCGAAAATCAAGTCATCAGGCGTATCTTGAACCTGGCCGATCTCTTGCAAAATGACATCACGTTCGCGCACCACTTCAACGTCGTCCAAACGCGCGCCAAAGACCAGATCCGCCAGAATATCGATGCCAAGCGGCAAGTCTTCTTTGAGGAGGCGCAGAGTATACGCCGTTACGTCTCGGGCCGTATAGGCATTGATTGCGCCGCCGACATCTTCAACCGCTTCAGCAAGCGCGCGGGCACTGCGAGCATCCGAACCCTTGAAGACCATATGTTCCAAAAAATGCGAGATGCCGCTGGGAACTGTATCTTCAAAGCGGGCCCCTACGCCCGCATAAAGGCCAAGCGACACCGTCTCAACGCGCGGCAAGGTTAAGGAGACAACCCGCAACCCATTGCTCAAAACAGTGATATCAGGCGTCACGCGGCTTTCTTTTCAAAGACATAAGAGCGCAAAGCGTCAAAGCTATTGGGCAAACGGTCAAAGCGCTCTTCACGATCAAAGAGCCCCGCTAAGTGGTTCGGCAAGGAAGGGCGGATGCCGCAGGCGCGCTCTACTGCACTGCGGAACTTGCCGGGATGCGCTGTGGCCAAGGTGATCATTGGAGCATGACTTTGGTGGCTATCTGCAGCGGCAAGACCTACAGCTGTATGGGGGTCAACCAATTCCCCCGTATGATCGAGCATCGTGCGGATTTTCTCTGCCGTAGCCTCTTCATCGACGCGCGCTGAGCGAAACAGCGGGCGGATTTTCTCTAGTAGATCAGCTGGGATACGCAGCGATTTCGTATCGTTGAATTCGGCCATCATCTGCCCGATCAGTCGGCCCTCGCCGCCAGAGCAATCGCAGAGCAGCCGTTCGAAGTTACTGGCCACTTGGATATCCATGCTGGGGGAGCTGGTTTGCTCAACGCCTTGCGCGCTATAATCG
>ERZ1740067.721-NODE-721-length-25108-cov-6.382788_pt1 | contig 25108 bp, 24 predicted proteins | sample MGYA00581736_ERZ1740067 | MGnify/ENA primary metagenome ERZ1740067 (study PRJEB43018, sample SAMN04849236) | marine metagenome | isolation source: floating plastic debris | place: Pacific Ocean | collected 2008-08-27 | study: EMG produced TPA metagenomics assembly... | reverse complement strand
GAAGGTGCCGAAGAACAGCCCGTTGTTCGTGCACGGCGCGATCTTCGTGAAGTAGTGCTTGCCCTCATACGACGGCACGGGGATGCCCGCGAGCTCGGACTGGTACTTGTTGACCATCTGCACGTTGCCCGTGTCGTCGAGCTTGATCACGCCGAAGTCGCAGCCGTCGGCGTCGGCTCGGCTCAGGTTTGAGAGGGCGTTGAACATCTCGGCGGGCACAAACGTGCCGCTCTGGGCGGGTGCGCCCGGGTTGGATTGCATCATCGTCACGACTGGTCTCCTTGGTCGGTGGTGTGGCTCCACTCGGCGCGGAGCTTGGGGCGGTCGTTATCCATAAAAAACTCGACGCGGCGAGCCGGAAAGAGCGGCTCGAGCTGGCCCGAGAGCTCGCGGATCTTCGCGAGCATCTGCGCGGTCTCGGCGTCGTCGAGACCCGCGTTCGAGCCGAAGCGGTCGTAGAAGTCGCAGACCTGCCGCTCGAGGCTCTGCACCATCTCGATCACCGCGTCGGCATCGCAGACGCCAAAGTGCTCGGCGATACGCTCGCGTTCCTGGTACAGCGCAGAGAGCTGCTGCTCCATGCTTTCAAGTGTTGCCATGTCGGACATGGGGCCCGTGCCTTTCTCTTTGGTGTCCAAAGAAACCGGTTTGGTGTGGTCGGTTCGGTGCGAATGCGGACTGGGGGTCCAGCCGCGTGGTGTGTTTGGGGCGTTCACAAACCGCTTCAGGCCGCGCCGCTCAGCGGCTGGGCGAGGAACTCCGTGATCTTGTCGATGTCGCTCGCGTCCAAGAGCGGCTCGATGTGCGCGAGCAGCGCGCTCACCGCGGACCCGCGGCACATGTCCGCGGGGTCACAACCGCCCGTGCGGAACATCGAGTAGTTCATCCGCGTGTTCAGCGCGATCCACCGGCTCTTCAGCTCCACGTACTGGATCGCAAGCGTCATCGCGCAGTCGTCGGGATCGTCGATCGCCTCGAGCAGCCGGGCGATGTCCTCGCAGAGGGCCGCGACCCAGCGCGTCGCCGACTCGACCAACGGCTCGATCGAACCGCCCTCTGGCGGCGGACACGCGGCGAGCGTCTCACGCAACGCGTCGAGATCAAAGGACCGTATCTTCTGGATGGCTTCGGTGCTGGGCATGCAGGTCTCCTTGGTGGCCGCCCGCGACACACCGCGAGGGGAACCACCAAGTCGGCCGAGAACGCAAGTCTGCTAAGCCGCACACGAAGCGCACCGTTGAAATTCAAGCATCGCTGAGATCGGCGGTCCCCACCACGTCGGACACCACTCCCCCGGGCATCCGACAGGCCCGCCGTCAGTCCGCCGGCGCGTCGACCGTTGCCGCGGGCACCGCCTCAAACTCGACATGGAAGTGGCTCGGCTCCTGAAACGCGCCGGGCGCCTCGAGCCGCGACGGGTCAAGCGGATGACGGAGCGCGGTGTAAGGGAAGGCCACCGCAACGCCGGCCTCGCGCGGCGAAGCGCGATCTACACGCACCGCCGGGCCATCGCCCTCATTCGTCGCGTCGGCATCGATCGCAAAGTACCCGTGCCGAGCCGTCTCGCGACGCATCCGCGCCCGCATGGGGTCGAGCTCGTCGGTCGTATTGAAGAGATCGGTCGCCGCCCCGACCAGGCCGCACGCCTCGAGTTCCTGCTCTGTGAACTTCACGTGCTGGACGATCCGCGCCGCGTCCACATCCACAGCTTGGTTGAACCGCACGCCCGCGAGCGTCAGCGTGATCGTGCCGCCCGGCTCGATATCGCGAAAGATCGGCTCGGCTCCCTCGGCCCTGTAGATGCCAACCCGACAGATGAGCCCCCACGGATCAGCAACGCCCTTGTCCAGCCGCGATCCACCGAGCGCAACGTACACCTCGATGCCGTCCGCCAGCACCACCCGCCCGCCCGGCGCGGCGTACTCCATCGCGAGCGTGTGCACCCGCTCGCCACCGCTCGCCGTCGGCCAGCGCAGCTCGAGCGTCGGCTTGGCCTCGGGCTCAACCAGCAACAGCAAAGGACGCTCGCCGCCGACGTCCGCCGCAGGCTCCGCCACCACCGTGCCCACGCCGAGCCCGACGACGACGGCAAACACGACGCCAAAGACCAGAGTCCAACGTCCAATCACATCGCACCTCACGAGCCATCTCCCCACAGGAACCCAACAAAGTCCGCCCCAAGCGTATTCGCGGGGCAACCCCGTCCGGGTCCGCCGCGTACCTGCCTGGGCGGCGATTCATCTCCAAAGCCCGAACGCAAACCCCAAACTTGCGCGGGGACGAGGGTTGGTGGGCCGTCCGCTGGCCGATAAGGTGTGGGCGGCCGTTCTGGCCGCCTGGTGGGGATCAGGGCTCTCTCATTCGCGGCAGACCATCGCCGCGACTCGGCTCACGCGTCGCGTCAGCCGAATTTCGTTCTCAAAGGAAACACGATGCGTTCACACACGACCTCGCGCCGCGGGCCGAACACGGTCCTCTTGACAACCCTCGTCCTGGCAGCCGGCTTCGCCCACGCCCACGACGAGGACTGGCGCAAGATCGCCGACCGCACCAACACCTTCGTCGGCCCGATCGTCCGCGCCGCGGGCGACGCTGCGAATCCCATCAGCGCCGCGACCGCCCGCAACACGTTCGAGTCGAGCAACATCGAACTGCTCTCTTGGACGCCCGTCAACAACTTCCCGGGCTCGGGCAATGTCGATGCCAACGACTGCTGGGGCTACGTCTCGCCGTCCGGCCGTGAGTACGCACTCATCGGGCTCCGCTGCGACTTCGGCTTCGTCGAGATCACCGACCCGACCAACCCCGTCATCCTCACGCCCACCATCCGCCCCGGCGCAACGAGCCCGTGCAGCCTCTGGTCGGACATCAAGGTCGTCGGCGAGTACGCCTACGGCGTCTCCGAGGGCGGCGGCGGCATCCAGATCTACGACCTCCGCGACATCGACAATGGCAACGTCATCTTCGTCAAGAACGTTGAGCTCGGCGGCCACACCACAACGCACAACATCGTCGCCAACCCCGAGACCGAAACCATCTACGCCGTGGGCGCCAACATCGCCAACGGCGGGCTCGTCGCCTTCGACGTCTCCGATCGCGAGAACCCAACCCTCGCCGGCGCATGGTCCCAGCGCTACGTCCACGACGCCCAGGTCGTCAGCTACGACTCGGGCCCCCTCGCCGGCCGGGAGATCGCCTACTGCTTCAACGGCGGCTTCGGCGTCGAGGTTATCGACGTGACCAACCGCAACGCGATGGCCCGCATCGGCGGCTCGACCTACGGCACCATCGCCTACTGCCACCAGGGCTGGCTCAGCGAGGACAAGCAAACCCTTTTCGTCAACGACGAGCTCGACGAGCAGACCTTCGGCCTCTCCACCACACGCTCCCGCATCTTCGATGTCTCCGACCCGACAAACCCCACGTTCGTCGACACCTACACATCCGGCATCACCTCGATCGACCACAACAACTACGTCGCCGGCGACCTGATCTTCCAAGCCAACTACCGCTCGGGACTCCGCGTCTTCGACGCGACCGTGCCCGCCAGCCCCGCTGAGGTCGCCTTCTTCGATACCCACCCCGAGGGCGACGGCAACAACTTCAACGGCGCGTGGAGCGCGTACCCCTACCTGCCCAGCAAGAACGTGATCGTCTCCGACATCGAGCGAGGGCTCTTCGTCCTGCGTGTCGTGCCCTTCGTCGACGGCGTGCTCACGGTCGAGTCGTCGCTTGCCTCGACCGTCGAGCCCCAGATCCCCACGGCCGTCAACGCGACCGTCGAGACCCGCCTCGGCGCAACGCTCGACCCCGCGAGCGTCGAGCTGCGCTACACCGTCGATGGCGGCACCGAGGCGACCGTCGCCATGCTTCCCGATGGCAACGGCGGCTTTGCGGGCAGCATCCCCGCCCAGCCCTGCTTCACCAACGTCGACTTCCGCGTCGTCGCGAGCAGCACAACCGGCGCACCCTTTGAGTCCAGCGCCGGCTCGTTCACCGTGACCACCGGCGCCGAAGAGCTCTTCACCGATTCCTTCCAGACCAACCTCGGCTGGGCAGCCTCCGAGGTGTCTTTGACCGATGGCGGCTGGGACCGCGGCACCCCCGCCGGCGCAGGCGACCGCGGCGATCCCATCGCCGACTTCGACGGCTCCGGGCAATGCTGGCTTACCGACAACGTCGCGGGCAACTCCGACGTCGACGGCGGCCCCGCCCGGCTCACATCCCCCACCATCGACCTCGCCAACGCCGAGCGGGCAACACTCCGCTTTGCCTACTGGCACTACTCCAACGGCGGCGACCCGCTCACCGTCGAGCTCTCAAGCAACAACGGCTCCTCATGGACCACCGCCGCGACCTTCACCGGCGTCGAGGGCGTCGTCTGGCAGACCGCCGAGATCGAGGTCAGCGACTTCGTCTCGCTCACCTCCCAGTTCCGCGTCCGCTTCGCATCGAATGACAACCCCAACAACTCCGTCACCGAGTCCGCGATCGACGCGGTCGTCATCGAGACCGCGACCTGCGAGGTCACCAACCTCGCCTGCTCACCCGCCGACGTCACCACCACGGGCAACGCCGAGGGCATCCCCGACGGCGCCGTTGACCTCTCCGACTTCAGCTTCTACCTCAGCCTCTGGTCGGCAAGCGACGACCGGGCCGACGTGACCACCACCGGCAACGCCAACGGCGTGCCCGACGGCAGCGTCGACCTCTCCGACTTCAGCTTCTACCTCAGCCTCTGGTCCGCTGGCTGCCCGTAAAACCGCGATCAACCAATCGGTCCAAAGACAAAGACCGGCCGCGCAGTGCGGCCGGTCTTTTTCATTGCGTGCACGTTCGCGCCCAAGCGAGGATCGAGGCTCGCGCTACTCAAAGTTCAACGTGATCGAGCCGTTGCTCGTGTTGAGCTTCGCGCCGTGCCCTTCGCCAAGGTCGGCTTGCATGTAGCCCTTGCCCGACTTGATCACCGTCGCGTGCGTCGGCATATCGCCCTTGATCGAGCCATTCGAGGTGTCGCACGTGATCACACCACCGAAGTCACTCGGAACCGTGAGCGTGATCGCGCCGTTGGAAGTCTCCACATCGACCGGCCCGCCCGGCCGAGTGACCGTGATCCGACCATTGCTCGTCCTAGCGTGAACCAGACCATTTGCGTCGGTCACGGTAATGCGCCCATTGCTCGTCTTCGCATCCACCGGCCCGTCGTGGTCCTTGACCTCGATGCGCCCATTCGACGTGCGAACCTTCGCGTCCCCCGCCATGCCCATGACCTCGATCCGCCCGTTGGACGTCTCAACATCCACGCCCGACGCCTGCGGCACCAGAATCACAAACGAGCACGACTCGCGCTTCTCGCGCATGCCGATGGGCCAATCCACGCCGATCCGCACGACGTTGTCGCTGCCGTAGTCCACCGAGACCTGCGTCGCCGCGAGCCGCTCCTGGGTCGTGGACCGAATCTTCGCGCTGATCTCGATCTGCTCCTGCCCGCCACGTTCGATCCGTACCGCGCCGTTGAAGGTGTCGACCTCGAGCGCCGCGCCGGGCTGGCTCATGAAGACCGCGGCGCGATCGGTCTCGTAGAGCTCCTGCGTGGTCTCGCAACCCGTCGCGCCCGCGACGGTTGTGCTTGCGACCAATGCCACCGCTGCGTGGCGCGCAAAGCTCGGCACGGTCATCTGGCTGAACATCGTCCCAAACATCATCGTTGAAAGCATGCGTTGGCCCCTCTCAGGCTTGGTCGCTGAATCGTGCTGATCGTGGGCACTCTACCGGTCGAGCCCCACTGCCATGTCACCAACGTCATTGGGCACCCGCCCCGCCGGATTCCACAGCCGCCCAAGCCAAGTACCCCGCGCCCTTGCCGCCGCCGATATCGTGCCAACCATTGCCTGCGATCGCCCGCGAGCGAGCCCCTTCCGCCTTCCAACGAGCCGAGGCCGACCTTGCCACTCCTCCCCAAACGCCCCTCCTCAGCCCGAATCCTCGAAGCGCTCGAGCGCGTCGTGCCCTGGCGCGCCGACGCCGCTCCCCGCGAGATCGCCACCGGCGTCCTCCGCTACACAGACCCCCGCCGGGCAAGCCAGCCGATCCCGCCCTTCCCCGCCTTCATCGTCGAGCCCGATCCGGCAGCGCCCATCGCAACTCCACCCGCCTCCGCCGCCACCCAGCCACGCTTCGCCTCCATCGGGAAGCAGTACCAGGTCGCGCACCTGTCCGTCGAGGTCGGCACCGATCTCTACGGCACCGGGGAGGTCGCAGGCCCACTCTGCCGCAACGGCCGGCGAACCACCTGCTGGAACACCGACGCCTTCGGCTATTCCGAAGAGTCTCCCTCGCTCTACCAATCGCACCCCTACGTCCTGGGCGTCCGCCGCGACTGCTCCGCGTTCGGCGGCATCTGCTGCACCACCTACCCCACCGAGATCGATCTCTCCGCCGGCATCCGCTTCCGCACCCGCTCGCCCCTGCCCGCACCCATCGTCGTCATCGAGCGACCCTCGCCCCAAGATGTCGTCAGCACCCTCGCCGAGCTCACAGGCTTCATGCCCCTCCCCCCGCGCTGGGCGCTCGGCTATCACCAGTGCCGATACTCCTACGAGCCCGACACCCGCGTCCAAGAAATCGCCGACGGCTTCCGCTCGCGCAACCTCCCCTGCGATGTCATCTGGATGGACATCGACTACATGCACGGCTTCCGCTGCTTCACCTTCGACCCCGAAAAGTTCGCCCAGCCCGCCGAGCTCAACACCTACCTCCACGACCGAGGCTTCAAGGCGATCTGGATGATCGACCCCGGCATCAAGAAAGACCCCGGCTACCACGCGCACGACCAGATGGTCGAGGGCAACCACTTCGTCCGCACCGCCAAGGGCGAGCCCTACGTCGGCCCCGTCTGGCCCGGCGACTGCCTCTTCCCCGACTTCACCCGCGCGAGCGTCCGCGAATGGTGGGGCTCGCTCTACGACGACTACATCAACACCGGCATCGACGGCGTCTGGAACGACATGAACGAGCCGGCCGTCTTCAACGAGCAGAACGACAGCGCCGTTGTCCCCGCAGCCCGCACCATGCCCAAGGACAACCAACACGACGCCGACGCCGAACTCGGCGGCCCCGGCGACCACGCTCGCTACCACAACGTCTACGGCGTGCAAATGGTCCGCGGCACACGCGACGCGATCCAACGCATCAACCCCGACAAGCGCCCCTTCGTCCTCACCCGCGCCGGCTTCCTCGGCTCGCAGCGCTACGCCGCCACCTGGACCGGCGACAACCTCAGCGACTGGAACCACCTCCGCTGGTCCGTCAGCATGGCGCTCAACCTTGGCTTGTCCGGCCAGCCCCTCGTCGGCCCCGACATCGGCGGCTTCGGCGACGAGGCAACCCCCGAGCTCTTCGCGCGATGGATGGGCATCGGCTGCCTCCTGCCCTTCGCGCGCGGGCACACGATCAAAGAGTCGGGCGACCACGAGCCCTGGTCCTTCGGCGAGCGCACCGAGCACGTCAGCAGGCTCGCCCTCGAGCGCCGCTACCGCCTCATGCCATACCTGTACACCCTCGCCCGCGAGGCATCGACCACCGGCGCGCCGATCGTCCGCCCCGTCTTCTTCCTCAACCCCGCCGACCCCAAGCTCCGCGCGATCGACGACGCCTTCCTGCTCGGAAGCGATGTGCTCGTCCGGTGCGCACTCGACGAGTCGCCCGAGATCAGGAGCTTCACGCCCGAGGGATTCTGGCCCGAGTTCGAGCCGACCCACACCAGCAACGCGCAGGCGAGCGAGCGCGACGCCGACCTGCCCGCGCTGCACCTCCGCCCGTGCTCGATCGTGCCGATGGGCCCGCTCATGCAGCACACCGGCGAGAAGCCCCTCGACCCCCTCACCCTGCTCGTCACGCTCGACGAGCACAACGCGGCGCAGGGCACGATCTACCGCGACTCCGGCGAGGGCTTCGCATACCGCGAGGGCGACTCGCTCCTCGCGACCTATTCGGCAAGCCGAACCGGCAACACCGTCACCATCGAGCGCGCCCGCTCCGACGGCTCACTCCCCGAGCACACCCACGGCCTGCACGTCCAGGTCCGCACGCACGACGGCAAATACGCCGAAGCGAACGGTCGCGACGGCGAAACACTGACACTCGAGTTATCTCACTAACGGCCTCGCCGCGCACGCGAGCATCTACACCCTCGGAGCTACTCGACCTTCAGAATCTCAAACTTCGCCTCACCCCGAGGCGTGCTCACGCGGATCGTCTCGCCGCGCCGGCTCTTGAGCATCGCCTGCCCCATCGGGCTCGAGAGTGTCACCTCGACGTAGTCGAGCATCGGGTCGTTGGTCGCCTCGCCGACGAGCTTGAAGACGTCCTCGTCATCGGTCTCGACCTCGAGCATCGTGACCATCGAGCCCACGAAGACCACGCCCTCGGCCTGGTTGTCGCTGTCGACAACCTGCGCCGACGAGAGCCGCTCCTCGAGTCGGCGGATCTCCGCCTCGTCGAGCCCCTGCTGCTCGCGGGCCGCGTGGTACTCGGCGTTCTCTTTGAGGTCGCCCAACTCGCGGGCTTCCTCGATGCGTTCGCTCAGCTTGCTGCGGTCGGCGATCAAGCCGTTGAGGCGTTCCTTGAGCTTGGCCTGTTCCTCGCTGGTGATGATGTCCATCGCAAACGCTCCTCGAATCAGCAGCGCACCGTGTCTGTGCATGAGCTGGATTGGTTGGGCCGGCCCGATTCGCCAGCCACCCTGAAAAATGAGCCCCGCAGAGCAAGGCTCAGCGGGACCACGTCCGGGCACATAGTTGTGTCCACGAGTCTATTCGATCGCCACGATCCGGACCACACACCCGAGCCGATACTCGCCACCGCCACGCCGGAACACTACCGGCCGCCCGCGACCTCCGAAGCGTTCCGACGACCGCGCGCGAGCGCCGGAATCCACGCGAGCACACCGACGCATCCAACCAGCCCGATGCCGACCCAGTGGTCCGATTCGATCGTTACGAGCTGCCCCAGCCACACCCGCTCGCGCGTGAGCTCATACACACCCGTGACAGGCGACGCGAGCCAACCCGCCCGGGCTGCGCCACCGCTGTCCGCCGCCGCATCACGCGTCGCGCCCACCGCGACGCGCGCCGCGGCGCCGAGCGCAAGCACGACAAACGCGCCCATGTACAGCGCGCGCACACCGTTGCGCATCTCCATCGACCTCGGCACCGCATCGCGCACCAATCCACCCCGCACACCCGGCCCAAGCGCCCACGCGAGCAGCCCGCCGACGATCAGAAACCACGCAGGGATGAACGCTGCCAGCGCCAGCATCGACTCCATCGGCCACTGCGCCGGCTGGATGCGTTGAGGCCACACCACCGCCTGCGATCCAATCACCACGATCAAAAGATCCCGCCCGCACGCCGCGACACCCCCGCACGCGGGCAGCCGTTGGCACAACCGAAACATCGGCCACAGCAAGCACCCGCCCAGCGCCACCGCGGTCAGCAGCAGCCGCGCGTTCGGGCGAAACGACTCCGCTGTAAAGACACCCGCCGCGCCCGAGCCCACAAGCGTGAACAGCGTCGCCGCGACCAGAAACCCAACCCATAAAAACGCAAACGTCCGGGGCTCACCCCGGCGGTGCTCCCACGTCCCCGTGGGCGAGACCTTCCCGAAGATGTCGCGCTCGCCGTCGCTCGTCATGCCACGACCATATCAGCCGAACGGGCTCGCCTCATGGCGCGTCTCACGAGGCCGGCCTACCGCGCCCCAGCAAACGCCGAGCGATCCAGGACCACCTGAGGCCCGAAAATCTCGAGCCGATCGCGACGCGCATCGATTCCGCCCTCGTGCACCGCGAAGTGCCGCAGGCGAGCGATCTTCACCTCGTCGGCCTGCTCGGTGGGCGTGAACGCGCCCGGCGCACTGCCCCACACGATCCGCCCGCCACGACTCGAGATCAGCTCGATCTTCCCGCCGCGACCGACCGCCGAAACGTCGACGCCCGCCACCTCATGGAGAAACGACTCCCGCCCGAGCAGCGACACAAGCCCAAGGCCCGCCCGCACATCCGCGCCCTGCCAAGGCTGATGGACGTCAAGCACACCCTCGCCCTGACCCGCGCCCCCGCCCAGCCGAGGCGGCGCATCGGCCACGCCCAGAATCACCGGCAGCGACCGCTCGCGGCTATTGACCGGATACACCAAGGGCAGGCAAAGCCCCGTCGACGACACCAGATACTCCGACGCGCCCGAGCGGATCAGCGCCGCCGGCGTGCGCCACGTACCGGCAATCTCGATCGCATCGACGCCGCGACGCGCCACACGCGGCGGCTCCGTGAACCACCCCGTCGCGAACATCGCCCGGCTCACCCGCTCAAGCGGGCTGCTGGTCAGTTGCTTCTCATCGGCCCCGAGCGCGACCTGTGCCGCCTGGAGCAGGTCCGCTTGCGTCCGCTTCGGCAACCACGTGCCATCGCCCGTGCTCAGCGCGGGCCACGCGACGTGCACCTCCGCGTCGGCCGTCACGACCGCGCCGGCGGCGCGATGGTCGACGAAGCGGTACCCCGCGGTCAGCCCCCACGCGACCAGGCCGCTGCTGAGCACAATGCCCAGGGTGATGAGCCCGAAGCGAATCCCGGGCTGCTCGAACCACCTCGGCTCATCGCCGCGTGATGAGCGGGATCGGCTCGATCGGGATCCGGACGACTTGCTCTTCGATGTCTTGCTGCCAACGCGTGCCATCATGGGACAGTCGGAGATTCACCCCCGCCAAGCCCAAAAACGGCCCAAGACCCCGCGCAACAGACATCCGGCAAGCGGTCAAATTGACTCAAGCAGCCCCATCACGCACCGCGAGGGACACGAGCCGGTCGCACAGCGATGGCAGATCGAGCCCCGCCCGCGCCGCGGCCAGCGGGAACAGCGAATGGCCCGTGAAGCCGGGCATCGTGTTCGCCTCAAGCACCCACGCCGAGCCCGCCGAGTCGAGCATGAAGTCGACCCGGCACAAGTGCACCGCCCCGATCGCACCAACCAGCCGCTCGGACAACTCGCCAAGCTCCTCGGCAACACCCGCCGGCAACTCGGGCGCGACGACATACCCCGTGTCGTCCCGCTCGTACTTCGCCGCGAAGTCGTAGACGCCCTCGGCTGGCGCAACCTCCACGATCGGAAGCGCCGCGCCATCGAGCACCGCCACGGTCAACTCACGCCCCGCGACCATCCGCTCGGCCATGAACACCCGGCTCGGGTGCGCGCGCACATCCGCCGCGACCGCCCGCAACGCCTCGGCAAGCGACGCGTCATCCCGGCACACGTGCAACCCCACGCTCGAGCCCTCAAGCACCGGCTTGATGACCACGGGCACGCCAATCGCGCACGCCGTCTCCCCCGCGTGCACGACACACGCCTCGGCTGTGCGAATGCCCGCCGACGCCGCGATGAGCTTCGTCGCGAGCTTGTCCATCGCGACGCGGGCAGCCCGCTCCCGGCTGCCAACAAACGGCAGCCCGACACCCGCAAGCACCGCCTGCATCGGCCCGCCCTCACCCCACGGGCCGTGCAACGCCGGGAAGATCACCTCCGCGTTCGCCTCGGCCGCAACGCTCGCGAGCTCGTCGACACCGGGCCCATCGATTGTGCGTTCGGCGACCTCATGCCCCGCCGACCGCAACGCCTCCGCGACAGCCGACGCGGACTCGACGCTCACCGGCCGCTCCGCATCCGGCCCGCCGCCAAGCACGAGCACCCGGCTCATCGATCGCGCTCCCACACGACAACCTCGCGCTCGAGCACCACGCCGAAACGATCGAGCACCCGCGCCGCGACCGCGTCCATCACCGCGATGACGTCGGCTGCCGACGCCTGGCCCTCGGTCGCGATGAAATTCGCGTGCCGATCACTCACGAACGCCCCACCCACGCGATGCCCCTTGCACCCCGCCCGATCAATGAGCAGGCCCGCGCTCACGCGCTCGCCCGCGTCGCCGATGCGCTCGCCGTCGATCTGAAGGTCTTCGACAAGCGTCGGGTTCCGGAACGCGCACCCCGCCGAGCGCGCGCTCATCGGCTGCGACCCGGTCTTGTACGCCATGACCTCTTTGAGCCGGGCTTTGAGCGCAACCGCATCGCTCGGCACAAGCCCAAGCTCGGCCTCGGTGACGATGCGCCCCGCAAGATCGCTCGTGCGATACCCAAAGCTGATCTCGTCGCGGGCGAGCGTGCGCTCGGCCCCATCGCGATCGATGACCGTCACGGTGCGCACGACATCCGCGATCGCGCCGAACGAGCCGCCCGCATTCATGCGCAGCGCGCCGCCAACCGTCGCGGGGATGCCGGCGATACCCTCGATGCCCGCAAGCCCCCGCGCGACGCACGTGTTGATCAGCCGCGGCAAGGCGGCGCCCGCGCCAACCCGCACCCGCCCCGTCTTTGCATCGATGCGCGTGCGCACAAAGTCGCCCTGTTGCAGACTCACAGCCAGCCCGCCCACGCCCGCATCGGCCACGAGCAGATTCGCGCCATCGCCGATGATCCGGACCTGGTCTTGCGCTGTCCCAACCTCGACGCACCGCGCGAGCTGTTCGGCGGTCTCGGGCCGTGCGAGCAGGTCGGCTCGGCCGCCCACGCGGTACCAGGTGTCCAGCGCCGCATCGCGCTCGACGGGCACATGCCCCGCGAGGTGCGCTTCGATGTCGCGTGCCGCGGTCATCATCGGCCGCCCGCACCCGATCGCGCACCCTGCGCCAAATAGTCCCGCGCGATCTGCCAGACCGGCCCGGCACCCATCGTGACGACCAAGTCACCCGGCTGGCACAGGTTCTCAAGATGCTCGACGATCGGCCCAAAGGGATGCAGGTGCATCGCGTGCACACCTCGGTCGCGCAAGCGTTCGACGAGGTCCTCCGCGGTGACCTTCTGCTGCTCCTCGATGCTGTCGCGCACGAAGTAGATGCTCGGCACGATCACCACGTCCGCCTGCCCGAAGGCGCTGGCGAACTCTTCGAGGAAGAACCGTGTCCTTGAGTGCTGGTGCGGCTGGAAAATACAGATCAGCCGCCCGCCGCGGTTCTCGGGTCGCTCGAGCTCACGCAGCGCTCGAAGTGTCTTTTCAACCTCCGTCGGATGGTGCCCGTAGTCGTCGTACACCGTCGCAACGCCGCCCGCTTCGAGGGCCCGCTCGCCGAGGCGTTGGCATCGGCGGTCGCGCCCCGCGAACGCGCCGAGCGACCGCGCCGCGGTGCGCTCGTCGGCCCCGAGATGGTGCGCGAGCGCAAACGCGATCGCCGAGTTCGTCGCGTTGTGCTCGCCCGGCATTGAGAGCGTCCACGACCACGCGAGCCCGCGCGACTTGCGAAGCGAGACCCGCCGCGTCGAAGGATCGAAGCCGATCACCCAGTCAGCCGCGGGGCTGAAACCGATCGTTTCCACCCGGCACGCAAGACCAGCCGTGATCTCGCGCCTGTGCGCACCCTCGTGGGCGATCAAGAGCAGCCCGCCCTGATCGGCCGGCGCGACCAACTCGGCGAACCCGCGGAACGCCGCAACGACCTCGTCGAGCGAGCCGAAGATATCCAGGTGGTCCGCCTCGACCGACGCGATGCTCGCGACCGTCGGGCGAAAATTCTGGAACGACCAATTGTACTCGCACGCCTCAGCCAGCAGCACGCCCGGCTTGCCCGACCACGCTCCGTCGGGGATCACCTCGCTGCCGAGCCGAAAACCCGCACCCTCGCCCACGGGCAAGAGCGACCCACGAACCAGCTGCGCGCACGTCGCACCGACAACCACGCTCGGGTCGAGCCCGACGTCGGTCAGCAGGCAGCCGAGCATGGCGGTGGTCGTGCTCTTGCCGTGCGTGCCCGCGATCGCGACACCCGTGCGCCCGATCATGGCCCGGCCCAGCGCCTCGGCGTAGGTCAGCACGGGAATCCGCCGCTCACCGGCCGCGAGCACCTCGGGATGGTCGGGCTTGATCGCCGCCGACGCGATCACCAGATCGCAGGCGTCGGGCAGCGCCCCCGCCTGCTGGTCAAACCCCACCTCGACGCCCTCGGCCTGCAGGCGGGCGGTCACGTCCGACGATGCCTGGTCCGACCCCGACACGCGAGCCCCCCGCCCGGCGAGCATGCGGGCGAGCCCGCTCATGCCGCAGCCGCCGATGCCGATCATGTAGACGTCGCGTCCCGCGAGCTCGAGCGGAATGTCCGCATCGCGCACCTGGTCGGCGGGCTTCATGGGCCGGGACTTTGATGTGCCTGGGGTGGTCACGGAATCGGCGCTCGTCATGGTGTTCGGACTGCTCACGACGAGGGTATCGGCACCCAACGCCCCCGCAGCACACTTCCCGCGCGACAGCACCCGGAAGCCGCGGCCGTGGGGTCTATCGTTGCCACTATGCCCCCCGGACCATTGCCCTACAAAATCGCGTGCCTATGCGACCTCCGCGACGCCGAAGGGCGTGTTCTTTTACTGCACCGCACGCGCTCTCCCAACCAGGGGCTCTGCTCGCCCATCGGCGGCAAGCTCGAGATGGATACCGGCGAGAGCCCGACCCAGTGCGCACAGCGCGAGATCATGGAAGAGGCGGGCATCGAGGTGCCCATCGAGCGGCTGCACCTGATGGGCATGATCTCCGAAGCCGCCTTCGAGGGCACGGGGCACTGGCTGATGCTGCTCTATCGGGTGCTCGGGCCCGTCGAGGTGCCCGAGCAGGACATCCCCGAGGGCCGCCTCGCGTGGCACGCGCCCGAGACGATCGACGACCTGCCCCTGCCGCAGACCGATCGCGAGATCATCTGGCCGCTGATCCGCCAGCACGACGCCGCGACACCCGAGGGCTTGCCCGGCTTCTTCGCGCTGCACATCGACTGCACCGGCCCCGAGCTCCGCTGGGCTGTCGAGCACTCGACCCCCGCGACCTGAAACCCGCTCTGCCCAAAACCCGCCCGATCTGAAACCCGGGCGGGCACAGGCGGAAAACACTGACTCGTATACTCCCAGCGTGACAGACACCCCCGTTCGAACGCTCCGCCAACGCATCGCACGCCCCACCGCGTGGATCGCCGCGATGCTCATGCTGGTCTCCGCCGCGATCGCCCAGCCGGACACCACGCCGACAACAGTGCCAACGCCCTCGGTCGCCTCGGCGGTCCCCGCGGCCCGGCAGGCACAGAACGTTGCCGTGCTCACGATCGAGGGCCCGATCAACGCGATGACCGCGCGGTCGATCGAGCGCCGGCTGCGCGCCGCGGAAGACGCCGGCGCCGACGCGGTCGTCATCGAGCTCGACACGCCCGGCGGCGAGGTCGGTGCGGTCCTCGAGATCTGCAACACCATCAAGTCGTCGAGCATCCCCAACACCGTCGCGTGGATCCGGCCCGACGCCTACTCGGGCGGCGCGATCATCGCGCTCGCCTGCCGAGAGATCGTCGCGAGCGATCCCGCGTCGATGGGCGACGCCCTGCCGATCCAGATCGGGCCCGGCGGCTTGCAAGCACTGCCAGAGGCCGAGCGGCAGAAGATCCTCTCGCCGCTCATCGCCGAGGTCGTCAACTCCGCCCGCGCCAACGGCTGGGACGAGTACCTCGTCCAAGGGCTCGTCGCGCTCAACGTCGAGCTCTGGTACGTCGAGAACATCCAGACCGGCGAGCGGCTCTGCATCGACGAGCGCGAGTACCGGGCGCTGTTTGAGGGCGAGCCGCCCCGCAGCTCGCCGCGGCTCAACTCCGCCCGCCCCATGGCCGAGCCCAACACCTCCGAAGCGCCCGCCGAGGTCCCCACCGCGACCGGCGAGGGCGGCCCGGCCTACACCCCCCCCACCCCCGCGCTCGCGGGCATCGCGGACGATGTGCAGCAAGCCCTCGAGGTCCCAGGTCAGCGGCCCACCCTGACCGAGGCCGACCGCGGCGAGTGGACGCTGCTCGGCTATGCCGCCGACGGCGCGGGCCCGGTCGTGCTGAAAAGGTCGGGCGCGAGCGACGACTTTGAGTACTTCGGGTTCCTCTCCGAGACCATCAACACCGACGAAGAGCTCAAGGCCTTCTTCGGCGCGACGAACCTCACACGGGTCGATCAGTCCTGGTCGGAGAACCTCGCGGCGCTCATGACCAACCCGGTCATCCGCGGCATTCTGATCGTCGTCTTCATCATCGCGCTCTTCCTCGAAATGGCCAGCCCCGGCATTGCGCTGCCCGGCGCGATCGCGGCCCTGGCGCTGCTGGGCTTGCTCGCGCCGCCCGCCCTGGTCGGCCTTGCGAACTGGTGGGAGATCGCGGCGATCGCGGCGGGCATGCTGCTGATCGTGCTCGAGGTCTTCGTGATTCCGGGCTTCGGGCTCTTCGGCGTGACGGGCGTGCTATTCGTCTTCTTGGGACTGCTGGGCACCTTTGTGCCCGACCAGGGCGGCCGGCTCTTCCCGAGCTCGCCCGAGGCGCAGCGCGACCTGACCTACGGCCTCGCCACACTCCTGCTCGCATTCACCACCGCGGGTGTCGGACTCTGGTTCGTCTCCAAACGCATTGGCGCGGTACCGATCTTCCGGCGATACGTCATGACCGAGGACGACGGGCCCAGCGGCACGCTGATCGACGCGATGCGCCCGGCGCACGGCGGGCTGCTCGTCGGCCAACAGGGCACCGCGACGACCGCACTCCGCCCCGCGGGCAAGGCCGAGTTCGGCGATGATCTTTTCGATGTGGTCTCGGACCTGGGCGTCATCGACGCGGGCGAGCCCGTGCGCATCGCGGCACTCGACGGTTTTCGCATCGTCGTCGTGCCCGCGAGCGCATCGGATGACCAGCAGCACAGCGACCAGGCAAGCACACCAGACGGGGACACCGCGTGACCGATCCGACTCTTTTGTATTGGGGCATTGGGCTCATCGCAGCATCGGTGCTGCTCATCGTGCTCGAGGTCTTCGTGCCCTCGGGCGGGCTGATCTCGATTGTCGCGGTCGCTGCTGCGATCGCGGGCGTGGTGTTCCTGTTTCGCCACGACACGACGTGGGGCCTGACCGGCACGCTCACCGTGCTCGTGCTCTTGCCCGTGACCTTCGGATTTACTCTGAAACTGCTGCCGCACACGCCGATTGGAAAACTGATGCTGTACGGCGAAGACGGCGCCGACGCCGGCCAGCGTGCGGCCGAGCAGGCCCAAACCGCCAAGGACGCCCTGCACGCCTTGGAGGGCCTTGAGGGCGTGGCACTCACAGACCTCTACCCGATCGGATTCGTCGAGATCGAGGGCGCACGCCGCGAGGCGCTGGCCGAGGGCGTCATGATCAACGCGGGCGACCGCGTGCGCGTCTCACGCGTCGTGTCGAACCAGATCAAGGTCCGACCTATCACCTAGCCAACCCGCGAATCGCAGTCGGCCCGCCCCGCGAATCAAACCAAGGGCGACCCAAAGCCGGCCCAAAGCACCAAACACGATCGCAACGCCGATCTATACTCATAGCCGCGAGCCAATCCGGCCCGCACACCTTCCCCCGGAGGATGCATGAATCCGCTTCTGATCGTCGGCATTGTCATCGTCTCGCTCGTCCTGCTGGTCGGCGTGTTCATCATCGGCCAGTTCCTCAACCTCTACATCCAGGCGCTGGTGTCGAACGCCCACGTCGGCCTGCTCGAGCTGGTCTTCATGCGTCTGCGCAAGGTCGACCCACGCGTGATCGTCTACAGCCGGATCCGAGGCGTGAAGGCGGGCGTGCCGATCAGCACGAACAACTTGGAAAGCCATTATCTAGCCGGCGGACGAGTACCAAATGTCGTCAGCGCGCTGATCGCATCGCAGCGCGCGCGCATCGACCTGGACTGGGACACCGGCGCCTCGATCGACCTGGCCGGCCGAGACATCCTCGACGCGGTGAACACGTCGGTGAACCCCAAGGTCATCGACTGCCCGAACCCCTCGCAGGGCCGAAGCACGATCGACGCGGTCGCGAAGGACGGCATCCAGCTCAAGGCACGCGCCCGCGTGACCGTGCGGACCAACCTCTCCCGCCTCGTCGGCGGTGCGACCGAGGAGACGGTCATCGCCCGCGTGGGCGAGGGCATCGTCAGCGCGATCGGCTCGGCCGACTCGCACAAGCAGGTGCTCGAGAACCCCGACCGCATCTCGAAGGCTGTGATGGCCCGCGGGCTCGACGCGGGCACCGCGTTCGAGATCCTCTCGATCGACATCGCGGATGTTGACGTCGGCCAGAACATCGGCGCCGCCCTGCAGGCCGACCAGGCCGAGGCCGACAAGAAGCGCTTCCAGGCCGAGGCCGAGAAGCGCCGCGCGCTGGCGTTCGCCCAGGAGCAAGAGTTCAAGGCCGAGGAGCAGAAGAACCAGGCGCTGGTGGTCCTCGCCGAGGCCGAGGTGCCCAAGGCGATGGCCGATGCGTTCCGACAGGGCAACATGGGCATCATGGACTACTACCGCATGCGGAACCTCGTCGCCGACACCTCGATGCGCGACTCGATCTCGGGCACGGGCAACGGCGACATGACGCCCAGCGACTAAGGCCTACCGCCCCGCGAGCAGGCGATTAGTCCCGCCAGGCATCGACGACGATGCCCTCGCGGACCTCGACGTACGCCCGGCCGGACGTCTCGGTCGACGAGTTGCCGAAGGCGATCGGGAAGACCATGCCGCCACCCTTGGCGGTGCGCTTCCACTGGTAGACCCAGATCTGCGAGCCGTCGTCGGTGCTGTTGACCCGCGACGGCTGGCCGAGCATCGCGCGGACGCGGTCGGCGGTCGTCTCGCCGGGCTCGATGCGTTCCATCGTCTCGGCGCCGACGAACGTGCCGGAGGTCTTTGTGCTCGATCCGCCGATGCAGCCCACGAGCGAGCAGGCGGCGAGCACGCCCGCTGCGACAGCAACTGTGCGTCGGCCGGTAGATTTCTGAATCATGTCGCTATAGCGTCGACCTTGCATTGCATTCCCCTCACCTGCGGTGAATCGATCTTGATCGCACCCGACCGATCGGCGGGCGTGTCACAGCCGTGTATGGGTGAACCGCGGCTCGCGTTTCACTCGCCCTCAACGCGAGATGCCCGAAGCACGAGATCCGCCACGCGCACGCGGCGGTAGAACTCGTCCTCAAAGATCGTCCCGGACGCGAACATCGCGGCGGCCGCTGGTTCCGGCGGGATGCGCGGATCGGTGGCGAGGGCGGACGCGGTCGCGATCCGCAGCGCGGGCTCGGCCGCCTCACCCGGCTGGGCACCGACCGCCCAATCGGGCACGCCCGAGCCGATGCGGAAGACCGTGCCGGGCGGCACGGTCGGCCGCTGCCCGAGGCGGGTGTTGACGTAGACCGATCGCTGAAACACAGCCGTGATCGCGCCGTCTTGCCGGGCGAAGCCACCGTCGGGCAGCGCGTAGACCTGCTGGAAACCCACGGGCTGGCGCAGGTCGGTCGGCTGGAGTCGCCCGCCCGCGCCCATCGGGCGATCGCCCACGCCCGGGTCGACCGCTGGTCCGGGGCCGGTCCCCGCAGATGTGGTCGAGGAGGACTGCGCCGACGCGATGACTCCCGTCGCTGACAGAGCAACGGATGCGATGACCGAGTTGACCACGTTTCTGATCACAGTCCTGTCCACGCAATACGGATGGAGATGGTCACGCCGGCCTGATCATCGACCGGCAGGTCGTCGATCGCCACTCCCTTCGCACGCCAGCCGTAGATCGCGTCGAGCAGCGGCTGATCGACGTCGATGTTGCCCGAGTCGAGGACCTTGTCGTCGTCGATTGCGAAGCGGGCCTGGATGACCGTGCCGTCGCGGCCGAACGTGATGAGGACGACCGGCGACTTCGGGTTGGCCGTCAGCAGCGTGGTCGTGGCAAACCTCGGCCTGCGCGTGATGATCTCGAGCCCCTCGGCGGCGAGAGGCCGGCCCAGCACGACATCGATGGCCGACTCGATCGCGGCCGCGTCCGACTCCTTCTCGCTCGGCTCGGCGGGCGACTCGGCCCCGCCGCCGCCGGCCGGCTTGGGCTCGACCGGCACGGCGTAGGGCTCGGGTTAAGGAGCGGGTTAGGGGCGGGATTAGGGGATGGGCGTTAGGGTGGGCACGGGCGGGGGCGGGGGCCGGGGGTCCGCCGGCGGGGCCTCCCTTGCCGGCTGCTCGCGCGGCGCTAGTGCGGGCGCGGCCGGTTCGGGCGGGTCGGGGATGGCCTGATCGATCACGACCGGGCCTCCGATCGCGTCCGGCTCGGGCACATCGGCGATCGCGGGGGCGGGCACGTCCGCGGGCACCGGGCTGGACGTTACGGGCTCGGTTGGCACATCAACGGGCATCTCGGCCACTGTTGCGGGCTCGGGCTGGGGTTCTGGCTGCTGGGTCGGTTGCGCCTGGGGCGGGGGCGGCGCCGCCTGCTGCGGCACGCTTGGGTCGCCCGGCAGCCCCGGCGCACGAGCCAGCGCCGCCTGATCGACCTCGCTCTGCGGCCCGACGTGCTTCTGGTACTCCTCGAAGCCCACCCAATTCATGGTGGTCGCCGTCGATCGCTCGATGCCCAGGTCGACCTTGGGCGGCGGCGGCGCAGCGGGATCGAGCCGATTGACGCGTGTGGGTTGATCGGCGTCCGCTGTGGTCGGGGGAAGGCCCATGAGAATGAGCGCCACCCCGATGTGGGCGAGCACGCTGAGCGCTCCACCGATCGCGAGCCGCCGGCGGGCAGCGTCGGAGTAGGGCTCGGGCCGAGGCGTGGTTGGGGTGGGTTCGTGCGTCACGGTTGTGTGACCTGAGTGGACGACCGGGCGGTCGCGAGTGGGAATGAATGCCGATGGGCGCGGGTTGGTTGTGTATTGTGACCCGTAACGGGCATCGCGAGGCATCGAGCCGGCCCGGAAATTTGCCCTTGTGACACTCCCGCCGCCCGCCGGGCGGCCCGGACTTGGATCACACCAGCCAAGATTGGATTGCACCCATGCTTCGCACACTGAGCCTGTTCACAGCGACCGCCGTCGCCATGGTCTCCTCGGCCGTGGCCCAGCAGGACGCCCCCACCCTGAGCGTCGGCGATCCCGCCCCCGCCCTCACCATCGGCACCTGGGTCAACGGCGACCCCGTCACGGAGTTCCAAGACGGCCAGGTCTATGTCGTCGAGTTCTGGGCGACCTGGTGCAAGCCCTGCGTCGACGCGTTCCCCCACCTGACCAAACTCCAAGAGCAGTACGACGACAAGGCCACGGTCATCGGCGTGAACATCTGGGAGCGTGCCGAGGGCAAGGCTCGCACCGACATGGTCACCGACTTCGTCGCCAAGCAGGGCGAGCGGATGGGCTACACCGTCGCGATCGAGAGCGGCACCTCGATGGCCGAGAGCTGGATGACCGCGGCGGGCCGTCGCGGCATTCCCTCGGCGTTTATCGTCGACAAGGCCGGCAAGGTCGCGTGGATGGGCCGCCCCATGGCAATGGACGCGCCCCGCGCGCCGCTCGTCGCGGGCGCCTACGACATGGGCTCGGCTGCCGAGGCGGCTGCCAAGAAGGCCGCGAACGACGCGAAGGCCCAGGCGATCATGACCGAGGTCAACGCGCTCTGGGAGAACGACCAGAAGGCGCTCGCCCTGGACAAGCTCGACGAGGTCGTTGAGCTCGACGCCAACGAGTATGGCGTGTATGCCGTCAACAAGCTCGAGATGCTGATGGTCAGCCCCGAGCTGCAGGACATCCCCGCAGCACACGCCTATGCCGCCCGCCTCCGCGACAGCCTCGCGAAGGACAACGCCCAGGTGCTCAACGGTGCCGCGTGGATGCTCCTCACAGCCGACGAAGGCAAGAACCCTGAGCTGGCACGCACGATCGCCGCGCGGGCCAACACGCTCGCGGAGGGCAAGGACGCGTCGATCCTCGACACGCTCGCCAAGGCGCACTTCGACACGGGCGACAAGGCCGGCGCGATCGCCATGCAGACCAAGGCGATCGAGATGGCCGAGGACGCGGGCATGCGTGAAGAGCTCAAGGCCGCGCTGGATATCTACAAGAACCAGTAAGCAGACGCTTGTAAAGCAGACAATTTCGCACGCCTCGGCCGATTGGCTGGGGCGTGTTTTTTATGCATTGGTGCCCGCCGTTACTCGCTGTCCGCGGGTCGGCCGACGACCTGGAGGTCGGTGATGCCTTCGGCCCGGAGGCGGTTCATGACATCGACGAGGTCGGCGATGACGCCGCGCTCGTCGAGCACGAGGAAGAGCCGCGCGTCTTCCTCGGCATCCAGTCGCTCGCGGACGACCGCGGCGAGGTCTTCGCGCTCGATCGTCTCGCTGTCGATGCGAGCGGTGCCATCGCGGGCGATGGTGACGCTGATGACCGGACCCGCCTCGGCCGCGTCGGCCTCACCGAGCGCCGGAAGCTGCACGCCCATCACGTCGACGCGAACCATTAGCACCAGCGCGAAGACGAAGAACGTGAGCAGCAAGAAGACCACGTCGATGAGCGGGGTCATCTCGAGTCGGGGCTCGGCGGCGTTGCTGCGGCGGATACGCATCGGGGGCATCGTACCGCTTGCCGGCGCGGTCTAGTCGCGGACTTCACGGACGTAACTCCGCCCCGCCCACTCGACCGCCTTGCCCCGCGCGAGATCACGCCCGGCACGCCTGAGAATCCCACCAACCAGCCACGCCCCCAGAATGAAGCCCGGCACGAGCCACAGCGGCGACCGGCCCATGCGGTAGATCCAGCCCGCACCAAACAACCAGATCGCAACACCCGCCACGCCGAGCGATGTGCCGAGCGTTGCGCCAGCACCGGTCACGAGAAACGACGCGGCACCGGCCAGCGCGACGGCGCTCGCTGGCAGCACGGCGTACGCGATCTGGCATCGCAGGGCCTGCCTGCGCAGACGGTCGGGGCGGCGTATCGCGCCCTCGATGAAGATTCGTCGCCACCCGCGGCAGAACTCGGCCCAGGTCGCGTACATGCGGCAAGTGACCATGCCATCGGACACGAGCACGCCCTGCGGCATCTCGCGGTCCTTCATGAGCCGCGCGAGCGCGAGGTCTTCCAGCAGCTCGGTCGATACGGCCGCGTGCCCGCCGAGAGAGCGGTAGGCGTCGCGCGTGAAGAGCATGAACTGGCCGTTGGCGAAGGCGCGCTTGCGGGCGTCCTGGCGATTGGCGCGGAGCAGCGGGTGCTGGCTCATGAGGTAGAAGCTCGCTGCGGGCTGGACGATCCGTTCGAACCACGTGTCGTGCGTGAGTGTGCTCGCGAGGCTGAGCATGCCGAGCTTGCGATCTTCGAGCAGCGCGACGGTCGCGGCGATGCAGCTCGGATCGAGCGTGCAGTCCGCGTCGGCGAACAGCAGGTACTTCGAGAGTGGCACGTATCGAGACCGCTGGACGCCCTGCCATACCGCGTTGACCTTTCCCGCCCACTCGCCGGGTGACTGCGAGAGCTCGATGATCTCGAAGCGAGGGTCGCCCGCGATCGCGGTGCGTGCGACTTCGGCGGTGTCGTCCGTGCAGCGATCGAGGGCGAGCACGACATGGAGCGGCTCGTGCGTCTGGGCACGCAGGCTCGTGACCAGGTCGGCGATGACGGCCGACTCGTTGTGGGCGGGCACGATGACAGTCACGAGGCCCGTCGGCGGCGTGCACTGGGCGAGGGCGAGCCCCGCCCGCGCGGTGGGCACCGCCGCGGCCGTACGCCAGACCTGCGCGATCAGCGCGATCCAGTACACGCAGTGCGCCGCCGCGAGGGCGATGAGCGTGAAGAAGATGGCGTGTCGCACGAGGTCGGACATGGCGTGGGGCGAGCGTAGCCGGGGTCTCGCGCGGGCGGCGGGCGGCACAAGGGGTGGGCGGCTTGATTTCGTGGGTCGCCCGACGCACCATGCACGTGGAGGGCCGCGCCCGTGCATGTTCGTATGGAACTCAGCCGCATCTTGATCCGCGAGCTCACCGACTTCCAGGTGATCGAGTTGACCGAGGTGCTCGACGGGCACGATCCCGACCGCGAGCCGCGGTTTTTCCCGATCGTCATCGGGCTGCCCGAGGCCCAGGCGATCGATCGCCGGCTCAAGGGCGTCGAGATCAAGCGGCCGCAGACCCACGACCTGCTCGCGAACGTCATCGATCAGCTCGGCGGTCGGCTCGAGTCGATCACGATCACCAACCTTGACGACTCGACCTTCTACGCCACGCTCAACGTGGTCAGCGCCGCGGGCGACGTGGTCAACATCGACAGCCGACCCTCGGACGCGATCGCGCTTGGCATCGCGGGCGACGTTCCGATTTTCGTCGCCGAGCACGTGCTCGAGTCGGCATCGCGCGACGTCGACATCTAATCAACACACAACCAGACCACCGGAAGGCTCCCACACCCGTGGACACCGCACCCCAGGGCGCAACCCCTCGCGATCAAGACCCGCACGTCACGCCCGCACGCTACATCACGGGCGCCATCCCGGGTATCGGCGGGCACATCAAGGAACGCCCCGAGGACTTCCTCGTCGACGAGCTGCCGCTCTATCAGCCGACGGGCGAGGGCGAGCACATCTACATGCTCATCGAGAAGCGCGGCATGAGCACGTTCGACATGCTCCGCGAGGTCGCCAAGCACTTTGGCGTCTCACGCTCGGCGGTCAGCTACGCGGGCCTGAAGGACAAGCACGCGATCACGCGGCAGGTCGTCTCGGTGCACGTGCCCGGCAAGCGCCCCGAAGACTTTCCGATGCTGCGCCACGATCGCATCGCGGTCATGTGGACCGACCTGCACACCAACAAGCTCCGCCCCGGGCACCTCGCGGGCAACCGCTTCTCGATCCGCATTCGCGGCGTTGCGCCAACGTCTGTCGTCTCGGCCAAGCGCGTGCTCGACACGCTCGAGCGCGAGGGCGTGCCGAACCGCTTCGGCGAGCAACGCTTCGGGCACCTCGAGAACAACCACCTCATCGGCCGCGCAATCGTGCTCATGGAACACGAACAGGCGCTCGATCTGCTGCTCGGCCCGAACGCGGCCCACCCCGAGGCCCAGCCGGAATCACGCATCGCCTACCACCACGGTGATTACGGCACCGCGCTGGACTTCCTGCCGCCCAACCTACGCACCGAGAACTACGCGCTCCGCCGGCACCGCAAGCGTGGCTCGCCCAGCAAGATCCTCCACGGGCTCGCTCACACCC
>ERZ1740067.720-NODE-720-length-25183-cov-8.297875_pt1 | contig 25183 bp, 26 predicted proteins | sample MGYA00581736_ERZ1740067 | MGnify/ENA primary metagenome ERZ1740067 (study PRJEB43018, sample SAMN04849236) | marine metagenome | isolation source: floating plastic debris | place: Pacific Ocean | collected 2008-08-27 | study: EMG produced TPA metagenomics assembly... | reverse complement strand
AGGCCGTCGTCAATCTCGAGGATGGTGACGTCGAAGGTACCGCCGCCAAGGTCATAAACGGCAATGGTTTGCGAGTTTTCTTTGTCGAGGCCATAGGCGAGCGCGGCTGCTGTCGGTTCGTTGATGATCCGCAGCACTTCGAGGCCGGCAATCTTGCCCGCGTCCTTCGTCGCCTGACGCTGGGCGTCGTTGAAATAGGCGGGCACGGTGATGACCGCTTGGGTCACGTCTTCGCCGAGATACGACTCCGCGGTTTCTTTCATCTTGCCCAGGATAAAGGCCGAGATCTGGCTGGGCGAATATTTCTCGCCTCGGCTTTCGACCCATGCGTCGCCATTGCCGCCGTCGATCACGGCGAAGGGCAGGTTTTTCTTGTCCTTGGCCAGGTCCGCATCGTCGTTGCGGCGGCCGACCAGGCGCTTGACACCAAAGATGGTGTTGTCGGGGTTCGTCACCGCCTGCCGTTTGGCGGGCTGGCCGACGAGCCGTTCGTTTTCAGTGAACGCGACGATGGACGGTGTCGTCCGCGCGCCTTCCGCGTTTTCAATTACGCGAGGCTGGCTGCCATCCATGATGGCGACGCAGCTGTTGGTGGTTCCCAGGTCAATACCAATGACTTTGGCCATGTTTTCGATCCCTCTTTGCTTCAAGGCGATGTCCCGAGGCGGCGACCCGTGTCGGCATCGACGTCCCGATCAGTTTGCGCAGGGCTGTCCCGCGCGCTGCGGCGTATATAAGGAGGGTGCCATGGCGCTGCAACCATTCCGGTTGGGGTGTGGCGCGCAAAAATGTCGCTAAAATTGTATGGAGTGGGGCATGAAGCTCTCGGTGCGCGGGTTTGACATATACAAGGGGCATCTGGATGGCGCCGCGCAAGCCGCTTTGGTGGAGGATATCCGGGGAGTAGTGGCGGCAGCGCCGCTGTTTTCGCCGGACACGCCGTATGGCAAACCGATGAGCGTGCGCATGACCTCCGCAGGGTCGCTGGGCTGGTATTCTGATCGCACCGGCTACCGCTATGCGGCGCGGCACCCGAACGGTGCGGCGTGGCCGCCCATCCCGATATCGGTGCTTGATATGTGGCGTGCGCTTACTGGGCACGTGCGACAGCCCGATTGCTGCCTGATCAATTTCTATGGCGAGGGTGCGCGGATGGGCATGCATCAGGACAAGGACGAGCAGGATTTTTCGTGGCCGGTGCTGTCCGTATCCCTCGGTGATGCGGGCCTGTTCCGCATTGGCAATACCACGCGCGGGGGCAAGACGGAATCACTCTGGCTCGACTCCGGCGATGTGGTTGTGATGGGGGGTGAGGCGCGTTTGACCTATCACGGGGTGGATCGCATCCGCTTTGGATCGTCGAGCCTGTTGCCCAAGGGTGGGCGGATCAACCTGACCTGTCGCGTGGTTGGAAAATAATGTGCTGGTATGCGTTCACAGGCACTTGAACAGGGCGTGATCGTCCTCATCTAAATCGCACGCGTAACACGAACCTTCCTTCCCGCGCGTCTCTCAAGTCTCACCTTCCCTTTCACGCGGCGTCGGCTTTGCGTAAACGAGAAAGTTGTGCGCCGCTCAGACAAAAGTGGACGACGATCGTGACCTATCGCACCATCCCCTTTCCTATCTTCCTCGCCACCAGCGCGCTGATTGCGTCGCCCGCCCTGTCCGGGCCGGTCTACGAAACCGGCAGTGGCGGCACATTTCAATATTATGGTCAGTTGAACTTTGCCATCACGTCCTTTGACGATGGGCAAGACGACACCTCGCAACTGACCGATAACGAGGCATCCTCGTCTCGCGTCGGGTTCCTGCTGACGCAGCCCTTTGGCGAGAACACCCTGACCTTTCGGTTTGAAACATCCATCGGCTTTGCCGCGTCGGACGAGTTCAGTCAGGATTTTGAGCCGCGCGATTTCGACTGGGACCGGACGAACCTGCGCCATGTCGATCTGATCTATGAGACGCCGCGCTTTGGCACCTTCTATCTGGGTCAGGGCAGTATGGCGTCTGACGGGATCGGAAACTTTGACGGTTCCGGCACCGGGCTGGCCACGGCGGTGTCCATCGGCGACACGGCGGGCGGCTTTCAGCTGCGCGACACAACCGGAGCATTGACTGGGATCGAGATCGGAGACGCCTTTGCCAACTTCGATGGCACGCGCGCCGGTCGGATCCGGTATGACACGCCATCCTTCAATGGTTTTCAGCTTCGCATTGCAGCCGGTGAGAACATTCTGGCCGATGACGATACGTCGGCAAGTGACGATGAATTCTATGATATCGCACTGGCCTATGAGGGCGAGATTGGCACGACCGAGATCGAGGCCGGGATCGGCTATCAAGAACGGCAGCGCCCGGGCAGCGATGACCGTGAGGATGTGTTTGGCTCGGTTGGGGTCAAGCTGGGCAACGGCGTGAGCTTCACGCTCGCCACGGGCGACCGGAACACGGCGGGCACCTATGTCTATGGCAAGGTCGGCTATGAGGCGGACTGGATCCCGGTCGGATCCACGGCCATCTCGCTCGACTACTACATCGGGGACGACGCAGTGACAGCCGGTGACGAAGCAGACAGTTGGGGCATTGCGATTGTCCAGGACTTTGATGCGCAAAACATCGAAGCCTATCTGGGCTATCGCGATTACTCGTACGAGGATGCGACGGCGGTGACCTATCAGGATGCATCATCCGTGATCCTGGGCGCGCGGTGGCGGTTTTAACGCGGGGCTGTGGGGTGCGCGGTGGCCTAGCGCCGCGCGCTCCAGCTGATTGAGGCGTGGCGGCGCGTGTAAAACTCGCCCATCAATCCGACCATGACGAGCACGACGCCGACCCACCAGGCATATTCCCAGCTGGAATAGCGCGGATTGTAATTGATAAATACGTAGCCGCGCGACTGATCGATGGCGTGAAACAGCGGGTTCCAGTCGAACATGGCAAGCATGAAGCTGGGCAGGGTGTTGGCCACAAACATCTTACCCGACGCGATCATGTTGGCCCGCTGGTAGATTGTGGAAAAGATGCTGACCGCGGTTGGAAACCACGGCTTGATCGCCAACAGAACCACGCCCAGCGCGCAGCCGGTGAACCACGCGATCAACAACATCCCAAAGGCAGGAAACGGTTGGTCGATGGTGATGGGCGTGAAGGCGACGTGGTAGATGAACAGGATCGCGCCCAGCGACAGCACTTGAATATAAAGTGCACCGAACGCCGCCGACAGGATCGACACAATCGTATTCATCGGGGCGTGTTGCATCATCGGGCTGGCAGGCCCTTCGGAGCCGACAACCGCGCCCAAAGACTTGGTGTGGGTCAGGAACAGAAAGATGCCCGACATCACGTATAGCAGGAAATCGCCCCGGATCGCCGCACCGCGCAGGCCTAGAACCGAGAACATGACGTAAAAGGCGAGCACAAAGATCACCGCTTGTAGCATGTTCATCGCAATGGCCATGAAGGCATTGTTGTGGGTTTTGCGCACGCTGCGCACGATCGAGTGATAGATCACCTCGAACATGGCAAGGGCAGAGCCCAGATTGGATTGCGGTTTGCGTGAAGAGGTGAACATGCGGTGTGATGCCTCGGATGCGGTATGATCGCAGGGATTTCTTGCTGATCCGTTAGGAGCGCAGCATAAGGGCACCGATGTTTTATTTCAACAAAACGACTTGGAAGGCGAAACCATGAACTATGAGCAGTTGATCCCGGTGATCCGCACGTTGGCGATCGAGGCGGGCGACAAGATCATGGAGATCTACGAAAGCGACGATTTCGACGTGAAATCGAAGTCCGACGACAGCCCGGTCACAGCCGCGGACGAGGCTGCGGATGCGCTGATTTCGGCAGGTCTGCGCGCGGCATTTCCCGATGTGATGCTGGTCACCGAAGAGCAGGCGGCGACGCACAGCACAACGGGCGACACCTTTCTGATTGTGGATCCGCTGGATGGCACCAAGGAGTTTGTGCATCGACGTGGGGATTTCACGGTGAACATTGCGCTGGTCGAAGGCGGCGTGCCGACGCGTGGCGTTGTCTATGCACCGGCCAAAGGGCGGATGTTCCTCACGCTTGCCGATGGGCAGTCGGTCGAGGAGGCTGGGCCGTTTGATCGCGCAACCATGGGTGATGTGACGCCAATGAATGTGGCCGACAGCGACAACAGCGCCTTGATGGTTGTGGCATCGAAATCGCACCGCGATCAGGCGACGGATGATTACATCAACAAATACGCCGTGAAGGACATGAAAAGCGCGGGCTCGTCGCTGAAGTTCTGCCTCGTGGCAACGGGTGAGGCGGATTTGTACCCCCGGCTTGGGCGGACGATGGAATGGGACACCGCGGCGGGACATGCCGTGTTGGCAGGCGCAGGTGGGGCCGTGGTGCGGTTTGATGACCTGACGCCGCTCGCCTACGGCAAGGAAGGCTATGCCAATCCGTTCTTTATTGCCCACGCGCCCGGCGTTGATCTGAAAGAGGGCTGATGTCCGTTCTGGTGGTCATCCCGGCACGTTATGCGTCGTCGCGCTATCCGGGCAAGCCGTTGGTTCCGCTGACCGGGGCCAGCGGACAGGCGCGGACGCTGATCGAGCGCAGCTGGCTGGCGGCAGGCGATGTGGCGGGTGTCGACCGCGTGGTGGTGGCAACAGATGACACCCGGATTGCCGAGGTCTGCACAGGGTTTGGCGCAGAGGTCATCATGACGTCCGAGGATTGCGCCAACGGGACAGAGCGCTGCGCCGAAGCGCATGCAGCACTTGGCGGTGGGTTTGATATCATCGTGAATCTGCAGGGCGATGCGCCGCTGACCCCGCCGTGGTTTATCGAGGCGTTGGTGGAAGGTCTGCGCGCCGCCCCTGAGGCCGAGATTGCCACGCCCGTGTTGCGCTGTGACGGTGCTACGCTGAACGGGTTTCTGGAGGATCGCAAAGCGGGCCGCGTTGGCGGAACGACTGCGGTGTTTGGCGTTGGCGGCCGCGCACTGTACTTTTCCAAGGAAGTGATCCCCTTTACCGGTCAGACCTATGCAGCCACGGATGAGACGCCCGTATTTCACCATGTTGGCGTCTATGCGTATCGGCCAGATGCGCTGTCCGCCTATCCGTCGTGGCCGACAGGCCCGCTTGAGACGCTCGAAGGGTTGGAGCAGTTGCGCTTTCTCGAGAATGGCCGGCAGGTGCTGTGTGTTGAGGTCGAGGCGCGCGGGCGACAGTTCTGGGAGCTGAACAATCCTGCGGATGTGCCACGGATCGAGGCGATGATGGCCGAGATGGGCCTCGCATGAGCGAGGCGCTGCCGGTCAGTGTCGTGGTGGTCAGCCGCGACCGGCCGGAGGCGCTGGGGCGTTGCCTCGAAGGGGTGGCGCAGCTGCAATACCCGATGTTCGAAGTGGTGGTCGTGGCCGATGCCGCTGGTGTCGCGATGGCGCAGGCGATGCCCTTTGCCGACAACCTCAAGATCGTGCTATTTGAGCGCGCGAATATCTCACAAGCGCGCAACCTGGGGATCAGCCATGCCGCCGGCGATGTCATCGCCTTTATCGACGATGATGCGGTGCCGGAGCCCAGCTGGCTGAGCTATCTGATCGGACCGTTCGACAAGGCCGACGTGGCCTGCGCCGGCGGCTTTGTTCGTGGGCGCAACGGGATCTCGTACCAGTGGGAGGCGCGCAGTGTGGATGATCGCGGCGCGTCCGAGCCGGTGGATGTGAGCCATGCGCGCGTCACCGTGTTCAAACCCAAGGGCGTGCGTGCGATCAAGACCGAAGGCACCAACATGGCGGTGCGCCGCGATGTGCTGGTGGCGCTCGAAGGGTTCGATCCCGGTTTCGCCTTTTTTCTGGATGAAACGGACCTCAATCTTCGGATCATGCGTGCAGGGCACGCCACCGCTGTGGTCCCGATGGCCGAGGTGCACCATGGCTATGCGGCCAGCCCGCGGCGGCGGCAGGACCGTGTGCCCCGCGACCTTTTTGATATCGGGGCAAGCTGGGCGGTGTTCCAGCGAAAATATGTGCCCGAGCGTGAACGGCTCGATCATTGGCATCGGCTGCGACTGGTCGAGCGGAGGCGGCTTGTCGCTCATATGGTCGCTGGTCGGCTCGAGCCAGGGGATGTTCGGCGGATTATGCGCCGATTGGATCAAGGCTATGGGCAAGGGCTTGCCCGTCACCGCGGTGGGGCGCAGCTCTCGCACAGCGCGATTTCGGCTTTTCGTGCGATGCCCTTGCGCACAGGTCCAAGTGTCGTCCTCAAGGGTCGGATCTGGCAGCGCACGCGATTGCGGCGTGAGGCGGCGGTTCGCGCGGATCGGGGCGAGCGGGTCACACTGATTCTCTTATCGCCTACCACATTGTTTCATCACGTTTATTTTGAAACGGCGGGATATTGGGAACAGGTCGGAGGGCTGTGGGGACGGGCGGAACGCGATGAACCGCTGTTTCGTTTCCAGTCTTTTGGGGTTCGCGTTATGCGGGAAGTGCGGCGTGTCGCGCAACAGCGTCTGATTTCGCTATAAATTTTGGCGCGTTAACGCAACAGTTCCCCTTTCCTGCAAAAATTTGACGTGTACGACGTTTATTCGACACAATGCGCGAACTAGTAAGTGCTCGGAAAGCGGCGCTGCGGCGTCGGCTGAGTTAAGCAGGGGAAAGACCATGCGAAAGAAGTTAACCAAAGCCATTTTTCCAGTTGCCGGGATGGGAACACGTTTCCTGCCTGCGACAAAATCAGTGCCCAAGGAGATTATGACCTTGGTCGACCGGCCGTTGATCCAATACGCCATCGATGAAGCGCGTGCAGCCGGGATCAAGGAGTTCATCTTTGTGACATCGCGCGGCAAAGGCGCGCTCGAGGATTATTTCGACCTCGCGCCGACGCTCGAGCAAGAGCTGCGCAAGAAGGGCAAGACCGAACTGCTCGAGATCCTTAAGGACACCAACATGGACAGTGGCGCCATCGCTTATGTGCGTCAGCACAAGGCGCTGGGCCTCGGCCACGCCGTGTGGTGTGCCCGTCGCCTGATCGCGAATGAACCGTTTGCGGTGATTCTGCCCGATGACGTGATTGCTGCCGAGACGCCTTGCCTCGCCCAGATGGTCGAAGCCTACGAGGAGACGGGGGGCAACATCGTTGCGGCGATGGAAGTGCCACCGGAAAAGGCGTCGTCCTACGGCGTGCTGGATATCAAGAACGACATGGGCCAGATGGTCGAAGTGAAAGGCATGGTGGAAAAGCCGCCGGCCGATGAAGCGCCTTCGAACCTGGCGGTCATTGGCCGCTATATTCTTAACCCGACCGTGCTGCGGTCGCTCAATCAGATGAAGGCCGGTGCCGGCGGTGAAATCCAGCTGACGGATGCGATTGCACGTGAGATCGGTGGTGACACCGGTGTTTACGGCTACCGGTTCCGTGGGCAGCGGTTTGACTGCGGGTCCAAGTCCGGCTTTTTGCAGGCGACCGTGTCGTTTGGTTTGGCACGGGAAGAGCTGCGGGATGACCTGTTGACCTACATCCAGGATGTGGTGTCGATGGACAAGGCAGCGGAATAAGGCGGAACCGACCTTTGGCAAATGTACTGGTGACAGGCGGCGCGGGCTATATCGGCTCGCACGCCTGCAAGGCGTTGCGCGATGCGGGCCACACGCCCGTAACCTACGACAATCTGGAAACCGGGTGGGCGGATGCGGTCAAGTTTGGCCCGTTTGCCCAAGGCAACCTGCTGGATCGGGCGCGGCTGAATGACGTGTTTGCCGAATATGAGCCTGTTGCGGTGATGCACTTTGCCGCCCTGAGCCAGGTCGGCGAGAGCATGAAGGACCCCGGTAAATACTGGCGCAACAATGTCGAAGGGTCGCTGACCCTGATCGAGGCGGTAGTGGCGGCGGGTTGCATGGATTTTGTGTTCAGCTCCACCTGCGCGACCTATGGCGATCAGGACAACGTGGTGCTGGACGAAAACAGCGCGCAATATCCGATCAACGCCTACGGCGCGTCCAAGCGTGCGATCGAGGATATCCTGCGGGACTTCGAGGCGGCTTACGGCCTGCGCCATGTGATCTTCCGCTATTTCAACGTGGCAGGCGCCGACCCCGAGGGCGAGGTGGGTGAGTTCCACCAGCCCGAGACGCACCTGATCCCGCTGATGCTGGATGCGATAGCCGGCAAGCGCGACGCGCTGACAGTCTATGGCACGGATTATGCGACGCCGGATGGCACCTGCATCCGTGACTACGTGCATGTGTGCGACCTGGTGGATGCGCATGTGTTGGGGCTGAAGTGGTTGCAGGACGGCAAGGGCAGCCGCGTGTTCAATCTGGGCACGGGTTCGGGCTTTTCCGTGCGCGAGGTGATTGACCACTCGCGCATCGTGACGAACCAAGAGGTGCCTTATGTCGATGGCGACCGGCGTCCGGGCGACTGTACCAAGCTGGTGTCGGGCTCGACCCGGGCTGAGGCCGAACTGGGCTGGACGCCCACCCGATCCACGCTCGAGACGATGATCACCGACGCCTGGAGATGGCACCAAACTGGCCACTACGACAAATAACACACCGCCTGCGCGGCTGTTGGACATCTCCCGGCTGATGCGGCGGGCGGGGCGAGTTCTGACCGGTGTGGACCGGGTCGAGCGGGCCTATCTGGAAGCATTGTTGAACGATCCCGTGCCGCTCTTCGGCCTGGTCCGGTCCCGCTGGGGGTACATCTTGCTGGATGAGGTGGGGCTGCAGGCGATGCTCTTGCCGCTGTCCACGGGCGCGGATGGCGTGTGGTCACTGGCGCGGCAGGTGTCCGTGGCCCGGGTGCCGCCACCGCTGTTGGGATGGATGCTGCGGCGACGGTTGCCGCGCGGTGTTGCCTATCTGAACGTGGGTCATTCCAACCTGACCACGCGCGTGTTGCGGACACTCAAGGCCCTGGACGCGCGGGTGGCGGTGATGATCCACGACGTGATCCCGCTGGATTTCCCGCAATTTCAGCGCGACGGCACGGCAAAAATCTTTGCCGCAACGCTGGGCAGGGTCGCGGCGCATGCGGACGTGATCATCTGCAATTCGGCAGATACGCAAAGCCGGCTGACTGCGCATTTGACGGACGTGCCAGCGACGATTGTTGCCCATTTGGGAACAGATGTGGCAACGCCGCAAAGCCAAGCAATTGAGGATATTCCAAAGCGTCCATATTTTGTCTGCCTTGGCACAATTGAGCCGCGCAAGAACCACGCGCTGCTCCTCGATCTTTGGGACGAGATGGGGGTGGATGCGCCTGTCCTCGTGATCGCCGGCAGCCGGGGCTGGAAGAATGAGGAGGTGTTTGCCCGCCTTGACGCGCTGCCTCCAGACGGCCCGGTGCGCGTGATCAGCGGTGCCTCGGATAGTGCAATCGCCGCTCTTGTGGCGGGATCAAACGGCCTGCTCTTTCCCTCACATGCCGAAGGTTACGGCTTGCCCGCGATTGAAGCCGCGGCGCTAGGCGTGCCTCTGATCGTCAATGATCTGCCCGTTTACCGCGAAGTCCTTGGGAACATTCCCATTTACGCAAACGTCACAGATCGCTATCTGTGGAAAAAGAAGATCGAGGCTTTGACCAAGAACGCACCTTCAGGTGCGCCAGACGCGCAGTTTGTACCACCCAGTTGGGACACGCATTTCAAGACTGTGTTAAGGCTGACCTGATAGGCGCGGTACGGGCCGTAGCGGACGGCGGGTAAAGGACGGGCGAATTTGGGCGCTTGGCAGTCATATCGACTGAGGCTTCAGCGCAAGCGGTGGCGCATTCGTGCGTTCCGCAAGCGTCGCGAACTCAAACGCGAAGTGGATCGGACGGCCGAGATCAGGCCCCTGGATCTGTTGTGCTTTTCGACGATCCGGAATGAAGCGATCCGCCTGCCCTATTTCCTGCAGTATTACCGCGATCAGGGGATCAATCATTTCCTGATCGTGGACAATGGCAGCACCGATGGGTCGGCCGACTATCTCGCTGCGCAACCCGACGTGTCCGTCTGGAGTACGAAGGCGAGCTACAAGCGTGCGCGTTACGGTGTGGATTGGCTCAACTGGTTGCAGATGCGCTATGCCCACGGGCACTGGTCGTTGACTGTCGACCCGGACGAATTTCTGATTTACCCGTTCTGCGACACACGACCCTTGCGGGCGCTGACAGACTGGCTGGATGCCTCCTCGATTCGCTCCTTCTCCGCCATGTTGTTGGACATGTACCCCAAGGGGCGGCTGGACGAGCAACCCTACCGGATGGGGCAGGACCCGATTGAGATTGCGAGCTGGTTCGACAGCGGCAACTACACGATTTCGCGCAACAAACGGTTCGGAAACCTGTGGATACAGGGCGGGCCGCGGGCGCGCGTGTTCTTTCCCGACAAACCGGCCAAGGCACCAGCGCTGAACAAGATACCGCTGGTCAAATGGGATCGCCGCTATGCCTATGTCTCATCGACGCATATGCTGCTGCCGCGTGGTCTGAACCAGGTTTATGATGAATGGGGCGGAGAAAAGGCCTCGGGCGTGCTGCTACATGCCAAGTTCCTTGACACGTTCACGGCCAAGGCAGCCGAAGAGTTGAAGCGCAAGCAGCACTATTCCGCGTCCGTCGAATACAGGGCTTACGCCGAGACGATGCAGGACGATCCGGACCTGTGGTGCAAATGGTCGGAAAAATACATAAACTGGCGTCAGCTTGAGATCCTGGGTCTCATGTCCAAGGGGAACTGGGCATGAGCGTTGGCATCGTCATGCTTGTGCACACCGCGCTCGACCGTGCGGAGCAGGCAGCGCGCCATTGGGCCGCGGGGGGGTGCCCGGTGGTCATCCACGTGGATGCGAATGTGCCGCGCAAGACCTACACACGGTTCACCGAGGCGCTGTCGGACGTGCCTGCCGTCATCTTTTCCAAGCGGTTCCGCTGTGAGTGGGGCACTTGGGGCATCGTCGCGGCGAGCCAGACTGCGTCCGAGTTGATGCTGCACACATTCGCGGATGTGCGCCATGTCTACCTCGCATCGGGTTCGTGCCAGCCACTGCGTCCGGTAGAGGAGTTGATCGACTACCTTGCCGACCGCCCCCGCACCGACTTTATCGAAAGTGCGACGACGGCTGATGTGCCATGGACGGTTGGTGGGCTCGATGAGGAACGGTTTACCATGCGCTTCCCCTTCTCGTGGAAGCGGCAGCGGTTCTTGTTCGACAAGTTCGTGGCCTTGCAGCGGCAGGTTGGCCTCAAGCGGCGCATTCCCAAAGGTCTCGTGCCGCATATGGGCAGCCAGTGGTGGTGTCTGACCCGGCAGACCCTGACAGCCATTCTTCAAGGTCCGGACCGGCGCGAATATGATACCTATTTCCGCCATGTGTGGATCCCGGACGAGAGCTATTACCAGACGTTGGCGCGGCAGTTTTCGACAAACATCGAAAGCCGGTCGCTGACATTGTCCAAGTTCGATTTTCAGGGCAAGCCGCACATCTTTTACGATGATCACCTGCAGCTGTTGCGCCGGTCGGACTGTTTCGTGGCACGCAAAATCTGGCCTTATGCCAATCGCCTCTACGAGGCGTTCCTGACCGATCCCGCAGGCGCGATGAAGCGGACAGAGCCGAACCCGGGCAAGATCGACCGTATCTTTGCCAAGGCGGTCGAGCGTCGCACGCGCGGGCGGCCCGGTTTGTACATGCAAAGCCGCTTTCCGAATGAGGATTGGGAAAATGGGGTGACGGCAGCGCCCTATTCGGTGTTCCAGGGCTTTACCGAGATATTTGAGAATTTTGAAACGTGGTTGGGCAAGGCGACGGGCTCACGTGTGCATGGGCATCTGTTTTCACCCGAACGCGTTGAATATGCCGACGGGCAGACGACGCTCAACGGTGCGCTTGGCGACAGCGCCAAGGCGCGCGATTACAATGCGACTGCATTCCTGACGAACCTCATCTGGAACACGCGGGGCGAGCGGCAGTGCTTTCAATTTGGTCCGTCCGACAATCAGGACGTGATCTGGCGGATGTCCAGGGATCCGAATGCGCAGATCTCCGTCATCTCGGGGGCGTGGGCGGTGCCACTGTTCCGGTCCAACATGAACTTCATGGATATCCGCAAGGAAGCGGCGCGCTTGCAGAAGATCGAGAGTGAGCATCTGGACGTCCTGCGATCGCCTTACGCCAAGGCGCGCATCCGCATCTGGACCATGGCGGAATTCATTGAGGCGCCAATGGAGCCGTTGCAAGGTATCCTGGACGAGATCGGGCACCTACAGATGCGCCGCCTGTCCGAAGTGCCCAAGATGGTCGACCTCACCGGTTTTGGACAATTCCTGCAGAACCTCAAGAACCAGGGGATGCACCCATATCTGATGGGCGACTTTCCCGTGGTTCTGGGCCCCGAATCTCCGCCAAGTTCCCCGCGCAAACCCTATCTGGTGCGCTGACGCATGGCTCGGTTCGACTGTTTCGTCGTGTTTGCCGAGATGCGGACAGGCTCAAATTTCCTGGAAACCAATCTCAACGCCTTTGAGGGGCTCGCCTGTCATGGCGAAGCGTTCAACCCGCACTTTCTGGGCTACCCCGACCAGTCAGACTTGTTGGGACTGACGCAGGATGCGCGTGACGCGGATCCAAAGGCGCTGTTGCACGCGTTGAAACAGACGCCGGGGCTCAGTGGGTTTCGGTACTTTCATGACCACGATCCGCGCGTTCTCGACATGGTAATGGACGATCCCAAATGCGCCAAGATCGTCCTCACCCGCAATCCGGTCGACAGCTATGTGTCGCGCAAGATTGCGCAGGCCACAGGCCAGTGGAAGCTGACCGATGCCAAGGCGCGCAAGGATGGCAAGGCTGTGTTCGAGGCCGAAGAGTTCACTGCGCACCTGGACGCGCTACAGGCGTTTCAGATGACGCTGTTGAACCGGTTGCAAGTTTCGGGGCAGACGGCGTTCTATGTCGCCTACGAGGATTTGCAGAGCGTTGATGTGATGAACGGATTGGCCGCTTGGCTGGGGGTTGATGCGCGGCTGGATGGGTTGGACAAGACGCTGAAGGTACAAAACCCCGCCGCCCTGGCCGACAAAGTCAGCAATTTTGGTCACATGCAGGCAGCGCTTGGCGGGCTTGATACGTTCAACCTGACCCGCACGCCGAATTTTGAACCGCGCCGGGGCGCTGCTGTGCCAACCTACCATGCCAGCCCGACGGCGCGACTGGTGTACCTTCCGGTGCGCGGTGGGCCTACAGACCGGATTGTTCGGTGGCTCAACGCCGTTGATATGGCGGCTGGTGCATCGACCGAGACGAAGCTGTCGCAGGGCAACCTGCGGGATTGGATGCGCGCGCATCCGGGACACCGCCGCTTTTCCGTTCTTCGGCATCCGCTGGTCCGGGCGCATCGCGTATTCTGCAGCCGTATCCTGAGCACGGGCAAGGGCAGCTATGGCGGCATCCGCGCGACGCTGGCGCGCCGGTACAAGCTACCTCTGCCGGATGATCCGCAGGATGGCGGTTACGACAAAGCAGCGCACCGCGCCGCCTTTGCCGCGTTCCTGCAGTTTCTCAAGGTGAACCTGGCGGGGCAAACCGCGATCCGGGTCGATCCCGACTGGGCGACGCAAAGCAAAACGCTCGAAGGGTTTGCGGAATTTGCCGTGCCGGATGCGGTGATCCGTGAAGCGGACCTAGCTGCTGAGATGGAGCGCCTGACCGCTGCAACGGGCGTCGGCGCTTTGCCATCTGTCCCGCCACAGGCAACGGACACGCCCCATACACTTGCCGATATCTACGACAGCGAGATCGAGAAGATGGCGCGCAATGCCTACGCCCGCGACTACGTGACATTCGGGTTTGGCGACTGGCGGTGCAGCTAGCCGGAAACCGTGTCGGTTTCCTGCCGTTTTCCGTGTCGGAAAACGCCTTGCTCAGGCCGCTTTGGCCGATTGCGCCTGACTGAGGATCGTAAACAGCGTCGACGCATCAGGGTTTGCGCGTAGTTTGGCGCAGATGCTGGCGTCCCGCAGGGTGCGGGACACCAATGCCAACGCTTTCAAATGTTCGACCCCAGCCTCTTCTGGCGCAAAAAGAGCAAAGGCGATGTCGACCGGCTGCCGATCAACCGAGTCAAAGTCGATGGGCTTGTCCAGCAGCACGAACGCGCCCATCACGTCACCGATCCCGTCCAGCCGCGCATGCGGCAGGGCCACACCGTGGCCCACCCCTGTGGGCCCCAGCGCTTCGCGCGCCAATAGCGCCTCGACGACCAGCGGGCCATTGACCCCATGGGCGGTTTCCATAAGATCGCCGATCTCTTGCAGCAACCGCTTTTTCGACGTTGCTGAGGTGACGACCTTGACCGCCTCCGGTTTCAGAAGAGTTTCAAAATTCATGCCGCTCGCTCTACTGGCGCATCTCAAGTGGCGCCGGTTCTGTTACGGATCAATCCAACCGATATTGCCGTCCTCGCGACGGTATACCACGTTCAGCCCGTTTTTACCCTCGTTGCGGAACACCAAGACGGGCGCTCCGGCCAATTCCATTTGCATGACCGCCTCACCAACAGAGAGAGACGGTATTTTGGTCTCCATCTCGGCCACGATCATGGGTTGCAGGCTTTCGGGCTCTGATTCCTCGGTGCCTGCGTCGGAGGCGAGGATATACGAGGCCGCGCCAGAGAGTTCAACAGGCTGTACACGTTCCTTGTGATGGTCCTTCAGGCGCCGTTTGTAGCGGCGCAGCTGCTTTTCCATTTTTTCGGAACAACCGTCAAAAGCAGCATAGATTTCAGTGGCATGCGCCTTGGCTTGCGCTGTGAGGCCGGTGGACAAGTGCACCGTCGCCTCGCAAACATACTCGTGTGCGGACTTGGAAAAGACCACCTGCGCGCCCGTTGGTCGTTCTGCGTATTTCTCGACCACTGTGCCCAGATCGTCGCGCACATGTGTTTGCAGCGCTTCGCCGATATCGATTTGTTTGCCACTGATTTGATATTGCATGCCGTCTCCTTCTTTGGCCGCCAACATGACACTATTCCCGCTACAGTAGTAGCGGAAGATGCGGTTCAGTTGGTCGGAAGGGCGTGTGCGCGGTCTGCCCGATGGGACAAGGGTTCGAGGCCAACAGGATGGATCCGCGCAAAAGCCATGTCTCATTGCACGCCAAAACGCAGGTCCGTGTCAATGAAAAGCGGTTGCAGGTTTTTGCGCAAGTTTCAGGAAATGCGAAAGTTTTCGCCGAGATAGACACGACGCACGTTCTCGTTCTGCACAACATCTTGCGGTGTGCCGGACATGAGCACTTGGCCGTCATGCAAGATATAGGCGCGATCCACGATCTCGAGCGTTTCGCGCACATTGTGATCCGTGATCAACACGCCGATGCCACGGGTTTTCAGATCAGCCACAAGGTTGCGGATGTCCCCGACCGAGATCGGGTCGACCCCGGCAAAGGGTTCATCCAGCAGCAGATATTTCGGATCAGCGGCGAGAGAGCGTGCGATTTCCACGCGCCGGCGTTCGCCACCAGACAGGGCCATCGCGGGGGCACGGCGCAGGTGTTCGATGGAAAACTCGCTCAGCAACTCTTCGAGCCGTTCGCGCCGTTTGTGGCGGTCGGCTTCGGTGATGTCGAGGATGGCCAGGATGTTATCCTCGACACTCAGGCCGCGAAAGATGCTCATTTCCTGCGGCAGATAACCGATGCCCATCTGGGCGCGGCGATACATCGGCAGGCTGGTCACGTCCGTCCCATCCAGCATGACCTTGCCGCCCTCGGGCGTCACCAACCCGGCAACCGCGTAAAACGTGGTTGTCTTTCCCGACCCGTTCGGGCCCAACAGGGCGACGACCTCACCCCGTCTGAGTTCCATAGAAAAATCGCGGATCACGAGCTTTTTTCGGTAGGACTTGCGCAAATGCGTGATCTGCAGACCCGAGCTGCCTTTGGTGATCTTGAGGTCGGGCTTGGGCATCAGTTGTTCCCGGTCTGCAGGATCGTCTTGACCCGACCTTGCATGCGCGCCGTTCCGTCTTCGAGGTTTACTGTCATCCGGTCGGCGCTCAGCGCGCTTTGCCCCTGGGCCAACAGCACATCACCGCTCATCACGATCACGCCGTCGGCCACATTGTAATCGGCGCGCTGGCCCTCGGCGGCGTCGGGGCCGGAGACAAGCGTTACACCGCCTGTCGCCTCCAGCCGTTCGATCCCCGTTTGGCCCTGGCTGTAGATCACGAGCACCCGTGGCGCAGACAGGCGCATCTCACCCTGACCGATCACAACATTGCCGGTGAACGTGGCTGCACCGGTGGCCTGGTCGACAGCCAGTTCGTCGGCCGTGGCCTCGATCGGTGCAGAGGTGTCTTGCTGGATGGCGCCGAAGGCGACGGAGGTGCCCTGCGCCGCAACAGGGGCGGCAATACAGAGGGCAAAGGCGATGGCCACAAGGCGCAGATAAGTCACGTCGAAATCACTCTTCTCGGTTCGAGGGGTCGTATACCAGTTTCACCCCTTCTGTAAAAATCAAATGGGAATTCTCGTCGGCTCCCCGCTTTTCCATACGCATTTGCCCGGCATTGAGTGTACCAAATGGGCTGAGTGCGGTGACCGATTGTGGCGCCTCGACGCGCATGGCGTCGAAATCGGCGGTCAGAGTATCGGTTGTCATCTTGAACCCGGTCGAGGTTGTGACAACGACATTGCCGGTCAGGTTCGAGCGTGCATTGGCCATGTCGAACTGTCCTGCATCGGAGAACAGGATAATGCGTGTGCCCGACAGCATGTCGATCTGGGCCGACAGATCCTCGACCGTGCTGGCAGCGCCCAGGCCGGTGCGCATGGTGCCTGCCGCAACCGACACGCGGTCGCCATCGGTCGTGGTGCCGGAAAAGAAGGGGCCAGTGATCTGCTCGTCACGGACACGGTCCAGCAGGTCATCATCGGCAAAGGGGATTGCGGCAACGGGGTCCGTATTGCGCGACAGCAGGAACAGGGTCGACAGCAACGCGAGCGCCGCCAGCGGCAGCAGGACCTTGAGCCAGGCCACAAATCGCGAATAGCGGTCCATGTCTTGTCCTTCAGTTCGGGACGTTATCCAAGGCCGACCCGCAGGCAGTCGTGGATGTGCAGGATGCCCTGCGGCGTATCTGCGCCATCAGTGTCCGTGACAAACAGGCACGTCACGGGCCGTTCCCCGGGGCGCCCGTTCATCGCACCAACAGCTTCTTCGGCCAAGAGTGTCGGCCGGATCGTTCTGGGAGACATGGTCATGACATCGGCCGCCTTCAAGTCCAGCAACCGGTTGCTCATGTGCCGACGCAGGTCACCATCTGTGATGATTCCGACAAGGGTTCCCGTGTCTGAGAGCACCCCGACCACCCCGAAACCCTTTTCACTGATCTCGATCAGCGCGTCAGGCATGAGTGTGTGTTCTGAAACAAGCGGTAGCGCGTCGCCCTTGTGCATCAGGTCAGAAACGCGGGCCAATTGCGCACCCAGTTTACCACCGGGATGGAAGTCCCGGAAATGCTCAGCGGTGAAAGCGCGATGTTTCATGAGCGCCACGGCAAGCGCGTCGCCAAGGGCGAGCGTCATCGTTGTGGAATTCGTGGGGACGACGCCGGTGCCACAGGCCTCTCCCAGATCGGGCAGGCGCAGAACGACGTCTGACTGAGCGCCAAGCGTGCTTTCCGGTGCCTTGGTCATGCCGATCAGCGGTATGCTCACGCGGCGAGAAAAGGTGATGATACCCGCCAATTCAGGCGCTTCGCCGGAGTTCGAGATGGCCAGCACCACGTCGTCGCGGGTGAGCATGCCGAGGTCGCCGTGGTTCGCCTCAGCCGGGTGAACGAATTGCGCGGGCGTGCCGGTGCTCGCCAATGTCGCAGCGATTTTGCGCGCGATGTGGCCGGATTTGCCGATGCCGGACACGATCACGCGCCCCTTGGCATTGAGAAGCACGTCGACCGCAGCGGTAAAGCTGTGGTCCAGTGTCGCCGCCAGCGCTTCGAGCGCTTGCGCTTCGGCCCGGATGACGTCCTGCGCGGTATCGACAAAGTCTGTGCTCATGAATGGGCAAAGATGTCAGTTTCAGGCCAACCGGCAAGGTCGAGCTGTGCACGCATCGGCAGGAAATCAAAGCAGGCCTGCGCAATTTCCATCCGCCCCTCCCGCTCGAGCATGGCGTTCAGCGCCTCTCGCAATTGATGCAGGTACAGCACGTCCGAGGCCGCGTATTCCAGCTGTGCGTCAGTCAGCGTTTCGGCACCCCAATCGCTGGATTGCTGCTGTTTCGAGATGTCGACGCCCAGCAGTTCCTGCAGCAGGTTCTTGAGCCCGTGCCGGTCGGTATAGGTCCGCACGAGGCGGCTGGCGATCTTGGTGCAGTAGACCGGGGCGGTTACCACGCCAAAGGCGTTCAGCATCGCAGCGATGTCAAAGCGGCCAAAATGGAACAGTTTCAGCACATCCGGATCGGTCAGCAGCTTGCACAGGTTGGGCGCCGCGGTCTGGCCCAGCCGGATCTGCACCATGTGTGCGTCGCCGTCCCCACCGCTTAGCTGGACAACACACAGCCGGTCGCGATGCGGGTGCAGGCCCATGGTTTCGCAGTCGATGGCGACCATCGGGCCAAGGTCGAGGTCGTCGGGCAGGTCGGAGATATGCAGGTAATTCGTCATGGCATCGCTATAGCGCGGCGGATGATGTGGGGAAAGCCGTGGTTTAGATATCGTTTAATGCGGGTCGTGGCAGGCTTTGGAGAAGGTCCATGACCTGCGCGCGGCAGGCGTGTCCACGCCATGCCTCGGAATGCAGGGCACGTGGCAGCATCGGGTGCTTGAGCGACAGGCGTCGCCACGCGTGGACGATCAAGACCCGCAGCACCGCGACACGCAAGGAGCCAAGGGCTTCGGCGTCAGGCAGCTTCAGGTCGTTGAGCGTTGCGTGGAGGGCGGCATAACCGGCGCGCAAGTCTTCGGTTTCCGCGGCGGTGTCCAGCCACTTGGGCAGATCATCTGCTGTGAGGATCAGCGCGCCTTGCGGGGTCGGGATGGTTGCGTCGGCGACATAAAGGCGCGGCAAGACCCGAGCAAAGTGCTCCGGGTCGGGGACAGTGCCGCTTGGCATCAGCGCGAAACGCACGGGGTTTTCAAACGGTGGCGCATAGATCCGCGGGCGGGCAGCGTCGCTATCGGCACGGCCCTTCGCGCTCAGCCGGTGACGGCTGGTACGTCCCGTTTTTTCCGAGATGATCCAGTCATCGGCCCGCAGGCGGTGCAGGGCGACGCGAGTCGCCTCGGGCTTGATCCCGATCTCGGCCATGATCACCGACAGGGTTGGACCGTCGAGCGCATCCTCTGGCGCCAGATCACCAAAGACGGTGACCAGCAGCGACCATACGCGCAGCGGGCCCAGGGCGGTCAGGCGGGTGATGGCGTCGTGGTATGGATCAAACGGCATTCATGGTCAGCAATTCGTACTCGGCGACAGGTGTTTCGTCCTGATTAAGGATCAGGACGTGCCACCGTACCTCGCCGTACTCATCATTGCGAGGGGTCTTGGCCTTGACTGTCAGGTGCACATGGATGCTGTCGCCCGGGCTCACCGGCTGTAGAAATCGCAAGCCGTCGAGGCCGGTATTGGCAAGCACCGGGCCCGGGTCCGGCTGGACAAACAGACCGGCAGCGAAGCTGAGCAGCAGGTAGCCATGCGCGACCCGACCGGGGAAGAACGGGTTCGCCTTGGCCGCGTCCTCGTCCATATGGGCATAGAATGTGTCGCCGGTGAAGTGGGCGAACGTCTCGATATCGTCCAGCGTGACGGTGCGCGATGGGCTGTTGAAGGTGTCGCCGATTTTGAGGTCATGGAAGCGGCGCGTGAATGGGTGCGGGTTGTCCGTGCTTTGCGTCGCGCCGGGCACCCATTGTCCGCCGATCGCCGTCAAGATGTCGGGAGATCCCTGTACGGATGTGCGCTGCATGTAATGCAGCACGGCGCGGATACCGCCCAGCTCTTCCCCCCCGCCGGCGCGTCCTGGCCCGCCATGGGTCATGTGTGGCAGCGGGGCGCCGTGGCCGGTCGCCTCAGCCATGCTGTCGCGGTTGTTGAAATAGAGCCGACCGTGATAGGCGGCGGAGGCCATGGTGATGTCGCGCGCAACGGTTGGATCATGCGTGATGACGGAGGCGACAAGCGAGCCTTGCCCACGGTTAAGCAATTGTGCCGCATGGTCAAGATCGCGATATGGCATGAGGGTTGCCACTGGTCCAAACGCTTCCGTACTGTGAATATGCTGCGCAGCATCCGGATCGTCGCATTGTAATAGCATGGGCGGCAGGAAAGCCCCGGCTGCGTCTGTCATGGCGCAATCTTCGGGCGCTCCAAAGACCAATTTTGCCTCTTTTTCAAAGAGCTGTGTTTGGCGTAGGACATCCTGCCGCTGCGCTTGCGAAACGAGTGCACCCATGTGGGTGTCGGAATGGCGCGGATCGCCAACTGTGACACATTCCAGACGGCTCCGTATAAGCTTAGACACCGCTGCGAGATGCTGCGCGGGCACCATGATCCGACGGATGGCCGTGCATTTCTGCCCGGCCTTTGTGGTCATCTCGCGCACAACCTCCTGGGCGAACAGATCGAATTCCGGCGTGTCCGGTCCAGCGTCGGGCCCCAGCACGGAGGCGTTGAGGCTGTCCTGCTCCGCTGTGACCCGCACGGCTTGGCCAAGCAGGTTCGGGTGGCTGCGCAGTGTCAGCCCCGTCGCGGCAGATCCGGTAAAGGTCACCACATCCTGGCAGTCCATGTGATCCAATATGTCGCCCACACCGCCGCTGATCAGTTGCAGCGCGCCGTCCGGCAGCAGTCCACTGTCCAGCATCAGCCGCACGCAGGCTTCGGTGACATAGCTGGTGGCGGTGCCTGGTTTTATGATGGCAGGCATGCCCGCCAGCAGCGTGGGCGCAAGTTTTTCGAGCATCCCCCAGACCGGAAAGTTGTAGGCGTTGATGTGCAAAGCGACGCCTTGCAGCGGCGTGCAAACATGGCGCCCGTGGAACTGCCCTGCGCGGCCCAGCTGTTCGGTTGGGCCGTCGAGGTACACATGCCCATCGGGCATCTCACGCCGCCCTTTGGAGGCGTAGACCAGCATCGTGCCGATCCCGCCATCCACGTCGATTAGGTGATCCGACTGCGTCGCGCCAGTGTCAAAGCTGAGGTCGTAGAGCAGCTGCTTGTGCTCTTTGATATGCAGTGCCAGCGCCTTGAGCATGCGGGCCCGGTCGTGAAAGCTGAGCGCGCGCAGGGCAGGGCCACCCTTTGCCCTGGCGTGGTCACGCATGGCCGCCACGTCAAGCGTGTCGTTGCCCGCTTCGGCAATGATCTGGCCGGTGATGGCGCTTTCAATCGGGCGCGCGCCGGGACCGGGGGCAATCCATTCCCCGGCGGCAAAACTGTGAACCTGGCGCATGTCGCCCTCTCCTAGTGTTGATCGTAGTCGACGACCAACCGGTCACCCAGGGGGTAGCACTGGCAGGTCAGGACAAACCCGGCATCGACCTCATAATCCTCGAGCGCGTGGTTGATCAGCATTTCGCTCGCGCCCTCGGTCACCTTGGCTTTGCAGGTCGAACATACGCCCGCCCGACAGGCGTGTGGTGCGTCGAGGTTCTGGGCCAGTGCGGCCTCGAGGATCGACATGTCGCGCGTCATCTCGACCGTGTGCGTAGTGCCGTCGATGGTGATCTGGGCACGTGTGCCGGTCGGCGTATCCATCTTGCGCTGCACCTTGCGGGCCAGCAACCCTTCCTGACTGGCGCCAAACAGCTCGAACTTGATCTGGTCCTTGCGCAACCCGTGCGCCAGAAGGCTTTCGTTGATGGCCATCATCATCGGTTCGGGCCCGCAGATCAGGGCGACGTCGACCGACGCAATGTTGATCCATGATTTAAAAAGCGCGGTGCATTTTTCCTGATCCACTCGCCCCGAAAAGAGATCAATATCCTGACCGGATTCGAGGATATGGACGAGCGTGAGGCGCCCCATGAAGCGGTTCTTGAGGTCCTCAAGCTCTTCGCGGAACATGATCGTGTGGACCGCCCGATTGGCGTAAACAAGGGTGAAGGTGCTGCGCGGTTCGTGCGACAGCACGGTGCGCAGGATCGACAGGACAGGTGTCACCCCCGAGCCGCCGGCAAAGCCGAGGTAATGCTTGGCTCGTTCCGGCTCGATCGGTGCGCCGAAATTGCCCATGGGCGGCATAGCGTGCAGCGTGTCGCCCACCTGCAGCTCAGTATTGGCATAGGTCGAAAAGGCACCGCCTTCGACCATCTTGATCCCCACCTGCAATGTGCCGTCATCCACGCCGGAGCAGATCGAATAGTTGCGGCGCAACTGCGTGCCGTCGAAATCCTGCCGGAATGTCAGGTACTGGCCCTGGGTAAAGCGGAAGGCCTCCGGATCATCGGGCTGCAGGGTCAGGACGACCGCATCCCGGATCGTATGGTGGATGTCGGTGACGGTCAGGGGATGAAAGGCCATCGATCAGCTGTGTTTGAAGAGTTTCGCGCTGATCTTCCAGCCGTCATCGGGCAGGTGGATAAGCTGGAAGTGGTTGGTGAACGCGAGGCCAAGCAGGTTTTCCTCGGTGATCGTCGCCGTGGCGATGGCCCCACCCGAGCTGACATGTGTGATGGTGGCGGCGTAGTCGTCCCCGACCTCGTTCGCTTCGAGCGCGTTGTAGAACGGTTCGGGTCCGCCATGCAGCAGGTCGGGGCCCAAGTAGCCGGTCATAACCGCCCCGTCCGCAAATACGGTTTTCAACAGGGCAATGTCGCGCGTGCGTGTGCCGGTGATGTAGGCTTCGACGACAGCGTTGGGGGTGTCAAAGGGCATAGAGCAATCCTCCCGGTCAGATGCATTTGAAGTAGTCGAAGGGTTCGAGACATGAGTTACAGCGCCACTGCGCCTTGCAAGGTGTTGAGCCGAACTGGCTGATCAACTCCACCTCCGGCGCCTGGCAGCGGGGGCAGCGCGCCGGACCGCCTGCGGCACGCGGCGGTGCGATGCCGTATGCCTCCAGCTTGCTGCGGCCTGCGTCGCTGAGCCAGTCTGTGGTCCATGGCGGTGCGATCTGTGTTTTGAGGGCAATCTGGTCGATGCCTTTAGCGCGCAGCGCAGCTTCGATTTCCATGCTGATTACTGCGGTCGCCGGGCACCCGGAATAGGTCGGTGTTACGGTTACCTGCAACGTGTCGCCCTGCCATGCGACGTCACGCACAATGCCCAGATCGACGATTGAGATCACCGGTATCTCCGGATCCGGCACATCGGCGAGCCAGGCCCATACATCGTCCAGGCTGGCGCGCGTGGTTACCATTTTGCGTCCGGATAGCTGCGGGGCAGCACCTGCATCGTGGCGAGCATGTGACCGAGATGTTCGGTATGGCGTACGCCTGTCTTGCCACCCAGATGGGCAAAGGCGCTGTCGGGTTTGGTAAGTGTCGCCTCATCCAACGTGCTGAGCAGATACGTGTCGAATGCCGGGCGCAGCGTCGCCATGTCGGTCAGGTCTGCGTCGTCTGGGTCGAACATCTCGCCGACATAGGGCCAGAGCCGATCGAGCGCCGATTGCATCCGGTTATGACTTTCCTCCGTGCCGTCCCCAAGCGCTATGATCGTGTCGGTGGAGCGTTCGCGGTGGTAGGTCACCTCTTTGACAGCCTTTTGCGCGATGGCGCTGACCTCTTCGTCAACGTGGCCGGTGAGGGCCTTCAACACTTCGAGGTGCCAAGTGTCAAAAAGAAACTGCCGCATCATCGTGACGCCGAAATCGCGGTTCGGCTGCTCAACCAGCAGGAGGTTGCGAAAGTCCCAGGCGTCGCGATGGTAGGCCAGCCGATCTGCGTCGCGGCCCTGTCCCTCGCGCTGCCCGGCCAGGCCGAGCCAAAGTTGCGTTTGCCCGATCAGGTCGAGGGCGATGTTGGCGAGTGCGATGTCTTCCTCGAGCGCGGGGGCATGACCGCACCACGCGCTTAGTCGTTGACCCAACACCAGCGTATTGTCACCCAGCCGCAGCAGCCCCTCGACCATCACATGGCTCCCACGTCGTCGGGAATGTCGAAGAAGGTCGGGTGGCGATAGACCTTGTCGTCAGCCGGGTCGTAGAGCGAACCCTTTTCGTCGGGCGCCGAGGCCGTGATGTCAGCGGCTGGTACGACCCAAATACTCAGGCCTTCCTTGCGCCGGGTGTAGACATCGCGGGCGTTTTGCAGCGCGTGTTCCGCGTCGCTTGCGTGCAGCGATCCCACATGCCGGTGGCTCAGCCCATGCTGACCACGGATGAACACTTCCCAAAGGGGCCATTCGTTGGACATACCGTTATTCCGCGGCCAGTTTGGCGGCGCGCCTCTTGGCTGCGTGGGCGAGGCGGGCGTCGCGTACCCAAGCGCCATCCTCCCATGCCTTCTGGCGCGCCTCTATCCGTTCGGTGCTGCAAGGCCCGTTGCCCTTGAGTACGTCGAAAAACTCTGACCAGTCAGGGTCGGTGAAGTCATACCCGCCCTTGTCCTCGTTCCATGTCAGGTCCGGGTCAGGGACGGTCAAGCCGAGATATTCGGCCTGCGGTACGGTTTGGTCGACGAATTTCTGACGCAACTCGTCGTTGGAGTTCATCTTGATCTTCCAGGCCATCGACTGTTCGGAATGGACCGACTCGGTGTCGGATGGGCCGAACATCATCAGCGATGGATACCAAAAGCGGTTGAGCGCATCCTGCGCCATACGGTGCTGTTCTGCGGTGCCGTTGGCCATCTTCATCATGATGTCGAAGCCTTGGCGCTGATGGAACGATTCCTCTTTGCAGATGCGGACCATGGCGCGCGCATAGGGGCCGTATGACGTGCGTTGCAATGGAACCTGGTTCATGATGGCCGCGCCATCCACCAGCCAACCAACAGCACCCATGTCGGCCCATGTGAGTGTGGGATAGGCAAAGATCGACGAATACTTCATCCGCCCGTCCAGCAACATCTCGGTCAGCTCGTCGCGGCTGACGCCCAGCGTTTCGGCGGCGCAATAGAGGTACAGACCATGCCCGGCCTCGTCCTGCACCTTGGCCAACAGGATCGCTTTGCGTTCCAGCGATGGGGCGCGGGTGATCCAATTGCCCTCGGGCAGCTGGCCGACAATCTCGGAGTGAGCATGCTG
>ERZ1740067.719-NODE-719-length-25245-cov-12.848472_pt1 | contig 25245 bp, 16 predicted proteins | sample MGYA00581736_ERZ1740067 | MGnify/ENA primary metagenome ERZ1740067 (study PRJEB43018, sample SAMN04849236) | marine metagenome | isolation source: floating plastic debris | place: Pacific Ocean | collected 2008-08-27 | study: EMG produced TPA metagenomics... | reverse complement strand
CCGCCGCTCCGATTTAATTGAAACCCGCTCATTGAGCGGGTTTTGTCATATCTATCAAGCCTTTTGAGCCTTGCTTTATGGGGTGGGCTCATCAAAATATTGGGTCATTTTTGGTCAGTTTGGGTAGCATTTGGGTATGAGTTGGGTATGAAAGATGCCACAAACGACCCGAAAAAAATCGCCCAAAGGTACCGTTTCAATTGAGGAATATCAGGGGCGATTGAGGCTCAGGTGGCGATACCTGGGTAAGCGCTATGCTTTATCTATAGGGCTTCCAGACTCTAAGGTCAACCGCCAGGTGGCACAGCAAAAGGCGACGATCATTGAGCTGGATATTGCGTCGAGCAACTTTGACCTCACCCTGAAAAAGTACAAGCCTCATACCCAAAATAGCGAAGGCCTTTCTGTGGTAAGCCTTTTCGAGCTTTTTATGGAGTATAAGGCGAAGCGGTTATTGCCCAGAAGTTTGGATAAGTATGATGCCACGCTGAAATATCTGGAGCGTTACTTTGAAAATCGGGTTGCGGCTGCCATTGATGAAAAGGCAGCAGAGCAATTTATGGAATGGCTGACGAAGCAAAAGCTATCGCCCATGGTTTGCCGGGAACGGCTTACTTTGATCCGAGCGGCCTGGGCCTGGGGTATTGCTGATGATCATTTAGAGGCAGGACAGTCGAACCCTTGGGTGGATATGGTTTTGCGAGTGCGGGTTGAGCCCAAACAGATGCCTAAGCCTTTTACTCGCGAGGAAATGACTGCCATTGTTGAGGGGTTTAAGAAAAGTCGCTATTACAGCTACTACACGGATTATGTGGCGTTTTTGTTTGGTACTGGCTGCCGAACTGCTGAGGCGGTCGGTCTGCGCTGGAAGCATATAACGGATGATTGCAGTTCTATTTGGATTGGGGAGTCGCTGACCCGTGGGGTACGGAAAGCTACGAAAACAAATCGGGCGAGAACAATCTCATTATCTAACAAGCTGAAGCAAATGTTGTTGCGGAGGCGGCCTGAGAAGCCTGAGCCAGATGGATTGGTGTTTAGGTCTGCAAAGGGGGGTGCGATCGATGATCATAATTTTAGGAATCGGGCCTGGACTTCGGTTTTGGAAGAGTCCGGGGTTGATTATCGGAAGCCTTACAATACGAGGCATACGTTTATTTCCCATGCGTTGGATATGGGGATGAATCCAGTGGAAGTAGCACAGCTGACAGGGCATGATGTGCAGACGTTGTATGAGAATTATGCAGGGAATGTGAATAGTCGGCCTCGTTTGCCAGAATTTTAGACTATGTCTCTCAATTCTGAAGAACTCTCATGGATACTATTTACTCGACTGGATTATATTTATGAGTAACCGTCTCAAATTCACTGCCTGACTGAACTCGCCATAGCTTTGCATAAATTCTATTCTGAGCCAGCAATTTCTCATGGGTCCCCTGCTCAGTAAGCTGTCCCTTATCCATGACATAGATACAGTCACTATGGCGAATAGTGGACAGTCTATGGGCAATGGCAATCGTGGTGCGGTTTTGAGTGATTGTTTGCAAGGATTTCTGGATTGCCGCTTCGGTTTCGTTGTCGACGGCTGATGTGGCCTCATCAAGAATAAGAATCGGCGGATTTTTAAGAATGGTGCGGGCAATGGCGATGCGCTGACGCTGGCCGCCGGAGAGTTTTTGACCCCGTTCGCCGACAATAGTTTCATAACGTTGGGGCAGCTGTTGGATAAAATCGTGAGCCTCAGCTGATTTTGCTGCTTGGATAATCTGTTCTTGACTGGCCTCAAAGCTTCCGTAGGCGATATTCTCAGCCACGGTACCATGGAACAAAAACACATCCTGACTGACCCAGCCGATGTGGCGACGCAGGTCAGATAAATTCATATCTCGAATGTCGATGCCATCGATGAGAATGCGGCCCTGCTGGAGGTCGTAAAAGCGTAGGAGAAGTTTGACCAAGGTGCTTTTGCCTGAGCCGGTGGCACCAACAATACCAATGGTGGATTCGGCTGGGATGTGGAGGGAGAATTGGCTCAGAACCGAACGGCGTCCTGGATAGGCGAAGGTGATGTGCTCAAACTGAACGTCTCCAAGAATAGTCTGATGTGATAGATCGCCATGGGAAATTGCAATGGGCGTATCCAGCAGGTCCATCACCCGACGGACTGATGCCATCACGCGATGATATTCATCAACAATCTCGCCTAGTTCAGTAAAGGGCCAGAGTAAACGCTGGCTGATAAACACCATAAAGCCATAGGTTCCTGCCGAGAGACGACCGTTGGCGACAGCTAGACCGCCCAAAAACAGAGTAGCGGTAAAGCCGATGAGAATAATAATGCGAATAATGGGAACAAAAGCGGCACTGAGGGCAATGGCGCTGGCGTTACTGCGGCGGTAGGCATTGCTTTCAGCGGTGACACGCTCTCGTTCGTAGGCTTCTGCGGTAAAACTTTTGATAGTGGCCATGCCGGAGAGATTATTGGCGAGGCGACTGCTGATCAGTCCATTTTTCTCTCGTACATCAGCATAGCGGGGTTCGAGTCTGGTTTGGAAGATCATGGCTCCCCAGATGACCAGGGGAATGGGTGCCATGGCCCAGCCGGAGACGCCGGGTGCTAGGGCGATAAAGGTGGTACCGACGATGAGAATGGTGATAAAAAAATGCAGGAGTTCGTGGGCACCGTAGTTGAGAAAGCGCTCTAGCTGGTTAATGTCGTCATTGAGGATGGATAATAACAAGCCGGTGCTGCGGTCTTCGAGATAGCTAAGTTCTAAGTTTTGGAGATGGCTGTAGGCATCAACGCGCAGCTTGTGCTGCAGGGTTTGGGCGAGGTTGCGCCAGAGGCGGCTGTAGCCATATTCGGTGAGAGATTCGAGGCTCCAGATGAGCAGGGTGAGGCCAGAAACGATGGCGAGTTGATGGGTGAGGTTGGTGATGCCGAATTGGGAAATTAGGGAGCTGTCTGGTTTGACGACAACGTCGATGGCGATGCCGATGAGGTAGGGTGGAGCGAGATCGAAAATGGTGTTGAGGATGGAGCAGGCAATAGCGCTCCAAATCTCAACTTGATAGGGTTTGCCATAGCGGAGGAGGCGCAGCAAAGGCGAGGATATCATAAATACGCTTTACGATTTTTTAGGAAGATATGTGAACAAATCGTCTAACATTCTGTTCACGCCTATAGGACCATGAGCGCTCCATTTATCTGGATCAACAAAATAAACTCGGTCATTCTTGACAGCCTCCAGTGCAGCTATTAAAGGATTTTCCAGAAAAAAGGATTCTTCTTCTTGTTCATAATCCATAATGAATAAAATATCGGCATCGTACTGCTCGATGACTTCAAGGCTAATTGTGTTCTCTCCTCTGCCAGGAAGAATTTTATTGATCAATCCGATATCAGAGAAAACTTCGTGAGTCGTGTGGTAAGAAGAGGTCACTAGAAACTGGCCTCCAACATGGATGAGGACAGTGACTTCCATCTCCTTCGGATCAACATCCAGTTGACTCTTCAACTCATCAATCCGATTTTGATACTGTGAAATTACATTCTCTGCTTCTGCATCTTTGTTGAAAATTTGAGCAAGATACCGCAAGTTCTGCTTGAAAGAAGAATTACTTTCGTAATCTATAAGTATAGTGGGTGCAATTGCCGACAACTGCTCGTAGACTTGATCGTGGGCAAAATCCATTGCTAAAATCAGGTCTGGGTCGAGACCGAGAATTTTTTCCATAGAAGGTTGATATGCATCACCGATGTTCTCGATTCCTTCAATATGTTCAGGAGTCAACCCAAGTAAGCCTTCGTTGCCTTGGTAAATAGGAACTGCCATACCAACTGGTTTGACTCCCAGAGCCAGTAAGGGATCTGCTAAATGTCGGGGATCTAGTGCAACAATGCGCTCCGGTTCAGTTGGAATACAAATTGTTCCCAGTTTGTGTTGAACTTCTCTACAATCGGAGATGCTAGCTGTTAGCGTATCTGAGCTTTGAGTGTCTAAGCTATGACAGGCTATTGTCAATAGAGATGATATAAGTACCAAAAAAATTGAGCTTGTCCATCGATTTATCGAGTTTCTCATTATGTTTGGCATCATTGGCATAAGCAATCCATGAGTGTAATCAAGTCGATTAAAACTCCCAGCTGATAGACCCCACAATTGAAAAAGGCTCGGTTCTCTGAGTAGCTGCTCTGACAATTGAGAACGCGGGAGCGTCTATGTCGAAAAGATTACGAAAATTGAGCGCTGCATTAAAGCGGTCCTTTTGATAATAGAGCGCCGCATCGGTTCGCAAATAGTCTCCCAGCTCAAACGAGTTATTCAAGTCGCCCTGTCGCGTACCTGTGTAGAATAAGCCTAGTCCAAAACCTAGACCTTCCAAGTCACCCTCCTGAATCGTATAGGTCGTCCAAAGACTGGCTTGGTTTTCGGGTACGTTCGGCAAGCGATTTCCCACGGGAAACGTATTGTCTTCAGTGACTTCTGCGTCTGTGTAGGCATAGGAAAGGATCACATTCCATCCTGGTAAAACTTCTCCCGTAACATCTAGCTCGACTCCTTGGCTACGCTGCTCTCCGGTTTGAATCGAGAGTGTGGGATTGGCAGGATCAGGAGTAAGCACGTTAGTTCGAGTCAGGTGGTAAGCTGCCAGGGTCGTTGAAAGTCTACCGTCTAGAAAATCAGTTTTGACCCCAACCTCATATTGAGTTCCTCTTGTTGGATCGAAGGTTACATCGTTTAAATTAAGGTTATTGAACCCTACTACAGGCGCAAACGATCTCGTGTAGCTGGCATAGAGGGCGACCTTTTCACTTGGCTGGTAGACGAATCCGATACGAGGACTAAAAGCGCCATCGTTTCGAGTCGGAAAAGCAATAACGTTTCCACCTCCAAGAGGATCTGTCTCAAAATCAGTTACCACCCAGTCATAGCGGCCCCCAATTAGTAACTTGACACTATCACTAAAAGCAATTTGATCTTGGAGGTAGAGGCCATAGGACTGCCTCGTTTCAGTAATTCTCGAAAACGGATTACGGGTTGAGTAGACAGGAATGGGAATGTTGTAGTTTGGATTGTTGATTTCTAGAGGCGGCACTGGTGTATCGGCAGTAATGCGATCTACGTCATTACTAAAGCGATTGAAGTCAAATCCTGCCAAGACCTGATGAGATATCGTTCCGGTTTCGAACTCGCCAACCAGATCAATCTGAGCAAATAAGTTGTTTCGCTGGTAGTCTATCGTAACTGGATCAAACCCACCTAGAAAGAGATCATCTGGGCTAACGCCAAAACCCGTGGCTGCATTTTCTCTCGTATTTGTCAAATTTATAGCAACGTTGTTACGTAGCTGCCAGTGATCGCTAACCTCGTGCTCTAAAGCATAGCCAAATCGATTAGCCTCAATATCAACTAAGCTCAGTTCAGGATAGTACGTGGCAAAATCTCTAGAAGTTAGGCTGCCGTCGCTGAGGATAGCCGCATTCGTCAAACCGCCAGATGGATCGGCTACTAAGTGAGTATATTCGTAATACAAGTCAAGCTCTGTCTGCTCTCCCAAATTCAAGGTTATAGAGGGAGCAATTGTGGTTAAGTCGTTATCTGCAAAACCTTGAAAATCTCCCGACGCCTGATAGCTTGCGATAAATCTATAGAGAGCCGTATTGTTCGCCGTTAGCGGCCCTGATAAATCGGCGCTAGGCTGGTATAACCCATTATTACCAGCCTCGAAAGCTAATTTGTAATAGGGCTCGTCTAAAGGTTGCCGCGTGGTCACGTTAATGATGCCGCCAGGTTCTCCAGCTCCAAAGAGAACAGAAGCAGGCCCTCTCAGAACTTCCACGCTCTCAACTGTCGCAATAGGCACCAAACTAAAGAAATCAGTGTCTGGAAAACCGTTACGAAAGCTAGTGACGCCTGAAACACCTTGATCAAATCCTCTAATGATTCTACTCCCTGTAATAGGTACGTTGCCGTAAATTCTGCTTCCACGGGCAACGCTGCTAACTGTTTCTACAGCCTCGTTAACAGTTCTGACATTGCGATCTTCTAGCACTTCCTGCGGTATCACCTGAATCGACTGAGGAATATCTCGCAGCGGTGTATCTGTCCGTGTTGCCGTACTTGCCCTCGATGGATTATAGCCTTCGTTTTCTTCACCAGTGACCACAATTCTCAGTGGCTCATCAGTTTCACCTACCTGGGCAATGCCTGGCACCACACTTAACGTCAGTCCTACTTCATCTGTTCTAATGTCCGCTGTTGGTGGTGCATCTTCTCCCGTGATCACTACTTCTACCTGGTCATCTAACCGAGAGGAGACCTGTACAACAGCAATTCCCTCAGCGGGCTCAAACTGCTCAAAGTCTTCCCCGATTAGTGCAGCATTGGGTATTTCAATAATTAATGCATCGCCAGATACAGTTGTTGTCGGCGTCGATAGCTCGCCGTCTGGTGTTTCCAATACTACCTGCAAGCCAGCGTCGGTCTCTTCTAGCCGTACATCGGTAATTTGCACTAGCGGTGTCTGAGCTAGGGTTTGAGAGGAAAAGGTTCCATCGAAGTGTTCTCCCATCAACTGAGCGAGGCGATCTTCCGCCTGGGTAGGCACTGCCAAACTACCCACTATGCTCAACGCCACTGTTAACTGCACTATTAGCCCAAGCTTTGTCATGATCGCTATTGCCCTCACGCCACCCTTCAATTGCGAAGGATTCTTACTTATCAGGCATGAGAATAAGGCCTAAGCAATAGCGCGATCCACTCCAAAGCTCCCCCGTCACCTCGGGATTCCCTTTCTAGAGCAAAAAACAGGCAATCAGAGTTAACTACGAATCGAGCCGCGCATACATTCGCTGGGGGTCATGCCAAACTGACGCTTAAACGCAGCGGCAAACTGGGCCGGGTTGGCATAGCCGACTCGATTGGCAACCTCAGCTACTGTGCAAACTGGCTGTCGCAGCAGTTGTTCAGCTTGCTCCATGCGATGGCGGGTCAGGTAGGCAAATGGAGTCATGCCAAACACAGCCCGGAATCCTCTGTTTAAGGTATTGTGGCCAATGCCCACTCGCTGGGCCAGTTTGGTTTGTGAGGGTGGGTTTTCTAGGTGCGATCGCAATATCTCAGCCGCATAATGAATCCGGGCAACGGTCTCAGACTTAAGAGACGTTGCAGCAGTAATTGTGCTGCCCCTTTTCAAAAGGCTATCAAGCTGTAGGGCGATCAGCTCAAATACTTTACCCTGCAGGTACGCCTGCTTCGCCGCACCTAAAAACGGGCAGTCAATCATCTGCTGTACCACCGTTCGCATCGCTCCCGTCATCTGAGGTGAAAACCGACACTGCCAGTCATTTTCCTGTATTAGAGGCTGTAGCGAGACAGGCAGTTCGCCCTGGGCATTGGCAAAAAACTGCTGAAATAGAGCCGGGGTCATGTGAATCTCAACGCCAACCTGACGGTGCGATCGCGGGATGTATACCAAATGGCTTGGTTGCATACCGCTGCCGCCTACATAGGCTCGCTGGGAATTAATCTGCAAATAGTCGCCACTGTCTAACACGCCTGACAGATACGCTGCAAATTGGACTGAATGATTATTTTCTGGAATTCGCAACGTCAAATCATTGGGCACCGTGTCGACAATGCTCAGATAAAACCCTGGACATAGCTCAATCGCTCGCTCATAGCCGCTGCCCAACTTAGGCGGTACCGTACAGATCGTCTCCACATGATCGATCGAGGTTACAGGCGGACAGTACTGTTCGGCTTCTGCATAAATTTCTTCGGCTTCTTGGATGGTCAAATCCAGGCTCATGTCGAGGGAAAGTTATTTAATGATAACTAGTCTCAATAATCCCGAATAGCATCTGAAAAGTCAAGGTGTTAGGGATGTGGACATGCGATCTCACCCCATCAGACAAGTGAGGACAGCACCTCTCCTGATTGAATCTGCCAGAGTTTTGCATAGGCTCCCTCCTGGGCCAGCAGCTGTTCATGGGTACCTGATTCGCTCAGCTGTCCTTGGCCCATGACGTAGATACAGTCAGCCTGTCGAATCGTGGAAAGTCGATGGGCAATCACAATCGTGGTACGGTTTTGGGTAATTGTCTGCAATGACTTCTGAATCGCAGCTTCAGTTTCGTTATCCACCGCTGAGGTGGCTTCATCAAGCACCAGGATAGGTGGATTCTTGAGAATGGTGCGGGCAATGGCGATGCGCTGGCGCTGTCCACCGGAGAGTTTTTGTCCCCGTTCGCCGACAATGGTGTTGTAACCCTGGGGTAACTTCTGGATAAAATCGTGGGCCTCAGCTGCTTTTGCCGCCTGGATAATTTGTTCCTGGCTAGCCTCAAAACTTCCATAGGCGATATTTTCAGCCACGGTACCATGGAACAAAAACACATCCTGACTGACCCAACCAATATGGCGACGCAGGTCAGACAAATTAACGTCGCGAATGTCGATACCATTGATGAGAATGCGACCCTGTTGGATATCGTAAAAGCGTAGAAGAAGTTTGACCAAGGTGCTTTTACCCGAACCGGTGGCACCGACAATGCCAATGGTGGATTCGGCTGGAATGTGGAGGGAGAATTGGCTGAGAACTGGACTGCGTCCTGGATAGGCAAAAGTAATGTCTTCAAACTGGATGTTTCCACGGATAGTCTTGTGCGACAGACCACCATGGGAAATTGCAATGGGCGTATCGAGCAGGTCCATCACCCGACGGACTGATGCCATCACGCGATGATACTCATCGACGATTTCACCCAGTTCAGTAAAGGGCCAAAGCAGGCGCTGACTGATAAACACCATAAAGCCATAGGTTCCGGCAGAGAGACGTCCGTTGGCGACAGCCAGACCCCCTAAAAACAACGTAGCGGTAAAGCCGATGAGAATAATAATCCGAATGATGGGGCCAAAGGCGGCACTGAGGGCAATGGCCTTGGCATTACTGCGTCGGTAGGCATTACTTTCGGCAGTGACCCGCTCTCGCTCGTAGGCTTCTGTGGTGAAGCTCTTAATAGTGGTCATGCCAGAGAGATTGTTGGCGAGTCGACTGCTGATCAGTCCATTTTTCTCTCGTACATCGGCATAGCGGGGTTCGAGCCTGGTTTGGAAGACCATGGCTCCCCAGATGACCAGGGGAATGGGTGCCATGGCCCAGCCGGAGACACCGGGAGCCAGAGCGATAAAGGTGGTGCCGACAATGAGAATGGTAGTGAAAAAGTGGAGGATATCGTGGGCACCGTAGTTGAGAAATCGCTCTAGCTGGTTGATGTCGTCATTGAGGATGGATAATAACAGGCCGGTGCTGCGATCTTCGAGGTAGCTGAGTTCTAAGTTTTGGAGATGGCTGTAGGCGTCTACTCGAAGTCTGTGCTGTAGGGTTTGGGCCAGATTTCGCCACAGGCGGCTGTAGCCATATTCGGTGAGAGATTCGAGGCTCCAGATGAGCAGGGTGAGGCCAGAAACGATGGCGAGTTGATGGGTGAGGTTGGTGATGCCGAATTGGGAAATTAGGGAGCTGTCTGGTTTGACGACAACGTCGATGGCGATGCCGATGAGGTAGGGTGGAGCGAGGTCAAAGATGGTGTTGAGGATGGAGCAGGCGATGGCACCTGAGATTTGGGTTTGATAGGGTTTGGCGTAACAGAGGAGGCGCAGGAGAGAAAGACGGCTCATATGTCGTTGACTAAATACTTGAATAAGTCGTCAATGACAGCATCGGTGCCCAGCATATGGCCAGCTGCCCACGCCATAAAATCGACATAGTAAACTTGACTTTCTTGAACAGCTTTTAAGGTCTGCCAGAGTGGATCTTGCTGAATTTCCTTAAGTGTTTGTTCTCCCTGGTTGGAATATGTCGTTACGAACAGTATGTCGCCATCAGCTTTATCAATCTCTTCCATTGAGATTGGATGGGCACCATAGGTTGAGTCGATGTTTTGAGAAGCTGGACGTTGCAAACTTGCATCATTAAGGATGCCGCCAGCAAACGAATCTCGAGCGTCAACGCTTATTTCGCCGCTGCCGACGTATATAAAAGAAACCGTTTTATCTATATAACGATTGCCCAGAGCTTGTTTCAATTCTTCTATGCGCTGATTGTAATGTTGCCAAAGCACTTCTTCAGCATCTTGCTGGCCTAAGGCTTCAGCTAAAAAGCTTAAGTAATCGGGCCAAGCAGTGTGATCAAGTTTGCCTAAAACAGTCGGTGCGATTTGAGATAAGGCTGAATAAACCGATTCATTCCAATCCAACCCAACAATCAAATCGGGTTTGAGGTTTAGAACCGCTTCTAGGTTGGGTTGAGACTTTCCCACCAGAGGAATGCCTTCTGCCTTGCCTGGAATAAATGTTTGAGAACCGCTACCTACAAAAACTTCATTAGTCGTAGCAATGGGCGTTATGCCTAAAGCCACAACGTTACCCAAGGTAGGTAAATATAAAGTCACAACCCGCTTGGGGTTTATGGGTACGCAGGTTTCTCCTTGAGTATGAGTAACCATGCGACATTCTGGAGCGGGCAACTCGGATGTCGATGGAATATCTTTAGATTGACTGTATTGACAGGCTGTTAGTAATAAGAACCCAAAGACACCCAGTATGAGCCATTTGAAAAAATGTCGCGTGGTTTTCATCGATTAAAATTCCTAAAACTGCCAGGAAAGGGATGCTTGTACTGTGAAAGGCTTACCGTAGTTGACGCGAGTCGAACTGGAGCCACTTTCAAAATAGGTGATGTCAAACAGGTTTCTGAAATTAAGCGCAGCTCTGAACCGATCTTTTTCGTAGAAAATAGCGGCATCTGTGCGGAAATAGCTGGGAATTTCGTAAGTATTATCAAGGTCTCCAGCACGATCCCCGACAAAAAATGCTCCTAAGCCAGCCCCTAAACCCTGGAAATCACCTTCTTGAATCTCATAGGTTGTCCATAGATTAAATGCATGATAAGGCGTATTGGGTATTTGATTTCCAACTTCAAAAGTATTGTCCTCAGTAATCCGAGCATCCGTGTAGGCATAGCCTCCATAAATGTTCCAACCTGGCAAAATCTCACCTGTCAAATTAAATTCAATCCCCTGACTGTTTTGCTCACCTGTCTGAATTTGAAAACCGGGGTTATCAGGATCTTCTGTGAGGACATTTGTGCGAGTTAAATCATACAAGGCAAGTGTGGCTGACAGTCGGTCTGTCAAATCAGCTTTTATACCAATCTCGTATTGCTGCCCTTGCTCTGGTTCAATAGCTGAGTCTAGACTACCCCCAAATAGAATAACACCACTACCAGGGGTAAAAGAATTGGTGTAGCTAGCGTAGAGAGAGAGAGCAGGAATAGGTTGGTATACAATCCCTAGCCTAGGGCTGAAGGCACTATCCGACAGATTGGTTTCTGTATTTCCAGACAAGTCTTTAGAAGTTTGATCAAACGTATCTAATCGTCCTCCTAAAAGAACAATTATGTTGTCAGTCAAGTCAATCTGATCTTGAAGATAAATACCTAGAGATCGCGTGATAGTCGTATCGCTGAATTCTGGACCTAAAGGCTCGGGAGTCCTTCCATACACTGGCTCGAAAATATCAATGGGTGCAGCATTAGCCCCCCTGAAGCTAGACGTTTTATTCTCGAAGCTATTTAAATCAACTCCAAATAGTAACTCATGCTGAATTGAGCCAGTAGAAAAGTTTCCAACAACGTTTGTCGCTAGGTTATAAGACGTACTTACAAAATCAAATTCACGATAAGAGCGATTAAGTGTCCTGTTATCTAGTTCTAGACTGCCAGGAAACGTTCTTTTATCGCTATAGTCACTGTTGCTGAATAAGAATGAATTGCGGAATGTCCACGTATCGCTTAGCTCATGTTCAAGTCGATACCCAATCCTCGTTAGTGTAGTGTCGATTTCATCAGATGGCTCACCGACATTGCGATTTCGAGGAATCGTTCCGTTAGGATTAGGTAAAACAGATCCAACGACTGGAACAAAGGGAGTGAATCCCGAATCTTTGGTTTCGATATAATCTCCTTCTATAGTCAAGCTACCGCGCTCACCATTAATACTGATTACTGGCGAGATATTTAGATATTCACTGTTGTAGAAATCAATAAAGCTATCTGAGTCTCGATAAGCAGCATTAAGGCGATATAAAACTGTTTCAGATTGATTGAGTGGACCTGATAAATCGACAGCACCTCTGTAAAAACCGTCGCTGCCAACGGCTGCATCAACTGCGTAAAACGGTTCACTTAAAGGACTTTTAGTAACTAAGTTGATGGTACCACCAGGATTCCCCAAGCCAAACAGTACCGAGGCTGGCCCTCGGAGCACTTCGACTCGCTCAACACTCGAAAGTTCTACGCTTTCTCCGCCCCCACCAGCATCGACCTGGCCATTACGCAGCAAATTATTATTCAATGCTTCAAAGCCGCGAATGCGGTAGAACAAAGAGGGGCCTGAGTTAAAATTCTGCGTTACTCCAGGGACATTTCTAAGGGCGTCATCCAAACGGGTTATCTGCTGGTCTTGCAAGATTTCTTGTGGCACTACCTGGATTGACTGAGGAATATCTCGCAGCGGGGTGTCTGTCCGTGTCGCCGCACTCGCGCTTGACGGGTTATATCCTTCATCCTCTTCTCCGGTCACCACAAGTCTCAATGGCTCATCGGTCTCACCCGCCTGAGCAATTCCTGGCACCACGCTTAGCGTCAGCCCCGCCGCATCGGTCCCAATGTCGGCTGTTGGGGCTGCATCAGTCCCGGTAATCACGACCTGCACTCGATTACCCGATAGAGCTGAAACCTGTACAACAGCGATCTCCTCGGCAGGCCCAAACTGCTCAAAGTCTCCCTCTGTCAATACTGCATTACTAATTTCAACCACCAAGGCATCGCCAGATACACTTGTTGTTGGTGCCGATAGTTCACCGTCTGCTGTTTCTAAGATCACCTGCAGACCAGCATCGGTTTCTTCTAGCCGTACGTTGGTGATTTGTACAACTGGCGTTTGAGCTATGTTTTGGGAGGAAGGAGAGCGGGGGAGCGGGGGAGAAAGGGAGAGGGTGTTTTCGGAGAAGTGCCCGCCTATCCAATAATTGAGTTTATCTTCTGCCTGGGTAGGTACTGCCAAACCACCCACTATGCTTAATGCAATTGTCAGCTTTACTACTAGCCCAAGCTTTGTCATGATCGCTATTGCCCTCACACCTGATATCACCCTTCAATTGCGAAGGATTCTTACTTAGTTAGAAGTGAGAATAAAGTAGAGCAATGCTGAGATCCACTCTGATACTTCAAAACCACCCCAAGACTTCGTCTGGAGTAAAAAATTAGCGATGATGGCGAATCGAACCGCGCAGGCATTCTCTAGGTGTCATCCCAAACTGACGCTTAAATGCAGCCGAAAACTGAGCAGGATTTGCATAGCCCACACGATTAGCCACCTCCGCCACGGTGCAGTCTGGCTGCCGCAGTAATCGTTCCGCCTGTTCCATGCGGTAGCGGGTTAGGTAGGCAAACGGAGTCACTCCAAACACGGTTCGAAATCCTTTGTTTAGAGTAGTGGGTCCAATGCCGATTTGCTTGGCTAGCTCGGTGTTAGAGGGTGGGCTTTCGAGGTGCGATCGCAATATTTCTGCCGCATAGTGAATCCGAGCAATCGTATCAGCCTTAAGTAAACCTGATGGAGCTGTTGTTTTATCATTAGCCATCCCATCAAGCTGTAGCGCCATTAGCTCAAACACCTTGCTTTGTAAATACAGTCGCTTAGTGGTGCCGGTAAATGGACAGTCGATGATCTGCTGTACCACTGCACGCATTGCCCCAGTCACCTTTGGCGAAAAGACCTGCTGCCAATCATCTCCTTGCACCAGAAGCTGAAATTCAGGCGGTAGTTCACCCGTTGGGGTTGCAAATAGCTGCCTCAGCAGTTGCGGCTGCAGATGAATATTCACTCCAAGTTCGAGTTGATTGGCTGAGTGCCAGTTGCTTACAGCAGGTTGAATGCCGCTGCCGCCGATGTAGCTATGGCTTGAATCTTGATAAAGAAAGCTACCGCTGTCTACAGTTCCCGACAGATGCACCATAAACTGTACTGGATGTGCATTCTCAACGCCTCGATAGATAAATCCATCGGGGTAAATTTCGTAAAAGATAACCAGCTCCAAACCTGAACACAGGTCGATTTTGCGGCTGTAGCCATAGCCCAGCTGCGTAGGCAGTGTGTGGATGCTTTCCAGACCGTCAGCTGATGATACTGGAGGACAGTGCTGCTCAGCTTCTGCATAGATCTCATCGAGTTCTGCGTCTGTCAGGTCTAGACTCATGGCCGCTGGAATAACTGAGTAGTTAATGATAATTAATCTCAATAATTCCGAATTCGACCTAGAAAGTCAAGCTATTAGGATGTATGGGCAATCATTAATCAGTTGCCGGTTAACGGTTGCTTAACCCACTCTACGCCCGACTGCACTCGCCACAGGTTGGCATAGATTCTATTCTGAGCTAGCAGGCTTTCATGGGTTCCCTGCTCCATAAGCTGTCCCTGGTCCATCACATAGATACAGTCACTGTGGCGAATAGTCGATAGTCGATGGGCAATAGCAATCGTGGTGCGATTCTGTGTAATCTTAGTCAACGATTTTTGAATGGCCGCTTCAGTTTCGTTATCGACGGCTGAGGTAGCCTCATCAAGGACAAGGATGGGCGGATTTTTAAGAATAGTGCGGGCAATGGCGATGCGCTGACGCTGTCCACCGGAGAGTTTTTGTCCTCGTTCGCCGACAATGGTGTCATACCTCTGAGGTAACTGCTGAATAAAGTCGTGAGCCTCAGCCGCTTTTGCCGCCTGGATAATCTGGTCATGGCTGGCCTCAAAGCTGCCGTAGGCAACATTCTCAGCCACGGTGCCATGGAACAAAAACACATCCTGGCTCACCCAGCCAATGTGGCGACGCAGGTCCATTAACTCCAGGGTTTGAATATTTTGATAATCGATTAAAATCTCTCCCTGCTGCGGCTGGTAGAACCGCAATAAGAGTTTTATCAGAGTACTTTTACCAGAACCGGTTGCGCCGATAATACCAATAGTTGAGCCAGCTGGAATTTTTAGAGAGAGATTTTTAATAATGGGATACTGCGGCTGATAGGCGAAGGTAATCTGGTTAAAGCTAATCTCACCGTGTGGCATTGCTTGTGAGACACCTGAACAAGCCGATGCTTCAATGGGGCTATCTAATAGTCTTATTACTCGCCGGACGGAGGCCATGGCTCGCTGGTACTCGTCAAAAATCTCGCCTAGTTCGGTAAAGGGCCAGAGCAGGTCCTGGACGATAAACACCATAAAGCCGTAGGTGCCGACGCTTAGCTGTCCAGCTAGAACAGCTCGTCCGCCTAGATAAAGGGTAGCCACAAAGCCGAGCAAAATCAGAAACCTTAGCAGCGGTTGAAAAGCTGTACTCAGGGCAATGGCGCTGTGGTTGCTGGTGCGATAGGCATCGCTTTCTTGTTCAACTCGGTATTGTTCGTAGGCTTCGGTGGTAAAGCTTTTGATGGTGGCGATACCGGAGATATTGTTGGCCAGGCGGGCACTGATTTGGGCGCTGTGGTTACGGACTGCACTGTAGCGGGGGCCTAGGCGTTGCTGAAAGGCCAGTGCACCCCAGAGGATAAAGGGAATGGGTACCATAGCGAGCCAGGCCACACCGGGAGCCAGAATGATAAAGCTGAGGCCAACGGCAGCGACACGGGTAAAAAAGTCAATGAGATCGCGGGCACCGGTATCTAAAAAGCGTTCTAGCTGGTTGATATCGTCATTAAGAATAGACAGCAGGGTGCCGGTGCTGCGGTCTTCGAAGTAGCTGATTTCTAGCCGCTGCAGGTGACCATAGGCATCGACGCGCAGTGTATGCTGTAGGGTTTGGGCCAGGTTGCGCCACAGCTGGTCAGCACCATACTGGGTTAAAGATTCGAGAGCCCAGGTGAAAATGGTGAAGAGAGAGACAATCAGTAGCTGGGTGTGGACGGTTTGGATACCCAGACGGGCGAGTAGGGAAGCGTCTTGCTGGACGAGGATATCGACGGCGACACCGATGAGGAAAGGGGGAGCGAGGTCAAAAAGGGTGCGAAAGACGGAGCAGAGGGTGGCAGCTGCGATTTGGGGCTGGAAGGGTTTAGCGTAGCGGAGTAGATGCAGTAGAGGCCGATGTGGGTGAGTGCTCATTGGCTAGAATGCTTTATTCACAAAGTTAGAGATTGTCGCTGAAATACTCGTAGAGGTCATCAATAAACTGATTAACTGTAATGGGTCCCCAGACATCTAAAACCATCGGATGAACTTGCTCATTTTTTACGACGTCCAGGGTGGACCATATTGGCTTCTGCGTCAGTAGCTCAAAGTCTTCGGCGTGCCTTTTATAATTGCGAATAACAAACAAAAAATCAGCATCCCACTGTGGTAAAGCTTCGATATTTAAGGGGTGGTAACCATTGGTTTTAATAGTGTCGTAGGCGGGGCTAAACTGAACCCCTGCATCACTCATGACTTGGCTGTAGATATCTGCTTCTAATTTTCTAACGTAAAATGAAGTTGCATCGACACCAATTACAGAGACTGTCTTGCCCTGCAATTTTTCTCCAAACTGTTGTCGAAACGCTGAAATTTTACTGTCGTAGTCAGCCACGATGCCATCAACTAGTTCATTTTTATCTAGAATCTCCGCAAGGTACTCAAGAGTTGGGATAAAACCGTTAAAACCAGGATCTTCTACCATCACAGTTGGTGCGATTTCAGACAGCCGCGGATAAAACTGCTCCTGCCATTTCAATCCTAAAATTAAATCGGGCTTAAGCCTAACAATTGTTTCCAAGGATGGTGCGCCCATATCCCCCAGCTTAGGAACATCAGCTACAAACTCACTTAGCAGCTCTGAAGGGATGCAAACTTGACAAGGGGTGTATCCGACTAGCTTGACGTCAAGCGCCGATAGGGTATCCAGCAGATAAAACTCGTCCAATATAACAATTCGCTGAGGATTAGCCGGGATACAGGTTTCGCCCAGGACGTGCTGAACAATTTTACAGGCTTTTGTGCTGTCTGAATTTTCTGACAGTGAGCTTGGTGTTTGGCTACTTGGCTGATAACAAGCTGTCACCAGAGTAAAGGATAAAGCCACCAGTAACAATGGCTTTATCCAATGACGCATTGCAGTGCTGAGTGCCCTCATGGTTATGATGTTTGATGCTTTGCAATCAATTTATAGTGGTTTTTGGGGTTATCAAAACTCCCAGTTGAGAGACGCTGAAATGGTAAAAGGTTCACCTCTTTCGATATATACCGGACTACTGGAAAAGCTAGCATAATCGATATCAAACAAATTTCGCACGTTGATTGCTGCTTTAAGCCTATCTCGTCGGTAGTAAAGGGCGGCATCAGTGCGGAGGTAGTCATCCACTTCAAAGGAGTTTGCTAGGTCGCCTTGACGCTCACCTACGTAAAACAGTCCTAGACCAAATCCCAAGCCAGCAAGGTCGCCCTCTTGAATTTCATAGGTGGTCCATAAACTGGCCTGATTAAAGGGAATATTCGCTAGTTGATTCCCTACGGGAGTAGAGTTGTCTTTAGTAACTTCAGCATCGGTGTAAGCATAGGATGCAATTATGTTCCATCCAGGCAAAATCTCGCCAGAAATATCCAGCTCGATGCCCTGACTCCGCTGCTCACCGGTCTGAACAGAGAAAAATGGGTTATTTGGATCAGGAGTAGTCACATTCGTTTTCGTTAGATGATAGGCGGCTAGGGTGGCCGATAGGCGGTTATCTAAAAAGTCTGTTTTAACGCCTACCTCGTACTGAGTACCCCTTGTCGGCTCAAACATCTCATCTGGACTAAATGCTGTAGTTTGTAAAAATGAGCGGCTATAGCTGCCGTAGAGAGAAACGGTATCGCTAGGCTGGTAGACTATGCCGATGCGTGGACTAAACGCACTATCATTCGATTCTGGCGTATCAACATCATCAACCAAAGATTCAAATTGGTTGGATATCCAGTCAAACCGACCGCCAACCAATACTTTCCACTGGTCGCTAAATTCAATCTGATCTTGCAAATAGACACCAAGGGATTCAGTTGGCCATTCAAACTCAAAGCCCTGAACTAAGTCAGTGGGTCTTGCCACGTCATAATCTGGGTTCTGTGAATCTAGAAGGGGCAGTGGTGTTGGGATGTTAGATTCACTGTATCTTTCAAAAGCATTTTCATAGTCAACGCCAACTAAAAGCTGATGAGAAACCGAGCCGGTGTTGAATTTCCCCAGTAGATCGATATTGCCAAAGTAAACATCGCTGGAGTTAGTACGATCGAGATAGAAAAAATCAACAAATCGATCGTCTTGCAGAGCAATCGGAACCGCAAATCTCTCTTCTGGCACATTGAAGTTATTGGCGGAGAAGGTGGTACGTAGCTGCAAGTTGTCATCAAAGTCATGCTCTAATCTGAAGCCATATTCATGACTTACTCTTTCGAGGAAAGTAAGATCTGGATTACCCCAGACGTTAACGTCTCTCGGCAGGAAACTACCATCGCTGCGAACCGCCGTATACAGGCCACCATAAAGATCGCCCGCATATCTGCTGTATTCATAGAACAGATCTAGGTCTGTTCTATCGCCAAAGCTGAGGCTAACTGTAGGCGAGATGAATGTATTATCTCGGCCACCACCTCTGAAATAGCCATCAAAAGTGCTGTATGCACCAACTAACCGATAGAGAGCAGTCTCATCAGCATTTAAAGGACCTGTCACATCAAAGTCAGCCTGGAAAAATCCACGATTCCCTGCCTCAAGACCCAGCTCGTAAAAAGGATCGCTCAATGGCTGTTTGGTAACTGCATTGATAACACCACCAGGGTCTATTGCTCCAAACAAAACTGATGCAGGGCCTTTCAGTACCTCCAATCGCTCAATGGATACAGGAGGCTCCTCTGGAATCAGCGAAAAAGTATCTCCTATACGATTGCCGTTGCGTAGCTGGGATGTCTGATCGGTGGCAAAGCCCCTAAAACTTCTAAACTGTGAGTCTCCACCATCCAGAAAACCAGGAACTGTTTCTAGGGCATCATTAACGGTGCGAACCCCTCGGTCTTCAATTACCTGCCGTGGCACGACTTGAATTGCCTGAGGAATGTCTCGCAATGGCGTATCTGTTCGAGTTGCTGTAGTGGCATTGGATGGATTGTAGCCCTCGTCCTCTTCCCCAGTGACTACAAGCCTTAATGGCTCATCAATTTCACTCGCTTGGGTAACTCCCGGCACTACACTCAGCGTCAGTCCTGCCGCATCAGTGCCAATATCCGCTACTGGTGCCGCATCTTCTCCCGTGATCACCACCTGCACCCGGTCATCCGACAGTTCAGAGACCTGAACAATAGCAATCCCCTCGGCAGGTTCAAACTGCTCAAAGCCCTCTCCAACAAGTACCGCATTAGCAATTTCAACAATCAGCGCATCACCGGATACCGATGTTGTTGGCGTGGATAGTTCACCCTCTACTGTTTCAAGCACTACCTGTAAACCAGCGTCGGTTTCTTCTAGCTGTATGTTGGTGATTTGGACGAGGGGCGTTTGAGCCAGGGTTTGAGAGGAAAGGAAGAGGGGAAAGGGGGAGAGAGATTGCTCGGATGAGTGCCCGCTTTCAAGCCTATCCTCTGCATGGGTAGGCACTGCCAGACTACCCACTATACTTAATACAACTGCCAATCGCACCACTAACCCAAGCTTTGTCATGATCGCTATTGCCCTCACACCTGATAACATCCTTCAATTGCGAAGGATTCTTACTTATTAGGAATGAGAATATGGGTAGGACAATGGTGAAATCCACTCCAAAGCTCCACTATCACCGCAAGATCCTATTTTTAGACCAAAAAATTTAGAAAATCAGGGTTGAGGGCGAATCAAACCCCGCATGCATTCACTGGGGGTGATACCAAAATGACGCTTGAACGCGGCTGCAAAATGAGCCGGATTTGCATAACCTACGCGATTGGCCACTTCTGCCACCGTACAGTCTGGCTGCCGTAGGGAACTTTCAGCCTGTTCCATACGATAACGGGTCAGGTAGGCAAACGGCGTGATGCCAAACACCTCCCGAAATCCTTTGCTTAGGGTGCTGTGGCCAATACCAACCAGCTGGGCCAGCTCGATTTGTGAGGGTGGGTTTTCAAGGCGCGACCTTAATATTTCAGCCGCATAGTGAAGACGGGCAACCGTATCGGCCTTAGGGAATGTTGCGGTGGGAGCTGCATCACTGCTTGAAATGCTATCGAGCTGCAGCGCGATCAGCTCAAACACTTTGCCTTGCAGATACGCCCGCTTAGCAGCACCGAGAAACGGGCAATCAATAATCTGCTGAACCACGGTCCGCATGGGTCCCGTCGTTTTAGGTGAAAACCTCTGCTGCCAGTCATTCTCCTGCACGAGCGGTTGTAGCGAGGCAGGCAGTTCGCCGTTGGCATTGGCGAAAAACTGCTGAAATAGGACTGGGGGCATGTGAATATCAACACCAACCCGCCGATGAAATTGAGAAGTTCTTAAAAAGTGCTGAGGTTGAATGCCGCTGCTACCGACATAGCTTTGACGAGCATTGAGCTGTACATGATCCCCACAGTCGCAAGTACCTGATAGCAAAACTGTAAACTGAACTAAGTGGTCGTTTTCTGGAACTCGCAACGTCAAATCATGGGACGTTATGTCCATAATGCATAGCTCTAACCCCGAACACAGCTCCATTTCTCGGTTGTAGCCGCTGCCTAGCTTAGACGGCTCAGGATAGATTATCTCCATATGATCAACTGACGTTGCAGGCGGGTAATGCTGTTCAGCTTCTGCATAAATTTCATCAGCTTCTTGGATGGTCAAATCCAGACTCATATCAGGAAAAGGCAGATTAATGATAATTAGTCTCAATAATCTCGAATGGCACCTGAAAAGTCAAGGTGTTGGGGACATATGGACAGCCGTTATTTTCTTTGGTGCTCATTAACTTTACTGGCTAAATCAAACACATGCTCCGCCAGCAGCTCAGAGATCACCGCCCCAGAGGTGGTGCCAGCTGAGTAAGCAAAAACCGCGCCGCCAACACCCGTTCTTGCATGTCGGGTTCACCCTTGGTCCGCCAGATGGCCTGACTATAGCTGCCCGGAAACAGCGAACAGAACCCACGCGACAAAGCTATGCAAATTTTGACCGAGGTTTGCTGCATCAAGGCCAATACAGTTAGTCCCAACCTCCAAATCGCACCGGCCATCAACACCTCATAAATCCGCCGCTTTGATCCGCCTGAGAGACTCAGGGTAATGCCGCCCAAAGGCCCACCTGCTCTCCAAAAAGCCAGGAGTGTTTCCAAAAGAGAATGCTTGGTGGGGAGTAAGCTATCATGCCTTGCTTCTGATATTTGAAGTGATTGTTGCTATAGCTTGTGGCCGCACCATACCACCTTGCCCATAATGCTCAGACCGCTGGATTTACCGGTCATCTCAATTGAAAATGCCTCATAGGCAGAATTGTCGCTAAGTACCCTAAGTGTCTTGCCTGCATGGTACTGAAGTCGTTTGATCAATATCCGATCATCCAACTTAAACATATAAACACCATGCTCAATGTCTTCTAAATCCCGACTGTTGGTATCCACCAAAATAAGATCGCCTGCCCTGAGAGTGGGTTCCATACTCTCGTCTTTGACCTGAGTTAGGAGAAGATTTTCAAACGATTTTGGAAATTCAGCCTGTAGCCAACCAGCTTCAAAAGCTAAGGTTTCCTTGTAAATATATTTCTTTGCGAGTACATCCGTTGCGGCCTGTCCAGCAGCTAACCACTCCAAACTGACATCAGCGGCATGAGCGATCGCAAGTAACACAGGTCGGGTCGGCTCACTATTCCCACTCAGATACTGACGCAGTACCGTATCCGAGAAACCGCACTCCCGCGCAAAGCTACGAATGCTTTTGTCCCCCACCACTTTTTTCAACCGACTCGGGAAATCATCAGGCTCATCAACATTCGGCTGCATCTCTTCAGGTAATGGATCGCTCATCAGTAAATTGCCACTTATATTTCTTATAATGAAACTTATAAGGCTTGACACACACGCTATAAGTTGTTAGCTTCATCGTTATGTTGATGTAGCCACGTAGATTCTATGCATGTAGAAGACATTAAAGCAGCTTTGCGTAAGCAAGGCTGGACTTTGGCGAGCATAGCCAGAGAACTGGAGATTGGCCCCTCGGCAGTCTCCCATGCACTCTCACGACAGCGCTCTCGACGGATCGAACGATTTATTGCCAGTAAAGTGGGGCTCGCCCCGCATGAAATTTGGCCTCAACGCTATAAGCGAGGAGTCATCCATCATGGATCAGTTTGTCAACAAACAAGAAGCTACCCAATGTCTAAAGCTTAGCGATAGTACGCTCAAGCGTTACCGTTCTAAAGGGCTTTTGGTTGAGGGGCTGCACTGGGTGCGGATCAATAGTCGCGTTATCCGTTACAACCTGGAGTTACTGAAGGACTGGGCCATTAATCGTCATGATCCAGTTGCCCATCAGCGGGCGATTGAGCGGTATCAATCCCGATTATTAAGTAACCAAAGCAGCACGTTCAAAAAGCCATTCAAAACCTCCGCTCGCAGACAAAGCCGGAGTCGAGTCAAACAGCATTAAGGTTTCATCTTTTCATCAAGTTGTTGATGAGTTCCCTGCATAACTCATGGGATTAGATTCCCAATAAAAAACACCTAACCATTTATTGGCTAAGGTGTTTGACTTTCAATCTTTGATTTTTTGAGCTGGGTTAATTTGAGTGTTTGGATGGTTTTGACCGAACCGTCCAGGCAATTAACCTGCTACTAAATTTGTGTTCTTCAACTATAGCAAACTGGATCAAAATGTCCAGTGAAATATAGTGTTAGCCCCATGGTTCAGTCCAGCAAACTGCTGTGCGCTAGACACGATGAGGTATGCAACTGTCCAAGGAATTGTGGCGGTATGGTCCCCTCAGCATAAATTAAGCCCTGTAGCAGGTTCAGATAGATGGCCCAGCTCCTTATCCATCAGGAGCTGACCATGGCACAGTACCAATATTCAGGCCGATCGAACCCTTGCCCGATTTGCGATCGCACCAAAGACAAAGACTGCCGCTGGAATGAGGAAGTGGTCTTTTGTCACTCCCACATTGACCAGGATGGGCAGGTAAACGGCTATGTCTACCGGGGGGCAACCAACGATGGTTTGTGGGGGCAATACTTCGCAGCTGCGGCTCAGCCTACTAAGCCGGTGCGGCCACGACGTAAACAGGATTATTTCTACCCCAGTCGGGACGGTCAACCGCTGGTGAAGGTGACCCGTGTGGATCAGGGGACTGGCTCAAAGTACTTTGTGCAGCAGCGTTGGGACGGTCAAGAGTGGGTTAAGAAGCTGACTCCAGAAGTGAAGCAGCAGGTACCGATTTATCGCTATCGGGAGGTGCAGCGTGCGATCTCAGCCGGACAACCCATCTGGATGGTGGAAGGAGAAGGTTGTGCTGATACGCTCTGGCGTGTGGGCATTCCGGCGACGACTACTCTAGGAGGGTCCAAAAAATATCGCAGTTATGGGAACTATAACGCGGATCTAAAAGAGGCGCGTCTGGTGCTGTGTCCTGATCAAGATCAGGTGGGGCTGGCCCATATGGCGGAGATCTATGAGGACTTTCCCAAGGCGCAGTGGTGTTATGTCTACCCGGATAGTTGGCGCTGGCAGAATTTACCCAAGCATGGCGGGCTGGATATTGCTGACTGGATTACGGATGGGGCAACGGCGGAACATGTGCGGGCGGCAGTGGGGGAGCGGCGACAGCTGAATCCTGACCCACCAGCTACAAACCAATCATTGGATGTGCCAGCACTTCAGACCCAGATTCGGGACTATCTAGCTCAGGCTCCTTCTGAGCTGGAGCTGTCGGGGCAGGTGGTGCAGTGGCATCGGGAGATGGGTCTTTCGGCCAAGGATCTATGGAGCTTGATTAAGCCGATCCAGGCGGAGCTGGAGCAGGTGGAGGAAAGAGATGAGCGCATGGCTGAAATCAGCCAGCTGCTGAAGATTGGTGACTATGAGTTACAGCTGGATGAATATCTCCATGCTGATCTGGCGGAACCGTTGACCCAAATTGCTAAGTGGATTGGGGCTACACCTGCAGCCATGCTGGTGACTCTGTTGCCGGTGGCGGCTTCTCTCCTCCAAATAGGAACAGAGTTGGAAATTGATGTGGGGATGGGATTCTATGTGCCGCCGATTCTGTTTACGGGGTTGGTGGCTCCCTCGGGTAGTAAGAAGAGTCCGATCCAGCGACAGATTCTCAAGCCTTTATCAAAATTGCAGGAAGAGGCAGATCAGGACTATGACTGGGCGGTTTCGGAATATGAGGTGGACCTGCGGGAGTGGGAGCTAACGAAGAAGGAAGAACGTTGCGATCGCCCCAGGAAACCAACGCCACGGGAGTATCACACGGCGGATGCTACACGAGAGGCACTAGCGCGGATTCAGTCGCAGCAGCCGACGCGGGGGCTGTTGGTGACACCGGATGAGTTGGCAGGACTGTTTAAGGGACAGAATCAGTATCGAAATGGGCGGGGTAATGATAAGGAGTCGTTGCTGACGGCCTTCGATGGGTCAGGGTTGAAGGTAGATCGGGCTAGTGGTTTTCGCATCAGTATTCCGCGTAGCAGTCTCTGCATTTCGGGGACGTTACTGCCGGTTATTCTGCGGTGGATTATGTGAGACGTTTCTGATTCCAGTTGTCAGTGGGCACTGTTTCTATGGTGTTTACTGCCGCTAAAGTCTGCGCCGTTTCCACGTAGTACGGTGCGGTATGACATTTCGGAGCGACTATATGATGTCTACCGACAGTTAGCGGAGCTGATGCCTCGGTGCTACCAGCTGACGTCTGAGGCGAAGACGCTATATGCGGACTGGTATGACCAGTTGGATCAGCGACGGGTAACGGAGACGCATCAGGGTTTACAGGCGGTTTATTCGAAGATGCAGGGGTACACAGGAAGGCTGGCGTTGATCTTGCATTGTCTGAATGCGTCAGTTGATGGCTGTCTACCGGCAGAGGGGGTATCGGCCCAGACGATGACGGCGGCAATCAAGCTGACGCGGTGGTTTATTGGCCAGGTGAAGTTGCTGTATGCGGAGGGGGATACGGTAGACGGGGC